>Ga0116231_10004964_pt1 | contig 26603 bp, 18 predicted proteins | sample S1TSphgellanicum_2_FD_89695 | JGI IMG/M metagenome (GOLD analysis project Ga0116231, IMG submission 89695) | Host-associated microbial communities from peat moss isolated from Minnesota, USA - S1T2_Fd - Sphagnum magellanicum MG | ecosystem: Host-associated > Plants > Peat moss > Unclassified... | reverse complement strand
TTGTGTTTTCTCTCAAAATATATGTTTTGGATATCTTATTTAATTATCTCTCTATATATATATATATATATATATATATATATATATATATATATATATTTCTTTTTGGATTGTCACTTGCTTTTTTTATTCAGTTCATATGACTAATTTTTAAAGTGAGATTCTTAAAAAATTGATTTGAAAGATTAAGCAAGAATTGATTAAAATAAAACACATCAATTTATTTTTTTAAAAATTCGTTTTTGAGATATAAATGTTTTTAATTAATTCAATGTTATTTAAAAACTTCAGTAAGGCTTTGATGAAGATTTAATTTTAAAAATCATAATGAAATTAATTTTTAATTGATTAAATTTTTTGTATTGTTGTTGCCTTTTATGTTATAAAAATTTATTATCGCCCTAAGATAGCGGACATGCAAGTATGATTTTAACTTTTACCAAGCACATATGGGGGCAAACACGACTAGTTCTGGTTTTGGAAACCCAGAGGAAAAAATATGCTGGGTACAACATGCCCTTTGATTACACAGAGAAAATTGGAGCAGGTCTTAACAACTTGGTGCAGGACTCCAAAATACTTCCGGAAATATGAGACGTGGATGAAGACCTCAGTTGAGGTACCCAAATTTCAGTATTTGGAACAATACCTCGCAAGAGGTGCCTAAAAACATAAGACATGGATGAAGATCTCAATCAAGCTTAAGATAAGCGTGGGGGTGGAACAAGATCTCAAATAAGGTATTCTCAAATCCTAACACGTGGATGAAGATCTCAATCAAGGTTCTGATAGGCGTCGGAGTGGAACAATCAAAATAAGGTGTTCTGAAATCCTGACACGTGGATTGAAGATCTCAATCAAGGTTCCGATAAGCGTCGTAGTGGAACAAGATCTCAAATAATGTGTTCTCAAATCCTGACACGTGGATGAGGACTTCAAAGTGGCCTCCTCTTTCCCGCCTTTTCATCGCCAATCTCAAACACCGTAGTTTGTTGGCGTTTTAGATACCTATCATCGCAGCAACAGCGATGGCGTCTCTCGCGTGCATATATATAGCGGCGGTAGCCACATCTGCGATGGCTGTTTCTCTGGTTTCAGTGTCAGGCGGCCTTGCAGCATCTAGTAGAAGCGTTGCATTCGGAAGAGGTTCCGTGTCCAGAGTACCGCTTAGGGTTTACATGAGGCGAGACGAAGGCGTGAAGCTTCTGTAAACCCAGATGTATAGGCTTTCAATGTACGCGACCGCAGCGGAAGGCGCCGATGACCTGAATCTTTTTTCCAAGAAGGTAAGTACTTGGATGACTGTCGTGTTAGAATAGCGATCCCAAAAAAATTGGTGCAAGTACCGCATCTGAAGTTTGAAATCGTTTTAAATGGAGTTTTCCAGCTCGAGGCAAAGAACATCTGTTCCTAAATGTGTAGTCATGAAGTGCAAATTTTTGGCATTTAGATTTGGAGAAAGAATTCACCTGAAAAGTCTCACGTTAAGTTAAGAATCTCTGCACTCGGTAGCGATAGAATTTTGTTTGATGGAGGATGAGCTTGAAATTCTTTAGCTCAAGCTGTGTGGAGTCAGCAAGTCTCGTGAGGTGATTGAGATAATAGTCACAGTGGAGCTCTGCTTTTGAAGTTAACCAAGCCAACACTATCATTTGGATTATGATGATGGAAAGTCTAGTATTATTTGCCACAGATGCATGTTTGTGTAAAGTGGCAAACAGATCCATTTTTTTCCATAAGAAGGAATAGAAAAGGGTTCTTAGAATCTGTATTGGCAATTTCAACTATGTCCACAGTGTCTAATGCAGAATAAAGTAGCAGTGACAACTCCAAAGAAGCAGATGGTGTTGCTCTGATTCCTGTGGCTAGAGAAGAACATTGGTGTTTGATCAGGTGGCACCAGGCCATGGCACAATACCCCTGAGGCTGTCCATACTACTTGAGGCCTCAGAAGGATGCTTGGGCACAGTTGGAAGTGAAGCTTGACAGTAAGAGTGCATATCTCACAAGTGCACAATCATCCTGCTCAATCAGGCCACTGATATCATCGATTTGTGGCAGCAAAATGCAGCCAACATGTAGTAGTAAAGTAGTAAACCCCTCTTTCTTAGTAGCTCATAGGAAGTAGTCCCTTCTTTTCAATGATCATCACTGAGTTGCCTCCAATAGAACTTGGCACATTTTAATCTCCCAATTCAAAGTATCATGTGAAGCAATTGCTTCTGTGTGCAAAGAGTGTTCTAGGGATGGTGAAACTTAAAGCAAGCCTTTTGATATTTGGATAGTTTTTGTACCCATCTGGCAATTCACCTAAGACAAGGTTCTGGTTTATCTTTTGGATGGGATGAACCTTCATAAAGGTCTTTGATTGCACAATGGGTTTACGCCTTGGACCAATATCACGAGCTGTGCTAATGTGAAGTTAGGAAAACTCCAGGTAAGTCTCCATTTGTCCTCAGATTCTCAAACTGGCCTCAATTTTTCTCTTTTGCCCAGTGTGCAGGCCCCAATACCCCAACAGAGGTTCACAGTAATTTGGGAGTAATGGCAGCTTGTCACTACCAGTCTGGATGAATGTCCTGGTCTGATCACAAGGTAATGATAGCGCTGAAATGTTCTTGTGATGTTGGTTTTCCTTTGGCTAGAACCATGACCAACTCAACAAGAATGTTGTTTGGTTTTCCTTTGGCTAGAATTATAACCAACTCAACAACAATGTTGTTTGGTTACCTCAAGTGCTTCTGTTCAGTTTCTCTGTGCAAGCATGTTCATACTCTCATCTCAAAAGTGAAATTGAACTCTTGAGAGATTCCCAAGGATTGGGTGAAAGTCCGTTGCTAGGAAATCCAAAGCAAAATATGATTATCTGGAATAGGCTTGCAAATTGAATGAGATATGTATTATGATTATCTGGAATAAGCTTGCAATTTGAATGGTATATGATATGCAACATATGTACCTTGCTGACTGCATATCTTTCAGATGCCATTCAAAACAGTGCTCTGAAATCAACAAAGATTGTCTGGATAGTAAGGGCTGAGCAGGAAGGATATGACCTACAATAGGAAAAATTAACCTGTGTATGCACCATCCTATTCCTCATTCTGCAGAGTGCATACAAGGCATAATCCTGTCTGAAATTGCCACAGCTTGCAGAATGACACGGTGAGTAGGTCTTCAGGCCTTGGTAAGACTGACAAGTTCAGGCTTATGCAGTCAAGACCTCTGAACCACTACCCCCGCCCCCCCCCCATGAGTCATCCTGCTTTACAAGAACAAAGATTGCTTCTTAGCCTTTCAAAATTTCACTTCCAAACCCAAAAGTGGGATACAGAGGGCTTACTCACCAGTCCAAGCATGTGAGAATGATAATCACCATGCCATCCAGTGAGAAGTAGATAACTCCCTACTGATAGGATTCTTCGCCTTGAACGTGCTGTAGGATCTTCATTGACCTAGCAAAACTCTTCAAAACATGGACTGTAGTATCTTGTTTGCAATTGGCATGTGGACAGGATACTGAATCTTCTATGCCACACTACCTGTACACAAGATTTCCTGATGGCAACACCATCCTCCTGTCAGCATTCTTCTTGATTGCTTCTCTAGCAACATTGTGTGGTCTGTTATTCAGTACCCGTGGGATGTGACAGATCTGAAAGCTCTCAAATGACCTTGTGAGAGTCAACACTTGGTCCAGATAATGCTGTATATGAGGTTTCCTTGCCTCATACATACCACTGACCTGCAAAACGCAGTTGTTGATTGCAAGTCAGATGGCGACTCAGCACATCACTCATGAGCATCAGTCTACTAAGCTAAGCTTGAACATAAAACAGGTCTTGATTACCTCAGAATACAACCATGACCCAGAACTAGTCGTGCAATTCTGGAGATTCTTTCCTGGTTTAATCATCTTAAAACACACATGGAGTTGAAGAAAACAACAAAACTCTACAATTTCTAGGCCTCTACAACTTGGATTCATTGACCCAAGACAAATGATGAACTCAGCTGCAACAATGTATCACCTGCCTGATGATGAGTTGAGAATCACCATGGACCAGGATATGCCTTACACCACTGTTCAGTGCAGCCTGCAGGCCATGAATTAGTGCAAGGTACTCTGCACTGTTGTTTGTTGCTGCATTGAAACCAAGATACTTCGAAACCACAATCCCTCGATGCATCTTTGTTGGGCTGATCAGAATTGCCCCAATTCCAGCATGTCCACCAGGATGTGGTTTCACAGATCCACCAAATAACAGAATATAGGGTAACGACTTTGTACCTGTACAACAACAACAAGCTCAGAGTTTCAAGAACAAACCTGAACTTAGTTCTTCAATCTTTCCTATGAAATGCTGAGGCGATATTTCTTTTGAAGTAAACTGCAATGAAATCATATAAAGAAGGATTTGACAGTCTTTGAAGGGTGTGCTAGAACACCATGCATTCTACAGCTTCTGTGGTTTCGGACTCCAAGAACAATCTGTAGAACATGCATTCTACATGATTGAGAAGAAGCTGAACAGCTACAACAAGTCTCTGGCAAAGAACAGCACTCCCATTTGCAAAGCTCACATTTCATGCATCATGTGGGCACATTCCAGTACCGTAAGAATCTCCAAGCAAGCAAGCAAGCCGAGGTGCAGGCATGCTATATGACACATCCTGAGATCCTCAAGCATACCATATCCAGAGAAAGATCAAAGCGTTTGTTATGGAAGAGTTACCAAAAACTACAGTGGAAGGGGAGACAAGATTTGTGAGAGATCTGAGACAAGATGCGGAACCAAGACGAGAAGACAAATCGCATAACAACGCACCAGACCACGGTTTCTTATGACCGAGATACTTCTCACGGAAGAGATGCAAGAAGTTCCTCCATGTCTCAATTCCTTCCGGAGAGTTTCCGAACACGGTGCTGGCGTTGTTGGTCATGGCAGCTAGTACACACGACAGTCTCCTGTTGCCGGAGAGACTCTCCTGGCTAGCCCAGTTACAGAACGCGGCCAGCCATCGTTCGGCATCTCCGATTCCAGAGAAGCGAGAGACGATTATATCATTCTCTCTCGCAGGTCGAAAATGCTCGTTGCAGTTGGCTCTCACATCGCGTCGCAATTTGCGGCTCAGCGCATACGGCATGATTGATATCGATGATCGTGCTATGCGACAGTCAAGAATCCAATCGTCTCATCTTCTTCTGCGTCTCCTCCGCTTCGCCCGCAAGCAAGAACTCATGAACATACTTCAACAACAATGTCCATGCAGAGAGCATGAGAAACACACGTAAAGAGACATCGGATATGCGCGTGATGTTCTAGAGAAAGGAATGAAATTGTCTCAATGTCTCTGCCATGAGAAAGATCGAAAGAAAAGAACGGGGTTTCCGAAGGACTCGATCAAGAAGTTGAATGGCCGCGCCGTCTTTTTGCGCGCTGATGTACGCCGTCCTGCTGCACGCCGCCTTGCTTCTCTTTCTCTATTGGTAGCAGCGAGAGCGAGCGAGACAATTCAGATTGCTGTCTCTAATAAAAGCAGCTAATGCGCGCTTTCCTCTCGATCCGTATAGGACACAGCAACAGTGGGCCCCTGAAGGTTTTCGCAAAGAGAATCCGCAATCGATGCAAAGTGCGCCAGGAGGTGATCGACTGGGATATAAAGTGTACGTAACTGACAAAGCTGCGGAAGTCACAGCCTGATCAAGATGAGAGAGAGAAACTCCCCTGAGAGAAAGCGTGAAGGTCGGCGTCTCGACGGCGAAGGCATTGAATGCGAAAGATATGTGCGTAACTGACAAAAACATGAGCAAGCTAGCATTATCATGAGAGAAAGTTGTTAGAGAGAGAGAAAGCCGGCGCTTCGACGGTGGAGGCATTGAATGTGGAAGGAGAAGAAGGCGAGAAACTTGTTTGAGGATCACGACAGGAGCTCGCGAGAAAATTGCGCATAAGCGCTTCCGACGGTGGAGGCGCTGAATGTTGAATGCCTCTTGCAATTGTTGCTAATTCAGGACCGCAGTTTCCGGAATATGTCTTGTACATGCTGCTGCATCGCGTCGCGACTCCCGTGAAGAGATCTGTCTGTCTGTCTGTCTGTCTGTCTCTCTCTCTCTCTCTGTGTCTCTGCATCCAACATAGCTATCAGCTGCTGCTGCAGTCCAATTGCACTTCAGGTTTGTTTTTCTGGCAGTAGTGACGTCCATGGTGCATTTTTCAGAATGATCTTGAGTCTCTCTTGCTGTTGGTGAATGATCCGTTTCTCTGTAATGAGTGTTAGCCTTACAGATCATCTTGATGCTCCTCCGTTGGTTTTATGTAGGCCGCAATGTCAAGAAGCAACATCAATGTGTCACGGCGTGCGGAAGATTTTCCGCTACAAGTAAGTACTTTCTTTGAGCATTGCGAGGAACTGCTGCTATTGCACTTCTCATAAGAACAACAGTCTGAAGAACCATGAAGTGTCTGTTGAAGACAATGTCACACAGAAGGGGAAACTTGTTTGAGGATGTCTTCTTGACCTAGCTTATGGATTCTTGTGTTGTTCTATGAGCAATACAGTGCATCATTGGAACAGTTTTGTTTTCTGCTCAGCAGTTTCCTAACTTCTGACACCTTGCAATGTGCATTGACAGTGCAGGTAAGAAACATTTCTGACGCTAGGCTATGTATTTCTATGAAGCTGGGTGGAAGGACACACATGTGGAAATGGTGGCTGTTTCATAAGCACTAGAGAGTTGCATTCAATTTGAGTGGGTTCGTGCATGACTGAGTGAGTACCTTGGCAGAGGTGAGACACATAATAGTGCTGGGTTTTTCAAAGCTCTGATTGAATTTCTGAAGAATACATACAACTGGGACAGGAGGCATATCAAGGTCATGGGCAAATCTCTCCTTTAGTGTTCACCAATTTCAACAGAGTAAGATGATTGAGGCTTGTGCTGTGATTTGCAGTCAGTGGGCATAAGTATGAATCTGTCTGGTTTGAGTGCTACCTTGTGCAATTTAAGTACATCTATTATGGTGATTCAAGTGCATGATAGAACTCTAAAGGATATGGGTATTTCATGTAGCAAGCTGTTGTCTGAAGGAAGGCCCTTGAGCTTTATGTGTTGTTTGCGTTGACAGGCAACTGCAGTAAGTGAACAAGCCAGGAGAAGAGGGAAAAAACCAGACTCATTAGGTACTTGGGAATCATGTGGGATGAATTCTCCCAGGTTCTAAAAGCTGAAGGCACAGGTAAAGTGCTCTATGTAGTCACTGACAGGAAATGATCTGATCTACAACATGAAGATCTACAAGAGTAGTTTTGTTCAGACTGATGCCAGGTGCAATTTAAGTCACTAGAATTGATTACCCATTGTTCTTGTTGAAGATTTCCCATTCTTCCTCCCTCATCTTGTCAAGGTGGTAAAATAAAAGGCTTGAAACAATCGCAATGCGTTGTCCAGGATTTCATTTTCATTTTTGAGGCAGAGCATGGCATATATTGGTAGAAATGGCCATGTTGCATGCTGAGGAAGTGTATATCCCTTCTCTGCATTGTTCTGTTTGTTCTTCTTGTGTTCAATTAAATGTATTCATCTTCTGTTAACATCCACAAGGATTTAAGGTGTTAAATCACACACCTGCACCTCAGCTGGAAGGTCTTTAGCAGTAGATGGTGCACCCTGATGGTTGCATGAAATTTGAGCATGGTATGTGTGTTGTTCTGCTTGCTCAGGAATTGTCAAAACTCTCCCTCTTCATGTCCCTCTTTGCAAAATTTGACACTATTTGCCTGTGAATGCATGTAATCCCAGGCACTGAGCTTGTAGGTAGAAGTCACACAGAAGGATTTGCATTCATTGAGTTGCAGGCTAAACCTGTGCTTGTTGCAGTCCAGGAAAGGATTCCTTCCCATGGACTACGTATTTGTTTGGAGCTGTGCATGTACATGTCTGTGCACCACTAATCCTTGGATTTCATTCTGAGGCAGCAATTTGGTACACTTTCCCCCATTTGGATATGTTTTTTCATGTGACATTTTAATAGGGGCTATGATCCAGGTTGCAGAGCATTATGAAATGTAAGTACATGCTGTGCTTGATAACTGTGGCATGTTAAGATTTCATTGCTAGACTAACAATGTTCAGAAGCAGATGATTGTCTAATATGAATTTGCTTGCAACTGATATTGCAATTTGCAGGATAATGGGGAGTATGCAGCACAAAATCCTTTGAAGGATTATTTGAACCATATGTGACCCTCCAGAGGAATCTTCAGAGCTCTCAGATTTATCTCATCCAGCAAGATGTGTTATAATGAAGCAGACAAAGTTGCCAAGGAATTGAGAAGCACATTGATGACATTGACAGGAGGGCAGTTTTGCAGTCAGGAAATCCTCTTTTACTTCCTGCATATGTGTTTGGATGGCATGGTGATACTCAATTTTCATCATCATTTCCCTTGTACAATTGGACCAGTAAGTTATCCCTCCATATTCTTGTGTTTGGCTTCATGGCATGAAAATAATTGAAACCTGAAAGGGTAGAAGCAACCCTATTGCTAGTCAGCAACATTTGTTAGGGGCTATGTTAGGACTAGTTCAGCAAAGAAGAACTCTCAAGGAGAACTTCTCTCTCATCTCACAGTGCCTAAAATCAGGACAAAGTGAGGAATCACAGACTGTGAAATATGACACTGTTCCAGATGAAAGAATAACCCACAGAAATGTTCAGAACCAGGCCTCAACAATAGAAATGAGTGCAAAATAATTTTTTTGGTCACATGACTACAGGTCCCCAAAAATGTCTAGATTGGATTTCCATCTTGATTATTAAGTAACTGAAGTTTGGATTGATGTGAAGATTATGGGAGACTCTGAGGCAGTGTCCGACCTCTTCTGGATGCTGTGTGGTGAAATTCTGTTCCAATGCTCACCTGGTGCCTGACAATGAACAATGTTTCACTCCACAGGCAAGTTGCTTTGAACTTCCCTATGCCCATTGCAATTTGCTTGCAAAAGTTTCCTAATTTCCCAATCTAATTTCCATGAAGTGTGAATTCTGCTTGTTTTTAATAAGAGGCTGTTAATGAACCTCAATTAATTAAAAACATTCTCAGAGATTTTGTGAAATTTTCTGATGCTGTAGGGAGCAATTTTATTTGGTCATTCCCTCTCTTTTATTTTCTGTTTGTCTACATTTGATAAGTCTACTTCCTTAGTGTGGCCACCACATTATCTTTGTGAGTGAAGGACCTCAGTTTAAGAAGGTCCCCATAACCTGATCTCGGTAAGCGCAACTACACAATCCTAACAACCACTAAATGTTGCAAAGAACACTCCCTCAACTCTTCAACATTACACAAACCAAACTCTCTACAACCATACATACTCATTTTGGACTTCAATTTTTCCTTCCCTACCACCTAACTAAACATTCAAACAATGTGTAACAACACCTCCATCAAATACATAGCAACCCATAAGTTTTAACATTTTAGTGATGCCACATAGCCACAACCTCTCTCACTGTGCTTTATATTAACCAAAAGAATCTTGTATCATACAAAACTAAAAACTGAGCATAGAGTTCAATAACATCCATTTTCCTCTCCAAGGTCAGAGCTTAGATTCCTTCAACTTTCACTCTCTCCATAGCTTTCTTACCTTCATTGACATCCCCCTTCCTTGCTTACATACTCCATCCTTCTACATGCAGTCCAAATCATAACAATCAAGAACCCTCAAAACTCCCCTTACAAAACTACATGTAATCGTGCTTTACTTCTTCAATATTGCTACTTAACTCTTTGAAACTAGTCTTTAGATAACAATCCAAGAGTTTCCTTCGACGTCACTCCACTCAAGTTCTCCTCCTATGCATTCAAGGATTCCAAATAATTGAAGATACCCGCAATAACCCTCAACTCAAGATTTTGTAATCCATGCTTGTCCACTTTGGGTATTCTACCTTGTTTTCTTTAGCTATTGAAATATTGTCTTTGTAAAAGCATATTTAGATGGTTTGCATTGAACGTTTAGAAGAGTTCACATTTTACACTAGTTAAATTTTTTTATAATAATGATAATTATCAAACTATAATTCCAATGGGCATTTTGTGATGTTTGTGGTTAAATTATTGATGTATCACCTTATAAATATGACTACATATGTGATTGGTCAAAAAAATTATATGAAAGCTTGGAGTTTTCAATATGAATTGAACTATTAATCATGAAAAAATGAGGCAAATAGATTTCTTAGAAATATTTGTAGTGAAAATGTTTCAATGCATTTTTATTTTTAAACTCTTCATTTGATTTTGATTTTTTAAAAAATTGACTTGGGCACATGAAGGCAAAGGGTGAGCTTTGATCAACAAATTCGCTTCTTGTCAATTTGATCAACGTTGTCAACTCAACGATCATGTGAAAACAAATCGTAGGTTTGTTTTGCTTTGTTCTTTCCTTTCACTAATGTAAATCAGCAAGTTACAACCACAAACATGCAGAAAAATACTTTTCCCCGTTGTAAAGAACCACAATTACAACACAAGAAAAAAATGTTTCAATTGCTTGGTTTTTTAGCTCTTGTGTCCTTTGGACTTGTTCTTCGCCACTTTGTGCATGCTAGGGTTTTCAGCATTGTAGACACACAACACTATAGACGCAAGAGGTTTGTATTGTAGAGGTCAATGTCTATGGACTCCCTAACCTTCACGCCAAATTCATTTCTCAATTTGTTCATGGATAGTCAAGGAGGTGCTTCCTCTTCCATACCGATTAGTATTGTTCCAAAACATCCAGGACTTCAAGAGAATGTAAGCAATTTGTGGGAAGCACAATTTCAATTTCTCCTAGATATTTGTGAAAAGAAATTTTAGGAGTACAATTGGAAGCCTTTCAAGGAAGCAAATTGGAAAGATTTTACAAAGTAGTTGAATGCACATTTTCTAGGAATGCATGAGAGTTGGAAGCAAGCATGTGACAAGTGGAACAAGATGAAGGATAAGTATGAAACGAGAAGAAGAAAACTTAGGTGACTAGTGCATCCCTTTCTAATTGGCCATGGTTTGAGAAATTTGATTAGATGTTTGGAGGCACAACCAAAATTAATAGCATTGCCAATGCATATCAAGGAATGCATAATTTACATTCACATTCTAAGATTCAAAGCAATAGGCCTTACATGTAAAGGATCTTGTACCCATGCTTTGAAATTACCCTGTCAAGCCACATGGAATAAATTACCGGAAGTCCATAGGAAAATAATGGCTAACTGACCAAAATGAGAAGCAAAAATCTTTTGATAAAGACATTCTTCAATCATATCATCATGTCTTTCAAAGTCATGTGCGTTTGAGGTGAATGAAGATGATGTGACATGTGACACTCAAGAACACTTGACACATGCATGTGTAGGCATGACATATACATCGGATAACCAAATTTTTATATAATCTCATAATAAAATCAATTATAAGTTTTGATTTTTTCCAACTAGACATTGTGCCAATTATTTATTAAGAACTCATAATGTTATCAGCTTTGAATTTATTTTTTTTTCACTTTGGTGGTTATATAATGTGTGCAATGTCATATATAGTCATTTAGAGGATAAGAAACACACATTCAACCAACATTGGTACAAAAAATGACATGAAAATTTATTTCATGGAAATTACATCCTTTAGTGATTTTATGTGAACCTTGTTTACTTTGAGCATTGAATTTTTTAAATGAATTTTTTTATTTTGTGAAAAAAATTGAGAAAAAATTGGAATGTTTTTTAGTAGAAAATCTCCCATTTTTACAAAATAATTTATCTGAAAAAATAAATTAATATATTTGGAGTATAAATGGATGATATAGATTAAACAATAATCCTTGACATTCAACATGAAATGAAAAACCACCACATCTTTTATCTTTTTTTTGCATTAATTAAACAAAGTTGGAGCTTTTCATTTCTTGTGTGTGTTTGCTTGTCTTTTTGTGAGTTGTCCAAAAATATGAATCTATTGGAAGTTTTTTTTTTTTTTCCCAACTTTATGATATTGAAGATTTGCTAAACCCCTCCCCAAAAAGAAAAATAAATCAAATTTACACAAGAAATTAACATTTCTCCAAAAAACTAATAAAATGTTTTGTTGAAGTTTTTTATTAATGGTAATTACTATCACATGGAAAAATAATCAAAGATTAATTTTGGAGTATCATTCCAATAAAAGACTATTCAAGTTGAAGTGTAAATCTCTTAGTTTGGCTAGTTTAATTGGCATCCTTGGAATAATCTAGTTATTAGCAGTATGTATTTATTTATCATTCCCAAATTGCTAGGGGATGAAACTACTTGGGTAGTTGGTCCTTAAAGATAAGGTGAATGGCAAGCATTTGTTAATCAACTAAGTGATGTGGCAAAGATTTGGATAAAAGCCTAAAATGTAGGAAGGGATGAGGTGTGTGTGGCTTGTGGGGGAGGACTTTGTGTGGGTTCTTTTTATACTCCTCAACCTTTCCTCATGTTCATTCTCTTTTCATGTATGTTGTTCCTTGTGAGGTTCACCGGAGAAACAAAAGATATTAACGGAAGGGGAAAATTGTACTTATGTGAAAAAGCAATGAAAAGGGAGATAGAAGGTTGTGTCGCATCTTTTCTTGTTGGTTGGTTTTGCCTTGACTTTTTGGATTTAATGAAAATAGTTGGTTCTAATTTGATATAGAATATTGTAGATCTTAATGTAATTAAATTTTTTCTTTAATTTTCACTTCCTAAAATGTTAACTAAAAATTAGCCATGAGACGATAGTTATAACATGATGGTATCTGTTGCAAAATAATACGCAATAAGACAACAACTACAAAAGATGAAAACAACCCATTAGTGATGTATTTTCTCTAATAGAAGTATTGTTCAAGGATTGAAAAATAACTACCTTCCAACTTTCCATTTCTAGTTTTGATTTTCTTAAGGGAAACCATTTTCAAAAGTGCTTTTAGATTTCTTGTGTGAGGATTAAAGGTAGCACTACCTTCCAATGGACAGTCCCTTTCTAGATGTTTTTTCATTTATTTTATTTATTTTTGTATTTTGTATCCTTCCCCTTGAAATGGGATTCTCGCTATCAGGTTTTTGGTTTTATAAAAAAGATGACAAATTTTGTTTTAAAAAATTCTTGGATCCATAATAGGAAAAATTAGACTTTTTGAGATACCTTGTCAATTCAAAGGTTGAAAAAAAAAAATACTCAACATTAAAAAAGGTGAGATACTAAGTATGCCCTTGAAAAAACATCACTCTTTCACTCTTACATCGTGGCTATTTTTAAAAATTAAACAAATAAACCAACAAAAAACAAAAAGACATATTATTCATTTTGTGGACATCTATTTGCCATCAAAGGAGTAGAACCTAAAAACACAAGGTGTGATAATATGCACCATGCAATTCAAACTTTTTGGGTTGTCATTCAAGGTCAAGGATCACAAAAATATTTTAAAACAAACCCCTTATTCTAGTCCATGACTTGAAATTGCCATTCCAACGTAAAACATCAATATCCACCAAGATAGTTGAATATCATCCAAGTTACCAAATAAATTTCAAAAAAATATGGACTTCTATGAAACATTTTTGAAAAATAATAAGGATGATAAAAAAATTGTCTTTGCAATGGGAAAACAAGCATCTACCTATTAAGGAAAATAATATGTTTGTTTTTTATATTTTGTTTCTTTATCGCATTGAAATATCCCAAACCATGGTGTCCCTTGCTATGTTCTTAATACCATTGGGAAGCCCTTAGTGATTACAAGTGCACCAAGGTGTTTTAATAATGTTTAAATTTATGGTGCAAGAATTATTGAATATTGAATAAGTTTGTCATTAACAATTCAATAAAATCAAAACAATGATTGTGAGGAAAATTGGGGGCAACATGTTAGTATCACCAAAAAGCCCTTAATGAATAGGACTTCTCAAAGGCAATTTTGTAATTTTAAACCTTAGGTGGGGGAAATATGGAATTTTGAATCATTGTTGTTGTGGGAAATTAATTATATATATATCTTTCCATAATTAGGGGTCTTGTTCACACTTGGAACAATTACATAATCATGTTCACACTTGGGCCTATGGCACATGCCATATTAGTTTGAATTATTCATAAAATCTCCTAAATATGACATTGAAAACCTCTTCTGGCAATATATAGGCTATGATGGGAAACATGGCAAGATAATTTTGAATTGTGATTCAAAGGGGAATTGCATGAATCCATTTTTTAACAATATCTTTATTATTGCAATTTCAATTGTTGCATTTGCATAGTCAACCACTTTGTGATAATTAATTGAACACTTTGAACAAAGTTTCAAGATGATGTCAAATTTTTAGCTAAAGATGTTGTGCTCAAAACACACCACCTATTACAAGCAAAGATAGTTGATTTAGCCTCTTTGTGGCCTAATTGGGAAGCAAAATTGACCTACATAATTGGGAAGCAAAGTTGACCCTTGCCATTTTTACAACCAAACATACCTAATTTGGTCAATTTGCTAAGTTAAATTAGGTTTTTGTCATAGGTTTTGATTGTTTTGACTTTGTGCATATGATAATTTTTTAACATAATATCTCTTTTAGTGTTCAAATCTATGTGGGTGGCTGATACTTTTCTCTCAAGAAACACATGATGGATTCAAGTTCAAACTAAAAAAATAGAACAAATAAAGCAAATTAATTTTCCATTTTTTTTGCAAAACATAAAAAATCATGCAATGTGATTCAACACAAAACCATGGAAGGTGCAAAAAGATAAACTCAAAAATGCACTAAATAGAGCTTGTTAAAGGGTATTTAAATATCTTGCTTTTGAAATAACCTCAAGTAATGTCTAATGGGTGTCAAATTATTCTATTTTTTTTCAAATGATATGAAAAATAATACAAGGTGTAACCAATTCAAAAGGAAGTAAAAATTTGTAAAAAAATTAAATGTAAATAAGGTGTTTAGAATTCATTATGAGAAATGTACCTAAAATCAATTTAGAATGTTATCAATTTTAATGAAATATTTTTTTAATCATTATTTCATAGCATATAAGAAAAATCTCTAAAAATATCAAATGTTTCAAAAAATATACAAAGAGTGACCTCCCTCAAAGTAATGTATATTTTTCTCTTTAAACACACTATTCTCCAAGAGTGAATACCTTTACCCTTGGGTTAGTTTCATCATTAAATAATGTGTTGAATATTGAAATGAATTTTTATGAAAATATGATGTTGAGGTGTTGAAAACCCAAGCTCACATGAATCTAATGCTATGATCTGAATTAACTCACTTCTCATATGACAACACATAGGTACTAGATTATTGTACCCCATGGGGGGGAAAAAAGAATTTAAAAAAAACTTAATGAATTTCTAAAGAAAATTGATTTAATTATTTTTTAAAGAATTGATTATTTTTTAAAAAGTAATTATTTATTTTGTCATTGTGGAAGGTGCTCTAAGTATGTTCTAGAGAACCACTGAATTATTCTTGATGCATGAACAAGTTATATTGCCCATGTTCGGATATGGCAGGCATGTGTGCATGGATGCAAACTGGGAACCATGGTTAGTGAACCCTTGGAGATCTAGGTCCATCACATATCCCTTGAAGAGGCAAGCTACAGTTTCAGCTAGTGGTTCATTAGTAACAGAAATGACAAATGACCCACCATGAGCTTTGCAAAACCCTAGCTTCTGCTGACCCACCTTGAGCTTTGCAAAACCCTAGCTTCTGCTGACCCACCTTGAGCTTTGCAAAACCCTAGCTTCTGCTGACCCACCTTGAGCTTCTCTGATTTCTCTATGCAAAAAACCTACTAGTTTTGTGGAACCCACCTTGAGCTTTGTACTAATGATTGATGCACCATGACCCAACTGGTGGAATTATCCAAATCTTGAACTTGTGCTGATGATTGATGTATGATGACAACAAATATTTCCACAGACATCTCCAATTCTGAGCTTCTTGTTGCTGATGATTGATGTATTATGACAATTTTTTCAAACACACTAGTGGGCACTGGGTATATGCAATCCTGAGCTTCATCTGATAATTGATGGTTGGTTATATGCATGAAAAATCCAAGAGCAGCAAAATATAAGAGAAACATATTACACCCCATGATACATGACAACCCTCATCACCGTGCTTTTTTTATGGCAATTTTTTGCCACTGACAATATCTTTTGGGGAGAAAATTCTGGACAAATCTGTTTTTTTCTTTTCCAGTACATAATTTCAACTAATTTAATTTTTTTGGGAAAAAATTTCCAATTCTTTTACCTCAAAAATTTGAAAAAATAAAAATAAATCTCTGAACTACATAGGTACTCACATTGTACAATTGATGAAATTCCATACCAAAGAGCATCTCCACCCACACTCCCTATTTGGACCTTTACCAATGTTTACCACATCCAACATAGAGTATTAATTATTTGAAGTCATCACCACCCATAAAACATGCAAAATTGAACAGAGTAAAATAAAGCGAGAGACTATTTAAATGTCACCACCCACCCAGGCCAATCCTTAAAGTAGTCATTTGATGAAACCCTAGTCATTTCTCTTTTACTAGCCCCTTTTGTAGATCATTGTATCATATATGCATATGTAGAGGTCCAAAATAAAGGTTCACAGTTCAAACTCAGTTTCAAAATACGTAAGAATTGTATTTTTGGGGCAAAATAATGTGTGCGGGGCTGGCTATCATACTCCTGCTGGAGATGCTCTAATTAACTTGCTTTTTAAAAAAATTAATTTTTAATCTATTTTGAGAAAAATGAAAAGCCTTAAAAATTTTGCAAACATGAACAACAACAACAACAAAGGGCTAAAATAGATCACCCAGTAGATCACATTCGGTCTGGGAGAAACACCATAAAATGATATACAATTCATGAGCTACAAGAAGAACTAAAGCAGCTTCTGAAGATCTTTTGATGCGACTTCCTGAAGACCTCATCAGTTAGTTGTCAGTGCACAATATCTTTGACACAAACTCATATGATACCATCAAATTCCCAACCACCCACCAATTGTTTCCATCTTGGGCAACAAAATCATTAGGCTGATATGCACTACTAGTCTACCACCCTGAGTATTCAATGTGCGGTATTGAACAAAACTTTGCTTGTGTGCTCAACGCTCAACAACTTGTAGGAATAATCCAACAATCAAAAGATATGAGGAGTTGGTGCGCATGAGAGGATAATGTGATGAAAGTTCTTTGAATCCTCCCTTCCCAGCTAGTCACAGGAGAGAGCTTCTGTAGCTACACAATTCGTGGTGCACGATTATCTGTAGGATACGGGATTTTGCCTTTGCCTCTGCCTGAGTTCACAGGCACATGAGAATCTGTGAAGCCCCTGAACTAGGGTCCTGAATGCATATGTGTATGCTCAACACTCAACTTGTACAAAAAGATAAGAGAGTTGGTGTGCGTGAGAGGATAATGTGAATGTAAGTTCTTTGAATCCTTTCCTCACTACTCACAGGAGAGCTTCTACAATTCATGGGTTGTAAGATCTCATGCAAGGTTATGCCTGACAAGCAATGAAAAGAAGACAAAAGGAGAACCTCCATGGTTCTTTATGTATAGGTAGGGGAGGCCCTTGCTCTTAAGGGCTTTCCCTACTTTAGGAATAGGGGAAGGCTTGCTCTTAAGGGCTTCCCCTACTTTAGGAATAGGGGAAGGTTCGCTCTTAAGGGCTTCCCCCTACTTTAGGAATAGGGGAAGGTTTTCTCCTAAGGGCTTCCCCTAGTTTGAGGTCATAGGGGAAGACTTGTTCTGAGGGCCTCCCCCTAATTTGAGGGTCATAGTCCCTGTTGACTGATTGACTGGGATCTTACACGTGGGTTGTAAGATCTGACGCAAGGTTATGCCTGAGAAGCAATGAAAAAAAGACAAAAGGAAAATCTCCACGGTTCTTTACATATCGGTAGGGGAAGGCCTGCTCCTAAGGGCTTCCCTGCTTTAGGAACAAGGGAAGACCTGCTCTGAGGGCCTCCCCTAATTTGAGGGTCATAGGAGGCCCTCTAATGTAAGGGTCATAGCCCCCCTATGACCTTCAAATTAGGGGAGGCCTCAGGAGAAGCCTTCCCCAGTGTGTAAAGTACAAAATATTTTTCATGGGAAGTTACCTTTACATTTTTTTAATAAATTTTTTAAACTTTTAATTTTTTTTTAAATCCTTCTCTGCACTGTAATCTCAACTTGATAGCAAGCGTAAACTATGTTAAGAAGTAACCACACCCAAAAAATGATGCAAGTGAAAATATCTTTAGACAAAGCGAAAATTCAGGAAAACCAAATGGAAAGAAGAGGATGGGTGTTTTGGAAAACAAAATGCCCACTCCTATAAGCTTTTCATTTTTTTTAAATACTCACCTCTTGCACATGAAATATTACCCCAAACAAGTGTGTCTAGCACCAAACTTTGGAGGTCAAGAGGGCCCCCCAAAAAAAACACACACACACACACACAAATAAATTTCATGGATATTTCATAGATGTTCCTGCACAATGCAATTCATAAGGTTTGCAGTGTTCATAGTAAGCTCATAGGGAGGTCAATTCTAGCCTCCTACATTGATACAACAAAAATTAGGCACATAAAAAGATAAATCTTGAAAATATGTTTTAAAAGAGATTCAAGCATTAAAAAAAAAACTATTAAAGATGACTTCTTTGAAATTTTGTAATTAAGCTATATATATATTTGTAAAAAGTTTACTATGTTGGTCGATAAAATACACTAAGTATTCATCCTCATTTCTACATTAGGTAGCAAAAATCACAACAAGAACAACTAACAACAATGTTCAATATTAAATACTCTCCATACTCTTCATCAAGCACCTGGTGTTGTAGTAGGAGCATTGAGTGATGCTCATCACCATCATCATCATCATCAAGAGGTGGGTTACATGGTTGCAGTTGACGACATTTCATTTCAGAGTTGTTTGTGAAACAATTGTTTTTTTCCTCTTGGAATTAATTCTTCGTGCAATTAACAATTATCGGCATCAAGAGAAACAGAACAAGTTCAGAAGAAACACACAACAAAAGTTAAATTCTCACTGATCTCCAGATTAGACAGCATGGAACTCTGGATCCAGGTTGAAGTAGTTCTGGCAAAAGTGTTGGAGATCATCATATATATGTGAAGTTCTCAGCAAGAAATGCTTCAAAGATTTGAGCTGCAAATTCCAGTCTCATCATGTATTAATTAGTTGCTCAAGATTTCTTGTCTGGGGCGACTGATGAAGTCGTCTGCAGTAGTACTCAGATTGTTTAAAATTCACAACCCATTGAAGCAGCTGCAAAGATTTGTATTATTGCATTGAAGTCTTTAAGCTCCAGGTTCAATGTCAGCAGCTACTGCATGCTCCAAGTAGGAGGAGCAACCCCCCCCCCAAAAATTTCCCCAATTCGACATAGCTGAAAATGGATCAAGAGAAATAGTACTACAACTGAAGATTTTTTCTAGCTACTGCTGGTTTGGTTGACTGCAGATTGTTCGAATCTCTCCTTGACTCCCAGTGAGAGGACTGATGTTTCCCATCTTCTCCATGCTGACGCCGAACTGGTAGAAGAATTCAGAAGTACTGGAAACAGGAGCAAATTGTTGGACAAGGTTTCTGCTTTCGCCTGCTGTGCTGAAGAGAGTTCGATCCGAGTACAGTGTCCCATTTCCCGCTTGCAAGCTTCTGTAGTATTTGGTGTCGAAGGAGTAAGGATTGTTGGGTTGCAAATCCACCAGAACGGCGCCGTTTGCAGCAGCAGCAGAGGCGCCGCCTGCAGTGCCGAGATTTGCAGCTGGGCATGAGCATTCGAGCTGGTTTGCGTAAGCTGGGTTGAGGAGAGGATCCACAGATGGATACAAGCTTCGATCCAGCACCGAACAGTGCACTTTGCCGAATGTATGTGCACCCGACAGTACCACCACGTCTTGCGGACTGAGACCCACATTTGCGAAATTGGCGTTCAGCTGCTCCACGTCCAAGAAAGGGCCTGGAATTCCTGCGTTTGCTGCTTCCTCGCTTGCTGTTAGACTGTCCCGTCTACCCAACAATACTGTCCATCCCGGATTGCACAAGGGCTTTGATGCCTGCAGCAGCAGATCACACACCTGAGTTGATCAATGCAGTTGCAGGAGCCATTGCAGCGAGCTGCAGGAGATTATCTCACTGCATTAGGCTACATTGCAGGCAGTGATGACGAAGAGCTCTGTTGTGAGCAGCTTGCGAGCTTGCACAAAACCTGCACATTTCAGTTCTACCTACTACTCATCATGGGTTTGTGGGAAGTAATTGGGTACTTTGCTTACAAGAACGACAGAGTCGCGAGCAACAATTGCTAAGATGTCAGCACATGAGACTGTGGCAGGACAAGCTTGCTCCACTGCTGCTTTGATGTCGGCGATCACATTCAAGCCTCGAATCGAATTCAGGTTCGGACCTGCAAGCTGCTCGTAGCCGCTGAGCAACACTGAGCCATCACAACCCTGCACGTCGTTGCAGCAAAAAAATCCACCACCACCCAAACTCGATTATCAAGCTAGCTGATCATGTCTCGCCATATGTTTTCTTTCGTTCAAATGCGCAGATCTGTCAGCTGACACAATTGGAGCTACAAAATTGCCCAGCATCGAGCTGCTATAATCAAGCAAATCAGAATTCTAACTAGACTGTGACCTCGAATGTCGAATCTGATGTAAAGACAGAAATAAAATGAGAAAATCTGGCAGCTATGATCTGCATATTCATGTGATGGAAGCTGGCATGAAAGCGGCAGTGAATTTGCAACAGTCGTGTGCAGCATACATACATTGACAAAGCAATCGTGGAAATGAAGGCGCAAGAGTGAAGCAGGCATGCGAGGATCAGCTTGAGCTGCTTGGTAGACTTGCTCTGCAACGATGGATGCAAGCTGTGGGCAAGTAGAGGCATAAAAGTCTGGTGTGAGTTGTTGCTGGGCCACAGGAGCACTAGTATCCCACTGCAACTCTCTACTACTCCGCCATGAGGAAGGATACTCGCCAGCAGCTGCGAGCACTAGCTCAACCTCGCTGAAAACCAACATCATCAACACCCAAAACACACAGAAGCTTTGCAGCTTCGACGTCACAGCAGCAGCAGAAGAAGAAGAAGAACTAGAAGAAGAATCAGAAGAATTCCCATTCTCAACAACAACAACAACATGAGTACTACTACCCATGATGCTGAATTCCTGGATTTCCAAACTTCCTCTTCTTCTACTGCAAAACAATTGCAGAAACCATTCCTAGCTTGTTCAAAAACTACTACAGCACGGATCAATCTGATGAAGTGATTTCATGATGTTTTCCACTGAGTTCAAATTCTCGACATGGGGTAATTCAAAAATGAATGCTCACTCTTCCGATCATGAGCGTTTCATTTTCCAAAATTTTGCACTGGGTGTTCTTCTACTCTGTAAGGGTGTGTCTCCAAATACACTAGGATATTTATGAGAGGTTTTTTGGAAGGGCTTTGGGGCTCTATGTAGAGGGTCTCTTTTAAGGGCTTCTTCAGAGCTTGGAGAGGGGACCAACCTTGTGTCTGTTTTACAGGCTCTTGGGAGAAGTGTCTTTGTATTTATTGCTCTATGTACCTATCTATCTATGAAGGAAGGTTGTTTGTTTGTTTTGTTTTGTTTTGTTTGTACTGATGAGATCCAGTGAACCGGGATGCTTCAGATCGTGTTCTTGATCTCTTCGGAAAGCTCTGGAGGAGGAGGATGGGTGCATCCGCTTGGTTTCATGATGTTTGGACTTGTAGTTCAAAAGTTCTTGAATATTGAATGATTTTTTCACTGAAAATTAAATTAAAACATAGCTGAAATATTTCAGAGGAATTGGAATGTGCCTTTGGTGTTGTTGGAAAGATCCTGATGAGGAGGATTTAATGGAATTTATTTGATAAGTTTGGGATTCAGAATGTGGGAGATATTGATTTTTAATTGATTTCTGCCGCTGAAAATTCAAAATAAATTCCATTAAACCAGGTTTTGGAAGGAAAAATCGGTTGAGGACATGGTAACACTTGGGCCAATGGCACAGGCCACACTAGTGTGTGTCTGGAATAGTGTTTTCCTTTTTGGTGTTTTTCTTTTTGTCTTTTTTTATTTGGTGGTGAAATTCTGCATCCTGGCTAAGTTTCTTTTTCAGTTTTGTGATATCAAAATTTTAGTCAAATTTTACACTAGAAAAAGAAAGAAATTCAAATTTTTAGCAAATTCCTGTTGCATATTCTTGGTTTTCTTTTTCTTTTTCTTAGGACAAAATTCTTCAACTTTTTGAGGGAAAAAGAAAAACTTATGAAATTTTTGCCAAATTTTGAACTGAGGTTTTAGTCAGTTTGGAACAGTTTTCTAAAAAGTTGTTGCGATTTAATGTTAACTTTTTCCTGGGATGATTGCCAATAATTCTACATCACAAAACTGGAAATAAAATGAAACTTAATTATATAAATGGGATGAATATCAATGTTTAGGTTTTATTCAGCAATACATTAAAGCTTTGATGAATTAGTTAACCTTATTTTTCAAATGGCTAGGTATTTATTTTTTATTTTTTAATGTTTTTTATGTCAACTTGGTTTCCTTTTGTAAATTATTTTTACATCCAAAATTAATAAATAAATAACTTATTTTGAATTAATAACATCTACCTATCAGCATTTTTTTTCTGTGTAAAATTTTGCACCATGGGGAAAACACAAATGCCTATATAATGAAAAGAGAGTCATGTATAGTCATGGTTCATGGCTGAAATTAAACACACAAATGCCATTAGTTGTGCCCAGGAAATGAATTCATGGATGAACTTTGACAAAATGGATGAAATTTGAGTTCCATAAATGAAATTTATCACAAAAGTTATATTTATGCATGATGCATTTGATGATAAAAATGAACTTTATACCACATGGATGCATTTATGTTCATGAAATCTACCATATGGATAAAAATGAATCATGTTCATGAATCGAATCACAATATCCATGAAGTTGACAACATGGATGATATAAAGAATTACATGGATGAAATAGAACAAATGTTGAAATTCCATTACATTAATGAAACTAAATTCATAGATGAAAATGACCATCATCTGTATCTATTTGTTTATTTGTCAATTTGTGTGAGGCTGATATGAAACATGAAGCTCTTTGCAATGAAGCAACTGGTCTGATCAATGAAGTTTTTTTTTTTTTCCTTTTTTTTTTAAGTTCATTTTTTTTTTATTTCACAGAAGTGATGATTTTTTCCCTGGAAAATTAATAAAATCCCAAGTATTTCTCAAAAAATATTCACAAAAAATAGCCAATATTCACCACAATGGAAATCACTCAGTGGGTGTGATTGATTGGAGATACATTTCCCTGTGCTCCAACTGATTGCCTGTTTTTTAGTAATTTATTTATTTTTAAAAAGTCTTTGTGGGCACTTATCATAGTTGGAAGCGATCCACAAGGTTTTAAGGATATATATTTTGTTGCCTTTTTTTTCATTAAATTGTTGATTTAATCCATGGCTTGAGACTTAATCCATGCACCATGCTACCTAAATTGGCAGGTGTTGTTATTCTTATTATTATGATGATTATTATGATTATGATTGTTATTATTATTGTGGCACAATTGAAATGAATATTTTTTATTTCTTGGCACAAAAAATTTGAAACCAAATCCATTGTGGAGAAAGAAAGACACAACAAAAGTAAGGCTAAATTAGAAGGGTGTCTGGTTTTGAACTATGGCCAGGACACTCCTTAGTGTCAAAAAGAAAAGACTATGGCCACCCACCCATCCATCCATCCATCATCAGTGAAGCAGATTTCCAAACCCTAAAAAAAAAAGACCCAAAGCTGGTAACCTCTTAATGACACAGCATGGACCAATTGAAGAGAGAAGATCCAATTGCCATGGGCCTGGCCCAAAGGCAAACTAACTAACTTTGAAGCTGCAAGAAGACAAAACAATGTGGGGGGGGGGGATGCTGGTTCATAGCAAGCTTTTCAACAAATGCTTTCAAACAACAATGTAAAATGTATGTATGTATGTATGTATGTATGTAGGCCTCCAAACTCCAAACCCAACTAACCAATAATTTAAGGTTTTTATGGGGCCAAAAACACATCACAATGGAGAAATCTTTGTGGTTGATTTGTTTGTGGATTCAAGGTTTATGTGTTTCTCATTTCAGAAAAATAATAATAATAATAATAAATAATAAATAAATAATAATAATAAATTGCTTCACCAAGTAAAGGGGATGGGCCAGCAGAATGGAACTAGAAAGCTACGTACTGACCAGAATTATAAATAACACAAATTATTAATTATTGCAAAGAAAGTTTCTGAATTACTTTTGTGGGTTTAGGGTTGTTGAAAAAGAGCTAATTATTTTTCAAAAATGTCATAGTAAGTAAGATGTCCCTCTTTTGTACATGCTACCCACCACCTTATTATCATAATGATTTTCACAATCACATTTTTTTTATGTATTTGTAGATGCTACTCTTATTATCATAATGATTTTCAAATTTATTTTTTTTGTGTGTTTGACAATTAAATATGTGTCTAAATGTTGGAAAACACCCTACTCCAACCCTTGAACACTAAAAAAAAGGATTCAATTGCAAGTACTCTCTATTGCAATAATCAAGTGGTTCCCATAGCCCTCCTCCCTAGGGGTTCAAGTTGCCACTACACCTAAGTCACTCATTCAAAATTTTGTAATCAACCCTACTAAGCTTCAAACTTCAAACTCCATGGGACTTCTTCATATACTCCATGGTTTTTAAATGTCCACGACAATCGATCAAATTCATTCCACTTGAATTCATTGTAAGTATGTTCTCTCTCTCTCTCCCCATTCTCTCTCTCTCATATGAACAATTGGCACCATGCAACACAAAAGTTTGTTGAACAAACAAATAAACAACAAACACAATCACACTTACCTGCCAGCCTTTGCCATATATCTGTTTCCGGGAAGTGAGTAGACATCTGCCCATGATGCCCCATACTTACTCATGTCACTCGCACTTACCAATGCACCATCATCCATTTCGGATATATATATATATAACCATGGTTCTCAAAAAACAACCGAACATGGTTATTATGACTTATTTGTGGGAGAGCTCAATAAGAAGCTATCTTGAGTTTTTTTGGGTGAACTTGGTGGTGGTGGTGTTGGTGATATCACCAAAAAGCATCAGCCTTTTTTGATTGAAAGCATTAGAGCATGGATGATGGATGGCCACTGGCCTGGCCAGGCCAGGCCAAACTTGCACTTGTTTTCAATGGGCACATCTTTTTAGGTGTCCTTCCTTCCTTGCCCCTCTCTTATTATTCAGCATGTAGAGAGAGAGAGGTATGTAGCTGGGGATGTGGGGGAGGAGAGACCAGAAACAACAGTAAGACCCATCATCCACTTCAAAGTCTATTATTATCCAATCATGGTTTGTATTTTGGGATACTTGGCCCCAGAGTGGTTGAGGGTCAATGAAACAAAACCCCTAGTACTAGAGGCAAAAATAATAATAATAATAATAATCATCATCATCATCATAATAATAATAATAAGTAAAAATAAAATAAAATATGGTCATTGCTCTAATGATGTAGGGATAGGAGAAAAGAGTTCCAAATAGGTTGCATCCTCCTTGAGAGATACCAGCTTGAAATATGGGTCCCTCCCAATGTTGGATGGGTATTTGATTTTGTTAATAACCATCAGTTTAAGGGTTGACGGTTTAGGGTTTACGTCAAAGAATTGGCAATTTTCAACCTAAAAATGATTTTTCTCCCGGTAATATCAGGTAACAACCCTCAAGAGCAAGGTGTTCGCATAATAAGCACCCCCTCAGCTCCACCTTGGGTGCGAGCTTATTTCATGAATGCCCTTAAACCCTAAACCCTAAACCCATGGATCTAATCAAAAACCCCCCAAAGGAACTAGGAGTTTCCATAAAAGAACTGGTTCTTTATGATCTTTATTCTTCTTCTTCTTCCTTTTTGGGGGAAAAAGTAGCAATCTTACTTACTACCTTAAAAGAAACCAATGCCCCATTGGTGGAGATCTTTCAGAACTAAGAAGAGACCAATAGTCAAGTGCAAGAGAAGAGGAGTTCTGTGTTTCTTTAATGCCTTCAATGTAAGCTACTTTTTTTTTTCTCCCCTGGATAGAGCACAGCTTTGAAAGGAGGTCCAATCTCAAGTGGACTTGGTAGAGTGAATGTGCACTTAGTGTTTTGGCAAAGTGACCTTGGCAAAATGGGAAATGACCACTTGGCAAAAATAGCTGAGTGACCCCTATTCCATAGGTACATATAGGGGAAGGTCCTAGTGTCAAGGCATTATTACATCATTAGGCCTTGGGAACTGAGGTCTGTGGCCAAGGTCATGAGCCCCCCCCCCCCCCCCCCCCCCCCCCACCCCCCCCACAGACGAACATACACCCCTCTCGTCACGGTTCCACGCTCCCCCCACCCTCCTTTTTTTTTTTTTTTTTTTTTTTTTTTTATT
>Ga0116231_10004963_pt1 | contig 26608 bp, 20 predicted proteins | sample S1TSphgellanicum_2_FD_89695 | JGI IMG/M metagenome (GOLD analysis project Ga0116231, IMG submission 89695) | Host-associated microbial communities from peat moss isolated from Minnesota, USA - S1T2_Fd - Sphagnum magellanicum MG | ecosystem: Host-associated > Plants > Peat moss > Unclassified... | reverse complement strand
TTGCCAACCCTTGTAATAAGTTACAATGTTTTTCCAAATCCTATTTGTACTCCCAATTGCAAGTCCAAACACACAAGAAAAAGAAGAATAAATAGCAAGGAGAAAGAGATGAAGAAGGGCAAGGAGAAAAACAAGAAAACGTAGCAAGAAGAAAAACAAGAAAAAAAAAAGCAAAAAAATATATAAAAAACAAGAAAAAAAGGAAGAGGAGCAAGGACGGGAAAAAAAAAACAAGGCAAGGGGAAAGAAAAAAAAAATGCAAAAGGAGTAAGGAGAAATAGAAAAAAAACCAATAACAACAAAAAGTGAAACAAGGAAAATATGAAGAAAAAACAAAAAGAAACAAAAGAGGAAGAGGAGCAAGGAAAAAGAGAAGAAAAAACAACAAGAAACAAAAAGGAAAAGAAGAGAAGCAACGATGGAAAAAAAACAAGAAGAAACAAAAAAGGAAGAGAAGCAAGGAGGAAGATGAGAGAGGAAATAAAATACATAATTTTTTTTGCTTACTTTTTACTGTGGACCTTATAACTAAAGGCTTCTTTTGTATTGAAAGCCCTTTTATTATTTCACACTCCTTCCTCTAGCCTAGCAATCCTAGTAGGATTTCTTATGGGCCAACAACCCCACATATTACTCTTTCTCTCTCACCTATGTATAAAGAGGCTAAAAGCTCAATAGAGGCCTCATCTTGGCAGCCATCTTTCTTTAAGTCATTTATTTACAAAGCACACTTTTCATCTATAAATATATAATATAATAAAAAATGATTTTATTTTTTTGACTTGGCTGAAGAGAGCCAGGACTACATTCCTCGTGAAAGAGGGAACAAAATGTAAGAAACAAAAGAGGAAGAGGAGCCAGGAGGAAGATGAACAAGGAGAAAGATAAGAAAAATAGCAAGAAACAAAAAAGGAAGAGGAGTAAAGAGAAAGAGAAGAAAAAATAACAAGAAACAAAATAGAAAGAGGAGCAAAGAGGAAGATGAGCAAAGAGAAAGAGAAGAAAAAAAAACAAAAAACAAAAGAGGAAGAGGAGTAAGGAAGAAGGAAAGAAAAAATAATAAGAAACAAAAGAGGAGGAGGAGCAAGGAATTTTTTTATAAAAATAGCAAGAAATAAAAAAGGAAGAAGAGCAAGGAGAAAAAAAGAAAAAATAACAAGAAATAAAAGAGAAAGAAGAGCAAGGAGGAAGATTAGCAAAAAGAAAGAGAAGAAAAAACAACAAAACACAAAAGAAGAAAAAGAGCAAGGAGAAAAAGAAAAAGAAGAAAAGCAAGAAAAGACAAATAGGTTTGTGAGGGCAGAAAAAAAAAAGGGGACAATGAGGATGTGAATATTTTAAAGAAAAACAAAGCTTCATCCAATCGATAGAACCAACAATAGGTTTCGTTGGACTAGTGCATTGGCAAATGCTAGGTCACTCCAACCAAGACCATGCTTTCCTATAGCGTTCCATAATTGTTTAAATATGCTTATGAATGCCTAAATACAATAAATATCAATTTAAGATTATTTTTTAAATGGTTAAGATTACAACCCAAGTACTAGAGTTATTTGTAAAATGGCTCTAATAAGGGATGAAATTGTTTATTAAGGTTCAACACATAATCAAAATGTTAAGTGAAGATAACATTTTAAAATTAATTTGCATTGGGTGACACAATCGTGAGCAAACTCCTTACAACATTTGTGATAACATTTATGAGTGCTAAAAGGAATTTGGTATTAATTGTGTTACTTGAGGCAAACATGCAAAGGAAAGTTGCCAACACACTTTCTACCATTATATTCAAATATTCATAAAATCTTGAAAATGCCAAAACAAAAAGAATAATTTAAAAAGTTGAGGTCATCACAATATGAAGGAAAAGCAGTTAAGATGAAACTTAGAATTACACCAATTTCAATATAATTTTGAATTTCATCTCAAGTTTGAATGTGTTTGTTTTATTGGAGTTCGAGATGATTTCATGAAAGGCTTGCAAAATTTCAACATAAATGTTTGTGAACATAACCTTTCCATAGACAATCACCCACAATTCCTTAAAGAGATTTCTTAGACATGGCTATGTTGTAATGTGAAAGGTTGTGTTGCCTAAAATGTTGTTTCATTAAAATGAATTTCTCTAAACACTTAAGGTCTTCAAGATAGGCTACACACACAAGTTTTAACTAAGGTGAAGTGCAGTGACATTTTGAAACCACACATAAGTTTTGATTGAAGTGAGGTGAGAGACAACATTTTGAAAACCTTTGGTGAATTAAAAGACCTTTAAGTCCTTTTATGTGTATGGTCGTTTGCAATTTTTCCTCACAATCTTTTCAAGGTGATGTTAACTTGTATTCCATCATCTATGTTTCTACCTAGGGGTTTCTAGACCCAAGCAAGGAGGTTTATATTCAAAATCTAAATCATAAGGTGGGTCTTGGGTTGTGGGGTGCAAAATCATGTTTAAACATAAAACCTCATAATCCAACCACTCTCAAAGAGACTACCTAAGTTGACCATTTCTTGTAATTAAATTCAAATAAAATTTATGGTTGATTCTCATCACCTTTAATGCATTTTAAGGGACATTCTCACCCACAAAATGAACCATGCCTTGTTCATTTTACAAAGATATCAAACCATGGAAAGGCTTATGGGTAGCTGGGAATATGTGTGATATAACAATGGCATTTGTGAAAGGAGGAAACAAATTACACTTTGTTTGAAAAGTCAATTGTAGTTTAGGGTTGCAAGAACATGCAAGTTGGATAAAGTGGAATGTGTAATTTGTTTTTAAAGGAAGTTTTGAACAAGCTTTGTTAAGGGATTGAACTAGGCAAGTTGTAGCTAGGGTTTGTATCATCTCATAAATTTTGCAACAAATACAAACTATATAGTTGTTTCACACAAATTTATAAAATTTTGGTTTTGTTTGAATTGTCAAGCTAAACCATGAGTGGCATTTGGGTTTGATGATGGGGATTAAAAGTTGTTTTAAATTCAAACTTGAATGTTAGTTTTGCATTTGATCTCAAGAAATTTTTTTTCCTTTTCCTCTCTTTTGCTTTTGCCCTTTCAACCCTCTCTTCTCCTATTTCTTTTTTTGACCCTTCCCCAAACTTTAAATAAATTTTTTTACAAACTATAGGAAAAACTTAAAAAACCCTAGCCCCCTTCATCCCTCTTGTCTCTCACATTTGCAAATCTTAAAAAAAACTTAACGACCCCCTCCCTTCCTTTTTTTGACCCTTTGTTTGACCCCCTCCCACTCCCCTTCTCTTGTTTCTTCTTGTTGACATGTGTAAATTATAAAAAACCTTAAAATTTTTTACCCCATCTTTTTTTTCTCTAACATTTGCAAACCTAAAAAAGTCCTAAAAACCCCTCTCTTTGACCTTTACAAACCCTAAAACCCACAAATATCCGAACCCCACCCCCCTTATTACTTTTTGTGACCTTTGCTTTTCTTTGGATTTCTAGCCTTTTTTTAGATATTTTAGCCATTCTTTGGATTTACATACATATTGTAGATTTACAACCATTTCCTCATTTATTGAACCACTCTTTAGATTTTATGCCACTTTTTGTTTTTATAGCCATCCTTTGGATTTTATAGCCACTCTTTGGATTTGTAATCATAATTTGTTTTTTTTAAGCCACTCTTTGAAAATTTAAGGTTTTATTATATTTCTTGTGTGTAAAAGGTTTTTATTAGATTTTTTTTCACTAACAAATATGTATTGGATTTGTTTGTCTTTCATAGGTATAAAGGGTTCTAATTTTGAACCAATATTCATGACATAAGATAATGAATGTGAATTTGTGGTCAGGAATAAGCCCACAAAAGCCCACTATCACCTTTTGAGTACATTCCATGTTACATGACCATATGTTGTTCTCAATTGTGTCAAAACTTGATCACTATGCATCAAAAGGTGATGATGAAAGTAATGTGAATCCATCATCTTTTACTTATGTTAGGCCTAGACCTAGCCCTATGTTCAATGAGATGCGAGGGTCATCATTAGAACCTATTGCTACATTTGCAAGTACACCAATGGATAAGCCAATGACCAAAATTGAGGTCTCGATGTCACAATCCAAAAGCCTTGCCACTATCATTAGCAAATAGGAGATCAATGTGAAGGATCGAAAGGCCCTATTAAGGGCAATGGTAGATGTTAGCATAGAAAAAAAAGGATGCTTTTAAGATTGGCAATTCAAAAACAAGAGAACATGAAGTAATTATAGATAGGGTTTCATCAATTATATATGTAAAATTCAAAACAAAGGGGAAAAAGTTATTAGATTTGTAACTAAAACCTTACTTTTAGTCACCCTCCCAATCATGTTGTGTTGAGTCATCTAGATGCTTGCCAATAACTTCGAATGTGAAATATTGGTGACATTTATGTAGGAAATTAGCTAAGAATGCATAGATCTAGTCCTAAATATATGATTACATATATATTTTATGAAATCAAAATATTTTATTATCCTTCTCCACTTTTTGTGGGTCCTTCAATGCCCCCACTCCACCCTGATTCTAAAACCTACACACATTTTGTTGTACATAAAAATAAAATAAAAACCCCTTAAAAAATCTAGATCACTAAATTTAAACCTTAAAACTTATAACCAACCCTAAAGCTAACCTAAAACCATACCATATGGTAAAGAAAGAAAGAAACCCTATCCAATCCCTCACCCACCCTCCAAAACCAAAAAGGCCTCCCCAAACACCACCAAGCCGCCCCCCCATATTTTAAACACATGTGGTTTCTATGTGATCATATTAAAAAAGCTTTTTCGAAGATTTGAGGTGTTACAATGTGTGTTAAACCCACCATTCACAAAGGGTGAATTATTTATTTATTTATTTATTTATTCACAAAGGGAGCCTACTAACAGTACAAGCCTCGAGGTACCCCTATCATAATTTTTGACAATTTTTAAAATTTTATTTAAAAATCATCTTCAACTTGTTTTAAGTTTTAAATCCTCTTGTCTTCAAGGGAAATTTGACTGTTTAAAAATTTAAAAAAAAATTAAAAAAAAAAAAAACTGTATATATTCAATATGCTTATTCTGACAATTTTGGGTGCTTCTATCTTAACGTTGAGACAGATTTAACATTTACCAACAACACAGTTTTAGAAAACTGTTGAAACTGTCTTGAAAAGTGATGAAATTGTCTCAATTTTGTCTTTTTTAAAATTTTAGTTGAATCTTGCAACAAAAGAAGTGCTTTCTTTTTTATGTCTGTTTGGCCAGGTTTCATCAAAGAAGACAATCTGTGATATCACGTTTCTTTTTTATTTTGATTTTGTGCTGTGAAACCCACACAATACATGAATACACTTAACAAATAATATGACCTATCAGTTACAACAAACAACAAAGCTTCCCGACTCTAACTGAATCCCCTTATCTGAGTTTCAAAGTCTTTCATGAGTCATTTCCACCACACATGCAAAAATACCAATTAGTTGTTCATCAGGTAGAATTGAACTGGTAGGACCATTCCTCGAGGCACACAGTGCATGCAACCCCAACAAACAAAACCATAGGGACTCAGGGAGAGAGTGTGCGTGTAATTGTTGTGCTGGTAGCCCTGTGGCCAGACAACTCACAATCACTTAATAGAGAATGTCACAGAAGCATATAAAGAGGCACCCTAATTACAAGATCCTGCCAGGTACCCACTGTGATACACTGTGATATGTTTGTTAGCGCATATTGTACCATTCACAAGGTCAAAGTAACCCTGAATATCATAGGACAAGCAGAAAGAAAGTCACAACATCTGATTGGGCAAATCTATATATCAGCTTGAAGTACACCAAAATGAGAGGCTAATTACACACACTGACCATCTGAACCAAGGGTAACAAATACTACAAGGACATCTCCCCGCACTTGGAACACTAGAAGCTCAAGAGCTCTTTGCCTTTTGTGGTGTCGGTAGCAACTGCACAGCACAAAATTAAGTATCAATAGTCTGTTTGCTTCTCAGAGATCATGCAACATGCTGAGAGGATGAGTCTCTTTAAATCAGCAGATTGGGCAAAAAATTGATAACTATCACATGTTAGGCAAGGACTATCATTCACAATTCACTACTTCATGAGTAACATCCCTCTAGTACTCTAGAGACTTTCACCATAAGGAACTGTTAAAGTGGTCACAACAACAGTCACAGCAACATGATTTTGTGACATCATACCTGGTAGCATGAAATAGCAGATGTGACGAAGCCAAGAGCCCCAGTAACACGAGGTGTGATGGTGCGAGGAGCTAACTTGAGCAGTCCAACAGCAACCAGTATATCCAGAGAGGACTTTATAAAATTCAATGTCCTCTCCCTTGTCTCAATCTGGTATTCTTTTCGCTGTTGCCTCTGCACCAGCAAATCATCAGCCAGAAATGACTCAGTCCATCAGTATCAGCCAAATCAGTGTTGTTTCTAGCACTAAAGAAATACTCATAACTGCATTGGTCACCAAACAAAGAGACGACACCAGCACACATACATAAAAACAGCAGAGCAGTTCAAGACAGAATACAGTGCCCTACCTGAAACACTCCACTGAATTCCTCATCAGCAAATGAGTTCATGAAAAAGATGGTACATTGGACAGGATAGCTTCCATCAAAAGGAACTTCTTGGCACAACTCCACCTATTTTGTACAGTGCAACAGATTTTGCTGGGAAATATGTATGAATTCACTTACCAACTTTCCTTCCTCAATACTGCCAGTACCCTTTGCTTTCTTCAGGTCACTTTCCACCTTCTTTGTGGAGACAGTCAAGCGGCCTACCTCTGCTACCTGTAGAAGAATTTTAATGTGTAAAAATTGCAATGGGTGACTTGATGATTATTGTGGTAGCACACATTTTTCTTATGCATCCAATCAAATGCCACAATATAGGATGGCCAACTAAACCAGAGGGTCCCAAGTTGCCATGAGAAACAACAATGCAACTAAGCAGAACATTACTCTTATTGCCAAAGCCTTCAGTAGCATGTCATGGCTGATGAGAGCATCTGTGGCAGTTGGCAATCATGAGAGAGACATGTACCAGTGGCAAACAGTGTAACTCAATACCAGATGCAAGACCAAAAGTGTCAGACAAACACAAAACATTGAAGCTAACAAATACGATGCATCTGGAATGACTATTTTTCTCAAAATTAAGTAGGTACATTGTGGTCACAAACTACATACCTCAACAACAGATGTACAGAAAGTTCCAGCCATCCAGCAGAACAGTGAGATCCTAGATATAAGCTCCACCTGCTCCTCATTCTGGTAGATCAACATCCAACTTGTCAGCAATAATGATTGCAACTCAATATTTGACCATCATGTGAGAAATTCTGGATTGAAGATGGTGTTAATGCCATTTTGATTCCCTACCTTGTAGATTCCAGTTTTTCCGGCCCATGAAATTTGATCAAGGAAGAAGAATGTACCGACCAGTGCATTCTTTGCCTGCCAACCAAAAAACAAATGTCAGCATCTGTTATGTCAGGCAAGATTCAGTGAGCTCACAGATCAAAAAAGTGCAGCAAGAATCTTCTATCACTACTTGATCCTAATTGTCACACTACAATACACACAGCAATTTCCCATTTACAGAGCTGCTAAGCAGAGAGATTCCCCCTACCAGCCTACAGAATGCAAGAAGTGTGCAGTACATGAGCATAATCTATGTGATAGCTAAGATCTCCCTCTTCTCAAATACCAAAAGGCTACAGAATGTGCAAACTCTTACCTTGCCAAGAAGGACAATTGGTAGAGGTGTTGATTTTTGTGCCGGGGCAAGTAAGCCATTCAACTCATTCAATGTCTGTCATTTGCCCAAATCACCCTTTCAGTATATATCCATTCTTTCATCATCAGCTGTATCCTCCCCATACCTTCCTCATGAGAGAGGACAAACAAAGATAGAAGAGAACCCCACCAGCATCCCACAAGTGCTACAAGTTCATAGCAGCTTTTGTTGACAATTGCTCACAATTGTCAACAAACCTCAGCCTTGGTTCTGCATGGCATGAATGAATCTGCCATGAATTCCTTAAGAAGGACACAGGCTGAATGAAAGTGTGCAATGTTTCCAGGATACTTTGCTGTACTGGAACTGAATAATCAACAAGCAACTTTGATGCTTTCCAGGGAAATTCTCCAAAACCAAAAACTATTTTTCTACTATAGAGGTGACAAGGAGAGCAGCAACATAATTATTGGTCATGCAGATAAATTGCTAACATTAGCTCTTATCCGACAGCCTACCAAAGCAGCGAGATCAGAAAAATAAAGACTGCTGTTCTCCTTGTCTTCTAAGACCTTTTTCCTGTTTCAGACATTATACAAAGAACCTAAATACACAGATTGCTACAAGTGCTGTTCCACTGCTATATCTCTAAATCCTTTTAGCTACCGCTCCTAATTTAGAATCCGCAACAGACAAAAACAATTCGGAGCCATAATAGACCTTTTCCTTAGTAATTGTGGCTAATACATCTGAAGAAATCAGGTGAAGTTGTGAAGTAAAACCCTGCTTTCACAATCAATTCTCGTCAATGAGTTCTGGAAGGAAACTTCGTTGCTTACTAGGCGAAGAAGCAATGGAGCTCAACACGGATAATTGAAGTTGCGAGAGGACCAGAAACAAAACGGCGGGAAGGCTAGGACGAGATAGAGATGCGCGACTTTTTTTACCGACCTTTGCGAGACGGAAGACTTTGCGAGCCAAGCTCGTGGTCTTGTCCACCTGTGCCGCGACGCCGGGCTCACCATTGCTGAGGAACTTGGAGCCGTACTGAATAGCACGACAAATCTTGTCCCGCGTCTCCGCCTTGTTCAGGTACATAACCAGGAAGGCGAGCTCCGCTCTGGTGGCATCCAAAGTCGCCATCGCTCCAGCAACAACAACTAAAACAGCTTCTTTCCAAGCTTCAAAGGTTTCTGGGGTTTCACCCCCGACCCCAGCACTCTGACGAAAGAATTTTCTTTCGCAAAAAAAATGATAATAGCAGGCCAGGCCACAAAAAAAATCAATTGGAAAAAGAAAAAAACAAGAAATTTTTCGAAATAGAAAGAAAAGCAGGTTGACCCGAATCTCGTCGGAAACCGCACGATTTGATGCGAAGAAAAAATAAATTGCAGTCCAATGTTCCCCTTCGTTTCCGAGCGTCTCCTTCGCCTTCTTCCTCGACCTCCGTTATCTACTTCTTGCTTCTCCCGCTTGCACGATGAAAGGCATAAACGGACGGTCACAAGAGACCCCAAACGTAATCAGCGGTTCAAATTCCTCCTCTCTAGACTTTGTTCTAATGCGGCCTTTTCTGTAAGGGACGAGAATAGACGGTGCAGATCGATCAGTATGGTGATCGACGGCTGCATTCTGTCTGCACTCATCAAAATCCAGATAACAAATACGGATGAAAAACCTGGACAGACAAAAACTTCGTTACATTTTCCGACGACGGCTGTTTCCTGAATATTTATCATCGTTATGGATGTCATTTAAATGGCAGAGGCCATTATGCGACTTATATCAACAGAAAAACATGAGATTCTCAAAATGCCGTAAAATTGATGAAACCCTAGCAAACTCCATAAATTACATCTGTTGCAAGGAAATAAATAGACATAGGTGCTCAATACAAAGGGGAAATTGGGGAAAAAAGAATAATCTTATAAATGCTTGTGTTCCATTTCTTTCTCCTTTCATCAACCCAAACAAATGAACAAAAATTGAAAACAAAAATAAAATGGTGCACTTTGATCAACACCAAGGTGTCAAATTATTATTTTCAAAAACGCACTAAAATCCTCTTTAAACGATTAGGTTTTTTTTTTCAAAAGGCCCAAAATGGGCTATGATTTCAATTTTCAATTTTTTTAAAAATTATTTTTATTTTATTTTATTTTATGTGGAAAAGGAAAAGTTAGTTCTGATACAATGTGGATTTTGGTCATGTGGTCATGCAGAATTATCTATTGTGTGCGGTAGGCATAGATTGGCCACCAACCACTTAGGGTTTTTTCTCATTTTCAGGCAGCAATTTTTATTATTATTATTATTTTTTGTGTGGTGAATCTTCTTCAATTTGTGGGAAAATCAAATTAAATTAAGGAATATTCTGTCAAATTTTCTCTATCCCTTGGGAAAAAATCGCCAAAAATTTAATTTGTAGAAAAAAATCAACAAAAATTGCTAGAACTGCTGCTTACAACATGAAAAAGTGCTTGAGATTTTTCTACTTACATATTTTTAATATTGCCAAATCTGGCTAAATATTCTTATGGACGATCGCCACTTGAGCAAACACTTGATACAAACACTTGATATATAAATTCGGCTTAGTTTTAAAATTTGGAGCAAAATAATCTGAACAAATTTAGGGCCTTAATATTTTGTTAAAGATGTGCAAGGGAAAAAAATTGCCTGCTTGGCATTTAAGGGTTAAAATTGATTTTAAATCTTGATTTAAAAAATCAACTACCGTATTGTTGAACTATTTCAACACCCAAAAAATATTAAATGACACCCATGACCCCAAAGCAATAGTTATCCCATATCCATGTAATTTGAGCTCTGGGCTGCAATCAAATTTTCCTTTTTTTCCCCCTCTTCTTATGTTTCATATGGTTTTCAATAGTTCATCATTATTTAAATCAACGACAAAATAAATCTTAATTGATATAAAATCATGAACATGAAATGACACATGTTAATTTATTTATTTTAATACCCATGTTTGTGGGTAGGGAAAAGGAGTGAGGAACTTATTAAGGAAGTCAATAAGAAAAGAGAGAATTAACACAAACATAGTGAGATAATTAAGCTTGAAAATCAAATAAGTATGAATTCATACCAGGGAAATGCTTAACAGGGATAAATTCAGATCAATCATGTATGATCATCCTTCACAACCAAAGTTGAAAGAAATGCTTCTCACTGAGGATGGAGCTTTGCTATAGATGTAATCTTACAAAGACATGTGGGAGAATCCACCGTTGAAAGACTTGCTTCTCACTGAGGATGGAGCTTTACTATAGATATAACCTTAGATAGACATGTGAGAGAATCCAAAGTTGAAAGAAATGCTTCTCACTGAGAATGGAACTTTACCAGAGGTGTAAACCTTACAAAGATGTGTGAAAGAATCTGCTACTCTTGCAGGTCATCTCTCCACTTAACTACTAGTTATTGTGCCACAACAAAACAATACCGTAGTGGGTTGGATTACACATTCACCTTGCAAGTGCTTGTGATTTCAAACCACTACTAGGTGAAAACTGCCTAGTAGTGAACTAAGCCTGATGGGGCCACGGCTCAGCCAATCATCCTTGGGTGATGGCATGACTAAGCTTGTCTCCAAATGGATCAGAGAGTATTGGCCTCCAAATTGGAGGCCGTAGCCTGCAGTCACACCTGTCACCAGAATGGAGGTGTTTTCAAACCAACACTACGTAGGTATGAGTTTTAATGGCACTACAAAAAACTGAGTTTGTGGGTGAGAGGTTTGTATCTGGCAGGGACTCATGACCATCCTTCTCCACTTGGAGCATAGTGCATGATGGTTCGTGTGGTTTTCATCCCCACATCCAGGCAACCCAACATGCTTGGACCTGTATCATTAGTAGTGCAACTGGGGATCTCTTTCTCCTGGAAGAAGTCTGTATGCAGCCCAGCAACTGCATTTGTAGCTGTCCGACTGCTGTCAAATACTGCAGTAATGCTTGTTTGTTGAAAGAAAGCATCCAACCAGCAAAGGCATCAGGGGGCATTTCCACCTGCAGATTTCGCTTCTGAGTCATCAGGAGAACGTCTCAGCAGCCAATTTGCCCCAGAATTCAGTTGTTTAAATGTTTCCCCATTCAACAAAAAAGGCAAACTTGACAAGAAGGACCCAACAGACAATCCATCACACTATTTGGCAGATACTTGTTGCATCATTCTTCTTCCACCTCCAGAGCTTGGGACTAGTTCACTTTGGTGCAGAAAAGTGAACTCCAGTGCTCCATCGGAGAAATCTAGATGATGTGATCTCCATCAGGTGAAGCTGAGACCTGAAACTGATCAGCAACTCCAAGGAGGGTAGCAAGCTGCAGCACCATTGCTTGGACAACTTCTGACTCAGGCAGCATCTCATCAGGCAGTACAGGACAGCAACGTGGGGCAAACTCAGGCTTGCCACCATATTTTGCATGAAGAGCAATAACTGCACGACAAAAGATGAATCTGTACACTCACAACAACCATCTAAACATGTCAGGTATAATACACAAGTTACAACTCCCTCTATTTCCTCTCATCTTTCTTGAAACTAAGAATCCTAACTACCACTCTCTCAAGACATTTATATTCTAGTACATAGTTCACACATGCAAATTCAAATCTTCCTTTTCTTGAGGCCAATCCTTTACTTTGCTTCCATCATGGCACCCTCTTTGTTTCTCAGGAAATACTGCCTCATCTGAAATTCACATTCAAGGCAGGAAAGATCTGTTCATTGTGCCAGCTTCACAAGTCAGAGATATAGTGAGCAGCCTTCACTGAAGCTCTGTCTCTTCTGACTGTCATCACTTCTGCACTGTGAGATAATCTCATCTTTGGAGATTTTTTTGCTATACAAGGGCAAAAGTACTTTGTCAGCTATCTTCACAAGGTCCTGCAGCTTAAGGACTTCATAGTCAGTGAGACTCACTTTGCTGGTTTTCAACAATGCTATAGTTTTCATTGGCCTGGGGCTCTCTCAAATGTCTGACTGGGTATCTTTAGTTTCCTCCTTCTGTGACTCAGACAAGTACAGAATTGTACCTGAGAACCAGTTGGCGAAGGAAAGGATCAAACAACACACGTGCCCATGCTGGACTTATTGTAGTTGATGTTACAAGGGCAGTTCCCCATTCCACAAAAGATGTTGAAAGGAGTTTCTCTGGATCAGTTTGTCCCTGCTCACATTCACAATCTGAGATTAAGTGTGCTCTTTCAGTACCATATGCGATTGACATATGTTACATAAAAATATTTCAATTACATGGAACCAATAGAGATGCAAGCATCCAGGTATGAAGGTGCTCATGTCAACTGACCTTTGGGAAGCTTGTATGACTGATTCCAAGTAACCGACAAAATGCAAGAAATGGAGCTGTTAAGAAGAATGTGAACAAGTTGCCAGTATTGCTCAGATGTGATGAAGAAGTAGGGGTGCCAGTGCCTTTCTCATCTATCTGCATACTTGGTGAGAGCAAAAGTACTGCAGGTTCTCCTCTTTCCTCTCCACTGATGCTCTGTACACACACATCAGATCTGCTGAAGGTTTCCTTGCTAATGGAGAAAGCTTGAAAGGTCCTGATGTATATCACCAACAACAAAGAACCAACAGAGAAAACACAGATAAAACTAATTACCTCAAAAATGAAACTGTTGTCACTGTCAATTATGATGAACAAAGGCCGACGGGTAAATGGAAGGATGTCACTGGGGTACAGGAAGTTGGAGCCTGGGCTGCGCTTTGAACCCATCCAGAGCCCAGGGGCGACACTTCCACCAGGTGATGTTAGAGCCACATTGCCAACATATTTTGGGCTATCTGCAGGGGTACTCGTTTCGCTTTGTTCAGCATCCCCTGATTCCTCACTGCGAGTACTAACATAGGACTGTATCTGATTGATTGTTAACTGGTTTAAACTCAAACTTGGAGTGAGGGAGACTATCTTGTTTCTTGATGAAGACCCCATCATCAAGTTTGCTGAGGAAGCACTTGATGTGAGAGTGTGAGCTGGCATGCCTGCCAAAAAACAGGGAAACAAGTGGGAATTCCTTCAGTAACAATGAAAATCCACACACAACTCATTGGCTCACACATTGTGGTGTCAACAAAACAGTCTCGACTCTGTGTATGGTCCAAGAATAAAGAATGGCAGATAAAAGACCAATACCTGATGCAGAAACATAGAGTAAAACGACAGAATCTGTTGAAAGCTCTTCACAAGCTGTCCCCAGTACCTGTGTAACTATGTTAAAAAAAAATCAGTACAAGCCTCCCAAAATTGTGAAAACCAAATAGACAATCATAAAATAAGCAACTTGGTTGAGGACCACCATCCATATCAGCCTAAAAATTCCTGTAGCAGAAATCCACAATACAGGCCTGTGAGAAACCAATTTTTTGCACAAAAAACTCAGACCATAGTAATTTGAGTTTCATTTTCTACGCACAAGGAGCAAATGCTGGACTGTTGGTCGATACAATATATACTTGTGTGGATTTGGTGGCAAACTTGGATCAGCTATCTCTTCTACAACTCCAACATTGCTGGATGACCCCACACGGTTGCCCCCTGTCATTCCAGTTCGCATGCGGTACAATGACCCACTAGGCTCCCACTCAAGAGCCTGAAGCATCCTGAAGGTGTCTAGTGTCAGCTCACTAAACTTGACCTGTCAAGCAACAACACCTTGCATCCGTCAGAAAATTCTAAAAACAGACTAATCTGATGATTTTAAAAATCAGAATATGGGGGGGTTCCAGACTTAAAGCCTAATCATCAAGGGCCAAGATCACTAGCCTCATTGTGATAATAGCTGGCAAGGATGGCATCTTCCAGTTGCAGTGGCTTCTTTCCCTCCAGCTTCTCGACTGCTGGGAGCACTGAATGTTGAGGGTCAAGAAGGACACTGTATCTTAGTGGTCTGCTTGTGTCACAAGCAGCATCTGCTTTCAAAAACCGAACAATCTCTTGCATAACCAGCTTCCACTCCTTGACTTCAATACCCTGGGGCACAGAAACATAATTTTTTTTGCAAAGAATATCTCAGAAACCATCACCTCCCATTTCCAATGAAGTATTTAAAACCTTTTCACAGGCATCAGAGTAGATAATCATCTTCAAGAAGCCTGTTTGTCTTGTCATTAAACATACCTGATATGTATGGCCATATTCATCAACAAGGAGACGAAGTTGGCGGGCAAGCATGTGTGCCATTTCCCTCCGATTAAGAAGCAAACATATGACAATGAAGCGCGCACAGTATCTCAGCTGTTTGTTAGCCAGTGAGGCATCCTTATCGCTGTCCTTGAAATACTCACGGCTCATGATGGCCTCATAGAAGATGAAAGACTCAGACAGAAATTTGGCATTACTTGTCCGAAGATAATAGTTGTAATATAATTGTCCAATCCGCGATGCTATCTCTCCTATCTCCCACCTTTTCAAACCCACCTCCATCAATCTCTGCCGATTCTCTTGCTGGTATTTCCATAGTGTTGAGTATGCCTGACAGATGCCAACACTATACATGTTTAAGGAAAAAAAAGGACATTTGCTAAGAAGAAGTCACAAAGAAAACAGGGGAGTTAAACAAGGTCTTAAGCAGAATCTACAACTTTTTGGTTCAAAGAAAAGAACAGCAGACCTGAAATGCTTTGTGAAAGTAGTAGTCCCATTTGTTGCGACCATAAGGTGGAAATTCCCGGAGCCTTGCAAACTTGCTGTAAGCTTTATCAACTAATGCACGGTATTCTTCACTTGGAGGTTGAGTACCAGGTGCCATTGAAAAAAACTAGCTCAAACCCTCCTCATGGTACACTTCAACTGCAAAGCAGCCATACAAAGAACGACATGTAAGAAAACCTGCAAAGGCAATCAAGACTCCTGCTAAAGATTCTCTTACTGCATACCTCTAGATAACATGAATATCTGTCAAGAATTCCAATCATTTGAAAAAGTTCTGCATTTCACAGAGGATCCAACCAAAAAGAGTTTGCTTATGTCTGCTTCACAGATTGATGCTCTTGTATATACCCAAAAGAAAAAAAAAGCAAAACCCCCATTGCTACTTGCTAATGTGTTCCTGCAGTTTAGTGGCCCTCACGACTTTTGTCTCTACCCTTCACACAAAATAAAAAACACTTGCGCCCACAAACAAAATGAATGTCGTTTTCTGAAACATTTCTTCTACAGTTTGTCTCATTGACCAACAAAAATCCAAAGGAGCTTACAAGGTTGGGTTTTGTGGGGTTTTCCACTTGTGTTTCACAATTAACCTAATTCTGCTTTGTTCGTTTGCTACTTCTACAAGTTATGATCTCGAACTCTAGAAGTTGTATTATTTCCTCTTCGTGTTCTCCTCTCTTCTGCCGCCACATGCATACAGATTAGGGTTACCCAGCAAACAAGCGCAGAAAAAGCACACACACTTGGAACTCGCTTCATTCATTCCGTGGGTTAATAAAACCACAACTAAAGAAAAGAAGAGAACCATACTGATACAGAGACACTATAGAAGAATGAGAAGTGAGAGCTCACGACTACCTAATCACAAGTTTTACTAACATCCCAATGCACTAAACTTGAACTCTTTCTCTCTCATACACAACACAGGAATGAATCCTTTCTCAGGTCCATTAGTGAAAATTCACACCACCCATAAACCCCCCAAAAAACAAAAGAGAGAGAGAGAGAGAGAGAACCCAGCTGCTTACTTCTAAAATAGTCCTTCTTCCATCACTTCGTCACATGTTGGTTACGACTCTAGAAGCAGAAAAACCGTATATAAACCAACCCCACTTCCCATGGTCTCACAAGCTGCCCAAAACCTTGATGCAAAAAAGAGAAGTTCCCACACAAATACACAACATTACATACCTTTCTTTTAGCTCTTTTTTTCTCTATCAGGTCGTTGGGGAAACGAAAATTTGAGGGATGGAGCTAGCAACTACCAACTTGCACTCTTCCCTTTGACGAGTACCTTATGAGAACAATAGGTAGCTAAAATGGCGCCTTAGATCCCTCCTATTAATACATATACAACTGTAATCCGTACTAAAGGGTGTTCTGGTTGTGGAGGTGTGTAGACATGTGTGTGAGAGAGAGAAAGAGAGAACAACAAGAGCTCCTATCTGAGCAAATCCATCAACAAACAAATGCAATTAGATACTTCCTAGGATGAACCACCCTTTTTCTTTTTTGGATTTCCAGGTTTAGTTTTGTTTGTAGTTTCGTGTAGGGTAAAGGACCCACAACAGGGCTGTTCTTGGAATAAGGGCCACAATCGTACTAGGCGGGAGCTGAGCACTGGACCCAAATTCTCAGAAGACTCCCCTTTGAATTCCTTACCTGGTTACAGAATCAGTAGAATTTTGCTCTTGGAAATGCGCAGGGTAGTGATTCATTTGAGAGGAGAGGATACACCTTACACATAAGATTCCTCATTTTTATCTTTGAGGAATTGTACACATAAGGAACCATCCTGCATTGAGGCAGAAATTTTACTGATGTAATGTGTAGGGTAAAGCCCTAGGGTGGGGGCATTCTCAAAATAAGGGGCCAAAGATGAGGCGGGCAATAGCTGAGTCGGGCCTCACATTCTGGGAATGTCCCCCCCAAAATCATGAGGTGTATGAAGGAGAGGGTTCTTATGCCTAACCCTCAATAGTGGGACAATTCTTACAACCTACTCCTTAATAGTGGGACGATTCTTACACCTTGTAAGTAGGCATAAAATCCTTCCCAATTTCTAGGAGGGAAATTCATAGATATAAGATGCCCTCTGCATACACCACAAATTTTCTCTGAGTGCTTTACATGTCGTTCACATAGACCAGAGAAATTCTACTTGTTCTTGGCGTGTAGAGGAAGGCCCCAGAGTGGGGGGGGCAGTCCTGAATAAGGGGTCTGTAATGAGAGTCTGGCCCCACAATTTGAGAATGTTCCCAGCTATGTCTTACATGGAGTAAACCACAAGGTGAACATTGTCATAAGCCTAACCAGCTGTAGATGACAAGGCAGCAAGAGCAAGAGCCATATTACTTTACAACAGGCATCTTATCTCTCTCTACTTACAAAGAGTTGCTAGAATTTCTCTAACATATGTGGAGGGAGGCTTACTCTCTCACCAAAAAAATCTGCAAGAATTTCCCTGTGTATAGTGGGGAGGCCACTTTCTTTACCCAGCTTAATAACTCCTCTGCTGAGAGGAGGCACTTTCAACAAGCCTGCTTTAATTTTTTTAAAACCTTTTTTACTGCCATACCTGATGGGTATCAGAAGGATATCTTCCAGGTATGAACTTTTAAATTTTTATTGTGATACCTGGAAGGTACCCACCAAGTATAACAGTAAAAAAATTATAATAATCATTCATTTTACTGCAGCAGTTTTTAGTGTAGGGTAAAGCCCTTGGGCACCAGCATTCCCAAAATAAGCGGCCCGGTCCTCAACTTTCGGCCTTGGGGGGGACTGCTTATGTTGGGAATGCCACCACCCTAGGGCTTTACCCTACACTACAATTTCCGCCTCCGTAGAACCTTTTGTGCAAAGTGTGTCCTCTCCTTCTCTGACAAAATCACAGTTATTTCAAAATTCTACAAGATCTTTCTGCCAGGTAAGGACCTCCAAGGGGATGGTTCTGGTAATTTGGGTCCCATGCTGGACTCCCCACCTCCCGCCAGGCCCTCATTCCCAGTAAAGCCCCATTCTGGGTCTTTACCCTACACTTATAACCTACCTGAGTAAGTGTCAGAGTAGGTGTGAGAGGGATTTGGTAGGCATAAAGTGCTTCCTATTTTTACAGAGGCGTTATTATAATGTTCAGAAGTGCCTTCAGAAATACTAAGAAATCTCTCCAAGTGCCCATTGATGAAGCATTGAAACCCATGTTTGATGAAAACCTGAAATGAAATTATTATTTGTGAAATGACAAAAACCAGGAAACAAAAGTGTTGTTGCCTTTGGAAGGATTTAACAACATTTTCATGTGATGCTTGAGATTTTTGTTTTTGAGAATGTGTAACGACATCAATGTCATGCAAAGATAGAGATCACTTTAATTGACTATGTTGTCCAATGGATAATGCTTTAAGATTGAAAAGTGTGGTAGTACTAGCCTATTGTTAAAGTTACTTTGGGGACTTGGTTATTTGCACCACAGCCTCCAAATTATCTTCTTGAATGCTTGTGTGTATGTTGTAGTCGGAAGGGTATTATTGTTGACGAAAGCCTTGAATGATTTTGTTCAAAAAAGATAAACTGGAGTATCAAAAGTAGTGTTTCCTTTCAAGGATTTTGGGTGCAAAGCAGAATGTATGCAGGTAGTTGTAAGAGTGTGAGTTTAAGGATTTCTTCCTTCATTGTTTGCATCAAGTAAATCATCTTTGATTCCTCCTCTGGAGAAGGTAATCTCTCTGACAGTGTTGATGACAACTCTCTTTCACATTCTCCCCTGGATTCACCTGAAGGTGCATTCACACTTGGTGATAGGGACTCTATCATTGAGTTCCCTAACACCATGCTAGTCATTTACGACTTACACCTACTTACCATGGACATTTTATGTTAAGTTAACATTCACTTAACATTAAGCTATCACCCATTTGACATTGGGTGCCACCTAGGATGCCACCTAGATCTTGATTTACCACCAACTTAACATCAAGTGTGAATGCACCATTAGAAGAGTGAGAAAGGAATCCCTAACATTACGTGTGCCCATAAGCCAGATTTGCATAACGTATCTAGAGGTATTCTTAAAAAGCATATTTGGCCCGTAGGCTTTACAAAAACGAGGCAGGCTTTCCCTTTCTGTAACGCCCAGTGGCCATTTTTTTTTTCCTCACAATACCCAGAGGGTATACAGCGGGTGTGCATTGGGTATCACAGGAAAAAGAAAAAACTAAAAAGAAACACCCGCTTTTACACCGTGTAGAGCCCACAGATGAGATTTGCACAAAATTTCAGGACTCCCTCAGGACCTGCCTCAGAGTACCTTATGGAAATAAGGCACCCATCCTGGGGCTTTACCCTACAAATAATTGTTAATGCAATCAGTACAAGAAAGAGTACTGCTGCAATCTTTTTCCCTCAGTCACACCTTTGCCCTGTTTTTTTTTCACCCTGTCATGTTTTGCACTCATAACCTCTCATGATACTAGTACCTATTGTCATGCCACATAGCATGTGGCAAAGGGTCTTGTAACATGTTACACAAACCCTAACATGAGTAACATAACATGTGTATGATGACATGGGCCCCAAAACATGTCTTGAAAATGGGGCAAAAGGCAGACTGGGGGAAAAAGAATGCAGTAGTCTTGTACTCTTGTACTGATTGTATTAACAACTATGGGTATAAGTAATGTGCCTGGGGTGAACCAGCACCGACATTGGTACTAGTGTTGTTCTGATATCAGGTTTTGGAGATACCAGATGGTTCTTGGTATCAAGTTTTTAATTTTTTTTTTAAATCCAAATTTTTTGGTACCTTTCTGGTATCAATATTGGATTGTAGTTAAATTAACAGTAGCAATATGAATGAGAATTTACATAAATAATGATCTGGAACCAAGTATTGTATTCACGGTTTTCAAAGTGTGAAAATGTTTTTTTTTCAAGGTCCATTAAAGAGAATAAAGTGCTAGGATGGGTAGAATCACATAACAAGAGATAATACAAGTAATATTTCACATACAAGCATCTCATCCATCAAGAATTACAACATTTCACTCATATAACTTTCAATTTAATGAGTTTGTTTCCCTTTTTTTTTTCGGATTGAACAAAAGGGTTGTGGGTCGGTTCACCAATTTAAGCTATTAGAAAAAATATAAATATAATGGAATTTGGCAGACCTTGGCTTCCTTCCATACATTGCTACTGATTGACAAAGAAATAAGCTTGGAATTTTTGAAGCAATGTCATTGTCAATCAACAAACAACATTTCTTACACCTCTAATAAATAATCATCCTGGTGGTGAATTTTTGCTATTTAGCAAATCCTTTAGGAGAAAATATTGGGAAAAATTATGTAATATTCAACTTTCAACAAATATTCATAATACATTGCAAAAAATCTGAAATGAAATACAAAATACGGTCTCCATACCACTAATATTTGGAACATGGAATCCAAAAGTGTTGTTCCAAAAACATCAAGTTGAGTAGGTGGACTCATGACCACCTTGCAACTGGTAATGTATTCAATTCAATCCTCGGCCAATCTATGTATAACGTGGTCATGGGTGATGAAAGAGTCACCTACTGAGATCTACCTTGTAATTGGATGAGTAAAGAAGTAAGTTGTGCAGTCCAAATAGTATAAAAGCTTATTGGCTTTGATGTTTTTCATTTTTCTAGCATGCTGTTGGAGTCACTGGAAGCACAAAATTCTGTGCAAGATTGGGACTATTAGCTCCTACATTCGTTGATCTCAGTGTGTTTTAGTCCTTCAACATTTGGTAATCTCTGGTCATAAATCAGATGCCATAGACATAACTAGCATGCTGTGGCATGCTCACTTTGCAAAGAGACACTTAAGATCGATAATCCCTCAACATTTTAGCCGCAACTGAAATGAGTAAGCAAGAACTGTAATCACTACAAGTACCAGTTCTTTGCTAACACTCACAACCACAATTTTGTTCAGACTCAAAATACACCAGACACATTGAGAAGCAATAGTCCCAATAAAATCCCTGTAACTAGTATTCTCAGATGTCATAAGACATAACTTGCATGCTGTGGCATGGTCTTGGCATGCTGACTTATCAAAGATGCGCTTAAGGCAACATAAATCCCCAACATTTTAGTTGCAACTGAAATGAGTAAGCAAGCACTGTAATCACAGCAAACACCAGTTCCTTGCTAACACTCAAAAACACAATTTTGTTCAGACTCAAAGTACACCAGACACATTGAGAAGCAATAGTCCCAATAAAATCCCTGTAACTAGTATTCTTAACAGAGTGATCAAGGACAATGGTGCAGATAATCTCTGGTTCACCTAAGGTAGTCTCAGCAAAATTATAGTAGTCTAGTGCCACCAGCATAAAGCTAACAACTGATGGCCAAACTGGAAAGATGAAACTGGAAGCATTCAACAGTGATGTACACTAATGTACATTTGACTAAATTTGCTGGAGTTTTCCACAAGGAATAGAGCCACAGGCTCCCTTACATCCACATTGGACATGGCGTAGAGCAAGTGAGAAAGATTAAATCTAGAAAAGAGCTGATGGATGGCCAGCCAATATTTTACCCTGAAGGAAGCAAAACTCAGTGTTGCAGGTGAGATACAAAGTTACAAAGTGGAGTTTCAACTATAGCCAGAGTAGGTTGACCAAACCTGGGAGTTGGACATACCACTTAAATTTTCACCAAAGATGGCAATCCAAGTTGTGGCCTTTGGAATGGATGCTTCACAACCCTTGGAACATGCCAACCACGAAATCCACTTGCTATAGTAGTATCTAGATTTCCCATGGGCCAGACCTGGAGATTACCAGAACATGCTGACAAAAAAAGTTATTACTAAATACAGAGGCTTTGGGGATTGGGACACATAACCAACACCACAATGGTAGTAATAGGAATTAACTACATGTCAATACGAAATTGCTCATCTATGGATGTGAATTCCTGGAAAAACGCCCTGAAATGACGAAATGCTGTGTTGATATCTTCAGCGCCACACATCTCACGCACACTGTTCCATCCAAATGCACATCAAGACCAGATTAGACAACAATTTCTCATGCTCTCAGTCCACTAGATGCTATTAGTAACAAAAAATGATGATCCCAGCAATATGTATTTTTGCCACTTACAATGAATGGGACCATATCATCATGTCCTCTCACACATTCTACTGAAGGAAACATTGTATAAAAGTATTGCACAACTTTATGAGTTTTGGAGACCTCTCCATAATTAGAGTTGAAAGTCAACCTGAATAGAGTTGAGAGATGATGCAATAAGAAGTTTATAGATGTTTCAGACATGATTTCTACTAATCAGCAATCAAGAAAAGGAAAAACTGTAAAACAGAGACCCAGCCCTTCAAAACAGAACAAAGATTTGGAGAAGTTTGAAGAGAAACAGTCACATGAATGTCCAGAAACCTTCAACATCCTGAGTTTCTATCACAGCAGTAGTAGCAGAAGGACTCAGCCATGGGGGCTGGCTATTTCAATGAAACATAAGAGAAGGAGATGACCAAAGAAACTAATAAGAAACAGAACAAGGAACAAAAACCAAAAAGAAGCAAACAAGGAAATAGGAAGAGGAGAGAAAGAACATTGAGAACATTTAGAGCATGATCTTTGGGAAACAATATCACACCCTAATTGATTAACATACTCAGCTACATGCCATTAACATTTGCAATAGTTAAACAGGTCTATAGCTATAACCTCCAATTACCCTCTTCACTCAAAGGTTCCATGTGATAAATGGTATATACTGATTGAATGGACAACAAGCACCTTCCCAGGGTGGTGGTGTTCCACTGCCACAAACTAGCAGCTAGATATCAATATCCCGTACTTAGAAGAATGCTGAAGAAGATAGAATGACCTATGCATGGAGAGCTGGGGCAAACCACAATCGACAATCCGGATACCATAGCCTGCTGCGAATATTGGGTTAGCTGTTGAGCAGCAGCCCATGTCCCTCAGCACTGTGAAACTCTTCAACCCATCCAAAACCTCCACTATGTTATTGGGTTTTGCAGAAATCAGGGTTGTGTTAAAGAACACCAATAAGGTATCCAACACAGAGCACAGAATCACAATACTGATTCCTAGGAAATCCTGCTCAGGTGAAAGCATCCACCTATCTGGGAACTATTTCCTTGGCACATGATTCCAACATCAAACATATAGATAGTTTAAGAACAACTTAAGTTGGAAACATCTTGCACTATATGAAATGTCCTTTTCCTTTTCTTAGCTGCTGTGAAGAATAGCAACCTGAATTGGGATGCAATTTCGTTTTGCAACTTCCCGGAACAGAAATGAGGTAACAATGTTAGTTGTGTTGCTGTGAACAGCATCTTGCTTGATAACTAGACCATCAAAGAGCCTGGGCTGACGAAATGCATCATCCTGACTCATCCCACACAACTGTGTAGGGTGCATAGCAGGTGCCATATCTGCAGCTACTGCACAGGACCCACAAATCCCTCCATTGCATATAGTTTAGTGAATGAAGCACTCAGTACTACCTATCAAATGCACCTGGGATTTCACAAGGCCAAGACTTCATTTGGAAGCAGAATTTCAGATGTCTCATTGATTATCGTGTCAACATGAAGTTTTCACATTCTTCTCTTCATTAGTTTCTCTAATCCTCTCTAGTTTTGCTACCATCCCTGTGGAATTCTCTAGCAAATGTCGTGCTGCAACTTACCAATGAAAGATCGACGAACAGCTCGCTCAACAACCCCTTCAGTCTTTGTGCCCTGGGCAAGCCACCTTGTTATACGAGTCATGGCCTGCAACATAATCTGTGGCCCAGCTCCTTGTACTGAGTCTGACCCTTGCTGCAACAGACCAATATAACAACATGATAAGCTGTATGGTTGTCAAAAACAGTCGCAGTGAAGCTGAATGCCACTGTCCCTTGAGAATAAGCAAGATACTATAATATGCTGCAAGGACATCACCTCTCCAATGTCAAAGAGGGCCACCATGTGGATACCACTTTCATCCAGAAGAGAAGACGGTTCTCTGCATGTGTCCAATAGAGCCCATAATGCACAAAATGATGATGCTAGATTGTCCAGCCTACTTGCAAACACAAATTCTTCACGTGCACCTCCCACACAACCAGGTTGCGTGTCATACACATTCAGCTCGAAGTCTGCAACCTCCATCACATCACAGTTGAGCTCCTCAGCTAATACCTGCAATTCCTTCCAACCACCTTCCCTTGTTGAGAGCCATGCCTGAATTTTCCTGCTAGACCATAGAGTCCCCTTCCTCTTCCATCAGCCTTGGCCTTTGCTGCAGTGATATAGGCTTTAACTTAGGGTCCAACAAAATAAGGATTGCAACGTTTCATGCCTCTTTTCGATCTTGGTTTAGTATGGCACAGAGATGAACATTTCAACATACAGGAAAAGTCCTGAAGTGAATAGCATAGGCCCATTTCCTCATTAGATGCAGTGTTGGAGTTCCAAGTAAAATACTAGAAAATTGTGTAAACTCACTTGCACTCCCTGAACACATAGACAAGTTGTAAGACACAAGGTACCCCAAACACCTCCACTGTGGATAGACAACAGCATCCACTCATTGTGCAATTTACCTGTATCAAAAGAGGGTGATGTGGAGTTCTATTTTGAGGATAGACATGACCTATGCGCTCAGGATGTTCCACAGGCATTGATGACTCTGAATCATATGGCACCGTCAGTTCTGACTCAATTTGGATAGCCAAAATAGGTGCAAACTGTGCATCCATTTCAACCTTGCCATCTTCAGTTGCTAGACCCCTGGAAATAATATCATGACAAATATAAAATCAATGCAAGCAGAGAGAGGCATACAATTCTGCAGCTATGGAAGGCTTGCAACTCAGAACAATTGACCTTTGTCTAATGCCAGGTCTACTAAGGAGAAGTCTAAAAGTCTCTCAATACCTCCAGTCTCTCACAGATTCACCAAATATATCATCTTACAGAGTTCCCACTGCCCTGAACTTTACTTCTGCACACTTATTCAATACAGCCGGCTGTCAAGGGACAAACAGAGAAGATGGACCACTGGAATTTTCATTTCCTCTGTTGCAGATTATGGACAACATGCCCTACAACATAAGATCTGAAGAGAAAGAAAGTATTCAACCTCTCAGATAGTTTTGGAAGAGAGGGGATGCGCAATATAGGTCGTTTGACTCTGACAAGTTCATGTACAAGCTCGCCATCTTTCCTTCGAAGCAAAACCCGACCTGCTACACTGAGGTCTCTGTCAAACCATGTATGCCACATCCCTGATCCACAGGTCTTCACTTGAACATGCAAAAAGCTTCCCTTTGAGGAATGAGAGACTGGTGTCAACTTGGGACAGGGGCTGTCAGTGTGTGCAGCCACCACATGGAATCCGTTGCCAGGCTTATATCTGCATTCACCAGTCAAAACACCTAAAAAGGATGAGGAAGATATCCCAATTCAAAGACACTGTCTTCCATCATGATACCAATCAACCTCAGTATCACAGTCAAGAAGCTATGGGCAGGCAATGAGGGAACTTTGATATGTGAACACAGAAGCAGATTTTGTACAAAGAGGAGAAAACTCACTAATTGTGAAGGGAGACACTTCATGTACTAAGCATGACTAAGTGTCTCCCTTTCAGAGGTGGTGACTTTCCAACTATAGCAGGGGCAATGCGGTTGCCCCAAAAATCCCTTCCCCATACCCCAAAAAAACTTCTAACATGGCCTAGTGGTGAATTGAAACCCGAACCACCTGCGAGGTGGCCATGAGTCTAACCATTTGGCTGTTGCATGATGCTTACTAATTGCATGAAGTTCTGCATTAACAACATTGGAACAACATTCTGAGTACAATGGCTACAAACAGGGTGGAGACAATTGCCAAGTACAGTGTATGCATTCAGGGCCCCTCAGAAAATCCAAGAGATTATACAGTTCACTGTAACAGAGGCTGGGGAGATGATTTACTTGTGACCAATGGCGAAAGCAAATATGGAAGACATGTTACGTATGAAGAAGTAGTGACCTCCTGGCTGCAATGCCCATTCATCACACTCACTCAATTGCTGGAATCCCGCACCAAGCAAATGCCTCCTTGCCTCC
>Ga0116231_10004962_pt1 | contig 26609 bp, 21 predicted proteins | sample S1TSphgellanicum_2_FD_89695 | JGI IMG/M metagenome (GOLD analysis project Ga0116231, IMG submission 89695) | Host-associated microbial communities from peat moss isolated from Minnesota, USA - S1T2_Fd - Sphagnum magellanicum MG | ecosystem: Host-associated > Plants > Peat moss > Unclassified... | reverse complement strand
TATTGTATTATAAATTATTGTTTGATATTCTATGTTATAATATCATAGGCTATTGGTAGTTATTATATTGTAGGGTATTTAAAATTATTTTTCATAGGTTATTATTTTCTATTCTAAGTTATTATGCTTAGGATAAAATAATTTATAATAACATGAAGTAGAATGACCTTGAATAATTTAAAGTAAATTTGAAATAACATATATTAATTTTAAATAAAATAACCTAAAGTATAGCCTAAAGTTAGTGAATAATTTAATTTAAAATAATTTAAAAGCTTATAATAAACTAGTTAAAATACTTAATGTAAAATAACATATAATAATTTAGGTTACAATAATTTATAATAACATATAATAACATAAAATATAAGTTAGAATAGATAAAGTAACTTAAAATAATATAGGGTATATCATAAACTAACATAAATAGAATTTTTTAAAAACATATAAATAAACCTATTTGCTATAGTAAATTGTAATAGTGAATTATGTTAACTAGTAATGAAACATGATGTTTACATAATGATATTATAGTGAAATAACTTTCACTAGATGAAATCAATAAAATGCAATGAAATTATTTCACTTTTAAGGTCCCATAGTGATTTAAGCTAGTAAATTACACCCCGTTTTGGTAGTAGTGAAAGTGACTAAAATTATCATTTGAGACTATTTTGGTTCATTTTGGTGACCAAAAAATTGCAAACAACACTTTTAGTAGCCTTGGACAAGTTGCAATTTGGGCTTTCTCTATTAGTTATTTACCAAGAAAACAAAACAAGCCCTTAAACATCATGAGATGGATTTAAATAGGTCAGAAGTACAATCTAAGAATGACATAAGCCTTCTTGCACAAGAAATTACCTTGCTAAAATCCTCCCTTTCAATGATTCAAACTTTGGCATTGTGATACATCTTATAGCCTCAATCCTCCCAGCCCTAACTTACCTTTCCATTGTAATTCATTTTGGATCCATTTCATGCATTATCCATTGGTCATCTTGGGCTAAGGTTGTTACCTTAGCCATCCCCCCATCAACTAAAACCTTACACCATAAGGCCAAATTTGACCACGATGTCAAATGGGAATCATTATGCCCTAACAAGGGCATCATTTTGGAAGTTCATGTTAAACCTAACCCTAAAAAATTAAAGCATTAAAAACCAAACTTAGTAAGAGAAGAATGTGTATATGGGATTGATGTGGTTTATTTTAATAATAAGGTACAAGTAGGCAAACACATGCATGGACACATCAACATTAAGAACCTAAATGGGACAATTAAGTATTAATAACACAATTTAATGTTGAGCAACTTCATAGAAAAATAACACTAATAACTTAAAATAACAACCCAACTCAATGTTAAACACCTTATACATGTGTGAATTGCCTTTCAACATGTTGCCACTTTGGATGTGGGTTTACTAACCCAACATGTAATTAAAAAAATGTAATATCATTTAGGTTTTAAAAAATGGTGGATGGGCACAATAAAACATGCACAAAGGGTGCAAAATTCTACATTAATAATGGTATTTACTTTATTTGTAGATGATATTTACAAAAAATGAATGGATACATTATATCCATTGCTTAGGCTAAAATGAAAGAAAAAACACAAGACCATATTATAAATTCACAAATGAAGGAAAAACATATATGTGGTCGACCTAAGTGACGCATATTATTGTACAACATTGCAAATTAAAAGGTCTAGATTTGTAGAACCTTGGAAAATGATGATTAAACTATAGTGATCCAAAATTATAAATTTAAGAGGCATTTCCTTTATCCATTTCATTTGGGAACCAAAAATCCCAAAATTTTTTAGGAGTGTTAAGCCTTAAATAATGGGAACAATGATGACTACATTTTGCAAGATGCCCAACCGTCTTTTCAAAATTAGCATGTTCAATGAAAGGCAAAACTACAGCATAGAATTCAGTGCATTGGGGACATTCTCGACCTAGTGGGACCTACCTCTTTTCCTTTCCACGCACATAATCCACAAACTTGAAGGCAAGAGGGCTCCCAATGATCACTTATTGCCTCTTAGAGCTTTTGCATTCTTGGATACTTGGTGTGTGGACTTCAAACCTAGCTTGACCAAGGGCTAGAACATGGAAACAAAATAATCCAACTAATTTCATTCATACTAGTAAAGTAACCACCAAAATGTTTCAACTTCGCTTATATAAATCCACCTTAATCACACATTAAAATGGAAAGAATTGAAGATTCAAACAAAGTTTTTACATGCAAAATGTTTTTAATGGAATGAACATGGAAAACATCAACAACTCTCAACAAGACACAACATTAGAATTGTTTGAGGATAATACCAGGTGCATGCATTTCATCTGTGGATGAATCAAACAAAATTATTACACTTGGACTTGGGGGAATTGAAATTGGAGGTGGTGTTATTGCAAAAGATTCAAATACTACAAGCACAGTGGGAGTGGATGCCCTTGGAGCTCCATTTTCATGCATTGTTGGGCTTCTTGATTCATTTGGTATCACAATTTTGACTTGAGTTTGGGCACATGCAAGCTAGGCCTTAAATTTGACGATAAATTCGTCTTACCATGGCTCATAGACTCCCTAGTGGGCAATTCCATTGTCCTAGAGAGGGAATCATTATCTTCATCATCAAACACCGTGGCTTTTTGTTTAACACAAGCTTGTTGTCTATGCATGGCTTGGTTCCCTTGTGCTTGCAAATGTTCGTGCAGGAGGTCAACAAGGACATCATTTTCAATAGCTTCCCATGAGTTAGTTTGCAAATTTTTTAGATTGATGGGTTTGACCATTTCCTTTCAAAGGGTAGGTATGATTTGCTTGAAAATGAAACATTCAACATTACTACCAAATTATCATTTGGTGTGGAAGAAGAGCTAGGTAAGCCATGGCCTAGAATTGGTGCTATCTTGTGAACCACAACGTAGGCCACAAAAAGTTTTTGGGTCCTTGGTAAGCAACTTTCACCAAGTGTTGAAAAGTATGGTCAACCCCTAATCTTGAACCTAAATTAAAAACAAACATGTAAATGATATTCAACCGACAATTAATTACATGCACAATCCTAGTACAAGAGAATCACCAAGGTTATCCCCCAAAAAAATATATTGAATTCAATATCGAAATAAACATATGAATGAATTTTAGGGAAGAACTCACCAATTCACAATTGTAGTTCTAGAGAGAAACCAAGCTTAGGTTGTTTAAATCAATATCCTAAACCTAGACACAAAACTATAATAATTGGTAAGTAGCCAAAAGCTCACTAGTTCATAATTCTACTATTAAAAGAGGCCAAATATATCTTTAAAAGTACTAAATGACTAAACTAAAGCTTGAAAAGACTAATCAACTAAACAAACTACAAACTCAACAAGCTACAATGAACACATTCAAGCTTGGCACTTTGTGTGGACAAGCATGGCAACACAATTTTATTTAAAGCCGAGGTAGGATCTAATGCCACAAAACCCCTCATTCCTATGTTTGTGACACATGGCTCCATGGCATTTGAACTCACAAGGATGCATGGCGCCAATTTTTTGGTGGATTATATAACTAAATAGGAGTTAGAAAGTCCATTTGCAAGTCAAATGCATTACTTGTTGGACAATTTTTTCACATGTCACCAAGTTTGACAACTTTATATTGGGTGTAGTGACTAAAATAGATGTTAATTTGTGAATAGTTGAACCCACCATGTTGCCTATGTCACTTAGAGGTTTAAACTGATTTCACCATATGGTTACCAATTTGTACATAAAACTGACAAAACCACATTTACCTACCTGAACATTAATGTTTAGCACTTAATTACTCCACCATTAAATTTATCATGTAAATTGATTTTTGTACTTGGGAACATATGCATTTTCATAGTGGGGTGGAAATGAGGTGCAAACACTAATTGGTACCTTTCTTTGAAGGTCTTTCATTCAATCTTATCAACATTGAAAAAAATGATTATCCTTTTGTTCTTAATACATATGTGTTAGAAAGACATACAATTTTGAAAATATTTGCCTTCTTCATATTTTTAGTGGAAATTTGTTTAAAATGGTAGAAAAATACAAAATAAAAATCACCAATTCATTGAATTGCAACCCTACCCATTTAAAACCATGAGCAGAGCCAATTTAATTGATGGTTGAAATTTCAATTTTATAATGTTCCTAGCAATTAATAATAATAGGATTTAATAAGAATTAACAACATAACAAATATGAACGTAGGAAAATTTCAAAAGCCTCTATATTGTGGATACCTATTAGAGTCCATGGGAGAAATGTAGCACAAAAAAAACCTTTTTGGAAACTTGGTGGATTCGGGACTTTAAATTCTATTTATTAAAAAACATTGTTATGCTTTTAGCATTTTACCCTATGCAAAATGGTGAAAATTTGCCCCCAAAAAATGACATTAATTCCATGTTACAAGCAAAAATTTGCCACAAATTGAACTTGTCATGTTTTTCAAGATTTATGAAACCTTCAAATTTCCCATCAACATTTGTTGTTTTCATGGAAAATGTGCTTAATTAAAACATATTACCATGGCCCCAATGCGGGTGTTGTTCTTTCTAAAGCTAAATCCTATATTGGTCTAAATCATTAATTGACTGAATTGATGTAACCTGGACCTTCACCAAGGCCCATTCAATATGCAAATTACATGTATATGCACTTGGTGCATATTGCTAGATTGGACATTGATGCAAGGCAAATCAATTTGTGGTAAATGTAATATGCAACTTATGAACAAGATAAATAATTTCATACCTATGTTTGGTTTAACTTTTAAATACATGTTGATAGTTGGAAAACTATTAAAATCAATAAATTATGGCTGGAACTAAACCTTGTCACTTTTGGGTTGTTACATTTCCATTCAACAATATCTTATTACTGTAAAAAACCATTTATAATTCATTAACAAGTCATCCACTCATATAAGATGTTGATGGTCATTTATTTTGTGAGAAATGCAAGGTGCAACTTGTGAGTAACATTGTCCCTTATTGTTAGACTTTGATTCAACTTATCCCATATGTCGATAGTTGAAAAGTTGTTAAAAGAATGACTAAACAATTTCACTATTTTCGCAAGGAGCTTGTAGTTGAAATATTTTCCATGTCAAAATTATTATAAAAATAAAATTGGAACAAAAATTCTAATGCTAGTGGATAATGTGGTCATTATTTTCACTATGGACATTATGCACATATAACTAGGAAAAAAACTCACTTGGTATATGTGCATGCCCCAAACAAAATCAAGCAAACAGTCGCAATAGGTGGTAGTGAAAAAACCCAATATTTATTCTTACGATGGTAAATGAAACAATCCCAATTGAACGACCTTAGGTGAATGTCAAACTTGTCAAATGACTTTGTTGATAGTTCAATGGGACCTAGATGTTCCAATTACATGTGTTGTGCTTTCATAAGTCCTTTGACAACTCCAATTGCAAATGAATCAATAAATGAATGAAGCAAAAGTAATCAAATATTTTTTTCACCAATTATTGATGCAACGATAAAAAACACCAAGGAAATTGTGCAAGCAATGGATCACATCCACCTCATGCATTTAGAAATTGAAATACTAATGAAATCGCATTATTGGACATTTTCTCCAATGTCCAATAATGCAACATGAAAGACTAATTGAAATACTTCAAATATATAGACAAAAAATACATAAGGCAAAAACATGGTGATTGTTTTATCTTTGTTCAACATAATGATATGTCACCTCTTCAACCAAGATAAATCATTCCTACTTGCACCTCTATAGTTAGCTTCAAATTCATTAAACAAAAAGGTGAATGATTGAACAACAAATGAAGTGCAACTTGAGCATGGAGTGATTTCAAAAAGAAATTGAACTTTTGCAATAAATACAACTCATTAGAAAGATTTTCAAGTCAAGATCATAGTATAGATTCAATTGATTCACAATCAACAAAATCAATATTCAATATTAACAAATGTCATTTCGTCATGTTAGATTTGCAAATCAAATTGAGAAATAAATGTTAATGTGTTCTATGTGGCCTATTCCTCATGTACTATTTCATAAGCAACCTTTGATCTATTTTTGAAATTTGAAACCTTGTCATTGAAATTCAATGTCATTATCAATTGTTGGTTTTGTGACTAGGGGTGTTGCTTGTTACAAATAACCAAAATGTAGTCAAAATTGGATGTACAAAAATAATTAAAATATCATAACTTTAAATTAATTTACATTGAATTGAAAAAATACATTTAGTTAATTAAGGCCTTAAAAATAAAATAAAATAAAATAATAAACTCTTAATATCAAATTATTTCATGTTTGTTCCTTTGATTAAATGTACACTAATCACATTATAAAATTTGTTGAAAACACCTTATTTGGCACTAATGTAACATATTTTACTAATTAAAAAACTTTATTTGGATAAATCAAAACAACACCTAAGGCATCTATATTTTCAATGGAAGAACATTTTACAACTTACAAACATCATAATCATCATCCTTATTACAACAATATACTATACCATCAAAGGTTTATATCTAATTTAAATATAAACTTCATGATTTTAAACCAATTGGAAAAAACTTTGATGGAACATTGTTCTTTGTGCATATATTTTGTAAATTTTTATCGACAAATTCCAACTAAAAAAGAAATTTTTTGAGTCTTTTTATTAAGATAATGGTTCAATGACATGCAACTACATGTTATAAATGTATTCCAAAAAAATATTGCATCATTATTATTTGCACCAATTTCACAACATAATGATAGATTAAGATCTAAACTACCTTTAATTGCACATTTTGATATTAAACCTTTTCCAATGATGTCCCCAAAATTTTGAAATTTTTTTGGTACTAAAAATTGCAAAATTGTGACTATTTTTCAGGTCCACTGTATCATCCAAACACCCACTATAAAAATCTTTTGTTTCTAATTAATTTGATGTACACAACTAGCAAACTTTTCCAATTTTAGTTGAACCATCAAAGCCTTAATGTCAAGGTCCCTCCCATCCAAGATCATGTTATAAAAGATACATCAACAAACAACTACATCAAGTAAAAACAAAACATGCACATTAGTTTTGAGAAATAATTTTTTGAAGCTCTTTTTCAAAGTCCTAAACAAAATTTTCACAACATTTCTTTCATGATATAAATGCTTGTTGTATGACACCTCAAGGACAATATGTCAAACATTGTTAATTTATTTGTGTGGAATCATCAACCAAGGAAACAAAAGGTAGCCCTTGTTAATAATTAGGTATTTTTTTTTTTTCCACATTTTTTGAGATGAAACAATTCTCTTACTTTCTACTACAAGTTGGAAAGGTGGAGAGTTTTAGCATCATTTATTGAACTAGTGTAATCTTACAAAAACATTTCAAAATTTCTTCTGACAATCAACCATAAATTGTAGTTGCATGTCGTAAACTTTTAAGTTGAAGGAAACACAATCCTCGGTAAAAGGACCTTAAGGTTTTTGGATATAGATTTGAGTTATATTTGGCACTATGAATAGAAGGTAAATCATAAAATTCTTTGAATTCATTCATGAGCTTTACCAAGTTTGTTCATTCTATCCATCAAATTTGATTATGAAAATCACATTCATATTGCAAACGAACTCTTATAAAATTAAATAAATTATTGACTTGCCAATGGTGAACAACTTGTTGCAATGAGGTACTTTGTAGCATGAACAAGTTAATACAAAAAACACACAATAAGAATTCCCATAACTAGAACACGTCTATACCTTGTGTCCTTTTGCATAAAATGTTTTCGTTTTATGGTCAAGAGAGTTACAAAATCCTTACTCACTTTAAATGTTTAATCCACCTCAAATTGTCATGTTGAATCATTAAAAAAATGAAATCTAGGTCATAAATTTGATTTTCACCCAATTGTGGAGGTCCTTGTTAAACAACAACTCATAAAGATATGAAAATTTATACTGATGTAGAATCATAGATTTGATCATGGTGTAAAAAGAAATCTTGTCCTTTGGAGAATAAGATGAAATTAACAGTTTGAAGTGGATTCATTTTCATGACATAAGCAAAAACAATTGTGCACCTATAGAATGACCTAAATGAAATGCACTGACAATGCTACTTTCAATGGCCTCATCTTAAAAGAACATCACATGCGAACAAATTGACAAAAGACCTACAAAAAATAACCCACAACAAAAATTAGAAAAAAAAATAAAAATGTAGAATAGAGATGCAAACAAATAAACAACACAAAGAAAAAATCAAGCAAGTGGAAGGTAAATGGAAAGCACAATGTGAACATTAATAGAGAGAACAAGTGACTCAATTGTGATGGAGAAACATAATGAGGGGATGGAAATGTGTCTTAGAATGAAAAACAACAAGGAGAACAAGTAGAAATGATTTGTATAAAAACTTGAAAGAAGAAGGCGGATGTGCAAATGATTAGACATAAAACTTCAAATGAGTGTGGAACAAGCATGGAAAAGCTTGAAACAAAAAGGTACAAATGTGAATGAACATCAAGTCCACAAAAGATTGAGATAATATTGAAAATGCAAAAGAATGATCATAAAGGCAAAAATAGTTGATGTTGCTCTTGAATGAAAAGAATAAGCAAAATGATGATGTTCATGTAAGCCTATTTATTTACGACTTTTGAAATGGTGGTATAAAAAAATGATAACTATCACCATAACTTTTTTGTAGGTAGCCTAGAAACCCTGATAATAGATGCTAACCTAATAATAACCCTCACTTTTAAGTTAGCTTACCTCTATGTGTGAAGAGGCCTTAAGAAACAAAGGATGCTAAACTACCCCCCACAATTATTTTTAATAAAGCATTTTTTTCTCATATAGAGGAAATTTGATAGGTGAAGTGCAATGAAGGCTTGTATTTCACTTGCCTATTGCCCCTCTTATATGCTGCTAAAGAAAATAACTTTGTACTAAAAGACAGCCAAACAGCCCTTCCCAAGGCATGGTCTCACTCCAACTTGGTGATGTTGGGAAGACTTTTTCTTTTCTTTTTTCTAAAGGAAGGGGGGGGTGAGGGTGAGTGGTATAGGGGAAAATAATTGAGTTTCCTTATGTACCTAGTCAACAAATCTAATTTTGAAATAAGTCAAAATGGTATGTTCCAGTCTCTTCAGGACTTCCACTTCTACACTCCCATTTTCCCCCAACTCTTTTTTTGCTAACTTTCACAAGTAGGCTAACAAAGTAGCAACCAAGACTTTTGGAAGCTCTTTGGCCCTTGGACTGAGTTTTTTTTAGCTAAACTTTTGCAATGTTTCAGACTTTTAAAAATAAAAAGTGCTAAAAATCACTGATTTTGGCCAAGGGTTTTTTTTTTCTTTGGGTCTTTTTTCCCCAATTTTGTCCAGTAGGTGGACTGGCGATCACCCACAAGGAATGAGCCAAATTTGGCTACGACTGTAAAGTATAGGGTGGAATCCTGTTCAGTTCATGACCCATAGTACACGTGACCTGTTTTGACTCAAAATACGGTGACTTTTGCAGTTTTCCTTCCCCCAAAAAGGCCTTTTACAATTAGTACTTAATTTTTCTTCTGTCGCCCCAGTGCCGCCCAAAAAGAAAAAACTCTTATTTTGTGACTTTTCTATCACCATGTTTTCAAAGACTAGAGAACTAATGACATTTGCAGCATTTTCTTCAATAGGTAGTCTTGCAAGAGTCTAGTAAAACGTAATTGAAATCACCATTAGCCTCAACAATAAGTGTATCTAATTAAAAAGTTTTAGGTTGTATGATTTGGAGAACCATTTCATTTTGGGGGAAGGATTGGAACTTTGAGATTTGTAAAAGTTGTCAAAATTGGTGGAATCATTTTTTTGTGAACTCTTTTGAGTTCAGGAGACTTAAAGAAATAGTGCTCTTTATGATATACCCAATAGTTTCCATATAGTCCCTATGTTGCTTATATGACGTTCCTTATTTCACAGTCTTTTGTTCCATATTTATTCACTTATGTTCTACTCTTCTATGTGACATACAATCAGGCCATCTGGAAATGTAAAAGTATATTTCTACTTTAGGTTGTCCAAGAATTATAAAATCAGTAGTCGCGATTCAGTCAAAATAGAATATTGACACTTTTAGAAAAGGAAATGTGGATGCATTCACTAATTAATTCATTATATTAATTCAAAATGAATTAATTCATGTCTCAAAGGGGACAAATGTATTAATGGTAGAACCATTCACCACCATATTGAGGGATTCATTTTCATAGTGAGTGGTTCTACTGAGAGTTTAGGCTACTATCATATTGCGGTGAGCCATTGTTGCTGAGGAGATCTCTTCTAGGCTAGCTCTTTCGAGTTTGTTTGTGTGCCTATCTTCTTGTTAGATATGCTTCATGTAATTAGTGAAGGTTTTAGGTCCTAAGTTATTATTTTGACTCCCTTTGGTGGATCCTCATTGTTATCTTTCATGACTTCTGTTTACGTGTTTGTGCTTTGTGACGATGTCTCTTGGTTAGAGGATGGTTCTCTCTTTTTGTACCTCCCTTCCTCCTTTCGGATGGGTGTTTGTTCTTTAATTAACTTTGACAAGGTTTGATCATAAAATAGCCCATTATTTTATTTTCAATTTTTTTCTTATTTCTTTATGCACATGGTAAGGAACATTTTTGAGTCTCTTTTTGAGACTCAGGAAGAGCCTCAAAAATGTTCCTTACATTACTAGAACAAACTTTCCAACTTTTGGAACCTAACAAAAGTGTAAGGTCCTTTCCTATTGAAATAGGATTAGGATCTTCATTTTGTAACAGGATTAGGATCTTTCATGAATGGAAGGTTCACTTCTATTTTAAAGGGACATTCTGCCAAAGGGAGGTGACTGGAAGTGCATGGAGAAAGTTTGAAAAGTTGTTACCATCAAATACCAGAGATTTTGTACAGGGCAACGGGACGGTCAGAGGCCGTTCTTCTGTTTGAGGGTCAGGACTCAGGAATGACAGCAGCGGCCCAATTGTTCCATGTGCCTGAGGAACAACAGCTTCTGTCCCTCACCACCTCCTGCCTAGAAAACTGACCTAATTTGGAAGGCACATGATTTTGGGAGAACCTTCGATATTCGTAATGACCTGCCAAGATTTTTGCAGTGTATCTGGATGTAACCTTATAAAGCATATTTTTCATCCAGGAGCAGGGAGGGCATTTCGTTTTCCATAATGCCCCCCTCCCTGTTTGCCTTGGTTTCGCCAGTTTTGGGAGGGAGGGCTTTTCCTTTTTTCATAATGACCCCTTCTGTTTCGCCTTGGTTTCTCCACTGAATTTCTGGCAGGTCGTTAAGTGGGGTAAAGCCCTTGATCAAGGGCATTACCAAATTCAGGGCTGCACTTGGCCATCGCCTTGTGCACCCTTTTTTAAAAGTAATGCCCTCAACCTAGGGCTTTACCCTACACATAAGGTACCTTTCAACGGGCCTGAAAGTTCTGCACAGAGAAGTACCTGCAAATCCAAATAATTTTTTTCAACTCAGTGATTTTCGTGTAGGGTAAAGCCTGAGGATGAAGCCATTACCAGAATAAGGGCCTGCACAAGGCAGAGCCAAATGTAGGTCAATTCTGATAATGCGCTTGCCAAGAGCTTTGACTGGTTTTTAGTGTAAAAACCTTGGCAGAGCATTTTATGGGAAGTGGAAGTTCCTAGCAGGGAGGCAGTTGACCTGGGTACATGAGGGCAAATGATGCGCTTCGGTCAGCGAATTTGTCTCCTGTCAGCTCGATAAATGTTGTCAATGCAGCAATCACATGGAAGCGAATCGCAGGTTTGTTTTGTTTCATTCTTTCCCTTCACCAAGGTAAATCAGCAAGTTATGACCGTGCATGTACATGAAAAATATATTCCCCTACAAGAACAAACCATCTTTGCAACGAAAGAAGGAAATGTTTCAGAGTATTTTGGTTCTTCAGCTCCAGTGTCTTCTGGATTTGTTCTATGCTAGGGTTTTTGGCATTGTAGATGCAAGTGGTTTGCACTAAAGAGGTCAGCGTCCATGGACTCCCCAACTTTTTCACCAAAGTTGTTTCTTAGTTTGTTGATGGATAATCAAAAGTGCTTCTTCTTCCATCCCAATTAGTATCGTACCAGGACATCTAAGACTTCAAAAGAATGCAGGCAAGTTGTGGACAAATGCACAATTTTTGTTTCTTTTGGATATTTGCAAAATGAAATTTTGGGAGTACAATTGCAAGCTTTTCAATGAGGCAAATTGGAAAGATTATAAAACAATTGGATGCACATTTTCCATGAGTGCATTGGACTTGGAAGCAAGTACATGATAAGTGGAGTAATACGAAGGTTAAATATGAGACCAAAAAGAAGAAAACTCAAGTGATTAGTGCATCCCTTTCTGATTGGCCATGGTTTGAGAGATTTAATCAAATGTTTAGAAGCATAGCCAAGATTAATGGCATTGCCAATGCGATTGATTAGGGAGTGCATACTTTACATTCACATTTTGAGGTTCATATTTTTGAGGTGAGTGATGATGATATGACACATGGCACTCAAAAACACTATAGTCCACCTTAGCAAACTCCTATTTTTGGTCATGGAAATGAAGAGGTTCATGCTCCATTTGTAGGTTCATGCATTCCAAGAATGAAGGCTTGTAAATTGTTTGGTGTATTACAAAGCAAAGCCAACAAAAGAACATAAAATAAAAAAAGAAAATTGAATGTAGGTTTTCTACAATTGCTAATGCCATCAAAAAAAATTTCAAAAGTGTAAAAGAGATAGAAAAGATGAAGATGGAAGCAACTAAATGGATTGTAACATAGGATACTTTAAAGTGAGCAGATATGTAGATAATTGGTAATGCAAGGTCAATTATAAATGGTAACATTGTTTGGTAAGGTTTTAAAGCCTAAAAATTCTTTGAAGATAACAACTTTATGCACTTTGAGCTTGACCATGGGCAATAGGGTAGTTGTGGTGTTTATTTCGTGTAGCTTATATAAAGGTTGGAACCTTTTGCTCTAGCTTGGAATTTTGTTCACAAAATTGATGTGATTATAAGTGTATTTACATTTTGGCCCATGGTAATAAAATCCAAGTGTTTGCTTCTTTGTTTTATCATTGCACTTTAACATCATGTGTGTTTCCATAAAGTAAAAAAAATTGAAGGCCAACTGATAATGCATGTGAATAATCTATTCTTTAATTGGCTTGTTAATCAATCATTATTCAAACAAAATAATTTTGAGTTTATTTCCTTCAGCCTTTGCAATTTCTCCTTCTCTAACGCTAAGTAATTTATTTTTAAATCCTTGGGGATTGTTTTGAAAAGTTACTACATTTGGAAGACCTAGTTTAGGTACACCCCATTTTAAACAATAAGGTCCAAACATGATTGTGGTATCACATTTGAACCTTAAGGATTCATTCCAAGGAATCCCGACCACCTTTTTTTCATTTTTCATATGACATGTCTTACATTTCATCTTTTTTCCCCATGTCGAATGAAATAATTTTATTCCAAATTTTATATAAGCTTTTAAAGTATTTATTGTTTTCATTTATGAAAGTGAGAATAATAAAATTTATCCAATGTGGGTCATGTTTTATCAATGATTCAAAAATTCTAAAACATTGACTTTTTGAAACTTTTTACATTACAAGAGGGCATTTGGTTCTTGTCACATTTATTCATTTTATACACATTAGCACATAAAGTGTTTATGCTAAAAATCTTGGGCCAAAGAAAGTTGTTTAAACATTCTTTATGAGTCCTTGAACTTTTTTTCTCATGAGAGAAAGTCTTGGATTTTTTTGATAGACTTGGTAAGAATTTTGAAACTTATTCAAATTTGGCATTCTATGCATAGAATAATACTTTTGTAATGTAACTATCTATGAATAAAATCAAAATTTCAATATGAATGTGTCATTAAGTTTTAACAACATGTTTAAATGAGGGGGTCTAATAATTATAACATGAGATAGTCCTTTTGGGTACCCCGACTATGTTTTGACCCAATAGTTGTGAATACAATAAGCAACAACAATTTTTGCATTCTATCAACTTTCAAATTAAAATGTTTCAATATGTGCCACTTGATTTTCAATGATCCAAAGGCATTTTCAATGATTACTTTCTTTGAGTTCATATTACAAACATATTTGTGTTTATCTCCATCAACTGCATTATGGGTCTTCTAATTTTTTTTGTAAGTATGGTCGAATTGGGTATGTTGCATCACTAATGATATAACCTCTAACAACCACCACTATCTTTTGAAAAATCTTATGATATCTCTATAAACATTAGACATCTTGAATTGCCCATTGTTATGGACTCCACTAGGTTGGCTGGCATAAACATTCTAGAATTTTTTGTTAACATTGCAAATTGCTTGCATCACAATGATATGAATTTTTTTCCTATTAAAAAAATCACTTACCACAAATGTCATTCTTTTGTCAGGGAGTGATGCTAATGATATGTGAGTACCATTTATGGCCCCACAAATATTAGGCAAGCTTGCAAGATCATGGAAATGATCTATAATTTTACGATCACTAGATGGAATACTGATATACTTGTCAAACAACTTGTTTTTATCACATGAGACATCACATTCTATGTCTACATATTTTCCTATGGTTGATGTTCTAACATTGAACTGATCGGCCATGTGTGTGGCACTATTTCCATGAGCCAACATATAATTCACAATGGCTACAATTTTTCTTATTTCTACTTGTGGTCGAACAAGGTTCACACAATGGGATTGAAAAAACAGTGTCAATTTTAGAAGTAAATTACTAAAAGCTTCAAAACTAATTCTATAATAACCCATGAACTTTCTATGCCTCATTTTAGGGGTTGTATGCCATATTGTACTCTCCACAAAATCCCATTGAATATGTTGCCTAAGCTCTTTCCACCACAATTGAGATGGAGATCTTTTCCTACTCAAAATTGCATTTAAAAATGGTAGGGAAATGTGATTCTATTGAAGGATCATTGTTAAGAAAAAAAGTTATGCACCCATGATTTGAAGAGTGCACAATTGCCCAATGTCATAAAGAGCAACATCCATATTAGTAGAACCCTTTCAAGCATAATGGGATCCATTGTGAAGATGAACTAAATGAGGAAAAAATAAAAATAAAAATTTGAACGTGAAAACTTGGACTGAAAACTGAATTTAAGGTATGAAAGCTAGAAAAAAAGTAAAAAATAAAATAAGCAAAAGAGATTTTGAAAACTAAAAAAATACTAAAAACACAAAACTGACCAGTGAAAACTTGGAGGGAGTATGAAAAATATGAAAGAAAAGTTTGGAGTCTCGGAAAACTGAGGACTCTGTTCTCTCTAAACTGTGTTCTCTGGAAAGGCTCTGGGGAATTTTTTTTGGGTGAAAAGTTATCAGCTAACCATAAGCCCGGGGCCGTTTGCTGCCATCTGTGTTTGCTGGCAGATGGTTTGCCACCTGTTTGCCTGTCCGGTGGAGGCCCACCAGCCCATATTTGCCAGCAAACAGCCGGTCATTTTTTCTCATGTGCCCAGCCTTAGTCTCAGTATGCAACTGGACGGTAAGGGCGAGCATGGAAATTAGGCGAAGGAGGCGAGGTGGCGGAAGGCGGTTGGAGAAATGGGAACACAGGGCTTTATGCTGGATGAAGAAACAGGAACGACAGGCTGTCCAATCCATGAAAAAACAGGAACAATGGCCATTACAAAAAGTGTAAAGCCCGCCCAGGAAATGTAATGCCCACCTTTGCTACACACACAATTTTACACACGGTAATACTGCCTCCATATACACCAAAGAAAATATAGTAGGCTTTTGCTGAAAATAAGAACCCCCATAGGTAAATAAAATATTCACTGATACAGCCATTTCAGGAATGACCCTCACCCATGGCCTCTTCGGATCATAAAGCACAATGTGAAGCTTATCATGATCCTAAACATACAGATCACAAAGTGTAAGAGGGAGGCTTCTTACCTCCTTGGGTATAGGAGTAAGTCCTGCAATACAGGCCTTTTGGATTTGAGATCCCTGAGGCCGGTAGGCTGAGGGAGGTTGAAAATCCAGAGGGCTTGCATAGGAGGACCCTTCCCTTATGTAAAGACTCACGATTTTTTTCCTTGTTTTTGAAATGAAGAATGAAAAAATTGGAACTTCTGAAATTCTGAGCCTTCTAAATTTCCAAAGTTCCAGTAAAAATGAGTTAAGTTAGAGGTAAGTCAGGAGAAGTCAAATAGGTAAGACTCAGGCTGAGGAGCAACCTGAAAATACAAAGGAAAAAAATGCTGGGTCTTTGCGTGTGGGGGTGATCTTACACTTCATCATATTCTTAGTAGAAGCAGGTGTAATATAATATTCATGAGTATCGTACATACAACTCATGGTTGGCATTAATTAATTCCTAAGAGGGCCACCAGGTTAAAAAAAAAGCTTAACAAGAATTTGTTGAAATTTCAGAGAATTGAAGCTAAGAACTACTTAGGAACACTTTAGATGGGTCAAAGGTCCAAATTCCCAGCAACCAATTTGGACTCATTTGAAGCAAATTCAATCCTTGAGTTGAACCTTGCCTTGGACCCTATCTTGTATCTTGGTTCTCCAAAACGTGAGCTCTTTTTTTTGGTCCCAACCAATTGATTTTCCCTCCAAAATGGTGCCATGTAAGTTTAGCCTCAATTTGCCACTTTTTGGTCTTGGACCCTCATCTAAAGGCCCTGGGTCCAATTTATGGCTCTTAGCCAATGGGATTGCTCTATTTCATTGAACACTGGACCTTGGACCTTCATCTAAAGTGGCCTTTAATATACACAACAGATCGAAACCTTGGGAAAAGTACATACTTTTAAAAACTTGCATGTGGACTTAGCATATTTACTAACAACTGTTGAAATTCTGAGATATTGAGATTAGGTTGTCGGACCCTTTTTTTTCCCCTGAAATATTTAATTATTATGACAAGATTTGTTGCACATGAGTCATAGGTACTATATAACATACCCTCCAGTCCTACTAGAAAATTTCTACAAGTGCTTTACCTTACTCAAAATGAACTGTATATTAAAAAAAAGGTACACTAGAGTGTAAAGCCAGGTCTCCAGCTGGTTGAAAGAATATCATAAAAAGGACTTAAAGACAGTGCAACTTGGTTAAGTAAATTAAGTGCAAAATGCAATTTGATGAAAAAATTGGTCACCTAAAGTGTACAGCTAGCGCTCTCCTGCTGTCACTTCCAAATTGGTTGTGAGATCAAGCCAATATTTTAACCCACATGGATGCCAAGTCCCTTCACTTTGGGCAGATCTAACAAAAATTTGGGACCCACTTAGAATGAAAAAATATATATTAAGGTCAAAATTTGGGTAGATGTTATAAAATGCGGCCCCTGAAACACTGGGTGCAAACTAAATTTGACATTGTCAACTTTCTGTCTCCACGTTTGGGATTGTTTTAAATATACGAAATGGAGGTGTGTCAGTGCGACAGTCGCTAATTTTATAAGAAAAAACACCGAAGCGTTTTGGAGTATCTGGACTAAGAATTTTTAAAATAGGGTATTCTAGTCTTCTACTTAGTCGAGGTGACAAAGTACGTGCCGGTCACACATCCGAACTAGATACCCTACCAATGTTGGGTGGGTACCTGCAGTGGTAGGTAAGAACCGTGGGTTCCAGTTGGTAAGAATCAGATCTGATTTGGGACTGATTTTTCAGAGCTGGAATTGAACCCAGAAGCAGATTCCCAGTTTCATTTGTAAGTACCAAAGTTGGGCGGTTAATAGAGTACGCTATGTATGGCCGGATGATATCATCCGGGTATATGCTCCTTACCTCTGTTGGGGGTGAAGAACCAAAAGGTAGAAAATTGGTTTTTGTCTAAAACCTTGGTTCTCAAATTTTTTTGAAGTTCACCTTGCTAACCGCTGGTTCTTTATTGGTTCTTTCATGAAAACTGTGTATCCTTTGATGTTTGGAAGTACCCACGGTTCTCCAATTCCGATTGGCTTTTCTCCAAACAATCGAAATTGATGGTTCTTTGATTCTGAAAATTTTAAAGGAACAGAACTGCCGGTTACTAAAAAATCAAATAGCCGGACAACACTGGTAGGTACCTACTAGTCGAGGTGACGGATGAGGTGGTGCAGGAAGGGCGGAAGGGAGCCCACCGTCTCCCTCCCGTTGCTGCTGCCACACTGCTGCCGCTGCTCTTCTCACATTTGCTGCGTTCAATTTCGGTCCTTCCTCGCCTTCTGTCGTTCTTGTGCTTCCCATTTCCTGAGTAACGACGACTTCCCCCAACGCTTCGCTTGCAAGGTGAGCTCCGTCACTTCCTGCACGTTCTTTTTTTTTTTTCCCTTTGGATTTCCGTTTAGTGGTCTTTCCGATGTGCTTTGAGTCTATTTTGCTGCGCTCCGAGTTTTCTCTGCAGCAACTGGAACTTTGTTTTTTTCGTAATTCGTGCACAAAGAAGGTTCCCTCCTTCCGATCTTCTTAGGGTTTTTGTTTCTCCTTTCTTTTCTGTCTTTGGTTTTGAGACGTTGTGAGCACAGGTGTATTATCTGCTCGTGTATGACTCAAAATTTTTTCTGCACCTTGTACGCTTTGTTTTCTGAGTTCTTGCTCATGTCTCTCTGCTCGGAACTCATCATACGCAACCTTCTCTTTGTTTTTCGGTTGTCATGCGCTGTATCTGATTACCTCGTCGTCGTCCACTGCCTCGTTCCTTCGAAGAGTCGGTTGCCTGTGCTTTGTTTCAGGTATTCTCATTCCACAGAGTTGGCATCGAATTTCTGTTGAGAAAGAACTTTTCTCCTGTGAAAGATATGGCTACTTCTTCTTTGTCTGCGTCTCTTGTGTGGCACACGCTCCGGCGGGGCTCCTCCAGGATCCTTCTCTGAAAACCTCCAGATTCATGTGCAATTTTTGGCAAGCTCTCGTCCTTCTTTCTTTGCGGTATTCTCAGTCTTGGAACGTGATGATAAGGCTGAAATTTTGAATTCTTTCTAGCTATGTTCATAAGCATGCTCCAATATCTGTAGCCACGGGCATCAACTTTCCGATGGTTGGCGAACCAATGGCAGCTGAACCTCCTTAACTGTTTCTTCTTGTGTACTGTCTGTTTTTTTCTCTTTCTGATGATGATCTTCTACTGCAGAATTTGCTGCTCTTTGTATTTACATGCCAAAGATGCCAACAATTCGTTGTCGCAGGACAATATTCTAATCATCAAGTCCTAGACTGTTAGATCATGAGATCCTTCTGTATCTTCCTCCAGGAGTTGTGAATATAGGTCACAAAATTTTCTTCCTTTTGTTTAGTGGAAGGCACATACCAGGACTCATTGCTAGTGAACTGGTTTGTTAAGTGTTGGTTGTTGCCTTATGTATGCTATTTAGCTTTGGAATGTTGAAGGCTACATGTATCTGCAAGTAGCTACTGATGTTTAGGTGAATTGAGGATTGCCCATTTTTATCCACCCTCAAAGTATGCCAGAATTTTCTCCTAAAGTTTAAGCTGACAAAATTGTGCAACACAGGATGAGAACAATCTTTCAATTTTGTTTCAAACCCTTATTATCCTTCTCAGCAGTGCATCATTACTCCAGGATTTACTTTTATCTTCAAATAATACAAGTCTCTGTTCCAGTTTTCTTCTCTGCCTGGATGGACTTCCTCCCTATGTTGTGAACATTCTTTTGGTGTCGAGGATTGTTCTACTGTCTACATATTTTCTAACTGTGCCACCCATGACCACAAAATGCAGCAGCAAAACTTTGCAATGGCCATGAAATTTTTAGCTCTCTGCTATATAGTTGGTTGCCTGCAAGTGGCTGGAGAAAGCATCTCTTGCATCTAGCTGCTTCCTTGAGATTGAAACACCATGTGGATAGGTGTTTGTATCTGTTCTTATTGGGCTATCCCTATTTGTCTATCTATCATACTGTAGCTATGCTTCTGTGTGGCACTGCTTATTTCACATTGTGGTTGGACTGCTTGTAAGTGGTGCTTCTTATGTCTGTTCCACAAGAGGCCTTGCTGTACAAGTTATTTACTTCTAGTGTTGACATTGACCATGTGCAGGAAGGAGTTGCTACTTTGATCCAGGCAGTCTGGAGGAGTGTCACCTGCAATCTTGTGGTCAAGTAAAGTTCAGGCAAACAGCAGGAGAATCAATTTCAAAGCTAGGGATTCACCTGAATTTGGAGCTCTTTCTCCATTTGAATTAACCAATAGACCCCTTGCGTCTATTTGTGATCCAGGAACTTCTTCTGTTGCAGATTGTGAATCAGTTTTCATGCTGGTACTCTGTTATGTTATTCAGCAATTGATACCTGGATCCCAGTCTTGCTTTGTGTCACAATTAATATCTCCCTCCAAGAGGAAATGCATATGATCAAGACAGTGTGGAAGTGGTGATAGGAGCTGCTGCAGTTGACAGGGCCAGTCCAAGTAGGCATATGCCCTTTCTCATCTCTCAGAATTTTAGTATGCTCTGCTTGACTTTGTTGCACCCAGGACCTGTCCATTTGGAGATAACAACATCACTATGCAGCTCTATCACCATCCCCTGTCTACGAACAGCCACAAGGTGCGGATTGCACTTGAAGAGAAAAAACTGGACTACACGCCTCATAGAGTGAACCCCTTGAAGGCAAGAAACTTGGATCCTGATTTTTTTCGGCAAAATCCTAGTGGGACTCTGCCTGTTTTGAAAAATGGAGGTCTTGTAATATGTGAAAGTCTTCCAATTCTGCAGTAAGTTGCTTTCCCTCTCCATGAAGTTTGGATCACTTGCTGCAATCTGTTATCTGATGATGAAACTAATATTCAAGAGTTTAGGACAAGTGATTGAGGTTTTGAACCTTCTCTTCCAGATTGAAGTTCATTACCCAATGGAAGGGTTACCTGTGAATCGTTGGTGTCTGGCCATAATAAGCTGCAAGGGGTCCACCAAGAGAAGAACTGATCTTTGAAGGGGAGTCCCCCTAACATCAGTTGAATAGGGAGCTTTTCCAAGCCTATAAGTCATGTTGTATGGAGCAGTTTTACACATTAGCACTTGAGGTGATACTCAACTTCTGAATAGTTCTTTGAAGTCTGCAGTACAAGCATACAATCTGAAACAACAAGGGGGTTTTCTCAATGCCTATGCTGCAGATATATTGATAGCATCAATGAGCCACTAGGGGACAACAAAATTAATCGTGAACGAGTACAAGAGTGGGTCCAGAAAGTGGATGAGTGGGACAGCAAGCCCTTCACATTGAGTCATGTCCCAGAAAGGTTGCTCCGATTTTTCAGCAGGTTCAAGAGGAGAGTGGTGATAGCCAGGATGGCTAAGAATCCTGATCTTGCCAATAAGTACCATTCCAAGCTCAATAGCATGCATGCTATGGAGGAACAGTTGAAGTCTATTGAGGCTCTAGCAGCTAATGAGCAGCAGCTACTTGATCTGCTTGATGCAGCTGAAGATCAGCTTGGGACAACAGAATTCATGGCAGGTTTTGCTTTCTCCATTGCAGATGCTGCCATGATCCCAGTTCTTGCTCGTATTGAGTTGCTTAAGCTGGATGATGAGTTGATTCAGCCAAGACCACGGGTACTGGAGTATTGGGAAAGGATGAAGGAAAGACCGAGTTACAGGAAAGTAATAGGACGATACTCTTCACGGCTCAAGATGATGAAGCTTATTGTGCCATCCATTTGCAATGTTGGCATAAGAAGCCTATTCAAGAAATACTGAGGAAATCACCTCAAGTAAGCCTCTGTTTCTTTCATTTGTTCTTCCATCTGCTGGTAGTGCCAACAGACAAAGCATTTAATTATCTGTTCCATTACTGTTGGATCTAACTTGGGAACCCAAGTTCCAGCTGATTTTTTCTGAATGTGAAACTTGCAGCATTTAGCTGAGGGGTCACATGTCAGGAAAACTGATGATAAGTGGGTTGATTTTCCTGTTAGTTGACTCTAATTTTGATTCAAGGTGACAGGATCTGAACCTATGACTCTCTGTGCCCCAAACAGAGGTTGCATCACAGTTTTAGTGGATCCAGCACCACAGAAGACAGATGCAAATCAAGAGGCAAATCAAATCCTATTGGTCTTCTCACTCGATTGAGGTCATCCCTGTTATACAGTTATCGCACAGAGAGAGGGCACTGTTCTATTGCACAATGCCCAGGTCTATGATCCAAATGGTGGGTCCTTCGAAGGTCTCCTTTCCTGCTTTATCTTGGATTTTATCCTTGAAAAATTGCGGCTGACATTTTACGCTGAAATATGAGCTGTTGGTGACAAAGAGAATGGAGAACCAAACTTGTGTGACATTGTATTCAGTGAGCATGGAAAAGCTTTAGTACAGTTGGTGAGGGGTGGCAGCCCTGGTGCTGCATACCTAATCAAGTAAGTAATTTACACTCCTGATTGAGCATCAAGGGAGTTATATTAGTCTGTAAGAAGTGTACACCATACTAGCACACACAGCAGCTGCAGAGCAAAGTTTGAACAGGGATTCTCATGCAAGTGAGCAATCTTGTCCATCTGGTAGAAGGGACAGAGCTTTCACAAAGTAAATCAATTGAATAAACAGGTTATTGATCCTATCTGACCAGTCTGTGTTTCATTGAATGTAGAGAGTTACCTTTGACTGGATAACTGTATTATCAGTAAAAGGGACCTGCAGTCTCTGCTCCTTTATGGGTTCCACTGTATGACAGCAATCCCATTAACCTGTTATTTATGCTGAGAATGTAGTAGGACGCTGAAACTAATTCATGACGAAACATTGCCTTGTTGGAATGTGGGAAAATAGTACAAATTGGAGTTTGATTTGCAAAGTAGGAGGTCAATTACGAACTGGGATATTATCACTGGATACTAATCCAGTTTATTACATAGATGCATACAAGTGTGAGACTGCAAGAATGTCTTTCTGTTGTTTCACCTGGAGGGAGATGTGAAGTGTTCTCAGCCATATCCAGGATCACTTTGCTCTCTGGTCAAACCCCATCCATTCTTGATAATATCTTCATACATCCAGGAACTTTCTATACTTATGTTTTTGGATTCCCCGGCAGATTTTGGTACTTGTTACAGTCAGGGAGGTTTGACACAAGTGGTGGGCAAGAATTGAGGGGTGCTCTGGGTATGAACAAAAGATTGATATGTATCTTCAACTGACATGACTGCTGGTTAGGATTTGAATCTATACCTACTTGGATATTTCTAGTCCAATGCAAGTCCTGTCCAAGTTCTTACCTTACATGGGTGGTAGGTCTTCGCTGTGGCCGGTAGGATACTGCATAGAACTGGGTAATGCATGTCCTGTCCGAGTTGTTACCTTACGCATGGGTGGTAGGTCTTGGATGTGGGGAGGAGTAGGATATTCCATTAAACTGGTGTGTGCCCTGTTGTCCTGTTACCTTACGTGAGTGGTCTTGAATGTGGAAGGTAAGTATACTTCATTGAACCAGGTACTGTGATTACCACCATGTGTACTCATTATGCAGTTGTCACCTTTGAATGAGCCTAGCAGGTCATAGGGCTTCTTTTGATTTCACCATTATCCCTTTCATTTGTAACCTGCAACAGAGAAGTTATATAGCTGTGCTTCAAATAAGCTTTGTGGCTGTGTAGGACTTACTTTATTTCACCATTTTTTTGTTGAAGAAGCACTAGACAAACATGCTATGTACCTCACCAGAACATCCTACAGTGCAAATGTGTTAGAGCATCATGGAATCTGGATCTGGTATCTAACTGTTCAATGTTGATCACTGTGATTGTAAAACCCTTACCTTAGGGCAGAATCTTGGAGACTTGTACAGAATTCATGGGGGAATTTGTGGATGACGCAAGGATTTTAAGGTTGCAAAGGTCAAGGCCACTTTTGAGACTTGTTGGTGACTGTGTTGAAGTCCTTTTTGACTATGTTGTCCTTTTTCAATGGTCCTTCTATACTACTTAAGAGTCCCCACTCCGGACTGGCAAAAAGTATCCAAAAGTGTTTTGTGGATTTTATTTCAAGCCATGCCAAGCTTCTATTACAATATGTGTGAAATTTGAACATGTTGATATCTGGGCCCACAGGCATGAAAAGACACCTGAACTGTGAAAGCACTAGAGGAATTTCTCAAGTGTATTTAAAGATGCCTTATATCCCTCATAGAAAAGAGGAGGGATCTTACACCTATAAGTAGGTGTAAGATCCTGTTCACTCTTAAGGAGCAGGTGTAAGAATCTCACCCTCCTGTGCCTTGTTATCCACTTATGTTTAGGTTCACACTAAACTTCCAGCTTGTGCCGTAACATGGGTAAAGCCCATGGGTGGGACATTACCAAAATGTGTGGTTGGACACAGCTCCTGCCTCATCAAGTTGGGAACTGTCGCAACTTGTGAATATGCAATAGTCTCAAAAGTTTGTGCATGTAGTACAAATATCTCAAATAACTATAACTTTATAAGAACTTAAGGCCCACTTTAGACGAGGGTCCAGGGTCCAATATCCTAGGAACCAATTTGAACTGATTTGAAGCAAATTGAATCCTTGAGTTGGACTCTACCTTGGTTCCTAGCCTGATTCTTGGTTCTCCAAATCAGGAGCTCTCCTTTTAGCATTGTTTTTTGGTCCGAACCAATTGATTTCCCTCCAAAACAGGTGCCATGTAGGTTTAGCCTCAATTTGCCACTTTTTGGTCTTGAACCCTCATCTAAAGGCCTTGGGACCAATTTAAAGGTTTCGACCAATAAAATTGCTTTAATTCATTGGTCCATGGACGTTGGACCCTTGTCTAAAGTTGTCCAAAGTAACTTGGTAGGAAGGTGATATCTACCATGGGGGAGGGAGTGCCAAGTGAAAAAAAGAAGCACAAACTGCAGTTTCATAACCCTATACCTACACCTATGGCCTGGCTTTGAGCAAAAACACCCTGATACCCACCTAACCAGGTATTCTGTTGGATCCAGCTAACCCCTGGGGTTTCATAGGTCGGTCGGACCCAAGGCTGGATTCTTACACACCTAGACCCAGACCCACTGGGGTGGTCTTCCCCCGCCAAGACCTACAGACCTGGGCTGAAAACCCGACCCTGACCAACATTGCTTTCTTTCATTTCACTCCCCTTAATCTATTAAGATTATACTACTAGCAGCCCTTAATACAATCCAAGGACACAAATGGACAAAAACTTCATAGAGCACAACATACAACACTCGCAGGTAGCTTGCTGCCGCTTGTAAAGAAAATGATACTATGTTGGCAAACCTAGCGAAGCTATACTGCAATAGATCACTATAACAAAGAGGATATGAGTTGGAAAATAAAAGGACACGTCCTATCAAAATCCTGCCAAGTTAGACTTTTGGATTTGAGAGTGCAACTGTATCTGGATTCTGAATCCAAAGGGTCAAATTTTCAGTTAATATTTAGAAAAGCAAGTAGTACTAATTCTAGTTTTTGGCCTGCCAACTCCGTGTTTTACTGATAAAAATTCACGTCATTTATATCTATGGCGGACAAGCAGCCGAGTCGAAAGACCTAGAAGGTGAATATCAATCTTTCTCCTGAGGTAACCATTAATTTTGAAATATATAATTTAAACTCAAACGGTCTTTTAGATCGTGGTCCCGTAGTCTAGTGGTCAGGACATTGGACTCTGAATCCAGTAACGCGAGTTCAAATCTCGCCGGGACCTTTAAAGAGGTTTCTTTTTTCGTCTACGTTTTGTTTCCTCCCTTAAGTTCGTATATACGAAAGTTTACTGTCTGAATACTTCGTGCAGTTTCTTCAACTCAGTGAAGAATATGGTTTCAAATCCTAGTAAGAAATTTTTAGTAGTATGTGTCAGAGATTAAAGTATAATTCCTAACACAGAATTTTCTTAAAACTAAATAAAACACAGAATCTTCGAAATGAACGACAAGAAACATTATAGTTCTTGGTTCTACACGAATGCAAATTCTTTGCAAAAGTAATGACACGTATATTACCGTATGCGAACCAGTTTCGACCGAAATTTTTGTTTTTATTTGTCACGGGCAGTTCGGCACCCTCAGCCGAAAATTTTCAAATCTCGGCTGAAGGGCACCAGTAAATTTTAAGTTCTGGGGCGGAGGTACCTGCAGGCTGCCATGCTGCACAGACTGTTTGTCGCGGCAGCTGCAGAGCTTCGCTTCTTTTCACGTACGCCTACAGTCAATGTTGTCATGGTCCTGATGTAGAGAGGGAGGCAGGGGGTAGACGAGAGGGAGGAAAAGGCAGAAAGAGAAAGAAGGGGATAGAAAGGAAGGCAAAGAGAGGGGCAGAGAGAAAGAGAAAGAAAAGGATAGAAAGGAAGGCAAAGAGAGAGGCAGAAAGAAAGAAAGAGGGAGGGAGAAAGGCAGAGGCATATCTTGAAATAAACCAAGATGCCAGGAAACAAGCAACATAAAACAAAATTGACTAGAAATCTGTTGTCTGCCGATAAAGCTGAGCCAAAGAGCAGACTTAAGTTAATATCAATAAATGGTGAATACAGCCGCAAGAGCTAAATTATGGTATAACTGCTCAT
>Ga0116231_10004960_pt1 | contig 26616 bp, 17 predicted proteins | sample S1TSphgellanicum_2_FD_89695 | JGI IMG/M metagenome (GOLD analysis project Ga0116231, IMG submission 89695) | Host-associated microbial communities from peat moss isolated from Minnesota, USA - S1T2_Fd - Sphagnum magellanicum MG | ecosystem: Host-associated > Plants > Peat moss > Unclassified... | reverse complement strand
TTTGCTGGATTGGGGAGAGGAGTTGTACTGAGGAATTTGCATGACGGCTCCACTGAATGGGTATGGAGCTTGAATGGCGGCTCCAAATTATGACTGAGGTCGGAAATGCAATTATGGAGAATGGCGGCTTGGAGCGTGAGGGAGGCGGCACTGGAGAATTTGAGAAGCTTCTGGAAGAAGGCAACGGAAGGCTGAAGAAAGAAGATCAGAAGGGTTGTTTTGAGTAGGACAATTTTGGGAGATGGGTAGCAGATAGTTGTGAAGCAAGAGAAAAGAGCTTAGTTATGCTTGAGATTTTCTGCTGCGTCTGATGTGTAGTTGAGCTCTTGTTGCAGAAGTGAATGAGAGGAATCAAGGAGAACGAAAACAATATATTGAGGCACCATCAGGACCCTCTTCTTTTTTTTGTGTGAACTTCTAATGGCCAGAATTGCTTGAGCTCTCGAGGATGTACATATTCTGTGAATAAGAATGAAAAATTTCCTTGGAATTGCATCAGTGTAGAGATGCATGACCGGAAGTGTGTGTTGTTGAATTGCTGCATCGTTGTGTCGGTCAATCTTTGAATTGTTAAGGAATCAGGGAGAGCAGGAAGCCAGTTTGAGTCTTGGAGATGTTGAGATGTCAGTAGGTGTGAGATCGATCTATGAAACATGGACGCAGGGTTCACATCAGATAGTGTATGCGTTGTCTGTTTTCATAGGACCCTCTTATTTTGGCTACAAATTCATCACCATTGACCACAACCACATCATTTGTGAAAACTAATCCTTGAACCCCAAAGATGGAAATCAATTTCTTTACCACCAAGCCACCCCATTTTTTGTGACAATATAACAATGTGCAATCTATTTACCTTATTTGATTTAAAACATTACACAAAACATCTTTTTTGATATTTGGTATTTTATTGATATTTTGTCCACATGAAAAGATTTAAAGTTTAATCTTAAAGTTTTTTCAATAATGTACAAAACTTTTTTCTTTTTTCTTTCAAAACTGTAAACTAAATTGAAAAGAAAAATATTTGAATTTCGTTATTGAATACCATTTCAATGACCATTCCTTGGAAAATTTAATTCAAGCACATGATCATTTATAAATGGAAAAAAACTTTGTGGATAATATAATAACAAATAAAATTATATATTTTGTATCTTAAACCTTAATTTGATTCTAAAAATTATACTATACAAAAAAAAATTTGAATATCATAAATTTTAACAATAGAATTTAATTTAGATTTTTCATATACAATTTATTCAAATAATATTTATAATGGATATAAATATAATAAAATATTTTATATTAACCATATTATTTCTGATGTAAAATATTAATCTAAAAATTTGATTATAATTTTAAAATATTAATTAATTCCATATGATTAATTTATTTTTGAATTATATATATCTTATAATATATTATAATTGTACCAACATAAATTAATTTAATAAATATGATATATAACTTAGTCACATATAATGTTTATAAATGGATCATAAATTAACCCTACTACCTATTACTTAACCCATGTACAAACTTCCTATTGTATATCCTACTTAATTATTACCTATTATTTAGTTTAATTTATAAATAAATTAATTGCATAGCCTACCTAATTAATTAATTAATTAAAAAACACTATGATATATCAACAAGATAAAATTAATGTTGGAAATTCCAAATAATGGTCCATATCTACCATTGCCATGGGTCCTCTAAATTTTCACAAACCTACCATATTTAATGATTAGTTCATTCAAGAAAGCTAAAGAACAAAATTAAACCATTAAATCCAACAATTTCATTGGCCAACTCATTTTTGTTACATTTAATTACATATACAATTGTAAATAGGATTTATAGTCATAATTGAAGTTGAATAAGAGGCCACATGGTGTTTAGTGGCCTATGAACCACATCCCAAGTCACAAAAACAATTAATTTTTCATCTCTTTTGATATGCCATTAAAAATAGATGATATAAGTCCACTTTTCTTCTTCACTTTCATTGAAACTAACATTAGTTGCAAATCATAGCTACATATGCAACTACAAACCACTTTCATTGTTTTTATGACTAGACAAGTCATTTTTACCATGGTGCCATGAAAGATAGTCACATCAATAGTTGAAAAAATGGTTGATTTGGACACAAGTTGCAAATGTGTGGGTTGGAATGGACAAAATTCCTTGTAGTGTTTTAATATGATTCGAATTAAATTTATTACAACATGAATATATTAAAAATTGGCAATGTTAATGTTGAATACAACTTTACATTTTAAGTTCATTGTAATCTAGAAAAACTACAATTGTGATAGTTCAAACTATCCACCTATTTTTTTTCACCTTAGCAATTATGCAACAAGGTAATATGGATACTTACCATGGTCAACATGACCATGGAATGCCATGTCCTTCCTACCCTTATAGAAGCCATCACAATTACTACCACATTTGACCTTTGAATGTCTTGAAGAAGATTTGACAAATTTGCTTTGGTGGTCAATTACATAACAAAAAGTGGGTTCTTTATCGCGCTACTATAAGGATCTTTGATATGCATGAGACATTAAAGTTACCATGGTTTCCAATTGAAAGATCAATTCACCCACTTTGACTTGTGTGACAAGAATATGCCTATATCACATATAAAGGTGCCAATCTGAACACTCTCACAAATGCCTTAACAAACATTGTGTCATGTGTTCCATTGATGCTATTGCAATTGTATGCTGGCAATTGTTATGCACATGTTATGTCCAAATGTTGTTAATATGTTCCTAACAATTTAAAAGTTTGTGGTTCCTTGAAAGAGGTGTGTGAATAATGATGAGGAAGTGTTAGTATAAAAAATTATTACAAGGATAAAAAAAAGTGGAAAGGGAAGGCAGGAATGGGCAAAAGCTTGCAAAGATGCATCTATTCACCTTCGGATGTTAACACCTAAAAAGAGTAGACTTACCTCTAAAGTCTTTTTTTGTTTTTTTTAACCTTGAAATTTAAATATGTCATTATTAATTTGAGTTATTTGATGTCGACATTTGCCTTATAAAATAGAATTCCTAGCTCATAAACTTGAACTATGGCAAAGAAAACCAATGAAGTGTTTATTTAAGTGATCACACAAGGTGTGTTGAACCAATTTCAAAGGTATTGGTTGTTGTTTGATGCAATTGTTGCCACCATCATCATGTGTCGTATGATGGACAACAATAATTTTGAAATCATTATTTAAATGCATGTGGTTAATTGTTTTGAGAATTTTGTGGTGATTTTTTCATTAATTGAATTGAGTTTGTTGTCCAACAATTTGCAAATTGATTTTGCTTGTAAGTTGGGGACATTCACTTTGAATTGCATAATTAAATGGCATCTTATGAAATTTGAGGTGATAAATGTGTTGAAACCATTTATGGCTTTTACACCTTCATTGTAACCTTACAATTAATGCACATATCATGTTGGTCCCTTGTTTCAAAAATTTGCAATTCATTAGGGACTATGTGGGCCTTGAAATGGTAATGCAAATTACAGCAAAACATGATTGTGTGAATTTTGGATGACTATGTTGCTAACTATCTATAATAAATTGACATCAACCCCTCTCAATCTTGAACCTCTAAATCTTGTTTTGCCTAAGTTGGGTGTTTCTAGTTTTTAGTTTCAACGAAGGAAGCCATGGGCCTATTTTGAGCTGAATTGTTGTTTTACAAACAAACTACAATGACAAATGAAATTTTCAATCTTTTGAATTGGTGGGTAGAACATGAACAATAGTTCCCAAATATTGGTTTTTTTGCATGGTAAGTTATGGTCATCGTGGGTTCATAGATTGAAACTAAAAAGATTTTAATGTGGTCAAAATTATCACAAGATTGAAGCATTGTCATCTTGGCATTGAAAATTTGGACAAACTAATCTTCATCATGAAAAATAGTTAGATGGCCTTAGATCAAGGTGCACAACCAGTTTATGGGTCAAGTCAATGAAAGAATGGTTATGTCTTAAAGACTCTTTGCTTGAAGAAAACAAAAAGCCAATTATAAATTTTGGTTTATTTGAAAAGGATTGATTTTGTTGTTGAAAACTATAAAATGCAAAACACTTCTTATGCAAACAATTGTAAAGCTAAAACAAAAAGTGAAATAATTCTAGAGTTTATAGAGTTTTACACAAGTGATTGATTTGCTCCTATTTTTGTTTTGCTTGAACGTGTTGCAACTTCATTGTTGACATGTGATTCTATAACCAAGATTAAAGCAATTTGTGCTTGCACGTTTGTGTTGGTTTTCAACTTTCCATGGTGTCTTGAATTAATCTCGTGCATTTTATCTTTTTTTCGGTCTTGAATGTTTAAAGAACGATAGAATTAAGGGCTAGAAAATTGTGTGAATTAGCAAGTTTGTTTTGACTATTTGAAAATTTACAAAGGGTAAGGCATTAAAAGTTGAAAGAATTGCAAAGTTGCAGGTTGTATTTGTTTATATTTGATTTTACAACTTGTTGATGTTTGGGAGGCCAAGGAAAAGAAAGAGCAGACCCCGTCCAAGAGTGCACTATGTCTCAACCTTTTGTGTATGGACACTTTAGTTCAAGACGATAATGGCTATATGCAACATGAGAAACTCCAACAACTGATTTTCAAGATGTGTCATCATCATCCAAGCGTGGATGACAACAATTACACTTTTGATTATTTAGTCATTATACATTGTAGTCATTTTGTAATAGCTCATATGATTAAAGTCTAGAACAATTTTATATGTTGGGTGAAACAATTTACACCCTTTCTTGTACCACAGACTTTCGCACAATGTTTGTAGTAACAATTTCACATGTACATTGTCTTTGATTTTCTTTTGCATGGAAAATGATGTCAATTTTGATTATGCTTCTCATCCTCATGCTTAGGTACTTGTTTGCAAGGCATCCTATATATAAATGAATGTTTTGCATGCTCAAATATAAAATGAAAACTAGTTTATGTCCATGCATGTAGGACCTAACTTTTAACAAGCCCAGGCCCTATGTTACAATTTTCTTTTAGGCCATGTCTGGAAGGTATCTTTGCAAGTACATATCCGCCCAACAATGGTTTTTACTACCTACCTTCTAACAACCCAGGAGCCCTTACCTGCATACCAACCAGCTCCATGCATCAATTGCCTAGCAGCCACCGACTATCCGCCCTATCTACAGGACCTGTTTTTTACAAGGTATTTTCTGAAGGTGATCAACCATGTATTCGTCAACATCCCATCAGATTGCTGAATGTTTGAAGAACTTGATCATCCACCCATCTGTAGTGTTCGCCTGCCTATTACATCCCTTAAGTGGAGCAAACTGGTACTTCTTTTTTCATCAAAGCAAAAACATCTGTAAAATATAAATAACTGCTGGGGTGCATGGCACGTAGGGAATCCCAAGTGTTAGAAGCTTGATTCACTTCAAGGAAAGTAGGTTGCAAAGTGGGTTGGTAGCCCAAAAACAATGGACAAGAGGGACACACCCATGGCGTACCAAAACTTTGGACTTCTTTCTAAAAGCATTTTACCAGAGAGGAAAATGCACCTAAATGCAAAGAGCTGAAGAAGCAGCTAAAGTGATTGTAGAGAATATACAGCAAATTGGAGCAAAAAGAGCTGAAAAATGGGAGAGAGACTACGGAAAGACCTGCCAAATGCAAAGACCTGAAGAAGCAGATCTAAACTGATTGTAGAGAGTAATATTTACAGCTATTTCAAGCAAAAGAGCTAAACCAGAAGAGCTTGAAATGGGAGAGACTATGGATCCATCGGGCAAATGCAAAGAGCTGAAGAAGCAGCAGCTAAACTGATTGTAGAGAATAATATACACAGCTATTTGAAGCAAAAGGGCTAAACCAAAAGAGCTTGAAATGGGAGAGACTATGGATCCATCTGTCAAAATGCAAAGCTCAAGAAGCAGCTACTGATGGTAGAGAACAAACAGTTATTTGCAGCTCAAAAGAACCAAACCAGAAAAAAGCTCACAAATGGGACAGACTATGAATTCATCTGCCAAATGCTAAGCTCAAGAATCAATTGAACTGATTGTAGAGAATAAACAGCTATTTGAAGCAAAACAGCTGATCCAAGTAAAAGCTCACAAATGGTAGAGACTAAGGACACAATGATCTACCAAAATGCAAAGCTCATGAAGCAGCTAAACTGATGGTTAGAGAACAAACACTCTAGTAAAGAACTGAACCCAAAAAAGCTTTCAAATGGAATCAGACTAGTTACAGATTCATCTGCTAAATGCAAAGCTAAACTGATGGAAAGAACAAATGGAGCTATAAAATGCAGAAAGCTTCAAGAAGCAATCTGCAGCTGAACTGATTATTGTAGAGGATAAACAGCTATCTGGGGCAAGAGAACAGAGCCAATATAAAGCTTCCCATTATGCTCTTCCACTTCACTCACGAATCGAACACTCTGTCCGGTCTGATCCTCAAGAACCTCCTTCACATTCCCCTCAGGATCATACCGCAAGATCATTGCATGTGGCTTTCCAATGGCAAGCTGGTACAACAATTTTTGTGGAACTGGAAGACGGCCCAGCAGATACCGCAGCCATGGAAGAGTCCCCAGAAATGTGTCAGCAGCATAGCGAACTGAATGCAAAGCTACCCAAAAATCACCCTCTTCATTGCATCGAACATTATCAGGCCATCCAGGCAAGATCACAAATGTGTGATGCATGCCTACTTTCTCCCCTTGCAACCAATACTGCACCAACCTACATCAGGCACCCCCCCCAATTTTCTTTTGTTGGAAAACAGAAATCAAGAAGAATGATCAACAGCAGCAGCAGCATAAAGAAGAAGAAAGGAATTGCAAAGACATATGGATTGATTTCCATTACCTGCCATTTCTGGCATCACAAATTAAGACAAAGGTCCCATCTCTACTCACAGCTACCCCATTGGAAAACCGCAAACCCTTGATGAGTGTTGTGGTCTCTTTTGTGACAGGATCATACTTGATGAATCTGCCTGTGTTGTCACCTTCGAAAGTTGCAAGGAAAAATTCTCTGCAGGCCAAGTTTGTCACCAGCAGGAAAGAATCCAGTCAGTCACAGCTTCAGCTTTTTCTTTCTCTTGTTAGACAAAAGAAGCAGCAAGAAACTTGTAGCAGAGGGCAGAAATTATTATTGAAACTTTGATAGGTTCAAGAGAGCTTGAAGAAGAAGATTTTGAAGCTTTTGCTTGAACTTTTTGTTTGAATTTCATTAGGACATCTTTCCAATAGGCTGATGTAATCACAGTAGATTTTTCAAGTAGTTGTGCTCACAGTCAGCTCACAACTTCACTGGTCAAGCATTGACCAATTGCACGAGCTGTGAGAGCTATGAGTGAAACTGTGACTCGCCATACAATGAAATGTGCCTTCTATTCATAAGAACATGCATTCCCAGAGGTCCCAGAGAACATATTTTCACCACAGTTGCAGCAACTCTCCAATGGAAAGTGACTGTCCCTGCAGCAAGAAACAAGGCCCTATGTCAGAGTGCTGTAATCACAGCAGCCTAATGGAAAGAGACCCTTACTTACCTTCGAGTCCATCTAGTGCTGCTGTCGGTGAAATACAAAATGCCATCGTCATCGAAATCAAGATCATTGCAGAGCTTCATTGGAACGCCGTCGATGTGTGTGACAACAGCCTCCGTTTGACCTCCTTCTGGTCCCACTTTCAGGATTCCTAAGTATGCATCCGCAATCCAAAGCTCGCCTGTCTTCTTGTTGAACCGCAGCCCCAAGGGTCGTCCACATACATGCTCAAACGCCAGATTCGAGGCTGGCGGATCCTTGGGCGCACAAATCTCTGACCTTGAAGAATGAGAAAAGATCAACACCCACCCAGAAACACAAAATGGGATACCTGTAGATGATCCCAGCGCAAAAGTCGCCATATTTTGAGGAGATAAATGTCACAGTTGCCATATGTAGAGAATGAGTTGATATTCGTAGGCAGAACTACGCAGGATTCGTTCAAAAATCTACTTTACTCTCTGACTGACCTGCAGCTAAATTTGGCTCATTCCTCTTGTGGATGATCGCCTGTCCACCTAATTGACAAAATTGCAAAAAAAAAAACGCTGAGTAACAGCGGAGTCAGCACGAGCAGCGAAGAAGATGACGAGGAAGAAGATGGAATTTGTGTGTGTCTGTGTGCATGACTTAGACTTTACCGATTTTTCGAAGTGTATGCGAATGTGGACCAGCCGAGCTCTGGGCCATCATATCTGACGATCCTGCCATCGCTGACGCTTGTGTATGGTCCTCTTCCTTGCGAGTCGAACACGAAGCTCTCGGGTCCAAGGAACGGAACCTTCCAAATCTGCGACTTCTTGTGGAGCTTGCTCTCATTGTCTCTGCAAAGATTGGCAAGCACGTCAAACGGAGCTGGTGCCAAATACTGTGGCTTGAAATCTTTGATCCCTCTTGCAATTGACAAGTGCAATGGGTCCGTGCCCAAATACCATGCTACAATTGTGATCAACAACGTTGGCACTCCTATCCTCCAGTTCACACATAAAGTTACCATCTTGTTGAAATCTCAACACCACCTCCTCGGACCCCTACTCCTTTTCTGCCGCATCCACCACCTCCTTCTCTTCTTCTTCTGCTCTCTCTCAAACCTTCAACTTGGACTCAAAATTGTCAAACAAAAAACACTCTGCGCATCAATCAACCCCTAAATAAAATTTATCACCCGAAAGAATTATTCTTCACTAGTATATTTATCATCACTCAGCTGCTGCTGGATCCACAAACACTATTCTCCACCCCTCCCACCAGCACCCAACAGCTCAAAGGCCTCCCTGAGCTTTTCTTGTGTTGCTAGATCTTAAGCTGTAATGGTGCTCTCACTTCTGCTTACCTTTCTTCTTCATGAATGAAAGAAAAGTGAAGATAAAAAAAGAGAAGAAGACTGAGAAAGTGTTGTGTCTGATAAAGAAGACTGAGGAAGTGTTTGTTGCCAAATTTATCATGCAAAATGACCAAAAACCGTTCTACTACTTTAGCCTGCTAATGGGGTTCTTTCAGCAATTGCCAATTGCCAAATGGTTCATATATTTTGAGGATTTAACTTTGACACATAGATGTTTGAATTCTGGTGTTTTGGGCATGTAAGGGAATATATAAAGTATCATGAGTAGGCAAGATAGTTGTGTCACATGTGTGCAGTGTGCAGCAGTCTTTTTGGTCTGGCCCCTTATTGCAAGCTCAAACCAGCAGTTACAGTTAAAAAGAAGAAATGAACCCAGTTCCCAAAATATGAACCCAGTGAATGTTCCAAAAACTGTGAGACCAAATGAAAGCTACATTGTTACCATAGACTCTCACAACAAAGAAGGAAGGAAATGGAGGAAGGAAGGAAGGACCCGAGTCCAGAGTCTAATTGCTAGCCTTCTAAATCCAAACTACTTGCCAGCAAAATGCTCAGACTGATTTTGTTTAGTAGAGAATTAAGGGGAAACATCGACATTCTCTTTTTAACTTTTGACTTGCCATGAGGAAAGTTTGTCATTACCGTTTGAATGTAAATGTTGGTGGAAAGGTATTGAGTTCTTATTGTGTTTTTGTGTACAGTACTGAGTGTTGGTGAAAGTTGATTGGAGACGGATTGAAAGAAAGAAAGAAAGGCACGGCTCTTTCTTCCCAAGAGTTTTATTTCAATTGGATATTGGTTGGGTTACCTTTCAGACTAAGAGAACATGCGAAAGAGGGAAATGAGTATTATGTATGTACTGGTCTCTGAGACAACCATCTCTCCTAATTGTCAATTAGGAAAGTAAGTAGGTCTACCATAGGTGTTGTTGAGCACACAAATTGTATGACACATTTTCCAGAAACAATGAATGTCACGACAAAAGTGTGGCATGACATACAATCCATTGGAGACCCATTATGACTATGAACCACAAGTGAGCCACCAAGGCTCCACCTTAGTAACCTATCCTGTAAACCCTCCTGCTTCCACCTCACACAATAAATGACCCTATTATCATCCAAGTAGGTTATCAATCTTTAAACATTAATACACAAAAGAATTTCAACCAAAAAATAATAAGAATTTTAATAATTTTACTAAACCTTATAATAAATGTATAACCAGCAGGTTAACAGATGGTTTTCAACCGTTTATTTGAAAACTTACCCTTATGCATAACCAATAGTTATTACCCAAATTTTTTGACAAACTACCTGGCACCCAAATTTATTTTGACATTGATATTGATATTATGTGTGGCACTCAAAAATACATTTCAAAAAAATAACCTACCTGGTGGTTATATTTTTAAAAAGCAATTACCAGCCAACACTGGATTGGACCATGCCTTTGGATCCAATCATTCCTTATTTCAATGATCAAATGTATTGTCACCAAAAAGGAGAGGGACCAAACAACAACCAGACCCCTTTGATGCACTCACTTGAACAGAGTGAACATGGGCAATCACATATCAAAGAAACAGCATAGCAACATCACTGGTCCAAATCCAAATGAGAAATTCATTACTGGAGCAAAACAATCTCGCCCAAACCTCTGCAGATCCGGCTCCTACTCAGAATCTCAAGGACCAAAGCTCATAGTTCAGATTTCACAAAGATCCTCAACAGCACAAGCTTCCTCTTTTCCAGTACGTTCCTCAGTAGTCTAACAATTACTCAGTCAACGATTGAGCTCCAAAAACAGACCACTCGAACTGTCTATTTATACACTTTCCAAACTTCACCGGTCTACAGCACCGATCCTTACTTTCGACCTGACTCTCACCAAATTCAGGAGGTAGCCATCCCCTAGTTACTAACGCAGCGGAAGAAATCAGCAACTAGCAATCTTCTAAGCTCCTCGGCATTCTCCAAAAATCTCCTACTTCTTCTCTATTGATCTCTGCTCTTGCCAGCAAACAGATCTACTCATCGACTATACATTTTCTGAACTGACTAGCACGATCAGCCTCCGCCAAAACTCTCCGGACCCGGACCTCCTTTTCCACTCCTCTTCGAACTTCCCAAAAATCCCCCTTCAACGTTCAGCCTCCTCCTCTTTGAATTGCCAGCTCCCGCACCGTCCTGCATTCCAATCGCCTCAAACCATAAATGCCAGCACCTCCTCTGCCATAATTCTGTGCCGTCTCCCTCAAGTGTGGGGAGCTTCCATGACCAAACCAAAGCAGCCGCCATGCATTGCTGCAATAATGAGACGTAATGCGCAGCCAACCTAGTGATGGTGCAAAAATCAGGATCAGAATCAGCATAGCTCCATTGTTCGGTCACCCCATGTTCGGTTACAGTATATCCAATTTGTGGATTCATTCTTGCACTCAGCAAGGATGCAGAAGGCCAAGGGCCACTGGAGTGAATTTGCAAATTAGGGTTTAAATGACACTTATGTCATTGTTTGTTATTGGTGACCTACCTATAAGTAACTGCTGCCATCACAATTTACTTGAGTATGACAAATTGTGTGGGGGAGTGGGTTATAAATTAGTTGGGACAATCTAGGTGAGGGTTTCAAACCTTATCTATCCTTGAAAGTGAATGACAAAAGTGAATGACAAGTGTTTAAATTGTTGGAGAAACTTAAGATCAATGATTCTTGGAGTTGAAATTCAGAGATAAATTTTTGGACTAGTGCTGGGCAATCATATGGTTAATCATCTGTCAATCTAGTAATGGAATAATTTTCACCCAAAAAAAAAAAAATCCTAGAATGGAGTAGGTTTAGCTACATTTATGCTTACTAGCTGCAAATTTTTTGAGTTCCTTAGAATAACATTCATTGCCAATTAAATCAAAATATACCTCTAAATGCTCGCCAACTTGACTCCATCAAGAAATTGAAAAACAAAACAGTGGTTATGATCTAAATCATATTGTAGTACCTATTTTAACAATAACATGTTGGGAACCATTTAATGCAAAATATATAACCACTATTATTTGGAAACTTGTAAACTTGAACCCCCCTCATTATGTACCTTCACCTCCAACTCATATCAACCTTCTTCTAAAAGCAATGGACAATCAAAGGACGGTTGATAATATAAAGAGGAATGCCTTTATGGCAGGCATTGTTTTTTAGGAATTTTACTAGGTTTTAGGTGGTTATGCCCTAGTTATAGTAGGTAAACCAAGATAACTTAAGTTGGAACTAGTTCTACTGTGAATATAATTTCAATGGGAAATAAATCTTTGAATGGGGTGACTCAAATTCAAAAAAATTGATTTGAGATCACACCACTCTTTTGTGTTATGTTGTGTTTGTTTTCCAACTTTTTTTTGCAAGTTTATTTATCTAGAATGGTTTCAAGTATATGTGGATTCTTGTGTGGATAAATGAGTTGTATTTTGAATCCAAAAAATTGGGTCTAATTGAATAGTGTTATAACTAGATTTGTTGTCTTTTTTAGCAAGAGGTTGTTCACATTTTGCATGGGATTTATTTGTAGCAAGTGTTGTGTAGTTTTAAGCTTCATGCTTGAGTTATGTTTTATCGTTAAAAGTTTTTGTTTTGTTTTGCAACTAGTAGAGGTTACAATTAAGGAGGCAAATCGAAGGCAGTTTTGAAAATTTTGGGCTTGGTTTTCATTTTTTAACTCCTTTGGGAATTGAACCCAAACATGGCCTAAATACCTTAAAGCTTTGAACCAAAAAAAAAAACAATAAGAACCAAAAGGAGATTTGGCCTTGTCATCTATAAAGGCCCCCTCCTCTTTCTTTCTCTCTCCACCCTTCTTTCTTTTTCTTGGTTTCTGTTTGTGGCCAATAACAGTGTGCCCAAAAACAATGGCAAAACAACAACTATGACAATAGAACAACCATGCCATCATCAAGCCCCAGTTTAAGTGGCTTTCAAAAACTAGTCCATAGTAACAACAACAGGGCCTGAGGGGGCCATCTCCTCCTCCTCCTCCTCTTCCTTGTTTGAGAAGTAATAACAACAAATGTAGATGCAACAAACAAGAAGGGAGGAAGGGGGGGTGCCATCACCTTTCCTAGGACCTTCAATATGGTTCAATGATGGTAGGGAGGTCATCCTTTTCATTATCTTGATCTTTGTCATTGTGCACAAAAATAAGCATAACAGCATAACTATTACAACTAAAAAGGCAATTGAAGGGAAGGTGAAAGGGGTGGTGATGGGAAGAATCAAGCTCCATTGCCATCACTATCCTACATTGGAGCTCACCAAACCTCTTATGGGCCAAAATAGTTTGGCACATTTGGGAAGTCCATGAAGCTTGGGAAAGCTTTGAGTCATGAGGTCCAATTGGAACTAGAAGCTTTTCGTATGGTAAAAGTTTGTCAAAATGTGAAAAAAGGGGGCTAACAAAAGCCCTTTGATGAAAAAAAATTGGATTTTTTTTTTCATTTCTTTGCCATAATTAGACTTCAATAAGGAATAGGATGCCACACATGGTTGGGTTCAAGGCTTCAAACTCCATTGAACTTTTAGGTGGTTGTTCCTAGAATATTCAATGTTACAACATTGTAATTTATGATGCATAGCAAATTGACAATTGGTGTGGTAGTGGTAACAACAAATGATCATTGTGAGATGTAAGGAATTGGAGGTTGGAGCAATGGAATCTTGAAAGACAACTCTAAGTCCTAACTCTTAAGATGTGTAAAATAAAAGGTTACAAGGTAGGTTATGTTTCACTTACATGTGCACATTGCATTGTTGTTTCTTTGTGATTTCAAAAGTTTAGGTTTGAAAAGATTTTGTTATTAGTGAACACTAAAATCTTATGAAATTTAGACTCAAAAGAATTCATCACCTTTCAACATCTTGTTTATGTTGAAATAAGTTGCAACACACAATGCCATTTCTAAAACCTCCAAACTTCAAATATAAACTATATTTTTCAAGTTTTTTGCCTTTGCCAAATGCATAGTTCAACTATGGGTTTGGCTTTACATTGTTGGATTTGCATTGTTTGTAGACTATGGCCTCTTTCTTTGGATTTACATCCGGTTTTGAGTTCTCCAATTTGCTAAGTCCTCCTTTACATCTCTAGGTCATCAAGGCAATCAATTATAGGCATCACCCATGGATTGCATGGACTCATTAAGGCCACTAATGCATCAACTTTGGGTGCTTCAAGTTCTACTAAGTTTGGCAACTTGGGTGTTGCAAGTTTTGTTGGCACCTTTGGTTTTTTAAGCAAATAAAAAACATCAATTTTTGCCAATGGTGCATTTGCATCAACTTTTGCTACTCAACGTCCCACTTTCAGAGAACCAACCAAAAAAAAAGGCAAATATTAAGAAAGTGTTCAAAGAAAAATGGGTTGCCCAATTTCCTTAAAATTGAACTTGTGGTAGATCCTACAAGCAAGATCCTTGCATGGTGCACCACAAGGTTTGTTCCATTTTTGAAGGTAGGAAAAATTTTGAAACCTTAAATTGGATGGTTTGCAAAAGCATGCAAAAAAAAAGAAACCTTAATCCCTTGTTTAAGAGTTTTGGTGGGTGAATATTATATCAGCAATGATAGCCAACACAAAAGAAGTGAAAAAGTTCAAGCCAGCCTATGCCCAAACTTTATTGCATTAAAGTTGGTGGTCAATGTAAGGAAGGCTGAAAAAAAAAAAAATTGTCTAATTTGTGGCAATTTTCCATTGCTAAAACATGGTAGACACATGAATAATTTTAAGCATATGAAAGGTTTGTTTGACTGTTTGAAAATACACCACACATCCAAGAAACATTGGACAAACTCAAATGATTAGGATGTGGCAACTACCATGCACAATATCATTTCAAAGCAAATTGTATTACTAATCTAATAAGCCAAATTCATTTTAGTTAATTGTGATGAGGTTATCACTTTGGACAACTAGTATTGAATATATATTCACATGTATATTGTTAATAATTGGCAAATGGTGTTAATTCTTTTGAATCTTGAAAAAATCGTTGATGGAAGTACATCTAACAACCAATATTATAATTATCTATTATGTTGATATTTTTGGTGGGATGTTAAAAACTAACTTTGGTTACAAAGTGATGTGTTTTGGGGTTGATGGTGTAATAGTTTTCCAAGGCTTGAAGACCAATGTGAGTATCTAGTTGATTAACAAGCATTACCCTTTCCTTGTAAAGATTCACCAAAATGGCACATCAACGTAATCTTGTTGTCTAGACTTTATCATCCCTAAACTTTGTTGTGAAGATTAAGGGTTTACTTTCGTCTATGTACACCTACTATATCCAATCCCCAAAAAGGACTTGGAATGCACCAAATTGGCTAATTGAATCAAGGGGTTTGAAAATTTTGAAAAACATTCAAACAAAATGCTTCTCAATGTTAACCTCTTTTAAAAGATTGTCATGTGAATACAAATCTCTTATTATGAATATGTCTAATGATCTTCCTACTAATCCAATTACTACCATTAATTCTGAATTGTTATGTGATGTGGAAATTGTGATGGGACTAACAAATGTGCTACAAAGTAGTCCAAAGTTTGAACAAACCTACTCAAAACCAAAAATTGCTTCATTTGTGATTTTGTGGCAATAATGAAGCTTATTCAAGTTGATCTCTACAAACTTTATGTGGATCTTGATTGACATTTCTCACATGACCAGTTTTACATATTTGTGGATTCGGTGGGGTTCAAATTTAATGTGTTATCAACAATTTGGTACCCTAAGCCCACCACATAAATGGATTTTGTTGCCTTTTGTTTCAAAGAACAATTTTACATGTTGCACAAAACTAGCAACTACACTAGAGTTGTGTACATGGTCACCAAAGAGGATCAAGGGCATTTGTATGCCAAGATGTAAAAAACCAATGCAATTTTGCTACAAAAGGTTTGATAATTGAAGTTGATAAAAGATTTTCAATGTAAGAACTCATGAATGTTCACTATGAGAAAATGGGGTGATTTGCAACTAGTTTTATAATTAGGTTTTTCAATTGCAATGACCATTTGTAAATTATTACAACTCAATGAATTTCTACGGATGTGAGTGCTATTGGACAAGTTGTATAAGTTACTACAAATGCAATTCATCGTATGTGAAATCATATACATATACAACTCATGCAATTCATTTACAACTATGTAGGAACAATTGTTATGTAACTTTAATGCAACTACCATGGTAATGTCATGCTAATGTTATTTTTCATTGATCCATCAAAATCTAACACATGGCACTATGGGGATTTTTGGGTGAAAATTATTTTCTTTTTGAAACATTGATTTCCACCATCCATTATGATCATTCATTTTATATGGTCTTAGATTGTGACACGTGGTGCAATTAAAAGTTGCCATGTGGCATATTAATTTAATTTTTTAAATAATAAATTTAAATTAATATATATTTAGGTAGTTAGGTAGGTTGATACATAGGCATAAGTAGGAAGGTAGGTTGGTAGGTCCAACCTACATACCTATGTACATAAGTAACATTAGGTAGGTAGGTAAAACTAAGTTAATAGGACATACATACATTCTTATGTTACATACCCACTTACTTACATAGGTAGGTAAATAAGACCTAACTACATTACATACCTACTTACCTACCAAGGTGGGTCAATAAAAAAATAAGACAAATTACCTACTTACCTAGGTAAGCAAGTAGGTACAAAAGTAAAAAAGTAGGTGAAGTAAAAAGTAGCCATGTAAATATTTTTATTTTATTTTATGTTTTATCTTTAGTTTAAGTTTTTTTAAGTTCATCCCAAATTGGCACATGTATTTTAACATGAGCACACAAAACAATACATTTTTTATATATAGTTTGTGAAATGAGATTCAAGGACAAAACATATGGTTTAAATTTTTTAATTGTGTATTAGTTGCAAATTGGATTACAACCAGAAAAAAATTCTCACATATATTTTTTATTCATTTTTAATTTGAATTCAAATGATCATTTTTAATCATTTGAATTTTTTTTGAATTAACCTATCTAATTTTAATAACTAATTAATTAATTACTAGATGAGTAATGATCTAAATTCAAATAAAATTTAGACAATTAATCATTTGAATCCCCAAATTTTATTATTTGGATTATTTTATAGATAATTATTTGAATTGATTAATTGATGAATTATCTGAAATAATTAGCATAATTCATATACTTTGTTAATTAACTATTGCAAATAATTAAATATATGAATTTTTTAATTGATAGTTAGTTATTTGAACTAAATACTTTTATTAAGCAGTCTAGTTTTAATATTTAATTAATTAATTGTAAATTGATTATTTGATTCAATTAGCAAATTGAATTTATCAATTCAAATTCACTATTAATTATTATTTAATATTTAAATGAATAAATTATTTAAAGTAAAATTATTTATTAAATATAATTTGTTTAATATTACCTTACTAACATTTGTGCAATAATCACAAAATAGCAAAAAAATATTATTTTTATAGTGACAACATAGTGACAAAATTAGTTATATTAATGGGAATCATAATTGACAATCAATTACAAATGTCATATCTAATGGGCAATGAAAATGTGTACACGTGTTATGATCATATGTGTCAACATTGTACATTAGTTATAACGTAATTGTTGATTGGGTGCTACATTTACACCAATTGTAATGTGATTACCACATGCAACTAAAATTTAATTTGTTAAAAAATCAAACATGATTGATTGTGTTAGTTTGTACAATGTGTACATTACACCATATGAGTGTTCTAATTGCATTAAGTTACAATTATAATACAATTCCTTGATTTTTTGACGTGACATTTTATTTACTAAATGCCCATATTTTCATGTTTTAATTATAGTGTAGTTGTATATTAATTGTTTTGGAGCTCTAGTTGCAAGGTAATGTGATTTTAGTGGATAAGATTTCTCATAGTAGCTATTAGCATTATTTACCTTCAATAATATTGTACAACATTATTGCCTTAACATTCCCTAAAGATCTACAAATTGTAAAATCACATTACAATCACCACAAGATGATTCAATTAGATGGCAAATCATATGCACCCTTACCAAATCATGTTTTACTTGAGTAGCAATCTAGTTTTTTTATGATCACCATGCAATCCAACAATGAAACTACCATGAAACCTATGCATGATTATAATCCAACCACTTCAATGTGGAGAAGGTTTGTTTCTAATGTGATTTTGAAAGATAGAATTTTTGAATATTTCAAACTTGTTGAACTTGCAATTGTTGTTGTTTTAAGGGGTGGTGAAAATAAATGTACCTTTTCTACCATCACTTTCATGAAGTTTCAAATTGAGGAACCATCTAAAAATTAATCTAGATTTGGTTGTTAACATGTGTGTTCAGGATTTTGTTATTCTACAAACGTCTCCATTCCACGTTGTTATCACAAATTGGAATGAAACAATATCTTGATATGGGTTGGAGCTATAGAATTTTGGAATAGCTTTATGAGAAGGCAACCTACATGGCATCTTCATGAACCTTACCTTTTACATTTAAACAAGATTGTAAGTTTTAAATCCGATCTATTTTCCCATTCAATAATGAATCTAAATAGAGATGTTAGTACTAATGTTTTTTATTTTGCAAATTTGCATTCCATAATAATAATGTCTTCTTTGGACTAGTGTTCAATTCCCTTGGAAGATGTCATTGCAATAAATCTACTGCCACAAAAAATTTGTGACAAATGCATCTTCAACTCTAGGTTTTGAAAATGTATCAAAATTTTAGGTATTTTCATCTAGTTGCACTAACAAAAAAAAACGTCATTTTGCAACTTGTTTTAAATGATTAAAAATTTCATTTGTAGCTATTTTAAAAACCAAAATACTCACAAATGACACCTTTAGTCACCTAAAACAAGTCACAAAATGGGGTTTTCTACTAATGTTGTCATCTTGGATTTTGTGAATAAAACATTTTGCCATATTGTTTACTACAACAATGCAATCACTTTTTAAAAAGTTGCAGCATGATATAGTAGCTTAAAGCTTCCAACTTTAGTCAATATATTGTTTTCGTTAACCTAATTTGATATTCTATCAAAGTTAAAGTTGAAAGTCACAAACTCACAAGTTAGAGGAGTTGAACTACATACTATGATGTTGATATCAAGTGATTCATTGAATTGAAGAGGGCAACAAGCTCAAGGACCTAGGAAACAAACAAGAAACCAAAAAAACCTTTCTCCATTGGGGTTTTTTTTTTAATTCAATGGCACAATTTTTTATTGGAATGTGGTGACCACTTTATTGTGCATGTGATTCATTCTAGTTGTGTTTCATATTCATTGTATTAGTTATCATTGGCTATTAATTGTTTATGAAGTAATTACATATAACAATAATTCTAGAGTGTCGACATGTTTCAAATGGGTAGGATAAGAAGGTAATTCAAAATTCTAGTGAACATGATGAAAATAAATGGCATTTTTTGCTTAGACCCCACATCCACCTTAAAATGTACATGTTTTACATGTACATGTTATAGATGAATAAGTAGTTCAAAACATTATGCAAAGATTTGGAGGCTACTATTATGATTCCTTTTCAAAATACAAGTGAAAACAACCAAATGCAAAAACTTACCAAAAAAAACCCCTAAAAAAATACATGATGAAAGGCCCCAAAAAGGGTGTTATAAAAAAGGAAAAAAACTAACAAAATCTAAGTTCCTACTCAAATGTAAACAATGAATCTCATTGAAAACCTACCAAAACCTAATAAAAACTTGTACTTTATGGTAGAAAAGTTATCAAAATATGACCAAACATTTATTAAATTCATAAAAGCCAAATGGCATGTTCAAAATCATTCAACTTCTTTGTTCAACTATTCCTTTATTTGAACTTGTCTTTTTATTTTGAAGTATATATTTCTTTTTGTATCCCACATCTTACTTGAGCTTTTAAATGTCAAATATGTTGATACTTTTCCTTTTTTTCATTTAAAATATTTAATATATTCAAATTTGAGCAATTGATATTAACATTATAAAAATATGACCATGTTTTCTTCAACTTGTGTCCAAAACATGTTTTTTGAACTTAGTCTTTCATAACCTGGTCTTTGAAACATCCTTTCTAAAACACAATCTTCAAAACATGCTTCACATGACTTTTTTATATGCAAGGACTTTAAATTGAATGATGATGGCCTTGTTAAATACGTGTTTTTTTTGAAATGAACCCAAATAAGAGATTCAATCTAACCTAATGATGATCAATTTTCCTCACTCTTTGCAAAACATGAAAAATTAAAGGGTGAAATGTTGGATTTCATGTTCGAGTGCACTTTGTTTTTGCACCCTTCAAAAGTACAATGGCATTATTAAATAATTCACTATTGAATTGTGAAAATGGTCATGCAAATGCACTTAGGAAAAAAGGAATGTGTAGAAGAAAGTTTGTTTAGTGGGGCATGAAAACTTTAAAGAAGACTCGTGGTGTAAAAACCACTTTGCTTCTTCCATACAATGAGAAAATCCATTAATCCTTGTCATAATATAGTGCAAGTGGAATTTATATGTTGACTCAACTAAGTTATTACAGAACGTCAAAAGTCAATTGATTTATAAAATGTGCAAAAATAGGTTGGGCTTATGTGGAAAAATTAAAATTTGACTCCAAGGAATGGAGCTCTATAAAAGAAAGATCAATTATTCACACCCATGTTTTTCAATAAAGGTTTAATTGGAGTGTAACTATTACATTGTATATATTTTATTTTATTTAGTATGTCGATAAGCGAAATGATACAAAACATCATATTCATATTGAAATGAATATCACGATATCTAATGTTACGAATGAATTCAACTCACATTGCATAAGATGTCTTCGTGTCTATTCCATACTTTCCATGTTTCAAAAAATATTAAGGTGTTTTGTTTCAATGTATTTATGTTTCAATGTTTTCTTTGTCTTATTATTAATGTTTTAATTTTCTTTCTTTAGATGTTTATTTGTTTCAATGGTTTTTTAGGTTCCATGTTTTTTATGTTTCAATATTTTGATGTTTTCTATGGTTATGTCCTTATCATTTTGTGTTTAAAATTGTTTCTATAGTTATGTTTATGTAATTTTTATTAGGATTTCATATTTTTGTTATTTTTTTATTTTTAAAAATCTTTTGCCCATGTATTGATGTCATAATGATTGCGATTTTTAATCTAAATTTTTTCATGTGTTTTTTTTTAACAAAATTGGGAAGAACCTAAAGGTGAATGTTTATAGGTATGGATTTTGAAAACCCTTTGGAAAAAGCCTAGTGATACATCCTAAGCTCCCCATTGTCTTAAGTGAAGATTCATTGAAAAATATTCAAATGATATGTAGGTCCTCCCTATAGAGCCTAGTTTTAGGATGAATCTATTTTGATAAATGCATGGAGATTAACAAACCCTAGAAATAAAAATAAAACCATTATGTAAAAAATGTTCACTATACATTTTTAAAATCTTGAAAATATTAGTAGCACTGAAGGCACCAAACAAGAAATGAACCTACTTAATTTAATCAACTACTTTTTGGTACTTTGAATGTAACATAGTATTTTGAATGCCCAATGAAGCATGGCTCAACGTCTAGATGGGATTTAATGACAAACAAGGAAGTTCAAAGTTATCCATGTACTCTATTTCCCCATCAACAAACTTATTTATGTTCTTCATCAAGGTTAATTTTTTAACCCATTAATGCCTATTACACATCAAATGCATATAAAATAAAACCCATACTTGTTAATAAAACTAGGCCAATTTTTTTTATAGCAAGTGTGAGTTATGGCCCCTTATAACAAGATCAAACCACCAACATGGAAAAATTCAAGAACAAGGATCAAACTTTAAATACCATTGATTTCATTCACAGTAAATTTTAGATTGAAAATGATTTTGGATAAAACTGTTAATGAACCCTAACCCATCTACCTTATATTGTCATTGAAAAATTATTGAATGTTAATAAATTGATTGAATCTTTGATGAGATTTGTAAGCACAAATGCAACTACACTATTTAAAATAAGACATTGCAAAATAAATAAATAAATAAAAATTGTGATATTCTTTTGAATTGTTAAAAAATCTTTCCAGCCCTCATACTTCAAGTATGCATTTTCTTTTTATCGTTAATAACTATTGATTAACATGTGTTTTCTACGATATCTAAATAATCATATTTAAAGTTTTTTAACATGCATTAAGTAATATATTCTAGTGTGGCCTTTGCCATTGGCCTAAGTGCAAATGCTACAAGTGTGAATATGACCTCAACAATAGAGTTCAATCACTAAAAGAATATTTTAAAATTTAAATCATTTTTTAATGATAAAATTACTCAAAATTCAATATCTCCCCTAAGCTTTGTTTAAAATTTTCAATATCACCTACACAAAATCCCACTCATCAAGGGCTTTCCAATAATGCCGAGAACTTGCCCCAATTTCACTTTATTTTATTTTTGATTTTATAAAATTCTCTTTGACAAAATTGTTCAATGTTCAATTATTCTTGCACTGTATGTTTAAACATTACAAAACCACCTTGGTGCACCTTTACTCATTGAGAAGTTTCCATGATACCAAAAGCATGGTGGGTAAGGTACCATGGTTTGGAGATCTCAACATGACAAAAACGATTTGGGCTCTACATTGCTTCGCACTACCAATGATGATGATTAAATTATTTTTTAATGGACATAATAATTTGTTGTAATCAGTTTTGTTTTTTCAAAAGATAAAATTTTATAAATTTCACTACATGTCATTTTGTTTCATTAAATTTTTTTTACATTCTTGATTAGCTGGGCAAAATGTTAACAAAAGTCTGATTGATTAGAGAAGTTCACAACAAGATACAAACAGACCAAAAAAAAACACAAAGATTCATATGAATAAAATTTAAGTTATAATGAATTGTAATCCGGAATGATTCTGAAATTGTCACAATGATGATCACCAAAATACCCATCCTACATGAATCAGTTTCAATGAAACATCATCCCTGGAATGAAACAAACTACATTCCTTCATAAATAGATATGTACAGGAACTCTTCATATTCAAAAGATGTCTTTATTTATTAATCATGTCCAATGATTTAGCATATGATTCACATTTAAACACAATCTAAAACAAGCTGCTTGTTAATTAGTGGTACTATGATTAAATAACAAGTGACTCCTACTTCATTTACTCACTGGTGCAATTTTGTTTTACTACACAAATGCTTTTGAAAACCAAATTTGCAATACCACTTTCACAACTTGTATTTACCTTATAAATAGATCTGAATATTAAGATAGAAGTTTGTTTTGTTTTGTTAGCACACCTTAACCCTCCTAAACCATGGGGCACTTGTTGTGCTTTTGGTACTGTTAGAAAGCCCTCTACAAGGTAATGCACACCATGGTCATTTTGGAAATTTTGGTCCAATCAAACAAAGGTTTTTGAAGTAGAATGAATTTTTTCATTGAATATTAATCAAAAATTATCAACTTATTTTTTTCAACTAATGAATGCCTCTTCATCATATTGGCCTTTCTGTTTGACCTTTCACAACCCAAACCTTTCACATACAAAACTTTTTTTTTTAATTCTAAAAGTTCTAATGACACAAGTTCACACTTGAGCCAATAAGATTCAATTGTGTTTTTATTTTAAAGTCATGTCTCTTACAACCTTGAAGACATTTTCTAGGAAGGTGTCTTAAATCAATACAATCATTCATGATTATTTATTCATTTATTACCATTTTAAATAAATACTCGATCCTTGATTAAAAGAGTCTCAAGGAATTCCACCCATGACACCATCCATGGAAGAAACCCCTCATTGAGGTCCAATGATCAATCCACCCAATGCATCCACAAGACTCTTCTGTGTGCACATGTGCCCTTAGGCTGATTGTGAGCTTAAACAGGTGAAGCACCTTGGATTTCCACTGAGAACGACTTCATCCAAGGAGAGCCAGTGAAAGGTTGATTGTAGTCATGTCAGTCCCTGCTTGGAAGGGACCTCAACTGACAAATAAATGCTCCTCTTCTACTTGAATAAGCTCATTACTGCAACACAAGCATAAGTTGAAGAATGAAACCATATCTGCCAACAAGTCTTACAATCTCTAACCCATGTTAGGAGTAAAATCCACCCTGCACATCATTCCATAGTCACATTGGTTCCAGATTTGTACAAAATCAAACATTCCATGAAAACAAGGGGCGTGTCACACTGTGGCCTTGCTATTTACATTAAAAAGTATCCTAAGGCAAAAGAAGAATTAGGGAAACTCAAATATGTAACCATGCAAAAATATAATCTTTAAAAAAACCCTCTAAAAGAAACCAAAAACCTTCAAGATATTATAATTCTATAACTAATCTCAAATTTCAACACAAGCCAAAATATCATGTTTCAAAAACCCTCATATAAAAATAGACCTATTTTACCTTGGGGCCAAAATCCCTTAAGCTACTAGACTCTATAATGAATCTAAACAAAATATCCTTGCCTTGGTAGGCAAGGCCAACAAACTGCACAACCGTGACCTATTTACCTGGATTTTTGCAGCTTCAATGGCTCTCCCAGGTTGTTCTGCAAAACACAATTCACAGTTCTCGGAACTGAAATGCACAAATCTTAGTATCTCTTGCAATCAGAGGTAGCAATGCATTTCACTGTGCACTAATTTTTCATGCTCACTCATTTTCCATTGGAAGAGTGACACCCAAAGATATTCCAATTAGCTGCTCCAACAAACATTTTTTGCTTAATGAGCAGAGTCACACCTGAAATCTTTTCTGGCCACCTGGTGGTTTGCCAAATCATGCATCAAGAGATTTGATGAACACAGAGAATACAGTCTACTCACAAAACTCCAAAAAAAAAAATCTACAAAACAACTGCAACTGACAGGGGCTGATTATTTGTACTGAGGTAGACCATCATCCCAGTTTAACATAACTGCCCTGTGAGATGCTTCCAGTATCACACACAAGTTTACACAAGAGACGAAGTATATGGGTATGGACAACCATACACCACACTTAAAGAAATACTGGGCACATTGCCAGAGAATCTCCATGAGGATGATTGGAGCCCTGGAAGCCTTACTAATATGTGTGCACTATATCAATGTTTTTATTGTAGTGCCACAGTACCTTGGTAGAGTCTGTGCCTCTCTTGAGACTGTTGAATCATACGATTGGGCAGGTCTAAGTTAATAGATCCATAGGAAGGTGAAAGCTGAACAGTCAACAATGCAGAGCAGGTCAATCATCCCCATTGACAGAGAGAGAGAAGGGTGCAATTTCAACATCAAATGTTGCCAGGGACTTCTCATCTGTATACTTCATTTGATAAGCTCCCTCCTGCAAAGTAAAAATATATTAATGAAGTACTGGCTCACAGAACCAGTCTAGCAAATTCCTCACAATGTATAAATGTGCCATCAAATGACCATTTGACATGAACCCACTGATTGTAGTGGCAATTCATAGTCAGAGGAAATGTTAACCTTGCTGTGCTTCCATCACAAACTGAGAAAACAAGTGAATATGGAAGTGCTCAATCTTATCCTAAACAACTTACCATTCTTCCTGTGGAAGTGCTCAGGGGACATGCTGATGTATACTCAAAACTAGTTCCTGGAAGTAGCACTGGTTGTTGTCCTGTGACTCCTAAACCTCTGCATGGAGAACAACTGTTTCTATCAGAAATTAACTCCAACCATAAACCTAGTCCTTAATGCAAGGTCCATAAACCAAAATGTCAGCCCTTCTTCTCTCCAGTAGTAGTGTAGCATTTTCCTTTGTAGCAGGCAGCCCTACTTTTCATTGCAGTTCGTGATAAAGAATGGTTCTTGATCTGAAGTAACCATAGTTCCAAGGCTATGTTACAGCTGTTTTCAAGACTTGTCAATTGGATCTCTGACAATGTAAGGAGCATAAATTTGGTAACTGACACACAACAAAGACTACAAAACCAGCAGGAAGAACAAATGCAAGCAGTTGAAGATATTCTCTGAGAACATAACACAGACAGTAGATGATATAATCACCTAACGTGCTCGATCTTTCCAGCAGCATCAGTGATAATCCAATGCCTGCTTAAAAGCTGAACACTCCGGAAACCTTCATTACTAATGCGAATCCGATATGCAAAAAAGTATTGTTGTTTGCAAGGTTGGCTTCGATCTCTAACATAGACGCTCCGCACACGGACACGAATTCCCTGCAGTCCATTCACCAAGCTTGCAATTAGAAAACATAAAAATCTTTCATCTCCTACTGCAACTCAGAACTTGCTTGACTATATTTGATAGGAGAAAAGGTCAAACAACATTGGACAGTTCTGCACAGGCTGTAGGGGAAGAGGAGAAGCAATCAAACAGCATAGCAATAACAGCCTGCTGTTATGTTAAAGTAAGCCACCAGAGAAGTAGATAGTGTAACTTTGGCCATCTACACTCATTACCTCAGTTGTGATGTCACTAAAACACTTCAATCCAGTGTGATCCTTTTGAGGAGCTAATCTGTTTAGCTCATCCCGGTACCTTGCAGCATCCTGCACAGGATGCACTTATGTGAGATGCAAATAGGTTCAA
>Ga0116231_10004958_pt1 | contig 26627 bp, 18 predicted proteins | sample S1TSphgellanicum_2_FD_89695 | JGI IMG/M metagenome (GOLD analysis project Ga0116231, IMG submission 89695) | Host-associated microbial communities from peat moss isolated from Minnesota, USA - S1T2_Fd - Sphagnum magellanicum MG | ecosystem: Host-associated > Plants > Peat moss > Unclassified... | reverse complement strand
TTGGGTGGTGTCTCTTTTTCCCCCCCCTCCTCTCTCTCTATTGGTTTTTAACCCGCCCCCCCCTCCTCTTATCCCCCCACCTAGTTGGGGTAAAAAAAAAAAAAAAAAATTTTTTTGTGGGGGGGGGGGGGGGGGAGAATAGTCCAACCTCTTATGAATACATATCCTTCCATGTTAGACATGCCAAACTTCATACGTAAATAATATGCCTTGTATTACTAAACAATATGAACTTTATTCCAAACAACTTCATTTCCAAGAACAAACACAGATGCACAAGCTTGATTTGCCCTTCAAAAATTGAAAAATAGGTGTGGAAATGCCCAATAGTTAATATTTTTTTTCCTGATGTGTGATTATCAAATGCCAAACACAATGAAACAAATGAACAGATGGAATGTTTTGGAATAGGTGAGTTTTGAAGGCCATTGATGAACACAAAAACGCCATTTCTAAATGGAAGGTTTAAAAACCCAAACCACAAATTTAAAGAATCAGTTGTTTGGTTATGGGGTATCACTAAATGGTTACCAGTTGAGAAGTGTTTGCTAACATGTCATCTTCTAAACTGTTTGGGTGTTCACTCACTCAAGGGTGTTTGGTGATGGGTGGTTCTATCCTAGATTCAATAGATGTTGGTGCAGGGTATAACTAGTTATGCACAGTCTCATGTATATGTTTGCACCTGTTGCTCCAAAATGATATTCAAACCCAAGCTCCTTTAAGCAACCCAATAGCATACATGTAATGAGCTCAGACACAGACACTATATCAAGTGGGAATTATAATTAGACCGTTGTTTCAGAATTTTAACTCAGAAGAAGCTGCAGTAAACATCAACCAGCAGTAAACATCAACCATCATGCGCTAGAAAACAATAACTAGGCTAGAATAGGGGGTAATAAAATACAGGGTATAAAGCCCCAAAGCTGCATCAAGACCAAGAAGTACCTAGCATTGATGGCACAAGCCAAGTTGTTGCTGATTCATTAAACTTTTCTACTGGGAAATCATGGTTGATGTTGCTCACAATAAGCAACCAAACTGCAACTCAACCCACGTCAACTTGTAGTTTTGGGTTGAATCAATTAAGAACATCTTGGAAACATCTAAATGTGCAACCATCTCTCAAAGTCTGAGATTCTTAGTGACAATCAAACTACACTAGTTTCGTCCTTGATTGTCACTAACAATCTCACTCTTGGGTAATCCATCTACTACTACAACCCATTGAGTTTCAATTTGGGTTATATCATTCCAGAACATAAAAACATCAAAAACATCTTTCAAAAGAGTGAGACTGTGAGGTGGTGCATTGCTAGATCCCCCCTCCCTTGTTGCCCTCAATAATACCAAAACTCTTCTCAACAGCTTTCACATGGATTTTCCTAGCTTTCAATAGCTGCTTGTAGAGAGCTCTCAAGCCTTATGAAGACCATGGCTACTATGGTTGTCATAACTGCAGGTGGTCAAGGAGCAGTATTTCATGGCACAGTGCTAGGTCCCAGAAGCTGTCATTTGATGGGGATTACCAGCAATGCCTTCAACACAGCCCTCACAAGCAATGGAAAAATGAGCCCAAGTGCAAATGCTACTTTCAGCAAGATTGTGAGCATCAGTAGTCTCAACAATTCCTTCACCAACAATTTTGGGAATACTCTCACCTCCTCTGGCGGGTTCTCAGATGGCTTTGCCAACACTTCCTTGAGCAGAATCCTTTCAGGAAAAGAGGGGAACAACTTGTTGTTGCTACTGAACACAGAGCAAGGTACAGAATTGGATCCTAAGCTAGCTGTGTATTTCCATCTTGGCTCCCACCACCTAGATCAAGACACAGAAGTGCAGTAGGAAGACTTGCCTCACCCAAAATCAAATTCCCTCCACATGTACTCACATCAACCTCAAATGATTCTTTCCTAGACATGCTGGGTGAAGACAGCCCCAACTTCAAAGCCAAACAGATGCAACTGCCAACTTTCAGGTCCAAAGAAATCACAGTTGTAGGGAAATGTGCAAGCCAGAATTCATGGATTAGATGGAGATCAAGGCAATGCAAAAGACAAGGACCACCTTGATCAAAATGGTTCAGGTGCAGTCTATGAGACAAATGAAACCTTGGGCATGGAGGGAGCTGACCATGACATTGTATTCGGTGAAAAGTGCAAGAGAAAGAAAGGTCCACCTGTCAAAAATCTCATGGCAGGACAGAGTCACCAAGAGAAGCTCAATGATTGCCTTTACATGTGACAATCCATGGTGCCAAAACTCACAAAGGTATACAATAGCTGCAACTGCTTCACAGTTGGAATTTGTTCTCTGATCCTCCTCCTCCATCTTTATGGTAGAAACTTGTTTTCTGATATCCCTCTTCATCATTCCCTGATCCCTCCTGGTCTCCTGTTGTATTCAACTTCCCTCCAGACTTGCAATCTACTGTCAAAAAGGAGTTCAAAATGAGGATCTCATATAAATTCATTGTAATATATCTACTCTGAGATGCAATGGTTGGAGGTGAGATGATGGGCAACACAGATGGACAGGGTGCCAATACTGAGTGATGCAATTGAGCATCCGAAGGTGCTGTTGCCACACATCAATGAATTGCACACAGAGCTGGAAGCAACACAATCTGAGCAACTGATCATGGAACCAGGATCTACAATCACCTGTTGAACTGTAAAGAAGGAATGCCCTAACAACTCCTCGTCCATCTCTGGCATCCAGCCTGCATGAGAGAGCACCCCCACAAAGACCAGATCTTGTACTTGTTCTCCTTCTTGCTTCTTCTGCTGCTACTGCTGCTCCTGCTGTTTTTACTTCTTCTCTTGCTGCTGCTGATGCTTCTTCTTCTTCTTCTTCTTCTTCTGCTGCTGCTGCTTCTTCTTCTTCCTGTTCTTCTTGAGCATTCTGGACTGAAAAGTTTGTTTACAACTCCATATGAGTCTTGCATTTCCTGTCCTCTGCCTTTAAGTTTGTACTGCTGCATTGATTGTGAGTGTGCATAGCACCAACAATATCCAACAACCAAAAACAACAACAAAGAAGGATTTATCCCACTACTAATTTGCCCAATAGAAGGGTGGTGATGAAGGTCTATTTGAGTCTTGAGGATTCTCTGCAAGATAGATGATCCAATGATGATGATGATGACAATGCAGGTGGAGGTTAGAATTAGAGAAGCTGATGCTCTCAACATCCACATGTTCTGTGCTCATCACCAGGACTGAGTCTGTCCACAATGTGTGCCCTCAATGGGTTCAGCTTGGGTGTGCTGCAGGTTGTGATCAGCTGCTTCAATAGATTTGTACTTGATGTGTTTCATGCTGAGCTATAAATTTTCAGACCTGAGAAACTCCCTACCCTCTCTGCTTTGAACAGGGCAGTGCAATTCCTTTGTCTGCACAAAAACTGACACAGATCGGGATCAGTCTTTCCTCCTCTAACCTTCTATGTACCTGTCCACAGGGTTTAGGGTTAGGTCTAAACCCTAAAACCCTAAATCCATCACACAGGGCATCAACTTTGACATTTGCGTACAATTTCCAACAACAATGCAAAGCCTGAATTGTAAGCATGAATTCTTGCAATTCTTCAGATCATGAACTAAGAAGTTATCTGCAATTAGCAGCAAGCAAAGAGGTCAAAGTCGAACCTGATAAGATTAAAGTTCTTCTGCTGTGTACAGCACAAATGGCAAACTGTAGACTGAATACATCACACTTGCTCCAAGATGAGGGTTTACAGTGTTCCTTGAATTTCTGAACACACAATCTCCCCTTGAATTCTTTGCTTGAACCGTCTAGAAACAGTTTCTTCTGTTTGATAATACCTGCATAGAATTTGTTTCCAGAAGCACTGAATTGGAAGTTAAGGATTTTCAAGGCAGCAAGGTCCTTGCCATTCACACTCTCATTATATTTGTTATTTTCAAGGTATCCTACCAGCCAGGAGAGGTTGAGATCAATTAAGTCACATTGGACTGCAATACAGATCCATGCTGCATGAGTACAAAACCCAAGAAGAAAACCTCTCTCCAGTTGATGATCATCACACCCTCAATCTCTGAATAGGTAATGCACACATATCCAATTGTATCACTTGATCAGCAATCCATGACTCTTAATCATGAGCTATACAGAAGTGGACCTGTCTCAGCAGGATAATGTGTTCTTGCAGGAAGTGCATCCTGGGTGGGGAGCAATCACCAAGCCCCCAATGCATCAACCCTAGATAATGGTGACCTTGATTCAAGCACACTGGCATGCCAAGTGGCTAGCACCTATTCTAACCAAAAACATACCCAGCTACCAAAACATCACCCAGTTCTCAATCAGGACTGGAGTGCACTCTGTGAGGATTGACAAGAGACTAAAACCACTTGAAGATGCAGAGAAGGCACCACCAAAACAGATAGCTGTAATTTCAGCAAGTGATGGATATGATAAACAAACTCAATTGACTCAACCTCTTTCTAAAATTAGCCAGTAGGCAGTAGTAGTATCACATCACTAAAGAAATCAGGACACAGAAATCTGATGGAGCCGAACTACTAACCTCCTCTACAAACCTCATGATTTCTTGAAATCCCCCTTGGGTATTCACCAGCTGTGGTGCAACTGTCAGACCATCATGTATGTCAGCCAAATCCATGACATATATGGAGGATGATCTCTCTCTCTCACTATTTGATACCAACATACTCAACCCTGCTATTCTCCCTTCTGAAAAGCCTTGAGAACACGGTCTGCAACCTCCTGGCCGAATAGCTGAGGCATGTTGCCACTCAGATCAACTTCCACTCCCTTTGTCTTGATCTGTTCGTCTCTCTTCATCACATGGAGCTTCTCATTGTCATTGAGTTTGTGCCCCAGATGTCGGAAGGCATTCAACCAGGTGTTGAAAACATTTTTAGCAGCTGGATGCACAAGCTGTGTAATGACTGCATCCAAACCCCCTTCAGCGCCTTCCCCACTGAGTTTGTACAATAGTGCAGTTGGTGACACCACGCTCCTGATGTAGAGGGCTGTGGAAAGATAGGGTTGCGCTTGTGGAGATTTCTCAAACTCCTGCTTTATGTTTTCAAGTCCAGTGCTCTCATAGAATCGTTGTAGATATTCTGGCTCTAATACAAGATCCTTTCGTGGCAAAAGATCAAGCACAAGAACCAGATTGCTTGGACCGCTCTGAATAAACTCAAATAACAGATGTGGACTATCTGCTTCCGCATTGAGCATGGCAATCAGAGTTGCAATGTTCAGAGTTCCAAAGGGAAGATTGCAATGCAGCCACGACCCCAACAGAAAGTCAATCTACACAACAAAAGAGTTCTTTCTACAATGAGTGCTCAAGCTTACAACAGAGAGTCAGAACATAACAAACTCAATGCAGATCCAGACAGAACTGCGGCATGCACACCAAATGAGTCAGATGATTGGGGGAAAAAAATCCCAATTCTGTCCGGCAGATGAGGAGGTGCATGAGATGTAGTCACTGAAAAAACTCATGAGTCCTCACATACAAACTAGAGACAGAATGAAGAGCTACATGTTTCCAGAAGAAGAAATTGAGAAACTGAGAGAGAAGAATCCAACTATCAAGAACAAAGATAAAAGAACTCCTCTGGAACCTGAGATAATTCAATTGAATCTAGCCAACATCTTACCATCATTGATCTGGAAGAGAAAAATTTCGCGCTGAGCATGTAATCTTGAGAGCTGACATCCTGCAGGCATCCACTACCAGACACTTACCTATCTAGTTAGAGAGCTTCAGAGATTGTAGCAAAACAAACATACCTTAGATCCTTCCTTCCCTGCCCTCAGAGTGACAGAGCCTTCTCCAGTGTCGCCTGTGAAATGCCTGACATCAGGAGCTGTAAAACTGGGATGAATCAGAGGTTCAAGCTCACGGTCCATGCTACGCGCAACGTCTTCCATCAGCGTCCGCCCCGCAGTTGACAACTTTGGAAACTGAATCCAGTTTCCAAAGCCGCCTTCTTGATGTTGCGTCTCGCTTTCCTCGCCCATCGTCGCACTCCCCCTCACAATTCGCCATCTTCTTCTTCTTCGGTCTCGTCTTCTTCCGCTTCTCAAAAAACAGGATGCTCCAGAATCATACGACGAGGCCTTCAACTCACCTTTTTCGCTGCATATAAAAGAGACGCAGTTGCGAACATCGCCACAACCATTTCGTAAGCGTTGGTTGAGTCCACGACTCGCAAGATGCTGGTGATACGATACGACCGAGAAGGAAGAAGAAGAAGCTGCCAGAGCCATACTGCTGGTGCGGCCGTGCATGTATCGTCTCCGCCATAGCCACAAGAGTGGAAACTCGAGACCTTGCGAGACAGAACCGGTTTCCGAACGAGAACCTGTCTCCACACGAAAATAACTGCAAGGGAGAAGAATTCAACAAGTTTATCGCCGTCTCCACTCCGTTGCAAGACGATGCCATTGCTGCCAACATTGAGAGCTGGGATTTCCAAATTGCCTCAAGAACGCACATGAAATCTTTTGATCGTACCCACAACTTTGAAGATCTTTTGGTTGTATCCACAGGCTGTACTTGTAAATTAATGCAGGAAAGAGAAAATCAAACCAGGAAACGGAATGATTCAAGTCCAGACTCACAAACATGAGAGAACAAGATCAACTTTTTATCTTAGATTTTGAACCGAAGTGTGTGAGAAAAGCTCTAGTCGAACTTCATGTTTATGCTTGACGATTTTCCAGTGCTTGCAGTTGTGAAAGAACCTCGCAATCCAATTTTTTTTTGTTCCAATTGCACTCAAGTAAGCATTGTTGTGCTAATTGATTTTTGAGTGTAGAAATTTGTGCGAGAAAGGCACTAATTTGCAAATCAAAGTTGTACAAATAATCAAAATTTGTATAATTTAAATAGACTTTTTAGTTGTACAACTCCAAATATGTATTCTTATCATGCTCACAATACACATTGTACATTTTTAAGGTTACATTTTCAAGTTGTGTGATTAAATTTTGGTTACACATGCAACTAATGGGCCATGGGGGATAATTCATGGATGAATATAATCTTAGAAATATCCATATAGGAGGATGAAAAAGATAGTACATGCACATTAGTCATAATATAGTTATAACACTTCCCCAAATTTGGTTAAGTTGGTAAGAATTTGCAAAAGTAATCACAAATGACACATAATCACATGTAATTGTAGATAGGTTGGTTGCATATTCTCAAATTTCTTCTAGTGTATGCTTAAATGACAATGGCACCCAATTCACATATGTTGATAGGATCCATTCAATATCAACAATTACCATGGTATACATCTCCAACATTAACACCCTTGCTGCCACAAATGCCACTAGAAGGAATTGCAAGAAGTAATTCAACTATAGCAACATGTGTTGTAAACACACAAAAACCCACAATTAAAGGTCAGTTTTTCACATTATTGTTTTAGCTATTTATGTTTCTCCCTAATTAGACAACTAAATACTTTCTTCAAGTGAACATTCTAAGCAAGCATAAGAAAAGGCAAGACATCAAACAATGGACAGGGTGATGCAGGGTGATGCAAAGGTTGGGGATCAAAGAGGCTTCCCTTCATGGTAAGGATGTAAGGCCCATTGTCCATTGCAATCTACATGGCAAGCCAATGGGTGGTGGTAGGAACAATTGACTAACAACCCTTAAAGGCTATACGTTGAAACTTAATCCAATAATTGATGAAATTCAAAAGCAACCAATTGAAAAGTTATAAGAAATCAAAGAAGCCTTAGAAATGGGCTTTGAATACGTAAATCATCCCCTTGCCTTCAAGCATGTGAGAGATTTAGTGACAATTGTGTTGAAAGGGAGGTGGGGGTGGTTTAAGAAAGAAATTGAAAAATCTAAAAGAAGACCATAGAATTACTTGAAAATGCATTGGGACCAATTAAAACAAATGTTGGTGTAGAGGAGAATGTTCAAAAGGATGCATAAATAGTAATAAACCAAATATTTCAAAAGATTACAAGTTGAGTTGAACAATCAAATGAATTTGATTTGGAGGAATGAATGGTAAATGCCATAATTTGCTATAAAGTTGGTATTTTCATGTTAAAAATAAACATTTCCAAATTTTTATTCACCTCTTCATCATGAGTGCATAAACAACTTTTCAATTTCCACTTTGTTCATTTAATATTAAACTATAATAATTAGATTTGTGTTTTGTTTGTATGTGATTTAGGAAACAGAGTTAAACAAACCACCTACATTAGATGAAATCTAAAAAGAAGTTGAAAGGAAAAAAATTACAAGAGGTAATTAGAGGTGGAGGTGGATGAAGTAAAAGCAAAGCAAATTTTACATTATTCACCTTTCCAATTGATATTATGCTTATAATTCATTTGCATTATGTCACAAGTGGATTTATTTTTGTTACATTTTGTTGTATATAGGCCTATTATAGCCATATGAAGTATGATTAATTTTCTTAATGTTGTTTGTTCTTGACCATTGGGGACCTTTTCAAAAATCTCTTTAATTCTAATTTTTAAAAAATGCATTTGATAGTTATAGGTCTATGGTAGCCATGTGAGGTACGATTAATTTTTTAAACAATGTATGTTTTTGACCATTGGGCGCCTCTTCGAATGTTTCTTCAAATTTAAAATTATTGTTTTACATTTGATAATTATAGGTTTATGGTAGCAATTTGAAGTATGATTAATTTTCTAAACAATGATTGTTCTTGACCATTGGGGGCTTCTTCAAATGTGTTTTCAAATATAAAAATTTAAATTTTTTCTTCACTCATTTTGGTTTTGCATAGACCATTTTGTTAATCTTAGACATTAAGGATATAAATATACACCAATATGCATGTCCAAAGCAAGTTCATGGTAACTTTCCTGAAGTCCTAATGCTTGACAATTCACAACTAATTTCAAAACAACAATCAAACTATTGAAATTAAATCACTCATCCTTAACAAGATAAAATATTTTCTTTGAAACCATGTATATCAAAGAGTTCAATCAAATTTTTAATAAAAGCTTGCCTAGTTGTCTCACTAAATTCAAAGAGTTTGATAGTGACATGTTTGGGTTGTTAATTATTTCCTAAAAATTTAATTACCAAAGCAAAAATGTCATGTGCCCCTTGGAACATCTAGAGATCAAAACTCAATTGTATGGTCATATAGTAAAGGTAACACATTCTTTCATTTAGTTTTCTCCACCAAATTTAATAGAACATTGTTCGAAAAGTTTTTTCAAGATGGAAATTACACTCAAATACATAAATGCATATAAAATCTCTTTAGCTAAACACTTTTGACAATCGTTATTTTTTATAACAAATAGATTAGGATCTTCCAAAAACTATTATTGTTTCAACATTGCCTTGTTTATAAAGGTTTTTGACAGCAAAGAAATCAAAGATTGATGACCTAGATATCTTTGGATGTGTTTTAGCTAGTTGTTTTTCTACACTTCCTTTCCAAGAGCTATTAATCTTTTCCTCAAATGTTTTGTATAAAATAACATGACTTGCATTTGCATATTTTTCCAAGGAAGTTATTCCATTTGTCTTGTAATAAGATATTAAACCTTTCCTTGATTTTGTTCTTTTATTATAGGATTCAATAGGTTCATGATAGCAAAGAGAACATCTCATCATTTGTTAGCATTTGTTATCAATCTCTTTATTATCATTCACACAAAAAAAGACCAACATTTTTGTTGTGCCTCTCAATTTCTTCCTTTGATTCATTAAATTTTTTTTATTGTAATTTTTTTTAAAAATTCATCTTCTATGACAATTCACTTTCTTGGAGTTGTAAGTTGAATTTTTTTTCCTTCAATTAAATTTGTTTCAATTTTTGTTTCATTCATGAATGTTGTTGACATGGTACATTTTCCATTCCACTTTCTTTTTTGGTAATGTTTTATAGAGATAAAGAGAGAAACCTAAGCAAAAGGAAAATTTACAAAATGTTTGAATTTTTTCCCTACAATTTAAATTAAAGTGATTGCATTTAAACTTTTACAAAAAGTGTGAGCACTCACTTTCATTCATCTCATATCAAAAACTGACTGTGATAAACCAAAGTTAAAAAATATAAATGATCCTCTACAATTTGAAAGGTGTAAAACTCATAAAGTTCTTGTAATTTTGCAATGTACAAAAAATAAAATTAAAAAAAAACAAATAGCTGTAAAAAAAACTTGAGAAAAAGGCAAAAAACCAAAATTAAAAAAGAATAGAAAACAAAATGATTTTTAAAAAAAAGTTAAAACTTGAAACAAACACTAAATTTTTTTAAAAAAAATAATAATAACAAAGGAATGGAAAAAAATGAAAAAAAAGGAAAATATAGTAAAATAATTTTATAAAGAAAATAATATCACAAAAAAAATTATAGAGAGCAAACAAAAGAGGGAAAAAAATTATGATATTGGGAAAAAAAACAATCTTGAAAAAGAATGAAGTTTGTCCCCCCTTTTTTTTTCTTCAAACTTGCATCAAAAAAAATAAAAATTAAAAATTAAAAATTAAAAATTAATTTTAGAAATTAAAAAAACCAGATTAAAGAAAACAGAAAATACATAAAAATAGAAAAATGGAAAAAAAATAGAAAAAAAATCAAGAAACAATCATAAGCAAAAAAGAAATTAAAAAAGAAAAATAATTAAAAAGGAATGGAAAATTTTGAAAAAAAGGGAAATACCATAAAACACATTTTAAAAAGAATTAAATGAAGAAAAAAATATATAACAAAAAAAAGAGAAAAAAAAACTTATAGTGATGAAAAAAATATATATTTGAAGGAGAATGAGATTTGTTTTCTTTCTTCAAATTTTATACCTACATCCAAGGAAAAAAAAATACAAAAGTAAAAAAAGGAAACACTTTACTTTAAGAAATATAAAAACAATAAAATAGAACTAGAAATGAGGAAATAAATGAAACAAAAAAAAAACTTATTTCAAATGTTGCAGCAACTTGCAAAAGGGCATGGAAGGGGTGAGTAGAGTTTGAAAATAGAGCAAGGAAAAGGAAAAGAAATATGGAAGAAGAAGGAAAAAATTAGGAAAAAAGAGGAAAAAAGTGGAAAGAAAAAGTGAATGAAAGAGGATTAAAGAGGCCAATTGTGGCCTCCTTATCTTCCTTTAATAAAAATGTTAGGTTGTGGCGGTTGCAACCTTTTTCTTTTCTCAACCTAATCACTTATTAACCTAACAACCCAACTTAATTATTAATCTAACCTAGTGACTAACTCGATATCCTAATCAAAGATTAGATCTAATATTCAGCCTAGATATCAAACTCTAAATATCTAGCATAGCCCTTGGATAAAAAGGAATCAAATATTAACCCAAGTGATATTTGATTTGACATTAGCCCACTAATATCCCAAGTGATATCCGAGTTGATATTCAAGGAAGATATCAAGAATTTTTGGATATCCACCCAACATTGGAAGGAACCCCATGGGAGATGAATAACTAATAAAATTCAGAGTGACCTTACACAATTTCACATGTTCAAGTTAAAAAATGATGATGCATATGTAGGTCTACAAGCTCTAATCTTTATTAAGGATTCAATTCAACCTATAATGATTGTTGTAAGTTTTACATTAATTTGTTGCAAATGATTTATTTGTTGATGTGCTCAATGGAGGGGATCAAAATGATGAAATAGATCATGTAGAGGATTATGCAACAACTATTAGTAATGATGGTTAGTATCTCCATTTGCCCAAATGCCAAGTTTAGATAATATAATCTAAATTGGGCTTATAGTTTAAAATTGGCATGAGAAAACTTTGCATTGTTTTGGTGGGCTTTAATATGGGCATGAATTAGATGTTATGCGATTAAGAACTATAAGAATTACATAACTATTCAAGCCAATAGTAGATTTATGGGACAATTTTGGATCATATCCAATTTTCCTAGTCATAAAGATCAAATCCTTTGTACCTTGTTTGTTTTCTTGATTAATTATTTTGTAATTGAATGTTTTTGTGTCTATTTTGAAAAATGGTATGCATTTTGTAGGAAAAAATAGAATAAAACTTTGATTTGTTTCAATTGGATTGTTGGATTATAAAACTATTCATGCCAACAAAAAAATTATGGGACATTTTGATTCACGTCCAATTTTTCTATAATTTATGAAGATTGAATTTTTTTACTTTATTTGTTTTCAATTAACTATGTTGTAATTGAATGCTTTTATAAAAATTAGAAGCATGGTTTGCATGTTGTAAGTATATGGCCCAATAAAGTTATAAGGTTATTTTGTTAGGTTTTTAAAGGCCCATGGGGATTGAACTTAATTTTATGTTTTTTTTCATTATTTTCTTTCTTTGAATTGATTTTTCCAAAACTAATAATGTGTTCATTGTTGTAATCACAATCAACACTCCAACAATTTTTACTTTATAAATTGGTAAAGATGTGACCAACCCCTACATTGTAAATTGTCATAAACTCACAAGGTTTTTTAAAAATGTTTTTGAAATCATTTGTAGAATATTAGATGTCTATTAATTTCATGTGGCAGAAGTATCATTGATGGCTTATTTCAGTCACAAATGACATGTTATAATTCATGTAGAAAACATGTTAGTATCAAATTTGACCTAAATTATTCATTTCTAACATGTCCTACTACTCCACATTAAAAAGTTGATGATTTTTTTAATTAATCAAACAAAGTCATCTAATCCATGTAATCAAACAAATTTCCATGTGTAGTTGGGGATGTTTGATGTGATTAAAATATTAGTTGAAGTTACTCATCATGGAGTGTCTATGGTTGACAATATAATCATTATGATCACATTGTTAAGGGCATAAAAGCAATATTTTTGTAGTAGTGACAAAAACAAATCCAATATCTAAAGTTGGAATTGGAGTAAGTAATACAAGACAAGAATGAAACCCAATTGAGGACCAATTAAATACATGCAACCTATGAAAGGTTATAGTCCATAATGATACACGTAGATTATAGGTGACTATGGAAAAAATGAAAACATTGGAACCATACTATTCAAGAAATAGATTACAAGAGTATGATGAATTAAAATTGAATTATACCATATTCTAGATGAAACAAAAGGCAATGAAGTTGTAAGAAATTAAAATGAATAAATGGTGGAATTTAGTACGATACATGGTTGCAAAATTCTTGGAGAACATTTTTGCCAAGCACTATATAAATGAAAAGTTGTACTTGAAAAAGATTAGAGCATACATGTAGGCTTATCCAAACTTTGCATATTAGATTCTAGTACAAAGCAAACAACCCAAACTTGAAGGAGCAACGAATAGGACCTAGTGGAGAAGCACCGAAGCTTGAAGCACAAACAATTGTAGTACCTCAGGACATGAAAGTAGGATGTGCAAGTACAGAAGTAGTTGAGTGGGTAATGGATATTCATAACATTCAACTTTCTCCCCCTTTCGGAGTTCATAACATTGGAATTAGCATTTCTTACAAGGTAAGAAATGCATTGCGATAAGGAGCTATTTTGAAGTATTCACAACATGTCCAAAAAAAGTGTCAAAGTTGAGCACAATTTGATAATGGATTGATATAATTATATTTGACATAGGCGTATTGCTGCCCTTCTAGCATGGGGAATGCCTATCCCAACAATGGAAGTAAATTGATGGTGAGTGTTAGAATCAACTTTTCAAGCTTGTTGGTCACATAACCATTCGTTTAAGACCTTGCTTTTGGAACAAGAATCAAATGGTGTATGAGATGGTATTCCTGGAGTAAATTACCATTGAATGGAAACAACATTAAATTCCAAATATACACAAGATCAATATGAACAAAGGTCTAATTTAATAGGTTATATTTAACATCTGATCAGTGCTACAAGTTATGAAATTAAAGTGAACAGTTGAAATATTAACATATTGTGAGCATCATGGAAATGGGTTTTCTCTCGTGAAACAATTAAGAACTTCAAACTTTAGGTAAATTAATTGTAATATAAACTCCAACATGTTTCATTTATCATATTTGCAAGTTCAAATAGTAACGTGAAGGAAACGTTTCTTCCTGTAAGTTGCCTTAATAGGTTTGAAAATGTTTGTCACAACTACTTGATCATTCATGCACATATCAATTCCTTGTCCAAAATTTTATTAATGCTTTTCCAGGTGATATATGTGTTGTAACTAATGTTTCATAGCTCGTATGTGATTCATCCCTACAGCTGTCCCAACTTATTTTCTCATAAAGGTCTCAACCTTGTAAGCTTGGTTCTCAGTTCTCACCTTCTGAGCCATGTTTTCAACCATTTCTGTATAGAGACAGGGGTTATGGTTATAGAATTATTGAAGAAAACATACACAAATATGTGGGGGAAACTGAATAGGCTTGCGATTAGGCACAAAAAAAAAGCTTATATGGTCAATCAGATTCTTTAAATGGGAGCATTGAATTGTTTTGAGGAGTTAACTTCAATAAACTGGCGCTTAAATGTTGCAATAAGCGTCATAGGCTTGTCATTAGGTGCAAAGAAAAAAAATTGTGACCAATGAGATTCTTCAAATATGTGCCTTGAATTGTGTTTTAAGAGTTGCATTACTGAACTAGTCTGTACATCTTGCATGTCACTTTGCATGCAATTGATATGCAAATTGCGAAGAGCTGTTAACAAGATTTGTAGTTTTTACTCATGATTCTCTGATTATTCGTAGAGATGTTGCTCATGGTCCTCCAAGTTTTTTTGTTTTTTCCCTCTGATTTTGTAATGTAGCCACATTGGTGATCATCCACCAGAGGAATTAGTCAGGTCATAGAGGAAGTAGATTTTCTTAAAGAATGATGAATTTTGGCAACCTGCTAGAGCCTATCATCTAAATATAGTGATTTCAGAATTTTTTCTCTCAAAATCTTGTGATCTTGTGCATTTTTTCACAAAAATCCTTAGTAAAAGTGGCATGAATTTTCCATGGTCACCACCTGGCAAAGAGAATATAAAATAAATTGGGGTGCCCCTCATATTATCAGGCAGGGTTCTGGCATCTTACTTGTGCTGTTTGTTTCTTTGTTCTTCCTCAATTTGCACACTATGCTTCCACTTTTGGTCGTGGTTGCTTCCAAGGTTTGCAACCTTGTTGCTAGAAAGAAAACCTCCTTAGAGCTCATAGTCAAAAGCTATGGATTTGGTGCATACAAGATAGCAGCACCTGGGAAGCAGTAATCTGTAGCAAGTTGTCAGGATTGATCCTGGGGGACCTCAAGCAGGAAACAAAGCTGGATTTCAATGCTGATGAGAACACCAAATCTTTGAGAATGATGTGGTTGAGGCACAACAGTGGTGGTTGTTTCTGAGCACAACATAATTTGTTCAATGAAGAATGGGTGGTGGATGTGCAACCCCAATCAGCTGTACAGATGAATTTCTCCGCTGAATGTGGAGACCCATGATCCTGTGCGCAGAAGAATTCCTCTATTGAATGCGGATCACCATCATATTGCACTACAGATGGATTTTCTCCATTGTATGTGGAGCCCCATGATCATGTGCTGCAGACAATAATTTCTCTATTGAATCATGTGGAGCACCATCATATTGCACAGATGAATTTCTCCATTGTATCTGGAGCACCATCATGTACACAGCTCAAATGGTCACAGTTGAATGCCTGTTCATTTGATACAATCTACTTGCATTCAAGCTTTTTCTAATTCTACTGCAGTCCTTCAGTGAACTGCTTACTACTAATGATATCTCTCCTTTGCATCTCTTCCCTTGAACAGCAATCAAAGTCCCAGTGTGCAACCAAACCATCATTCTGTAGGGTATAGATTCAGTGAGATTTCTGAAATGCACAGGCTGCTGATATCTTTTCTGGGCATCGACAAAGGATTTGGAAATGACATTAAGTTATGGAATCACAAGTGTGCACCTAATTGGCATTTTTGCAGAAAAAAAATACCAAAAGAGTCCATTCAAGAAGATCTTACCTATCCAAGGTGGAGAGAAGCAACAACCGCCTGGCTCACCAGGAGAGAAGTATCTAGCACACAGAGACATCCGAGGCCACTTCTACATCGGAAGGCCCATCGTGGTTCCCTCAGACGGAAAAATCACATTATAGTTGCTAGTTTAGGTGCCTCGAGGGTTCTAAATCGGTGTCCAGCAGCGCGCTGTTGCGCTGACCCTAATTATTGCAACAAAAACTAGTCGGAGTTCTCATGCTCTTGTCGAGTTTCCGGGCGGATAAATGTCACTGCTCTCGGGCGTTTCTTGGTTGAGAAGCTCCCGACTGTCAAGAGCCTTCGTCGAGTGAATTTCTTTCTTTCCGGGTGGATGTGTCGTCATGGCTCTGGAAGGTTCGTGGAGAAGCTTTCGATTGGAGCCTTTGCCGAGTTTCCGGGTGGCTTGATGATGCTGCTCACCTCGGCGGGCCTGGAGAGAAGAAGAAAAGGAGGATCGAGGGAAGAATTTGGTGCAGCTTTCGCTCTCAATGCCAGAAAGATATATCCGGCTAAGATCAGGTTTACAGTCAGAACGGCTAGCAAGCCGCTCGTCACAGCATGAGAGCTTCCGAAGGGCGGGCACGTATTTGCCGGACCAAACAATGCTGTTTGCGAATTGTCCAGCTCGAGAGCTTCCATAGGGCATCTTGTTGCCGATCCTATTTTTAAAGACGCACACTGCCCACAACAGCAACGTCCAGATTACAAATGATGTGCACACGAATAGCGCTACCACTACTTGCTTCACCCCCATTGCAAAAAAAAAAAAAAAAAACAGATTTTCCAAGTTTTGCGCTTTCCCGGCTTCTCCACCCTCTTCTTCTTCAGCGCTCGTGGCACTGTGAAACCCGGTGTCCTCCAAACCCTAATTTGTTGCTACCGACGATCAACGCAGATTTTAATGCAGGCGCGGAGAAACTTCTTGCCACCAAATTATCAACGCACGAGCGCAGAAAATTGTGTTGGGAGCTCGACTGGTAATTCTTTAAATTCTCAACATGGCTGTCAATTAAAAAATGAAAGTGAAAATTCTGGCCCCTCCTCCAACTTTAGAGGTGAAAAAATCTGGCTACACTTGGAATTCAGTTAGAGGTTTTTGGCTCATCTTCTTTTGCAGTTGGAATTTTTAAGGTGATGTCTGAAATTATTTTGTCAACATTTAGCACCTACTTGTTCCAAAGTGTAGAGTTTTAAGGCACTTGAGTAAGTATATTATGAAGTGCATTTTGCACACACAATGCAACCTGCAAGCACATTTATAAAAAAAACACAAATAACATATGAACATGCATTAGCAAATGCAAGCACTTATGGGGGAATTGAACCCCTAAAATTCGTCATTCTAGCACAAATGACATACAAAATTAACCCAAGTTAGTATATATTTTCAACTTCAAGAAGTCATGCAAAGACAAAACATTATAAGCATTGTAATGTGGAGATTGAGCAAAACATGTCAACACTGTGGAAAGGAAATTTTTTTGACTTGTAAAATAAATATTGAATTCAAGTTGCTTACACCATGACCGATTCATCCAATTTCACATATTCAAGGAAGTTGCAAACAAGTACCCAAGATGTTGTCATTAGACATCACATTTTGGTCAAAAAATTAATGTCAAAAGGTGGAGCCATGCATGTTATTGCATTTACTTTCATTGTCAACTTGTTATAAGGTCACTGACACTCATGATTCAAACACAAAGGTTTCCACCCATCCACCATGACGCACTCCCAACTCCTTGAAGGATTCAAATGTGAGTCCAAGTAAAAGACGGCGGAAGAGGGAGGAGTCGGGGCATGCTCCCTAGTTCACCACACTTTGAGGAGTAGAAAGGCGTGTTGGAGCTCCGGGATGGGATTAGGAAGAGTTGACAAGCTTCACTCACTCACACTAACACACAAAGTGATTAGTGCATAGTTGGAACACCTTTGGTGCTAGGATGAGCTACGGGCAACAAGGACACGTTAGACTCACCACAACCCAGACTTGAAAGAAGTCACCACCTTCCCCCTTATAGTATACTCTGTGTCTGGCCATGAAGCCTACATCCAAATGGTTTTTCTCTCCCGGGACTCCCGAGTGGAAGTCCCAAAATCGCACCAGTTAGGACTCTTGTGACTTTGAAGCCCCATAACTTTGCAAACAGACTTCGGATCGAGATGTGGTCTAAAGTAAAGTTGTAGCTCTCGTCAAGAGCTTTCCAAGTTATGTCGCACGCCCCCTTGTAGCCAAGTAAATCGGGTCGATTCCCGACTTTTTCTGGTCGAAAGTCAAACTAGCAGTTTGACTCCCGACCCTTCTTTTCTCCATAACTTCTGTTTCAAATGTCTAAATGAACAATACGAGCCCATTTTAGACATCTACGTTCCAAGAGCTTTCCAATGATATAAAGAATATTACAAGCCATTGAGTTTTGACCCTTGAAATTGTTTTTTGAAGTTTTGGAAGTCCATTAAGATTCCATCTCCCAAAGTGGGAGTTGCCTTAGGAGTGTGAAGGTTCACTCCCTCATACTCCCTCACACTTTCTTATACTCCTAGGAATATGTGATGTGACTCTCGAGCTTCTTTTTGTTCCGCACCCTTGTGACTTCTTTGCCTTGACTCTCGGGCTTCCTCTTGGCCAGTAATCTTATAACCCTTTTGCCTTGGTTGCAAGCCCAAAGCTAGGGTTGCGACACACCAACTAGGTTTTGTTAAAAGGAAATGTTATTTTAATCATTTAAAGGTGTTCTAGGAAAGACATCTCACAATATAATTACAACCAATATTGGGGATACATAATCCCAAACACATCCATGACACCACAAGTTGGAAACCTTGTTTTAGTTCTTAAATCAAAGTTTTTGCAAACCTTACCAAAACACCCACAAACCACATAATTACATTAAAAATAAAAATAAAAATTGAAAACAAAAAATGGTGGAAATTTTTTAATAGTTTTCAAATCAAAGTTTTTATAATTCATGCCATGCATAATAGAAAATTGCAAAATCAAATAATGTAGAAGGGAAAGTTCCAAGGATTTACCTTTCCATTTGGATGTATACCAATGATTTCACAACAACAAATACATCTTTAATGATAGAGGTAGGCATCATGGTCTCCAAATCTTGATGCATTGCCCATATATGTTGGTCATTTATTTCAAAAGTTAAATGTTGAATTCCAGAGTTAAAGATCAAATATCCATGCTTGCACTCAAGCAATGATTTGACGGGCCCAAAAATGTTTATAAAAAAGATGAAAAACTATTCACAATACATGTTGTATAAATCACCTTGGTAGACCTTGATAACAACCATGAGGCTACACACAAACATATATCATATGTGCAAACTTAACGAGAACATTCATAGATTTTAGCAAAAGTAAGGTACAAGCAAGTCCCAATAAAATCTAAAGGTCAATAGATTTTCATAGTTCATCTTTATTTATTGGTTCATAAGGTTGTTTAATGTCATTTTCACCAAGAGCATTTTGACCTTTGCCATTAATATTTTAGCAAGGTTGAACATCAACATCCACTCCATCTTCACATTTAAAAGATCTTGTTGCCCTTTGTTTCCAATATTTCAATGAGTTTTGTAAATTTTAAATGCCTCTTCAATGAATGTGCAAAATAATTATGAAAGGGTTGTAATAGATTTTGAAAGTGGATGACCAAAGGTAAATTTGACCAAATTGGTATGATGGGCCATACAATGGACCCCTAAAGAGTTAGGCACATAGTTGTCATGGATTTGATTTTTAACATCAGTCCTTGTGCTTGAAAAACATTAATGCCATCTACCCCAAAATAAACGAGCTTATGGGCAATTTAGTATAGTGGCAAGTCACTACCTATTAACAACACTTCCATATAATCACTTTAGTTAAGTTATCACTCCTTGATCTTGTAACCACCCAATCCAAAGAGATGATAATGAAAAATCCTTACCCATTTTTCCACCACATAGCAATGGATAGACAACCATGATTGCACTATGAAAAAATGGGTGTTTTGCAACTAAGATTGCAATTGAGTTTTAATTGCAATTTTGAGTTGTAATGACCACTTGCAATCTAACATATTTTTATAATTTGAATGTTATTGGACAAATTACAAAAGTTGCAATAGCATAATTCATTGTATATGAAATTGTATACATATGCAACTTGTGTAATTATGTTGCAACTGCTTCACAATTACATCAGCAACAACATGTCCATGTGATAATGATGTGTTGACAAATCAATGGACACATGGGAATTCTAAATTTATTTCAATATTCAATATTTTATTAATTTAGATTATTCAACTTAGGGTTAATAAAATGTTGACATGTCGCACCTTGGTAGGTAGGTCAATAGGTAGGTCAGCCTAAAGTAGGTAGGCATTGCTATTTACATTTCCTATGCTAGGTGGGTAGGTAGGCTTAGGCTAAGTAGGTAAGTATTTTGGAATAATGCAATTTTATTTGGGTTTAACATTTAGGGCCAAACCTTTTTTTATTGGTTTAGCTCAAATGTCATTTGTTTTTTAATATTCCTAGTGCACTTATTTATGTACTTTACAAATTTGAAAGGTAAGACAAATAATATGGGATAAAATTAATTGCATCCTAGTTGTAATTCACTTGCAATTCATTTACAACTACTATAAGACAAACCAATGAGCATACACTTAAGTCTTTGAGAATTTCAAATTCTAATTACACTTGAAAAACAAAGGGATGATAATAATAATCATAATCATAATAATCATTATTATTATTGTAACTAATAGCTGGGTAGTTACACAAAAATCCAATATAGTAATTATATAATAATTATTAAAAATATATTAATCAATGATTTATTATTATAGTTGTTATATGTGACTTTCATGCAATTTGTTAACAAAGTCAAACATGGTTGACCAAAACTGTATATAAGGTGCATACATTCATATGTATACAAATCCATCTTGGGACTAATATGCAAGTATAATAAAACTCCACAAATTCCTAATGTGGCATTTTTTTTTAATGGCTTGTATTTCCATGGGATAATTGTAGCATATTTGCAAATTAGTTGTTCAAAGCTCTAGTTGCAAGGTAATGAGGTTTTTGTGCATGTAATTTCTCATAATGTTGGTTGTTAATTGTAGATATTTCATCACAATCAAAAGCAATGTAATGTGCAACTTGAATTGTTGCCTTAGTTGCCCTCATCACCATTTATTGCATGAATTTTACCATGGTCCAACCCAAGTTGTCATTCTAATGTCATTTATTTATTTTTAGCACTACTAAGAATTCATACATTGATTGCAATGATTCATATTCTATCATTAGATGAACCTACTACAACAAATGAAAAATAGTTACAAATTGAACAACTTTCCTTAGTTTTCTCTAGTTGTCCCAATGTGCCAATTGAACACCAATAATTCCTTGGGTATAAGAAAGGTTATGTGGTTCTTGGCATGCTTACATTCATTGAACCAATCGATTTTTTTCACATTAGACCCCATGGTCCTATTAACCTTCTTCTAGTGTGCATATTCATAAAGAAAATCCCATTTACAAGCAAATAATATGTCCTTCTTTTCTACCTCAATACAAATCCTACACTTAACAATGTGCAAGCTTCCATCTTCCCTTATAAACAACTCAACCCATGGGAGTTTTGTTGCCATTTTATTTTTTTAAAAATTAATGGCATCATAGTTTTGCTTATTGATTCATACTTTACATGGGATCAACAAATTTTCTTTAGTGGTGTGGGAAGACTCATTTAAAAAATAACATTGATGGAATAGAACCATGAAATGAAAAAGTTTATCACAAGCAAAAGTGACAAGAGGAGCACCCACAATAAGGTTCATGTAGGAAAATAAATATTTGAATTTATAAATAGGTGGGAGTATTGTAGGTATTGTGACAAAAAACGATAACAGCAGTTGACCAACAAAATCTTTATTACCACCCATGTAATTGAACAAAACAACAATTTAATTCTATAATTTCAAGTTCAATGAACACATAATAATGGATAAACAATTGTTGGGCTTTTATACACATTTAAATTTTTCATCGGAAAATAAAAAATTAATGAAAGAGATTGTAAAACCCTAATTAACTGGTATAAAAAACACAATGTGTAATGTTTACTGTCAATGTATGCATGTTACTGATCTATAAGGTACTTGCAAAGAGCACAACCATAAACAAATAACACCTTATTTTTATAAGTTTTTACACCTTATGAGTATGCAAGATTGCACAAACTAACCTATTGCATGGTGCATGCCAAAATCATTCACAATGCATGATGCACACCAAAATCATTCAAAACATGGTTGCAAATTTGAAGATGCAAATTACAAAAACAAAACCCTAAAAACTATTGAAAAAATGTATTATCCTTTTCCACCAATCTTGATCAAGTTCATGTAAAAAACACCAATGTGTAGTGTACCTATAATGACGGGAAGATTTTTGCAATGCCCACCATTGGTGATTGTCCTCATTGAAAACTTGCATGCCAACATTAAAATTTCAAAACATCTTGAACACCCAAAAAGAAAAATGATGGAATCAAATATACATATTTTTATTGGGGCTTGAGAAAGTTCACAAAGAAACATCCATGCAATTATGTTTACCAATCTACCTCATTACAAATTGGAATTTGCACATCACAACAACAAACTTTGAAGCCATAGGATGTTATAAATATTGAAGACCTTGAATATTGTAGTTGGTGAATAACAATTAAAAATGAAAGACAATTGCAAGTAGGCAATTTTGATCACAAGTAACAACTAACTAGTGACGAACACAAATAACAAAGAGAGGAGCTTCATTGGCAAGCACTTTCACACAAACAACGACAAATGTGTCATTGTTACTATGAATGGGCTACTCAACAGCCTAGATGTGGAATTTAGATGAGACTTAATGTCCTCCATGTCACATCTTGGCAAGAAGGAAATTTGGTTTAAGGTGTTGAAGAATCCATGCCATCAACACACACTTTTTGGCCCATCTCATTAATGTATTGCTACTTGGTGACAATTTTTTAAAAATCATATTCTTATCCTATTGTATTAGTAGCCAAATTGTTTTTAAAATAAAAAATGCAAATAAATTACCAGAAAAACATTACTCCAAAGGTTTTAGTCTTGTTTTTGGTGAAGAATCATCAAAAGGTGACATTAAATTTTTTTTGGAAATATTTTTTTACCATAAATTAATCGAATTTTTTTGCTCAAAACATTTTTTTTTGGGGGAAAGTTTTGTCACAATTTTGTGTATTGTTTAAATGGTCTTGTACAAAAGTGTCAATAATTAATGCAAAATTTATTTGGGGATGGTTGCCACTAGGGCTCCATTAGAAAATTAAAAAATAAAGAAAAAAAAAACTATTCCAAATGTTATTTTTTCAAACTCAAAGCAAAAGCCAATTTCAATGCAATGTACGTCAAAATGTAAAGATAAAACAAGTTTTGCAAAACTATCAACTTGGGTAAAAAGGGTTCATTCTTATAAATGATCAACATTAACCTTCTTCACAATTATCAACATTTACCTTGTTCACAATATAAAGATTAAAGGCAAAAGTGTAATTTTTAAAGGAAAAAAAACCAATACCACCCATACAAAAAGATTATAGTGAAAAAAACATTGCAACAAAGTCACAAGATTTAGATAATTTTTCTTGGGGATGATTGCAAATGTTGTGACATCACAAAATTGAAAACTGAAAAATCCATTGGTTATTGGCAAATGTTTATCAATTTTTGGCTTTGGAAATATTTATTATTTACCATTGAACTACATAGTTGTTTTTAAATTATGAAACAAATGGAAAGAATCCATTGCAAGGAGAATTGATACATTAAAAAAAACACTAAGGGAAAGGGTGTCACCCAAGCCAACCCAAAGCCTATGGTTTACCAAAGAACATAGCCACCATTAGGCGGTTGATAACACCATCTCATTCTTGCCACCACGTACATGACATGGACCCCAAACTTGATTGAAATTTTCCAAGAAACTATGGACTCCAAACCTAATTGCAATTTTTTAAGAACCTATTTTCTTCTTAAAGGTGTCTCTTAATTGATTTAAGGACTTTTTGTCTAGACTCTTTTATTTTTATTATGATATAAAAAAGTTGCAAGTCCAATGTACATTTTACCATGCCATTGATTTAAAAATAGAAAAAATAAATTATTTCATTTACTTGCAACCTATTTTGTAAATAATGACATCTACCTAAATTTTAATGAATTTATTTAAACCTATTTTAAACCTATGTAAGTTTGAAATAAAGTTGTAACAAAATTAAAAAAGTTCATATTAGTAATTGAATTAAATGATTTTTAAAATTCACTATACCAAAGCCTATTTGATGGTCATTTTCTATTTTTGTTGCAAGGTAATTTGTTGGTTTATTTTAATTTTCATTGTTCATACATGACGATTATCTTAAATCGACAATTTAGTGTCCATGGAAGCATGATCAAGAAGTTTACTACTTCTCTTTGCATTGAAATATGTTATGATCCCCAAAAAAAGGTCTTCAAATTTCACAAGTTTTTTGAACATGTGCAAAAGGCTTTTGAAATGAGACCCAATTTGTGTTGAACAATAAATTTGCCTTCTTGTAAAAATGGTGCTTTTACATTAAAAGGATTAAAATTGATCAATAACATTGACTTCTTGTAGAAGAAAATGGTGCTTCCACATTAAAAAGAGCCACACCTACCTATTTATGTGATTGCTTACCTTGTAATAATTTTAAAATATTTTTAAAAATATTTTTCTGAAAGCTTTTAAAAATCAAATTTGATTTAAAAGTTGTAATGTATTATTATGCAAATTCAAAAATCCCACAAAATATGTCATGTTTTAATAATCTCATTAAATATATGAATTTTTACAACGTTTAACAAACATTGATTATAATTAAAAAAATTTAAAGAATTTTATTTTCATTAAATTCATCCCAAATCATACCACAAGTTTTCGTAATATAATAAAAAAATTGTGATGTAAAAAAATTAAAAACTTGCAACATTAAGACAAAATTTGACACAAAAACATGAAAAATTAAGCATTGGTTACATATCTTGTAGCTCATGTTAGTGTGGACACACCCAAAAACTCAACTCTTTATCACACATTAAATTTATGAGAATCAAAAAAATTATCTAAGCAGAAGGTAATGATAATAAAATAAATAAATAAAATAAAATAAAAATTCCATCCATTCACAAAAAATATTATTACCAAGGACATGAAATATGAAAAAAAATCAAATAAAATTTTAATTTACAAAAATTGAAAATGAAATGAAATGAACAAGATTATGATGCCATATGTCATATCTTAAATCACTTTTAATCATATTGAAAATGTTAAATGCCACATTTTAAAAAAAGCTAGGTCAAACATGTTTTGATAAAAGTTTTTGAGCAACATAAAAGTTGTCGTCCAAAAAACCTTCATAAACAACTATTTATATATTTAATTTGATTAAAAAAATGAAAAAATGGTGAATGGTTTTCAATTAGTATTAATGAAAAGTTATTGAACTTCATCCTTTCTAAATGAAAGGTGACATTCATGGATGGACATACATGGATTGTCTTTTTTGTAACTATTGACTCTAAAGCTCCCAAACACATGTTTGAAAGTTTGTGTTCTGATCAATGGATGTCATCTTTAAGATAATCATTAGTGTGATCATAAAAATAGTCATTTCATGAATGATGAATGATTTCCATGCATTATGAGTGACACATGACATTTATGCATGGACAAATCCCATGGATTGCCATTTCTATAACTAATTCTAAAGCTCTTGAAGAGATGTTCAAAATTCTACTATGCGACCAATGGATATCATCTCTAACATAGTCATTTATGTGATCATAAAGAGAATTATTTGATGGGTTGCAACCATTATTGACAAAAAGTTATGAATGAAAGTTGACATTCATGGATGAAGAAATTAGTTGGATTGCCCATTCTACAACTCAATTTGAAAGCTTCCAAATAGAATGTCAAAAGTCTAAATTACAACCAATAGATGTCATCTATAACATAGTCATTCATGTGATCATATAAAAGGTAACATAGTGTAAGACCATCTCCACCAGTGCTCAGTATGTGACTCGAGATAGTAAAACTAATTGTTAAAAAGTCAAAAAGTGCGGGTTTAGCTCATGAAATTAGTTTTTCTGTACCAAATTTGTGGAGCTTGACGTGGCTGGTAAAGGGCGCAACACAGTTGTGCACCTCCACAAAAGAGTGTATGAAATTGGACTTAACTGCGGCTCAGTATTTCTGATTGGTCGATCATAATGATTGGTCCAGGTGGTTTGCTATTAGTCGTCCCCACGTATATGCAGTTTCCATTATAGTTTTATTGGTGGGGTTGCCACAAAAAACAGCTAAACTTACACATTTAATTTTATTATCCAGAGTGACATGCTGAGCACCTTCATTCATGTGATCATCAGCTTGCATTTGGCTTTTTTTTTTTTTTTTTTTTCCCAATTTTGTTAAAATCAAAAATTTGCAAAATTTTTCAAAACATTTGGATAATAATTTTAAAATAAAGAAAAAAACAAAAATTTTCAAACATTTCCCCTT
>Ga0116231_10004957_pt1 | contig 26631 bp, 15 predicted proteins | sample S1TSphgellanicum_2_FD_89695 | JGI IMG/M metagenome (GOLD analysis project Ga0116231, IMG submission 89695) | Host-associated microbial communities from peat moss isolated from Minnesota, USA - S1T2_Fd - Sphagnum magellanicum MG | ecosystem: Host-associated > Plants > Peat moss > Unclassified... | reverse complement strand
TGTTTTATAGGATTTTAACGTTGGAACCCACAGTTGTGGGAGGAAAAATTATGTAAACAATATAAAATTAAAAAAAAAAAGAAAAAAAAAAAAAAAAAAAAAAAAAAAGAAAAAAAGAAAAAAGCAAAAATTCCCCAAATGAAGTGATCTTGGAGATTGTACATAAGTGGAAATCCAAGTAAATATCATAAGATTTTTATATTTTCTTTTCAGAAGTGTAACCAAAAAATATAAATGAATGATTAAAATTTTGTACTTCATATCTTGTTGATAGCCCTATTTGGCTAAATCTTTCTAAAGATGATGTCCATTTTTTTCTACATCTTTGTATGGATGATTGTCAATTTGGCTACAAAAAAAAAATCCTAAAAAGGTTGGTCTCAAAATCTCGAAATTAAGAAACATCTCTTGATGACTTTTTTGTGAGGATTTTGGGTTGGTTACTACAAGACCCCCCCCAAACCCGAACCCCACCCCCCTCCACACCCACACTAGGGCATGAAAACACCGTGGTCCCCAAGGCATTAGGTTACAATACACTTCTGATTTTGGATCATTTTTTTGTCCGTGTCCATGTGTGTGCGCGTGTTGACATTCAATTGTTACACACACCACATTTACAAGTTTCAAATGTGGATGTATCATGCTCACCGAGTTCATATGTGCCCTACTTTGAACATGATAAATTACTCATTTTTTTTCTATAGACCATGTTTTCCAACTTTTCAAAGTAGAATGGCACCATTCATGTGTTTACGATTTTTCAATACACGTGAAATTTTTCAATACATGTGAAACCGGAGGGGAAGGGAGGAATAGGATCTTCTCCTCTTTTTGGGCCTATTGGGTGGGAGTCGGATGTCACGTTAGTGCTTATTTTGTCCCTCAACATTCAAAAGTCTTTTTGGGCCTATTTGGTGTGAGTTCAATGCCGTATTAGTTCTTGTTCGTTTCCCAACGGTCAAAAGTCTTGTTGAGCCCATTGGGTGTGAGTTCAATGCCTTTTTTTGGTATGGTCTTGTCTTTTTCTTCTCGAGGTAATCAAAAGTCCTTTATTAATGTATTATAAACAAAAATGCAATGCAATGCAATTTTTTATTATCCTAGATCCCATGTTGCTATTCTAACACTCAAATGAGATTTTGATATTTGGAGAGCTTTGGTAGGAAGCCGTTTGTAGGCTTGTGTTGTTGAGAAGGTAGCCAAATTCAATCTCCTTCTGAAGAATTTCTTTCCTCTTGAGGCCATGTCTTGTCCTAGACCCTCCCCCCACATGAACTTGTCTTGGGCCCCTTTATAGCCTAGCTTCATTGGGAACAAGTCATGGGAACAAGTGTTTAGTTTTGTTCAATAGTTTTTTTGTTCATGTATACTACGTCCAAAAACACCATCCATGAAAGCCTAGTAGCATAATGAATTTTGGCTTGCACTCTCAACTTAACCTGGTGACTTGAAATTGGGTGCAATAGCACTTGAATAATTTTGTAATTTGAATTTTATATAAACAAGCTCGACTTGCCTGGGTCTAAACCTCATGCACGGAATCATAACCCTTCAAAGTAAGTACTAACTTGACTGATCGGATTCTAGAAACATTTAATGTCATTACATTTTTTGGCTTCCACAAGGGGGGGTTCTAGGACATGATGGCATGTGGCCCAATATAGAATGACCTTAGGCTAGGCGTGGTTGGGACAATGTGGCCCTAAGTTCATGACAATGTGGCATGGGACCAACACACAATGACCCTAGACTACTTGGGGGCTAGGATATGGTGGCTTGGACTTTGGGACATGGTGTCATGGGGCCCAAGGCAAAATGACCTTAAGCTACCCCCAGAGTTTGGACAAGGAGTCCCGGGGCTTGGGACATGGTGCCCTCTTGCCCTAACTATGATGTAAACAAGGATAAGGAACATGTTCTTGAGAACCCAAACTAAGAGAATCCTTTGGTGTTGCTTGCCCCTGGTCTAATCCAATACTCATAATGTTACAAACATGCTTCACGGATAGCCTCTTCAAATGTGTAATACACCAATCTAAAAAATATGAAACAAAATCATACATTCGTTCTCAAGACATGTTCCCAATGACACTAGGCTACCCAAGGCCCAAGACAAAATTGTATGGGGCCTAGGACAAGACATTGAAATGGTATGTAACCTATCCGGGCACCCCAACCAAGGGATTCTTTTGGGGAACCCTAGGCCTAAGCCAAAACTCCAAATTCTATATTCCCCACTTTTATGGCCTATTTGGAATTTTGTAAATGTCCCCCCCCCACATATGGGCCTTACACCTTGTGAAACATGAGTAAAGCATGAGATGAATGCTATCATGAACCTAAAACATAGGCAAATCATAATGTGTACAAAGGAAAGGGTTTTATGCCCACCCTTCCACTCTTTATAAGTGAGAGGGATCTTGTGCTTACTATATACAAGAGTGGGAAGGATCATATGCTTGAACAAGTGTAAGATTGCTAGGTGAAAACTCTAAGAATGGGAGGGATCGTATCCCTATTAGCCATAAAATCCTTAGGTGTAACATGCCTCGCACTATTAAGGATTAGGAGAATTATTTCTCCTCTTTTCTCTAGCAAGGCTATTCACATAAATAAGGTGAGCTCCAACTAGATTAAGAGATTTCTCCAAGTACTTCACCTTGGCCAATTAAATTCAAGCACGAACGTTTTAGAGCATCTTAAATAGCAATTGAAAAATGACATATATGTCAAGTTTTGAATAAAATCAACACCATGGTGATGTGAAAATGGTGAGACATTAAAGACCCCCATCAAGCTTTGTCCAATGCCTTGAACGAGCAATAGTGCCATGCTTGCAGGGTTCAATGTAAGCTTTGCCAAATGTTCTCCCCAAAGAAAAAAATCACTTTGTTAACAATTGCTGGAAAGTAGGCTCCTATTGCAAATAGTCAATGGTTTCCTTGGAATCCCTAGATCAAATTCAGGTAGCAACAAAATTATTTTTTTGTCATGCAAAATTTAGATTTTTGAGGGCAAGGGACACAAATTGTGCAAAACAAATAGAACCATGCAATGCTTCAAAAATAATTCTAGAAACTAAGTTGGATCGAGCTTGATGTGGTGGGGGAGGGAAGGAGAGGGAGAGAATTTAGTGTCTCTTCTGAAAATGAGTGTAAATCTTATAAATTTTTGCAAGATATTGTGGGTGTCAAAAGACCTTAAAAAAAATTATTGCCCTAAGTCAGGTGCTACAAGCTTTGGCCCAAGTGTGACATTCAAATGTTTCCTCGTTGCATATCATTCAGTGTTTATCAACAAGGAAAAGCACACATTTAACACTAAACTGGACTGCAATCGTTAATACTATTGCCTCAAATACAATGCATTTAGTGTCTCTCGTGAAAATGAGTGCTAATCCTATAAATTCTTGCAAGCTATTACGAGTGTCAAAAGACCCTAACCAAAATGATTGCTTTAAGTTGGGTGCTACAAGCTTTGGCCCAAGTGTGACATTCAAATGTTTCCTCGTTGCATATCATTCATTGTTTATCAATGAAGGAAAAGCAACATTTAACACTAGATTGGAATGCAATCGTTAATAATATTGCCTCAAATACAATGCATTTAGTGTCTCTTGTGAAAATGAGTGCTAATCCTATAAATTCTTGCAAGCTATTACGAGTGTCAAAAGACCCTTAACAAAAACGATTGCTTTAAGTTGGGTGCTACAAGCTTTGGCCCAAGTGTGACATTCAAATGTTTCCTCATTGCATATTGTTCAGTGTTTATCAACGAAGGAAAAGCACAGATTCCACACTAGATTGGAATATGATCAGTAATATTATTGCCTCAAATACAATGCATTGTTGGAGTCACTTTGTCCACATTTGTATAGAAGCGTCTTTACCATAAAGCTATTGCCCCGTGTCAAGTGTGAGCTCCGTACAAAAAGAGAAAACACAACTATGAGTCACTTTTTTCACCTTTTACACACTCTTGTTGGCGTATACATTACCCCTGCTTGCTAGCAATAGAGGGAGCTTTTCATGGATATGAATATATAATAATATTGAAAGAAATCAGAGGTCTAGCAAGACATGAATGAATATGTCAAATTTTGACAGTTAAAGAGAAAAAAATTCTAATTAGTTCCAGAATCTATTGAGAGTTGGGCAACCAAATCTCCAAATATCTAGGCTTTGATCAATTGAGATTCTTAACACTTTCATTCATTGTGTACAAAATGTGTTTGCTAGTGTAAAGGTTGAAAAATGTTCCTTGGTACAACAGCAGATTTTTTGTGTTCAAATGACAAATCCTACTTTGTTCTCTATCAAAAACTTCTAAGGTATTAGAATAACACTGACCTCCAGTGCAATCAAGAGCAAGAATTTGTTTTTTCTTGCTGATTCCAATAGCATTCATTACCAGCTGATAAGTCTGGTTTGCCATTTGAATCCACTAATTTTCATGCTGAATTGGCCATTGAGCAAGCATGGGTGTCAATTCTGTTCAAGTAATTGGCAGGCATTGCCAATGTAGGTTTCATAGATTTAGCAGCTAGTATTCTATAGAACTAATCAGCAGGCCCTTCCCAATTCTATAACCTGAATTTAAAGACCTAACATTTGATGATGCAAGCAGGCATGGTTATGGCCAATTCTGGCTCCTTGTTAGCCTATGGCCAAGCCCAGCACAAAGTTCAAACTCTACCTGCCTTCTAGTACTTCCATGAGAGATAATTCAAAATCTCAAAAACACACACACACACCCACATACCCAACACATCATATATACCTTACTAAATCTTCCCATCTTTTTAAAGGAATCCAATGATTTCTTCAGTTCTGACCACAACATGAATCCACATCTAAGATCATAATCAATCACAAAGTTACAATCAAAGGATGCAGATTACAAGTTACATGTAAAGCATTCATGGGAGGATCACGGTTTGCTTGAGTGTCCAACTTTTTATATGTATTCGCAGTTCTTTCAGTACTTTTAAATGCTAGAAAAATTTTACACATTTTCATCAACCTTTCTATTTAAACATATGAATTGCACAAGTTTTTATGTGTCAAGTTCTTCAAACATTCAACCTATATGACACATGACATTAGTGTACCCATTTTGAGTTCAAATATATAAAAATTATTGATATTTTATGAAAAGAAGTCATTTTTTATGAGTATTTAAAAAATCTGGAACTCTTTTATAAGCCATATGATTGCAACTTTAAGAGGATTAATTTCAAATATAAAAATTATAGGTTGCACTAGGTTATCTCCTTGTTCACACTTTCAAAATTAATTTCAAATCATTTCTCAATAAAATAAGATATTGTTTTATGTGGACAATTTTCAATAGTTTCAAAAGGATTCAAATACACAAGTTTGCATAATCATTATTAATGAATGGGTCTAAAAATTGGTGAAAGGATGCATCTAGTGGATATTGATAAAAATACATCAATTTCTTTTCAAAAAAATAATTATAAACATAACATTCCCATACATGTATGAAATATGTATTCTCTGGGACATAATTTGGTGCTTTTGTATTCCTATCAAAATACCAATTATATTCATAATTATGGATATGTCTCAACATTTTTGTGATGTGTTTGTTGCATATTACATAAATTGCAATTTTAAATTTTTATTCAAAAACACCTAGACTGCATTATATGATATTTTGTTCAAAAAATCACACAGAAAGTTGCATGAGACAATATTTTCTAGACACTCAAGCAAACCATGACCCAGGAATAGTTTTGAGAACTTTTGCTAACATCTATCTATTGTTACAGTACCTACTGTTTCTTCTGGGTAGTACTTTTGAGCTGAGCAAAAGCTGGTGGTACAGAGATGAGGTAATTCCTTCCAATCAAACACATGACACTAGATTTGCTCTATTCTAGTTGTTCAACACTTTTAACGTACAAACTCCTCCTCATGGGTCTGCTGAATAAATTTTCAACTTCAACAGATGTCAAAAGCATTTTTCCTTGATAGAAAGATCTGAAAAACTCTACAGTAATGAATGGCCTAATGTAAGGTGAACAACCCACCTCACAAAGATCCCCAATTAGATCCATTTGGTGCTTGCACATCAGAATAGATTACCACTCAGGGAACTGAAGAAGAGTAGAGTAGTTGCAATGCTGATTTGATAAAAGGAACACCATGCCCGCAAAATCCATGTATACTTACTTTGGATGCCTATTGTATGCTTTGGATTGTTGCCATGTGAGCAACTGAAAGACAGAAGACCAGGAAGCAAACTAAGAACAATTCAAATTCACCCCCAAAATCTATGTGAAGGGAAGAGTTCTTGAGAAGATGAAGACAATGCCTGAGCTAATGGATGTCACCCAGGGAGAGTTCTGGAGAAGATGGAGACAATACCTGAGATTATGGATGTTGCATTACAATTGCTGGAATCATCTGGAAGCTCCACAAGATGTTACAAGCACCACACACATAATAACAAAAAATACAATGACAAGAACCTCTGGCTTTTTTCAACTTTGGCGAGCATGGTCTGCCAGCTGAATTAAAATTCCAGAGTGCAGAAAAAAGTCCAATCTGTTTGGGAAACATTTACTGAAATGGAGCAATAAAAAGATGGGACTTTTCTGTCATGTCTGGAGTACATAGGCTGGCCTGCAGATGCTATTGCTTTCCACTCAGCAGACCATTATACAAAATCTGTGTCCTGAGTCTCTCTCGCATGTCGAGAAGCGATGGGAAGACTACTCAGTCTTCATCATGTTGGCTAGCACTCAAGAGAAGACATGATCACAAAAATGCATTCAAGTGGAGGTGCAAGAGTCACCCATGTCGTGTTATTGAAAACCAACAGCAAGGTCAATTGTGTCAAAATTACATTGTGAAGTTAACACTGCAGAGTAAGAGACTCTAGCACAATTGGTTGTCAAAGCTCAAAATGCAGAGAAAAATGGGGCCCAAAACCAATGTGTATACCTCTCAAAGGCTGCAACCATTTTAATACTAAAACTAGGTGAACTGATGAAAAAAAGTTGTGAGATTTAGCTTCGTGACTGGTTGGTAATTTGTGACTTGATATGCTCTGCAAGACGAGGAAGAGTCTTCAACTGCTCTCGAACAGAAACCTCCATACATGTTTCCAGCTCTCTCAATTTGCCCTCATCGTCTTCAACTGATACCCCCCCGGCTTCAACTCTATCCCGACAAACCAGCAAGCTCCGACTCATTCTTTCCTGGATTCCATCATCAAATCCAAGAACCAGGGGACTATTTTTTATAATCTAAAAACCATTACTAACCATAATGCTGCTACAAGAAAGAAATAATGCCCAATTTTTCAAACCAAATGACAAAGTGCATGATGAAGTACAGGAATGGAATCCAGTGCTAGAACAGAAAAAAAGGAGCTTCTGAGATGATGATGATGATGATGATGGCTTAGAAGCACAAGGAAGGGTTTTGAAGGAGAAGAGTGTCATTGTTGTTGCCTGGAATTTGTTGAGTTCACTATCAAGAATGGCACCAGCCCGTTGGACTGGAGCAGCACATCGCTCAACACACCTTTGAATCTCCCCTTTACTTCGATTAAAGCACTCATAGCCACATCTGTAATACTCTTTCTGTCCTACCACGCATACACAAACATACACATCAATCTATCTTGTCAAGCTGAAACTCCTTTTGTTTTCAAAGAGTTCCTGATCTTGGGAACAACAAAGACAGCAACCAAAGCAATCGCAAAACAAAAAAACTCTCCAGACAGAAGGAGATCCAGAATTACAAATCCGATTTGCCTCATTCCCCAAAATTCTCGATCCATGTTTTGACAGGTTTCGATACTAGAAAGCTTGTCTCAAGTTTTGGAGAAGGGATGGGATCCATCACCTGGAGTGTGATGTTCACGTAGTCTTGAACATCTGACATTGATTCAGTGACGGCATTGTTGACCTCCTGAGAGAGCTTGTTGATCATCTCCGACATCTTGCCTCGCCCTCTTCGTCTTCCTTCCCTCCCCTCCTCTTCTCTTCCTCCTAACGAGGCAACATGGAAGTCAGGAAATTAGGGTTTTGCAAACACCCAAAACCCTAACCCTAATTCTCTGGTGGCAACACACCAACCTACTAGTGGAAGCTACCTACCTACCTCAAATCTAAGATAGGCTTTTCTACTACTTAAAACCATGTCAGATTATGATGGCATCCTAGTTGGGGCCTTATGAAAGGCCCTACACAGCCAAACAAAGACCTTACAATATAATAGAACATGTCCTTGATATAAGCTAAGGGGTTCTTTTTAAGTATGAGAAAAGGGCCTGTCATGAGGTGGATTGGCCGAGTGGAAGGTATCAAAATGTTACTATGGAATGGTCAAGCCTCTGCCCATTGTGTATAGGAGAAGGGTCTATGGACACACCCTTTTGACTAACCTTGGGGAAGTTGAAAATCTAGAAAGGTCTACTAATAGACCCTTCTCTTACGTAAAACACCGTCATGATAGTGACATTACTTAGGGATATTAACAATGCAATGAGGAGGGATAGGTTGGTGGGTAACTTTCACCTAATGGAAGTTACTCTGACAAGTTAAATAGTATCTTTTAGATTGTGTAAGTTATTCTTCTTTTGACATCATTGTGATGTCAACGGACAAGATTTCTTCAACCCAACGAAGGACCAAAGTATACAAAAGAAAAAATGCAATGATACTTTATGTTGAGTACAATGTTCAATGAGCCTCATTAGGATGAATTCGATTAACACCCAACAAAACGGGCAAAGGCCAGACCACTCCATGAGGTTAAGTTTTCTAGTGGCAGATTCAAGAACTTTTTTGAAAATTCATATTCAATAGAAATTTTGGTCACTATGATGGGTGTATGATCATCACCCAAAGATTATGTAATGTAACATGATCAAGAAACTATCATAATTTGCCACCCCAATCTTTTGGTTTCATGTATTCATTTGCATGGACATCAAATGGTGCCTCAGTTGCTTCATCCAAATTTGATAAGAACCTATTCATTATCAATATCATAGTTTACGATGATGGCAAAACAAAAAAAACTAATTTTTTTTCCCTTATACTTGTGGGAACAATTGATTAAAAACACTCATGAAAATGAGTGAACATAATCACCACAAGTAATGTTCAAAAACCCAATCCTTAATTATTGTAATTGATGGTCAAATTGGACATTGCAATGTTGCACGTCGTGGGAGCATTCTTCATTTCAAAATCATACTATTTTAATGAAACTATAACAAATTCCATGAAAAAAATACACCTTGCAAAAGGGGGAAAAGTCTGACCCAAAATAGTAAAACCTAAAGTGGATCACTAAAGGGCACTAAAACAAATCATGTTCCAAAGCCCCCACTAATTGCAAAAATGTATCATAAAGAAAAATGGATGGGAAACTAAAAAGAACAATAAATTTAGAAAAACTTTCATCTGTAATGATGATGCACCTCAAAATAGAAGTAGCATGAACTTTTTGCAAAGCTATTGACACCTTTGACTTATAGAAAGTACACAAAATAGTTAGAAAAGGGCAACTAGGACCTGATCACACCATGTTGGCACATCAATGAAAAAATCGTTCGTTTATTGGTGCAAGCAACCAAAAACCTTTACAACAAAAGGGAAAAATGCATCCACTAGGTGTTAATCATGATAACATCTTTCTTTTGTTTGAACCACCACCATTTACGATCACCCCATGAAATGAAGTAACCCATAAAACCAAATTTATTTGGGTGAAATCAATAATGACAACATTGGTCAAGGTTGGAATGCTATCAATCAATAACATGATGTTAACCCATTAATGAGAAAACTAAAGGGAAGGCAACAAAATGACATGAATTTGCTCATGTGAAACATGAAACCCTACATTTCTTGCAATGGAGGCAAAAACACCCTAAATAATGTCATGAAATGTAATATGTTCCCCACCATTAAAGCAACAAAGAAAATGGGTCCCTTTTGAATTTAAAGGCTGGCCACAAATGTGTTAATCAACCTGAGAACTAAAGAATTAGGGGAGCCCAACCTAGTGTGCAACACAAATGAGAAAAACATCTAAAGCCAAAGTTCAAATAAAAAGATGGAATGATCGAATGAGCAAAAAATCAAACATCCATCCCTAAGCCCAAGTAAAAACTTACAAACATGCAATGGGAATCAAAAGCCATGCCAAAAATGATGTTGGAAAAAATGATGAAGAATGGTCATGCAATTTGTTTAAAATGTTTTCTTGAAGTTAATTTATTCCCCTCTTTACAAATTACATGAAAGGGAGAACACAAATCACCACATCCAAGGACTCACACACCAACCTCAAATGGCCTTAAAAGGGAAATAGACCAAAATTGTTAGCACTTATTGCCTCTAATAAGAATGGATGACTGTCTAATAGGACTTTAATGACCATGATAAGAATTTTTAGTTCAAGATATGACCATTCATAAAGTTTTGTCATTTTGTGTTCAATGAAATTCTAACAACTATTTTAATGTATTAAATCAACTTTTCAAAATAATTTAGGGCACCAAAATGAACAATCTCAATTGCCACAATTTTTTTTTTACACCTATGAAGAAGCCTAAGACATTATTATAATGTTTAAATTTTAGTTTATTGAAGTTAACTTTTCAAAATAATTATCATCTACAACATTCACAGCAATGCAACAATAGAACATTGTTAAACTTTCACACCTTGCAACACTTACAACATTGCAACAATTTTTTTACTCACAACATGTGTGATAATTCAAGCATACCAAATTCCAATTCAATGTACACTGCAATGGAAAATTCCACATTTTCAATGGACATTATAACAAATGGAAGGGGGGAAGGGCAAAAACAATAAAAGTATTGACACACCCTTAAATTCTTTGAAAGACTCAAATGCAAGTCCGAAGGTAAAAAAAACGGAAGAAAATGGAGTTGGGGTACACTCCCTAACTCACAACATTTCGGAGGTAAAAAGGGCATGCTTAAACTCCAAGATGGGGATTAAGAAAAGTAACAAGCAAGTCAACTATTCACACAAACTTACACAAACCAAACAACAAGTTAATTAATGCATAGTTGAAACAATTTTGGTGCACGGATGAACCACGGGCATACACGAACTCACAAGATTCACCACGGCCTAAACTCGAGAGAAGCCACCACCTTCTCCCTTATAATATTCTCTATGATTAACCATGGGAGCTATATCTAAATGTCATTTTGTCCTAAAACCCCAAGTTGGGAGTCCTAAAACTTTCGAAATTGGGACTTTTGACATTTTGGAAGGCCATAACTTCTTGTGCAAACTTCCAATTGGGGTGAGGTCTAAAGAAAAATTGTATCCTTCATCAAGAGCTTTCCAATGATATGTGACATGTCACTTGCACGCACGTATTTCAGGGTGATTCTTGACTTTTAGTGGTCGGGAGTCAAATTGGCATTTTGATTCCATGCCCTTCTTTTGGCCATAACTTGTGTATTAAGTACTCAAATGGGTCGTGCGAGCCCATTTCAAACAATTTCGTTTCAAGAACTAGCCAATGGTATAAATAACTCTTTAATCCAATGAGTTTTAATTCCTAAAATACCTCTTTGAAAATTCAGGACTCCATAAGGATTCCAACTTTCAAAATGGAAATCCATTTGGGAATGTGGGTTCATTCCTTCACATTCACGAAAGTGAAAATGTGATTCACAGGTTGCATTTTCGGTTCACACCTTTCTATGCTTTTGCCTTGGTCACAAGCTCAAGGCTAAGGTCATGACAAGTACCTCATGCTAATAGAACTCAAATTAAAATAAAAAAATACAAGTAATCACAAGATCCAAAAATCTACACAATAGTAAAATGTATAAAGAAAAGTGGAATTGTCTCAATGGAAATTATAAAAACATAACAAATTATCATAAAGGTATTGGTCACAACATTTTTTATTAAGAAATGAATACAAAAGGAAAAAACAAGTTTCGCTTACTAAAATAATTTAGTGAAGATTGTTACAACACCATTAAAATGTTTCAAAGGAAAAGAAATGTTAATAATTGCACTTCAAATATCTACATGCACTAGGAAATGATGTTTATGTGCAATCAAAAGAAAAATAGGAAAAAAAATGTTCCTATGTAATCATTCATGGAAAATTTGTGCATGAAAAACAATGTTTTAAAAAAAAACCTTAACTTTAACAACTTCAACTAAGGAAACAACCTACATAATGTCATTATAAACCTTGATGAATGTTTAACACAAATTTATGTAGCCAACCATCTTAATCAACATCCTTTGATCATTAATGTTAATGATGGACATCAAAAAATACACAAAGTGATCAATAATTAAAATAAAAATAATAAGTTTTAATTTAGTCAATGTTTAACCAAATTTTAATTTAATCAACATCAAACATGATCGCATGATGAATGAAGTTCATTCACATGGATTTCCATTTATAATTTCATAGTCCATCATAATTCATTCGTAATTAAATTATAATCCACTTGTAGTTAACTCATAATTCACTTTTAAATCACTTTTAATCAATTTTTAGTTAACTTTTAATTCATTTCCAACTTTTTAAATCCACTCTTAGGTAATTTTTAATTAATTTTTAATTCACTCTTATTTAAGTTTTAGTTAATTCATAATTCATATATAATTGATGGGTACATGGAAACTTTTATGGAAATTTCCTTTAATTAAGTCCCCAAAAAAATATAAGTAAAAATAGGACCCCAATTACCTTTAATCTATTCAACATTAATTTGAAGTACGATTTTACACCATAATTTTGTTATGTTCTTTTCATGTTTATGTTTTTTTACTTTATCATAATAAATATACTTTTGTATTTTGATCTTGCACATTTTGTGTTCTTGATTTTAACATTTGTGTCTTATTTTGATTCTTTTTTTTTGTGTTTTGGAATTAAATTTAGATTTATGCTTTCATCATTCGTTTTTATAGTTTTTGTGCTTGTAACAAATGCCACATAAGTTACAATAATTAGTAGGTTAGGTTAGTTAATATGTAGTATATTAAATAAATTAGTAGTAACTTAAACTAGGTAGTAGTTGATAGGTAAAACCTATCTTAATAAGTAGTAGATTATGTTAAGTATTAGTTGGGAAGTAAAAATTTAAGTTAGGTGAAATAGAAAACTATGCAATAATTAAGTAGGTAGATAGTTAGGTATTGGCTAGTAGTAGTAATTGTGATTAAGTTGTAATTAGGTTGCAACTAAAATGTTTATCCCATATATGGTTTTTTTTCCATTTCAATTTTCTAAATTACATAAAAAGGTACACTCTAAAAATTGAAAAAATGCCCAAAAAAGGTCAAAATGCAATTCAAATTTTTGAAAAGTCATTTAATGTGCCATGTTGTAGCTTTTGAATTGGCCACATGTATCAATTTAAATTTCCAAAGTGTACGTGGGAGATTAATTTATTATTATTTTTTGAAAATTTAAAATTATGTCATTTGTCAACATGTAATTGCTCAACAATATAATGGGAAATTGTGATAATAATGAAGAACTATATAATCAATGAATGGAGGGGGAAATGGTTGACAATATATCTCATCCATGTGCATTGTGTTGATGGCATGATGAATCATTATTTGTGACTATTGTTAGGTACAAGGAAACTTATGCAACTAATGAAACATTTAATTTTAATAATGAATTGTAGTATGTTGTGAAAACATTTCTAGGTTTTTGCATATGGATTTATGTGTAATTGATTACACTTTGAATTGAAGGAAAACCACAAAGCTTTTTGAAACTTGCCATGACTTGAAAAAGATTGTCACCTTGTGGCCATTGAATTTATTTTTAAAAAATAAGTGTTGATTACATAAACAAATTTGTGAAAAACCATGTTCACTAAACACATCCCAATGGGAAACATATCATCATTTTAAAAATATTTTGCTCCATGCGAGAGCATGTAAAATGAACATGCCACTTAAATTTCAACAAGTATAACACAAGGGTACTTGGTGTTTCTTTTCACAATCAAAGATTGCAACTTCTTAGTCACTTACAAAACAATGTCACTAGTAATTTGAAAGTGTTTCACCCACTTGTGATTATCATACTGTGTCATGAAAATTGTGAATACCATGTGGTATTCTATGCTTTGACCCTATTGCCAATTTCTTGGTTCTTTAAAAGATCAAAGTTAGAAAATAGCCTATATTGATGCATAATGACTACATTTTTCATGGCTTGAAAAAAAAACATGCAATCACATTCCCAAATCAATTTTCCATGAGCTCTATCCAATCACTATTGTCATGAAATCATCGGTTCAATTGATTTTGCATTTGCAAAACAACATGAATCAAATGAATTGAAAAAAACATTGAGTTTGAAAACCTCATGGTGAAAGAATGGTGCAAACAAAAATTGCAAAAAGGCACATAAACAAAATTCAAAAAGAAATGTGCACAAACACAACTTGCACATAAGTGTGAAAAAAAAGTTTGAACAAAGAACTTTAATAAAAAATCACTTGTGAGAATAAAGAAGTGCAAACACAAATGAAATGTCATGTAAGCAAATGCATATAAGAAAACAAAAGCTCTCGCAAACAAAACTTGTAAAAAAAATGCAAACACAACTTGCATAAAGAAACACAAAACTTTAAATAACTTGCAAGCAAAATTTGAAAAAAACACACACACACAAACACAACATGCATAAAGATGTGAAAAAAAAGCTTGCAAAGAGAGCTTTGATCAAAGAGTTCTTATGAGAATAAAAATATATAAACACAAATGAAAGCTCTTATGAAGAAATACTTTTTAAAAAAAAAACAACTTTGACATTTGCGTAATATGATCATGGCATTCAATTTCAATACTTCCAACTTGACATCATGAATGAAGATGTACAACTAGAGATTAATAGTCTACCTATTGAAAAAAAAAGCTTATTAGGTTTGAACAATGATAAATGAAGTTGAATTATGATTATTGGTGATGATAGAAATACCAATTTTTTTAAAAAACCTATAAACCTACTAACAATTACCTTATCAATGGGATGGTTAACTCCATGTTTAAATTGACCTTCAATATTATAATTTTTATACTAATGATTCTATTAATTACATATTTTTCAATAAAATGCAAGAAATCAAAAAGTATGTTTTCAGCTTTTTTTTAAAATTTAAAATTTATTATGATTAGTAATATTGTACTAAATAATTTATGATTAATAATGGTGTACTAAATAATTTATACTAAATATTATATTGATTATGTAATCATAGTAAGACCAATGATACATTAGGTAATTGTATGGATACCATTAGTATTATTATTATATTATCAATACTAATGATAAACCTATTGGGTATTCGTTGTATTATTACCTCGTACAGTATTAGTATTAGTATTAGTATTAGTATTGGTATTTTTTCTTTTCTACTAATACGACCTCGTTGTACCGACGCGAAGGGAGAGACGAGATTAGGGGACCTGGTTTGGCCCCTCGATGAGGATAGAGGGCAAAGCGCAGCCAGCAGTAGCGGAGTGCAACGCCGGAGCTTCTTCCTCTTCTTCTTGTTGTGCGCTCATGGCGATGGCGATCTTCGCCATGGCAACACCTGCCTTGTCTCTCCAACCATCGCTTCCTTTGCACAATCTTATGCTGCATCCATGCTTCTCCACTACCTTCCGCCTCAAAGCTCGTCCGGGAACTGGAATTTTCTGCGTCTTGCAACAGCAGCAGCAGCAGCAGCGGAAAGAGCATCATGACAGGTACCAAAAAAAGATTCTACACTCGTTTGCAATTCACAAACTCGGTCTTTCTCTCCATTTTTTCAGCTTCCAGAACGCAGAATTTTATTTTCTTCTTGTAGGCAAAATTGGCGCCGGGAGAATCTCTGTGGTTTCTCAGCGTTTACTGTACTGTTGAGAATGTCTGGAGTAATGCGGAGGACTTTCTTTCTCTTTCGGCGTGGAATTTGCTGTTGTGGTCGTCGTTGATGATGATTGTGACGATGGGGATGATGACGATGATGATGCTGATTTTGATGGGAGGAAATTAGGAAGAGGACGGGTGTTGATTGGGGTTGTGATCCCCTGTCTCTGGAGAATGGGACGTTGCTGAAAGAGTGGCTGAGCACTGAGGGTTTAGCGAAGCAGAAGCTGGAATTGGAGAGAGTGGAGTCCGGTGGCAGAGGACTGGTGGCCAAGCAGAGCCTTCGTCAGGGCGAGCGCTTGCTGTTCGTTCCCTCCAGGCTTATCATTACTGCTCAATCGGTGTGATATGAACCCCTTTTCTTTCTCACACATTTGGCTTCTTACAAACACATATGACATGTGCTTTTCATAGCTGCACAAAACCCTAGCTTCCAGTAGGGTATTGCTTGATCAATTTCAATAGATTCCATGCACACCATCAGTAGAACAAAATGCTTCTCTACTATTTGAACTGCATTCAGAGTTCAAGCTTTCTTTCAAGCATCAAAGACAACAAAATCATTGGAGTTCTCTATGCCAATTCTGAGAATTTGGAGACTATATAATGGCTGTTGGTGAAATCTTGAGGTCTTCATTTCTGACTGCATGTTCTGCATGGTCTTGCTTCAAGTTTGCTTTGAGTCCAAATAATGCTTTTACACCAGCTATAACTTTGAACTTACAATGAAGGGGGGTTCAAGGTTCACATAATCAGAACAGGAGAGCAAGAAAAATTGTGTGCAGGTTCTTCATGCTAATGGAATAGATGTTGGTGTATGAGGCCTCATCAGAGGATTTTTAGCAACATTTTTATTTCATCATGCTGTGGGCAGTTCAGAAGGGTGAACTGCTCTTTGCATATGTAAGGGATGTGGTGGAGGATGTGTGGCAGGAATGGGGATGCAAGGAAGCAGGGGAGTTGTTGAAAGAGGCTGGGGTGCCAGAGTGGCCCATGCTGGCAACTTACCTGATCAGTGAAGCCAGTTTGGGCAAATCATCCCATTGGTTTCCTTACATTGCAACCTTGCCCCAAAGCCCCACATCCATTTTGCAATGGTGTGTATCCATCCAACATCTAGCGATGTCTCTTGAGTGCTAGCCAACATCATGACTCATCTTCCCATTGCTTCCAGAAATGTGACAGAAACTCAGGATGCAGATTTTGAATAACATGTGCCTGAAATTTTGGGCAGACTATTTATATACTTATCTACACCCACCATCAGGATCTGATGAAGTCAATGGGTAGTCATGGCAGCTCGTCACTGTTATTTGTGGTGAAGGTGATGGTTTGACACTTTGTGAGTGACTCCCATAAGGTTAACTGCACTACTCACTGTCTTCAAATTGTTGTTGTGGAGATTTCTCTGCACTTCTATAGATTTGGTGTGCATACATCCACATTCAAATGCCAGTGGCTCTTTTTGTGAGTATAGACAGACTGAGGTCCCTTAAATCTACAGGTTTGGACAAAGAAATCACTTATTGCACACCTCAGTATGTCTTTTCCACCAATGAACATCTGGTCAGGTTGGGTAATTACTGAGATCTGAAGAATTTTAAGTTTTTTTGGATAAGTAGATTGTTTGGATACATTCCAGGCACTGGTACTGAGAATATTGGTGCTCCCTGGAACAGGACTGAAGCAGAAGTCGGCACATGGTTGTCAGCATCACCTGTAAGAGAACGAGCTTTGGACTGCATCAGAGACGTAACAGAGACGTATGTGTATTGCTGAAGATCTGAATCATGAAAGCTCCCTGTTGAGATCAGTACTTCTTTCATGAAGCTCCAGCACTTCGCTTTTCAAGTTATGATGTACATGTGGATTGTTGAGCATGTTGGATTTGATGTTACAGGTACAAAGATTTACAAGCAACTGTGTTTGCAAAGCATCCACAGGTGTTCCCAGCAAAGGTAGATAAGACTATCCTACTTTCCTTGAAGTGATCATGTTGTGCATATCTCTCTGTTGTGAAGCAGAAAACCTGGTTTTACTACCCTGCTTACACTTTTTCACAGTGATCCCTGTATCTAAGCATGTATTTAGGGTTATGAAGGAAGATGCTACCTGCTCTTAAACTTTTGTTAATGGAATGTTTTTCTGCAAGACTTATACATTGGAGGCATTCAAGTGGGCATTTGGGATTCTTTTCTCTCGCCTTGTAAGTTGTCCTTCAATCCACCAGATTGTGAACTTTCTTTCCATCTAGTAGGCAGTAGAAGTTTTAGCTCATGTTTCATAATACCAGTGGTTAGGAGAAGTGCTGGACAAGCTTTACAGTGGCAAATAAGCTGTCTCATATTCTGAAGTTGTGAACAATTTGTGTTCTTGGTGAATATCAATATGCAATTGCAATATCTGTATGCATTAGAGTCCTCATGTGGAGCAGAGTAGAATAGGAGAACTGCTGTTTGTTATCATGTATCTTGTGTTGGAAAACACAGCTCTTGTGCTGTTCATTATTGGCATGCAGCATGACTGCTACCCCTAACTCTGCTCCATGCCCTAACTAAGGGGATAGTGGTAGCAAAGTGAATATGTGCATACTTTTGTACCACTGTGAATGCATTGGGAACATGTACAAGAAGCTTTGGAACTGTTAGCAATTCATTTTGCACCAGTTGAAGCTTTTCTTAAAAGCAGAGTGAAATCACGGATGAATTGTTGTAATGAGTAATGTGGGACTTGGGCAGGTGAGAATGCCATCACTAGGGCAGTTGGCACTTGTGCCATGGGGGGATATGTTGAATCACAGCCCTCAGGTAAACTTCAGGATGTAAAAAGAGGTTGAGAATCATTTGTTCTCCACAGCAGTGGAAACAGGTCAAAACATATATATATCTTAAGAGCCACAATGTTGCTTTGGCTACCCATTGATCTACTTAGATGACAGCTCAGATGGTATTGTGTTGTATGTTATGTTAATTGCTTTTTGATTTGCCTGTTGGACAGGCAGCTGCGTTTTTAGACTCTGATCAGAGTAATGCAAAGGCAGTGGTGTTCGTTACAGATAAGAGTTATGAATCTGGAGAACAGGTTTGTCTTTTGATCAGAAACTCTGGGTGCCTACCTTGTCCTTTCAGTAAGGTTAGAAAGGAACGCTCTTTAAAGTGGCTGTTTGCCTGGACAATTTGATTCATTTTTTCCAGCCACAAATACAATGACATGGGAACTTGCTTGAAACTGGAGGTACTATTATTGGAATTTGTCAAATTGTCTTGTGAGTTACCTCATTATGTAGCTTGTTGAGTGCAGGTCTTTATTTCTTATGGAAAACGATCCAGCGGGGAACTTCTCTTGGCTTATGGGTTCATTCCACCAGAGCTCAATCCCCATGACTTTGTGGAACTGGAGCTTGCTCTGAATGAGGAGGACCCATTGTATGATGCCAAGCTGGCAGCTCTGAGAGAGCAGGGCCTCTCTTCGTATCCTTGAAGTACTCCAACACATTATTGTTCTTTCACTGTTTTAGATTTTCCTGCTAGATGAGTCTGTACAGTGCAATGATGAGTATATAGCTCCTGTAAACATTTACTGTGAATTAGAGGGGTTATTTTGCATCATTGACCATTCAGGAATGCTTCTGTATGGAAATATTTGAGTTGGAGGGACTAAAGTTGTACAAACATAGAGGGAATATGATCGGCCAGCTTTAAACTAAGATGAACCAAACATTAACTCTCTCAGTGCTCACTCTTGTTTTCAATTCTTTTGCGAGACATGGAAAGACTTCTGCAATTGTGTGCTTGTTGTATTATTTCTTGACAGAATCAGTCCCCAGAGGTTTCCAGTAAGGAAAGATGGATTGCCAGAGCAGCTCATTGCTTATGCGTGTCTAGTTGTCAGCCCAGCTACAATCCCTGCACATTTTTCCCAGGTGAGTGAATCATACATTAGTGTGTGCTTTGACACACACCACCTTAGTATGGTTCTCAGCAGAGAAACTAATCATGAAGCAATGCTTTTGAATTTATAAAGTTCCTCTCTTGGATATGCCCTCATTATGGATTTTCTCTGTGAATAGTTAGCAGTTAGTTTGGATATGCAGTATGGCTTAGACTTGGGATCCTGGTCTTATGTATCTAAGAACTGCTGGTACTGGGCATGCCCAGATAGATGGCGGAAGCAGCAACACAGGCAGGTGCAGGCCTTGATATTCAGTCCATTCTTTCCAGAGATGATGAGACAAATGCCTATGAATTGATATTGGCAGTGTGTGAGAATTCTGTTGCGGATTATAGTAAATTCTTGGAGGTAATGCTGTCTGATCATTCTTCACAACAGTGTTTTATTTGTTTGTTGTTGCACATCAATTGATTCTGGACTTTTGACTTAGGTCTGATATTCTGTTTGCTGTGTATGTTTTGTGCAGTCAAATGAGGTGCAACATGTTGATGTTAACCAGGTAGGAAGCATTCCACGCACCAGTAGACATCAAATGCTTAAAGAGCTTGCTGTGGCCCTGTGCCAAGCTGAAAGACGGATTCTATATCGACTTCAACATGTAAGCTTTTCCACCCCTAAATCTTGCACCTAATGATTTTGATTTCTAATTCGTCCTTTGGGTACTGCAGTTGCATCTTACAAAGTCTGGTTTTATTTTATGAACTGGTGCAGATACTTCGAACTGAGTTGCGGACACTTCGCTCTAAAAGTACAGGAGATAGTTTCGTAGGCACCTATGGCAAGAAGCGTTCTAATGGAGGCCTGTTTGGACTTTTTAAATGGAACATTGACTTCCTTGAAAAGTATTAGGTGAAGGCTATTAGTTTGCACAACTGGAATGGTGTCTGAGTAACACCTGCATTCCATGCACACGTTTCTTCAGATGCTCTTGAAATGCTGGAGTAGTGCCTCATGGAAACTGACATTCTAGTGTACATTAGTGAAACCTGGAGATGTTTCATCTGTAATTCTTACCTTGGAGGTAGAAACTGGATATAGATTCCAGGTGAGACTCTCATGAGAACTGAAAGAACTATTTGAACAGGGAGGCGCAAATCTTCCTCAGAAGATTATGCAACTCTCAGCTCAAATGGTGCCTTACATGTAGAATGGACCAAAGATTCAGACCGAGGTCAGTTTTTGTGTTAAACAACCACCCTTGACGACAAGCCATACAACTACCAGCAATGGCAATCCGTGCATCTGCCTCCTGCTTTCTTGACTCCTCCCAAAGCATTGAATTATTTGTCCACGAATTCCAAGCATAAAATGCAAGTCTAGTTCCGCGTAGTGCGCTCTTTATGCAACAGACCAGAAGACATTATGCAACCCTGGAATTGTCTTGGTAAGACTGGAAATGTCGAGTGTGACACGTCACTACAACAGTTCTTCTAGAGTCGAAAGGAGATCCCCAAATTTTAGGATGAGCTGGCGGATCCGGCTTTATAGCCTAATCGAGGTCCAGAAACGAAGTTCCCACGTAACTTTCGGCTCTTGAATGTCGCCCCACGTTTCGTCACCCGGAAAGTACACGGGCAGAGGCTCGTCTTCGTCGTCCTTCCTTCTCCTGCGCCTTCTCGAAGGTTACTTCCGCGTCAGAGCTTTTGCTTTTGCTCCTTGGATCATGCACGGCGTTTGAAGACATGAGCGCCTTCTCGATGCCATCGTGAACATTTCTAGAAGCGTGAGTTGGGGGAATTGGTGAAGATTGGTTTGTGTTCAAAGGACTCAGGGAACTGTCTATGAGAGAATATGTGTTTAGGGTTCATGGGAGGCCAAAGAAACGGCAAGAGGTGAAGAAGTTGAGTGACGGATTTGCTATCGGACGGAGGACAGCTCGGGGAATTCGGATAATATTTTGTTGAATTTTTCGGCAGGGATTGAGACCGGGAGAAAGAAAGAAAGACTTTAGGGTGACTGCGGTACAATTCGCTGCGGGATACCTAGTGGAAGTCGCTGAAGGGAAAGAGGTTTCGACGAGAGAGAAGAAGACGGCTTGTTTTTTAGGAGAGACGATTTGGGAAGATGGCATCTGAATCACTCATATACAGCTTTGTAGCCAGAGGCACGGTGGTGCTGGCCGAGTATACACCTTATTCTGGTAATTTCAACACAATTGCAGTGCAGTGTCTGCAGAAGCTGCCGGCCAACAACAACAAATTCACATATACTTGTGACCGCCACACATTCAACTATCTTGTTGAAGACAGATTCAGTATGTACTCTGACTTTTTCACATCCATTAGGCATGAAAGCTCCTTTCTTAAGTATTGTATCGTTATGCTTGCTATTCAGAATCCAGACATATGCTTCAATAGTGTTCTCCACATCTTGAAAGTATGATTTAGATCTTAACAGCTCTCTCTCTGATTTCGGATCATTCATGCAAACCCATTTGTGTTTCATGAGGAAAATTCCATTTCCAGGTTTGAAGAGTAGCCAGAACTGGAGTAAGGAAGGTCTGATTGCAGTAGTGATGAAAAATATGTGTAGCGACTTGCTTGTAATTCATTCTTTCCAATGTCATGATCTTTCGATTGTCAGTTGGTTCTTCCTGAGGTTTTCTTTGATGCTACAAGACTAGATTGCACAATAGTGGAGGGTTGTTAATCTAAGCAAAATTGTCCACCAGATCTTGAAAGACCAAAGTTGTGTAATGGTTGTTTGCTTGGATACAGTCTCCCTCGAAATTATCTCATCAAGAGCACCCTGGTTGGTGGACTAATACTAAGCTCTCCCAGGAGCTACTTTTGTGGATCTCTCTTTCATGTTGTATCACATTTAGTTCCTGCATCTTATAGCCTGACACTTGGGGATAAGTATAGAGATTTATAGTTTTGCCAAGGAATAGCATTTTTCAATGGTTTTGGAGATGTGGTCACCTAGATGATGGAAGGTGCAGCAAAGAAGGAATATTGTTGCATCACAGTAGTGGGATTTTGCATTGACTCCTGTAGCTTCTTGTATCTTTGAATTTCTGACATGGATATCTTGTCCTGTGCTGGAACTGGATTGTAGCTTATCTTGTAGTTGCTGATGAGGAGTTTGGGCGGCAAATTCCCTTTGCATTCCTGGAGCGTGTCAAGGAGGACTTTAGGCGACGCTTCCAGGGAGGGAGAGCAGACATGGCTGTTGAACACAGCCTTGATAGGGAATTTGGGTGTGGAAAATCCTGCCTTTCTTTGAAGTTGAAGAAGTAGAAAAATTAAGTTTGGTTATCCTTCATTGTTTTGAGGAGACCTGTTGCTCATTAAGATCATGAAAACTACTTGTGCATGAACTGGTGTGGTTCATGTGATGATTTTTTTCCTTACAAATCCATGTAGGCCAAGGTTGAAGGAGCATATGGAGTACTGTACTCAGCATCCAGAGGAAATGGACAAAATGGCAAAGATCAAATCACAAGTTGCAGAGGTCAAGGGAATCATGATGGAGAATATTGAACAGGTCTGGATTTCTGAGTTTCCCGTACAAAGATTTATTAGGGTTTCATAATCATTCTGCTTGTATATCTTTGAGGTCTGCCACCTTTCTTAGTACAGGAGAAGGTGAATGCTAGTGCACCTAAAATGCCTATTCAGAGCATCAAGGTTTTTACTACCTTTATCAAGGCCTTGGGTGTTTTTTGACTATGTATGTTAGCCTGAAGTTTGGTGCTGCTGCTGTTCAGGTGCTTGACAGGGGAGGGAAGATTGAGGTTTTAGTTGACAAGTCAGAGACTCTCAGGAATCAGGTACTTTCACAGGCATACACAGTTATCTCTTTTACCCACCTCCTTTTTTCTGTTCCCTCTTTGAGGGAGTAGTTGTTGTATCATGTTGGGTTCTGGCCAATATTTCTTGGCTATGTAGTCTTTTGGTTGTCTCATGCAATGAGGGAGAGGGCTGCTGGTTGGGCAGGCTGATGTTTTCCAACGGCAAGGGAAGCAGCTCCGGCGCAAGATGTGGTTTGAGAACATGAAAGTTAAGCTTATTGTCCTGGCCATCATCATTGTCATTGCAATCATCATCTGGCTCTCCATATGCCATGGTTTTCGCTGTCACTAAATCCCAATTCGCCAGATTTGAGCTCCATCTCCACCTATTGCAATCATCATCTGGCTCTCCAGATGCCATGGTTTTGTTTGCCACAATCCTGATCCGGTTTTGAGCTCCATCTCTACCCACTCACTACTTGCTTGCTTACCCACAATGTCAATGAATCATAAAAACTATGTATAGCTGTACAGTCTTATTGAGAGTGTGGGTTTCTGTGATACACAGAATTCATATGAAATGTTATGGTTTTCTAGTTGGTAAGAATGAGAGTATTCAATGCTAAGGAAGTCCTTATTGTCTGAGGTATGTGCTAGCACACTCTAGTGTGTAAGCCAGTAGAGTTTTGTATCAATAATCACGGTGGCCATGAGCTGCATACTGATGGCGTGGTGATAAACCTTTGTTCTGTTGAACCTGAAGCTCTCTGACATTTTCCAGATTGTTGTCGCTAAATGTAAGCGAAAGGTTGGTGTTGCAACCAGTGTTGTTTCCACATTCAAATGCATTCTGTTCCTGTTCAGTGTTTCTTCATTCTATGTCCTCTTTCCTTTTTGCTGTGTTTATTGTTGATCCTTTGGCAAAATTGTATGTCTGAGTCTGATACCTCTCTGTCTAAGACATCTTGGATTTCTTGTGCAATGGTGTCCTATAAGTACTGTTGTTTCTTAAGGCATTGAGCAGAAACTTCAATGACAAATTGAATCTCATTGAGTGCTGACACACACCATCCTGTGCAGTGGAACCACCTACATTCTTGTCATGTTGAGAGCCTGAGTAAATGGGTACAGTTTACTAATTTGTGCAACAGGTTCCTGAATGTGGATATCCAATGGAGCACATAGCCTCCTAATTTGTGCAACAGGTGTGCAAGTGTGGATATCCTCTGGAGCATCTCCTATGAACACAGAACCTGATCAGAGCTTCAAGCTGATTCTCAATCTCTCTGTCCAAGTACAGAGAGAATCACTTTGGGAAAATAATTGATTACCAGCACTCTTCTACCTGCAGTCATGAAGGGGTCCTGTCTTATGCATTTTCCAGGAACACTATAAGCAACGCTTATTATAGGCTCTTTCTTGTCCCTGGCAGACAGGAGAAACACCACAATCTCATGCAGGCAACAAAGATCCTGCAGATTTAATCTAAACAGGTACTGATTCTTAACTTGATACTTCCACCATTGTCCGTCTGATGTTTGCTTGTGATTGCACCTGAATCTCCTGCAGCATCACTTTAGGATTCTAACCAATGATTTTACTGTTGGGATTGAAGTCATTTTGCAATTGCATGCCAATTGCAATGTATTAGTATGATGGTGTTTCTCTGTTTGAACTCTTCTGCTGTACCTATGCAGTTGGCATCTGTTTTCCTTATAGATTTTGCTGCACAGTAACTACTGATTCAAGATGATGTTCAGATTTTCTGTGGTTCAAATTTCCTTTCAAAACAGAGTGGGTTTGTATTGTATCATGTGGCTCTCTTTCTTGCAAGATGTGTTTTGCAAGTCAGCATCAACCAAAGCAGGGCACACGGTGACATCAAGCGGATCATTGAATAGTGCATGCAGATTGCTTGGGGTTTTGACATGCAAGCCTTTTTTTAGCACAATGCAACATCTATATACTATTCTATTCTGCACTCTAAAATCAACCATGTGGGATATAGATCATGATCTTCATCTTGGTTTTCCAAGAGCAATATGTGGGAACTTGTGACTACTGTTGTTCACAGCAACAGTTGCTGCACAAAACTCAAAAGGAAATGGTGCCAATGCCTTCAAGAGTGATGACAATGTCTTTGGTTACTTTCTTTTTTATTTCAGAAAGAAGAAAATGAAGTGCAATGTGTATCCAACAAGTTATTATCTCAGCTCTCCAATGCCTCCTATCTTTCACCATAAGCTACCATGATCCAATCATCCCGTATTTCACCCCTTACAATTCCAACTGATGCCTCATGCATTCAAGAATGGTGCAAACTCACATTGTCTTCTCTATTTAATGAAACTTCACCATTCACTTTTGTGACATTACCATCAACACAAAGCTGAAAAGATAGGTGACTACTCACTACTTTACTCAAGCTGAACTAAACACTCAGCTTGAAATCATAAAGCATGAAACCTATCCACTTCTAGTAGGGCGTTGGTTTTACACTCAATCAACATTGCCGTCTCCCTACCTCCAATCAGCGGTATTTTTTTGTGCGAAATTTCGCCAAAATACCAAAAATGAATATAAAAAGGGAGTATTCTGTCATAATATTCTTTTTTTCTGGGAAAAATCGCCAAATTTATGGGAAAATTTTGGACTTTGTTTTGCAACATTTGCACTCTGATTTTGATAGCATTTGTTAAAAACTAGTTTTTAAAAATATTTAGAGAAGTTCTAAAAACTTATTGTCATTTAATTCTAATTTCCTTTTGGGATGCTAGCCAATGATGCAACATCAAAAAATTGAAAAAACAATCTCCAACAGTGGGAAAGCACCCAAGTTTTGTTCTCTTTGTTAATTTGTGTACCTCACCCACCCTGAGAAACCCATTTTTGACCTCTCATGCCATGGAAGGTACTCTTTTGTCTCATCTTTTTCTTTTCTTTTCTTTATGTCACCTTTTTTTTTTTTTTTTTTTTTTTTTCATTTTTTTTTTT
>Ga0116231_10004956_pt1 | contig 26632 bp, 11 predicted proteins | sample S1TSphgellanicum_2_FD_89695 | JGI IMG/M metagenome (GOLD analysis project Ga0116231, IMG submission 89695) | Host-associated microbial communities from peat moss isolated from Minnesota, USA - S1T2_Fd - Sphagnum magellanicum MG | ecosystem: Host-associated > Plants > Peat moss > Unclassified... | reverse complement strand
CCCTCCCCCCCAATCCAACCTAATGTTGGTTTTATTTATTAGAAAAAATGCCAAAGCTCACTATTTTCAAAACTCTAAATTCAAACCATATTGCTTAATTACATCATTGAAATAGGTACATCAATTTGTGAAATTTATTGCTTTGGGTTTAATTAAACAAAAATAAATAAATTAGGTTCATCATGCATTAAAATGGAAATGCAATTATGGAATTGACATGATAATAATTGTTTACAAATATAATACTTGAATTAGGATTTGCCATTTATTATTGTCCATGGTTCAAGTTGATTAAAACAATTATCTTTATCTTTCATGTAATATTCAAAAAAATTATATTATATGAATTGGCAAATTTTTGCATTGTGCAAGTGGTAGGTAAGTAGACAAGTGGGTAAGCACATAGTTAGATAAATGGGTAGGTGGCTAAGAAGGTGGATGGGTGGGTGAGTACATACATAGGTAAAAAATAGGTGGGTGGGTGGGTGGGTGAATAAGTAGCAAGGTAAGTAAAAAGGAAGCTAGGTCACTAAATAACTAGGTCAATAGGGTAGCTAGCTTAGTAGGGTTGTTAAATGCCAAGGTAGTAAAAAGGTTGAGGTTGGGGAAAAGACGGTTGCAAAATAAAGTCAAACAATTTTATTGGTACCATGTTGGTTAATGTAGGGTTAGGTGTTGGATGAAGAAACACCCACCATACAATGGACAAAACATCAAACTAGTGCATTGGTGGGTGTTATTTCATTTTGGCCTTTATAATTAGACAATTTAATTGGTAGGAGTGATAGGCAATGTGTACAAAGAGGAAGGACGTAATAAATGTAAGTTAATCACTAACACTTGTTACATCACAAACTTACTGGGCTTCATAGGTTCGCACAAATTTTGTGCAAAACTTGGTTTTCATATGTTTGAACAAAAATAAATGAACTTTGTGTTATGGTTAATATGAATGATATTTGTATGTATTTAATATTTTAAATATTTGAATGCTTGAGACATTGTTTTTGAATGACATATGTGAACATTCATGTTTAATACACAAAATCCGCATAGTTTTATCCAAAATTACATCATGACAATTGCATGAATTTAATTAAAATGTAAATTGTACATACTTCACATCAAAACATCACAAGTAGAAAAAACACATCATATATATATATAGTACCATTTTTACATTTTGAAGTTTACAAATTTTGTACAAACATATTGTTTTATGATTTTCACATGGATTTTATTGAAATTTCGTGATATTGTAAGTTTGTGATGTAGGAAGTCCTAGTTGAAAATCAATAGTTAATGAGTTATCCCCATCATGATAATTTTTTTAAAAAACACCTATGCTTATTGACCTAGGTTATAAACTTGTTGAATTCATTGGTGTAATTTGTGTGTGGCCCAAAACATCTAAGGGCATCACAAACATGTTGTGGCTTCAAACTTCCATGATAATCTAGACGTCAAAGTCTAGGACCCAAGGACTTCAAAAAAAAATTTGGGTAAAGAATACAAAAATTGCCATGTTTTACACTCCTTGTCCTAAGGTTGCAAAAGCATAGGTTGCCTATGCATAAACATAGGCTACAAAGAAAAAGATAAGATGATGTGACATCGTGAAAATGTTGAGGTAACATGTAATGTGCCTAGGTTTTATTTTCAATGCTTGCTAGGTTTGAGATGGACATAAAATTGTTTCATTTGTCCACCAATAATGATCCACCACCCTTTTTTTAACCTTTTGTTCTTTTATATGTGTTTGGAAATTGCTCAAGATACAAACCTTGATGAAAAAGAAGACCATGTGTGATGGTGGTTTTGTTTCATGTTTTGGGCTTCCATGTTTTTCAACTTTTCATCTTGTAACAATTTTGTTTAGCCCACAAAATTTCTCATGTCTTTGCATTTTCCTTATGTACTTATGCACAAATAATACAATGGTGTTGGCAATAGTATATGCACCCAAATTCGTCATGTGAAAGGAAAACCTTAAACAAGTTAATTTTGAATTCATCTAGAAGTTCAAAACAATATTTTGGTACATTTCATTTCCCTTTTGGTTTTCTCATAACTTCTTTTTAAATATCAACATGTGTATCATCTCGTATGTTATTGTTTTAGTAGATGTTTCTTCTATGTCCTCTCTTTTATGCAATATTTTGCAAGTGTTTGGTATGTCATCTCTTATTCCTTGCGATGTCTTGCAACTTTGCAAATACTAGGTTGCATGTAATTTGTGTCATGTGTTGTTTTATTTGATGTTTCAAATATGCTTTCTCTTCTTGCAATTTACAATTATTTGGTATAATGTCTTCTTTTCTTTTTTGTAAATTTTTGTGACATTTTTTACAGACTAAAATGTGTGTGATTTACATTTGCTATCATTTTATAAGTTTTTGATATTCTTCTTTTCTTGCACTATGGAACTTTTTGGTACATGTTTTCTTTCTTCCTTGCAATTGTCTTACAACTTCATCTACATCTATTGTTATTTTATTGGATGTTTTTGGTTTGTTTTCTTTCTTGTAGATAAAATAATTATTATATTTTTCAATTCTTCAGATGCAACAATTGTTTTTTAAAAGGTGGGAGACATGCCAATTGGGATAGACATGGTGGCATATGTCTAGAATATGTTGGCAGATGGGGCTTCTTTTAAGTTCATTTCAAATTCATTGCAAATCAACAATTCAAGGCAATTACAAAGGCCCATGACTAGGGCATTGGGTCATCATTTAAAAATGTTCCATCACATGAGTGTTGATGAAGTTTGTAGAAAAATAAAATAGCTACTACCCATCCATGAACTTATGTTGAAGACCTTTCATATCCTTTGACCAAAAAAAAACCCAATCTTGCACACAACATTTAAAAAAAAAAAACAAGCCTTATTCAAAACATTAAGTGCGATTGTTTACCATGCCCAACTTTTGGAGGAAGCAACACCTTCCACCAATGCCTAATTGTGTGGGGAAAGATCTTGCAAGCATCAAACTTGAATGCCTAATTGCTTCAAAAACAAGTAATTATGAACATTGAACAATCATTTTACAAGAGAAAATTGGAGGCAAAAATGGATGTAAGGCTTCCCTAAAACAACTGCTATAGATATTCTATGCACAAAAATTTCTCACATGAAAGCGCAAATTTTTAAAGGTAGACCCATCTATTTGCTTCAAAAAGCCCATACTCTATGTTACCTAGACATTTCCAAGGCTACCTACTCATTTTCCTAAGTTACTTAGGATTTTAGTTCAATGGTTGGTGACCTACATGGCATGGCTATGTTTGTATTTCGTGTTTGGGTTCTAACCTAGTGGCGTGGAGGTGAAAGTCCAACCACCCTCTACCATTGAGCTTGACTTTGGGGTGCCAATAGCTTGTCAGGTTAGGTCTTTAGTGTGCTTCATAAAAAGAAAAAAAGAAAAGAAAGAAAGCCTTAAAATCAAGGGCAATATAGAAACTTTAAAACTATAACACATTATGAAACAAAATGACTAACTTCTAAATGTGAACTATGGCTTCAAGATGTAATGACATGTCCAAGATTTGCAACTACAAATAGAAGGCATGTTAAATCCTAGCATGAGAAGTCATATTATGTTTTTTGGGTTGGATCTAGCATTTTTTGTAAGGGCTTGTAATTTTTTTTTGGTGCAAAGAATAGTCACTTGGCCATTAGATTTGGAAACAATATTGGATGGGTCATTACACACAATAAGGCCTCAGATGGGGGGCATTATTTGTCCTCAACACTTGCCCCTAATAATTGCTTAGTAATGCCCCCCTCCATGGGCCTTACATATAACCATTGAAAGTGCTACGTTTTAATGAAGGCAATGTTATCCTTCTTTTGAGGGATTTAAGAGTAAAATTGCCCACCATCAAACATGTATCTATCATCAAACACTTTCCAATATTTTTAACATTCCTCAATCAATTTGAACAATTTTTGTGTCACTAAACACGCAAACTAGAAAGCTACAAATGTTTGTGTTATTTCAGTGACAAAAGTAAAGGAGAAATGCAAAATACACTTGAAGAAGATGAATGATAGTTTATTTCAATTATTTTAAAAAAAAACTCTAGAGCCTTCTCTAGTTCTAGACCCATGTCTTTCTCATTTTTAGTTTGTTTTGAATTATTTAAAACTTGATTTCTTTGTATTCCAGAAGCAAAGATGCAATGATCAAATATTTTAAGCTTGAAATCTTAATCTATTTTAATTCATCCATCATTGAACATTGAACCCCTTTACATCAAACACCTTTTATTTTTCCCATTACTTTATTGAATTTAGCAATTTTGTGGCGTTAAAAATGCTAAAAATGTTTTTTTAGCTTTAGAAATATAAAACAATGTGCAAGGATTTGACCTCCTTTGAATTCTTAAATGTTTGCTCACTAGTTTATCTACTCTAATAATCCCTCTTTTTCCTAAGTAGGACAAGCAGTCAAGAATATAAATGCCCTCTTAAGATCATCTATAGTGGTGCTCAATTTATGAATGTATAAATATTTTTTACATCCTAGTCCAAATAGGCGGGAGATTACGAATTCCAACCCACTTGGACAATCAAACTATTTAGCCAATTGATAACATGTTGGCATTAGATGTTAAGCTTTGTTGTGCCAAAACCATTTTTTGAGCCAAATTGGCATGATTTGATTTTTTTTCATCCAGTCTTAATTTGCATGGTTGCGTACTGAGCATTGGTGGAGTTGCTCTATTAGGATAGAACAACTTATCACTAAACACTTAACCTTGACCAAACATTTGACAAAAAATAATTATTCTTGATATTTTGCAAAATGGTGTCCATTCATGAAAAAATGTGTTCACCATGGGTGTTGCTTATAGGATATTTTAAAGACATGTTTTCAAGGGTTCAAATAAACTTGTTTGGTGATGGGCTAATAGTTGTGACTTTTCATAACATAAACTTGTACATAGATCTAAAAAGATTCACAACATGGGATAGGAAAAATGTTTGTTGAAAGGTTTTGTTCCAATTTGGCTTCTTTTTTTTTTCATCACGTGGGGTTGTTTGGAGTGGGCTTGTATGTGTCGCATGAGGATGCACACAAAAATTACACAATCACCAAAAAAAAAATTCCATAAATTTTGAACTGTTTGGTTTTAAGACTATGATTTAAGGCATGTTTACAATGCCTATAATTCATTAAGTAGGGATGTTATTCAAAGATTGGGGAATCCTAATACATTTGTAACAATAAAACATCACTATAAGTGCATCAACCCAAATATGTAATTTTGTTAATTTCTTGAAGAAAATATTCATTTCATTGACACTACAAGAAATCCCGATTTTTTTTACCATCAATTTTGGTAAAAAAAACCCCCCATATGGTTTTTTTGCCCCCATGTCCAACTTGATAAAAATCCCATTTGGATTTAACCATTTTGAACTGGGTTTTTTTGGTTGGTCTTTTTGACTAGGTTTTTTTGGTTGGTTTTTTTGATTGGGTTTTTTTTATTGACCCATCATGACAACGACATAATTTGAGCATCAACCAAAAATATGTATTATTTAAATTATTTTAGTTAACATTTATATGAAAATATTAATTAATTAATTACCCTACCTACCCTACTTTACCTTACCTTAACCTACTACCTACTTAATTAATAAACTTAATAATTAATGCCAAAAAATATTTATTTATTTACCTACTAACCTTATGTCCTAGGCTTATGCTAGGCCACTTAACTTAGCCACCTAGGCTAAACCAAGCCACTTAGACTAGGTTAAGTAGCCTAGGCTAGGTGGTTTAGTAGGCTTTGCAACCTAGGCTACCTAATTAGGTCACCTAAATAGCCAAGGTAGCTTAGGTTGTAAGTGTGGGGACTAGAACTCCTCACCTACACATTGAGGAGTCAAGTCTTTAACCATTGTACAACCACCCCAATAAGGTGATTTTTTTGGAACAACATATTGTAATAAACGTGATTTTGGACTAACATATTGTGATCAACTTCCATGAATTTTTTTTCAACATATTGCATTAAATGAATTTGAATTTTTTACATTTTTTACATAAATAACTAGGTTATAGGTAGGTTAACCTAGGTAGATAAGAAATACCTATTAATAAATTCAAGTGCTTAGGTAACATGTAGGTTATACTCTATTAAGCCTTATAGTTACCTATTAAGTTTATGTTTATACCTACCTATGCCTATGCTATTTAGTAGGTTATGTAGGTACCTACTAGCCTATACATACTAAGTAGGTAGTTTAACCTATTAAGTAGGTCCAGGGTTAAGCTATTTACTTAATACTAGGTTAGGCTACCTACTTTGTAGCCTAGGTGGCCTAGCCTATGTTAGTTATGTGTACATACATAATAGGCCTAAATGGCCTAGGTAGCCTAGATTACGTTATGTATCTACCTAGTAGTCCTAGGTTAGGCTAACCTAGGCTATTTAAGCTATGTATTTACCTAGGTAGTCTAGGTTGGGCTACATACTTACCTAGTAGGCCTAGGTTAGCCTAACCTAGGACATTTAAGCTATGTATCTACCTAGGTAGTCTAGGTTGGGTTACGTACCTACCTAGTAGGCAAGGTTAGGCTAATCTAGGCTATTTAGGCTATGTACCTACCTAGGTAACCTAGGTTAGGTTATGCACCTACCTAGTAGGAAAAATGGTTTAAGTTGTTCCTCAAGGCAACTTAAGCTCATTCTCCTGAAGAACATGATTGTCCACTGGAGAAAAAAATAACTTCCCCAACAAAGAATGAACTTTTCCCAGGGAAAGGTTCAAGTTCCTTGAAGAAACACATGTTCTCTAAGCTACCTAAGCTATGTAATTACCTAGGTAGCCTAGGTTAGGCTACATACCTACCTAAATAACATAGGTTAGGCTACCTAGTAGGCCTAGGTTAAACTACCTACCATGTAGGCTTCGATGGCTTACGCTAGGTTACATACTTAATAAGTTTAAATGACCTAGGTTAAATTACTTATTTTGTAGGCCTAAATGGCCTACGATATGTACATAGCTACCAAGTTGATTTCGATAACCTAGGTTAAACTACCTTATACCTAATAGGCCTAAATGGCCTAAGCTACTTACCTAGCTAGTAAGATAGGCTACCTACCTACTAGGCCTAGGTGGCCTATGTTATTTACCTAGTAAACCTAGACTAACATGCTACCTATATGGCTAATAGGTATACATAGTAAGCCTAGGTGACCTAGGATACCTACCTAAAATGCTTAAACCACCTAATGATAGATTTTTTAGTAATCTTAAGCTACATCCTAGGTAACTTACTAAATAGGTTTAAGTTAGGCTACCTAGTTAAACTACTAATTAGGTTATTACTTAACAAATAACTTATTAACCTATTAATTATGTTAGGCCAGATAGGTAGTCTATGCTTAGCCTAACCTATTAGTTATGTTAGGTTAAGTAGGTAGTTTAGGCTTAACAAATAGGCCAAGTCATTAAATGAGTATGGTTCATTTGACTTAATGTCAAATCATAATGGTTAATTTGACTAAATGACAAACCAGAATGGTCAATTTGGCTAAACCTTATCCGTTCAATATGACCAATTTGATTAAGCCATGGCCATTTTGATGGATATTTGTCCATTTTGACTAGATTTTCAGTTTGACACTTGGTCAAAAAGGTCACTTTAGTCAAATGTACTGGTCAAATGTAACATGTGTTTTTCATGCCCCAAACCTTTAGTCAAAATGGACATACCCTTGGGTCAATGTGGACACTTTGGTCAAGTTGACCTTATGAAAAGTTGCATTTTCTTATAGTGTGAAAACTTGTATATTCCAAAGGTTCCAAAACACTAAATTTAAATTGGTCAAAAGTCCCACAATCATTTTCTATTACACTTGTTATTGTATATTTCTTCAAGTTGTGAAATTTGTGACATAAATGTTAGATAATTTGGATAGTGAACTTGTTTAATTAAAGTCCTATAAATAAATTGAACAAATTGCACACAATTATGACAATCTATGAACATTGGAAGAGCCTCAAAAGAAGAAGAAACACACCCTATGCCCTAAAAGGGTTGACCACTGTTCCATAAATAAATGCAATTAGTACATTATAAATGCTAAATTGAAAAAGGTGGAAGTAGATGGCCAAAGTTAACGAGTTAATGCTAGGGTGAGAAAAGTACCTAAAAGGATTTATGGGCTTTAGGGATGGGTGGGTTATGGCAAAAAAAGAAGTTGGGGTGGGTGGAAGTCCTCTCCATCCATGCATGGATAGTATCCCAAGCCATTATATGTTGTTGTTCTTAGTGGAAATTCCTTGCCAATATAAAATCTAAGGTTGTTTAATTTATTGATATAGCTCATGGTTATGGCCCTTCAAGGTTTTGGATGAAGATTGACTATTCTTTTGATTTTGGCTAAAATTGGAAATTTATTGGTTCTACCTTTAGGGAAAAGATTAAGCATCAATTGACGAAAGATTTGGCATAAAATCTTGGTTCAAACTTGACCCAACTTGTGAATGACATTTGAAATACAATGTGTGTATATGATGGATGGATATGTTTCATAGATATGAGTGCATCAAGATGAGAAATTCTAGATCCAATAAATGAAGTTTTAGGTTTTTGATTCAAACTTGTTTTAATGGGCAAAACCATCAAGCAATGAACGACTTGTTTATTTATCATGTTCAACTCCTTCCACTCTGCACCTTGTTGAGTGTCTCACTATTGTGGTGCATGAATGTATTCAACACGAATTAGATTATTTTCCAAATGATTGATTTTTGGAAAAAAAAATTATCAAATTTCAAGCCTATGTTGTCAAATTGTGAGAACCTAAAAAAAACTATTGTGATGCCTTTTTACATGTCAATTGTGAAGAAATAAATGGCATGGCCAATGATGCTCTTTAAAAAGATACCATATAGTTCTTCCTCAAGTGCTTTGATTTAAGGGGGGGAAAATGCACCTTTACTGTGTGTGTCTATGGTGCGACATGAAAGGGTCGTGTGTTTATTGGGAATAGTGACTGAAGAGAGTAATAAAGGATGCAAGCACATTGGGCCCATTCTTCTAAAAATAATTGTGAGAAAAATACTCAAAATAAGTTGAAAATTTTGGAAAATAATAGTATATCATGTGTTGAAATGTAATATAATAAATAAATTAACTATCTGATGCCTCAATGTTGGTTCTATTCCTACATTATGATAATTGTATGATAATTGTTTATTGTCCTTCCAATTTGAAGGTTGGCCACTTAGTGACAAATTTAGTCATGATTGGATAGATAATGTTTTGGCCATTTGGGAAAGATTTCCATTTTTGTGAATAGGTTATAGTGTTTAAGACTTCATGAAAGGCTATATAAGTAATGACATATTGTAAACAAGAGGTTTTTTTTTTAAATTTGTTTTTTCAAGTGGAGCCTTTCCCCTTCTCAATAAAGCTTGATCATTTATATACATAAAAGTTTATAGTGATCAAAGTAGAATATGTAAATCCCCTTTTATGGTGCATAGAATCCAGAAAAACAATTATGTATTACTACAATAATGTACATCTCGAAGCCTTTAGTAAAGTTTTCGATCTCCCTTTTAAGCACGCTAACTTTGTTTTAATGTTAAATCTATAGATTGTTTTGTTTCTTATAGGATTGGGGGATGCATTAAACATGGGAAGCTCGTAATGTAAGGACACATGATATGTTAATTTACATTTAAAGGGTGGGTGTGACAACTTTTGATACGTGCATTTCATTTCTAAAAACATAACCCTTCTTTACATAGTGTATATCCCATAAATCAATCAAAAGTCAAAACTTGTGAAATCAAGCATAACACCTCAAGCAATGAACTTTAACATAACCTTTAAGGTTTTGCATATCTTGCACAATGATTATATCAAGTGTTCCATTGTTGGATAATCCATATCATATAAGGTCACATGTTTTATCAATAAATATTTTGGAATAACAAGTGGCATGTATAATAATATTCAAAAATAAAACTATAAGAATTGTTGCAACCCTACTTTGAGGGAAATGTGAGGATGAAACTCACACTCCCAAAATTGGGACTTGGGAGTCCTCCGGGACTCTTGAAACTTTAGAGTTCAATTACAGGGGGTCAAAACACCTCACATTTGGACGTTCTTTATATCATTGGAAAGCTAGCAAAACGTAGATGTCAAAAATGGCCTCGTATGGGCCATTTGAACATTTGCAGCACAAGTTATGGTGAAAAGAAGGGTCGGGAATCAAACTGGCAATTTGACTCCTGACCACTAAAAGTCAGGAATCGATTCGACCCCGGTGCGTGCAAGTGGAGTGCAACACACCGTTGGAAAGTTCTCGAAAAGAGCTATAAGTTTGCTTTAAACCTCATCCTAATTGGAGGTCTGAACAAAGAGTTATGATCGTGCAAAGTCCCGGGAGTTCAAACCGGGATAATTTCGGGATTCCTCCTTGGGAGTCCTGGGACAAAAAGCCATTCGGATGTGGGTGCTGCGGAGAGGCAAAGAGTATACTCTATGGGGGAAGGTGATGGCTTCCCCCAAGTTCGGGCTGTGGTGAGTCTTATGAGTCCAGAGTTGCCCATGGTTTGTCCTAGCACCAAGGGTGCTCCAGAAAGTGATATAACCAACTTGTGGGTTGGTTTGATGCAGGTTCGAATGAGTGAATAGCTTGTCACTCTTCCTAATCCCATCCCGAAGTTTCAGCACACCCCTCTACCCCTTCTAGTGTTGAGAGCTGGGAGCGTGCTCCAAGTTCTTCACAATTCCGCTATGTGAGTAACTTAGACCCAACTTGGGTCTAATTAAGAACTTGGGAGCATGTCAACAACAAACACGTGTAGTTTTGTAATTACAATAATGTAATCAAAGAATGAAATTTTTAAATCAATGGTTTGAAAATAAATACTTTTATACCTTGTAAAATAATAAAAGTTCAATTTTTTGATAATTGTTCATCACAATTCATCTATCCATTCACATTATCAACAAATGTTTTGGTTGTTTCATAACATACATATGTGTGTTACTATTAAATAATTATTAGAGTTTTTATTTTTGGAATGTTCCTTCTCTTCTCATTTAAAAAACAAGCCATTAAAAAAAAATTACATGGTCTTTACATTGGGTGACACCTTTGGATGAAAACATTATTTAATTGATAGACATGTGCATATGTGTTAATATATATTGTAATATATCGAAGGTTGAGTGAAGTGCAAGGTAATGCTTGAAAACAAGGACATTACTAGAATAAGGGCTCATTTGAAGCAATAGTTGAGTACGGACCCCTTCATCCATTGACTATTTGTATGCGACTTAGAACAAGTCCCATTTTTGCAACTATCATATAATGCACTCATTAATTGTCACTTAATAACATAATAGTTTTTCTTGTAATTGTTTATCACATTATAAATTAAAGTTTCATCATCTATTTAAACAGTTTACAATGTCATCACATTGATCGATGGAAATATGTCATAATTTGTTCCAACAAGACTTTGCTGCATGCCACAATTTGTTCCAATATATTATGCCACGCAACAAAATTTGCTCTAATGCAATTGTGCCATGTGGCATAATTTGGGCAAAATTCATTTAAATCAACATTTATGTAGGTGGATAGAGATACCTATTTAAGTTAAGGAGGTAAGTAAGTTATATGGTAGGACATAATTTTTTTAATTTTATTTTGGGTTTAGCTTTTAGGGTTAAACATTTTTTATTGGTTCATTCCAAATGACAAATTTTTTTAATATGAAAATATAAAACAAAACATCTTCTTTATATAATTTGCAAGATGGAAATGACGGACAAAACATATGGGATAAACTTTCTACTTGTAAACTAAATTGGAACTAGAAAATTTATCTAATATCCTTTTTAAATTTTTTTTTGTAAATTACATAACTAAATAAGTAATAACTAACTAACTAGTTAACTAGTTAACTAACTAATTGTTGAGTTATAAGTTACTATTTAATAAAAATGATTATATTCTAATTAATTATCATTATTACCTAACTAAGTAACTTGTAAATATTAGTTTATATTATATATTAAATATAGTACTTAATTAGTTTACCTACTTACTTATTTACTTATTTAACTACCTAGCCAACCCACAATGTATATAATATATATGTTGAACATGTCCTAAATATAAAATAAATGCACAAGTCTATTAATATACCTCTAAAACATTCAAAGACACTTTAATATATTTCAAAACTATAAGTACATATAAATGTCAAGTTGTATCACTTTTGCAACTAATTTGAAATGGAGGCCTCTTCTTGGATGAAAACCCAATAAATTAACCAACATGGAAAGATGGATAACTTAGCAATTGCAAATTAGTCATACCATAGTTGCAAGAAAAGTAATAGGTTGAAAAGGATGATGGTTATTTGTGTAAATGACAAAACATAATTAATTGCATATAGTCGCAAATTAGATGTTTTCATACTACAAGATTTATTTTAGTGAGACATTTACCATAACTAAGGTTAAGTGAGTTCTAGATAGGGTGTAAACTGTAGCTAAAGCTAGGTGTGTTTTAATGGGTGGTTAATATAATTATGGTTTCAACAAAAATATGATGTGCATTCACATTTAGATTTTTACCATAGCCAAGGTCAAGTGTGTTTCAAAACAACTACAAACCATAGTGGAAACCAAGTGCATTCCAACAAGAACGTTTATCGTAATTAAAGTTTCAATGAAACATGATGAGATGAAGGCATTTTGACAAGGATGTTTACCATAGTTAAGGCTAAGTGCTTTGTAATAAGGATTTTTTTTATTGGGTAGTGGAACTATTAGTCAAAATAGGAAGAAATAAACATGTATTGTGATATCATCATTAAAAAATGGGTATATCGTATCTTCCCAAGTTACAATGCAAACATTATGGCTTTCATCAATTTTTGGGACACTTGGTATGTCATAGATGAAACCCATTATTATATATGATGACAATCACGGCTATATATCTTTATAATAAAATTCAACTTTTCATGTGTGCATGAAACATATCAAGATTCATCATCATTTGGTGTGACACAAAATTGAAAATGATTTTATTAAGTTGGTGTATTGCCACACAAAAAATATTGTTGCAAATGTATTGACCAAGGCTTTTCTTTTTTTTGACAAACCTGAACATTTCCAATGCTTGACGGTGTGATAAAATGTGTAATTTAATAGTTTGTTGAATTGGGGTGTTGGATGTCAACATCTTTTTTTTTTACCAAGTTATTTTTATTTAGATGTTTATGTTTCATGCCCAACTAATTTTTGGGACTATAAGCGAAAGTTAACTAAGGAAAGTAACATTTGCATGTGGAATGTGACCCCTGATTCAAGAGTAGGCCAAAGCTTGAGATCATAAAAGTTGTAAGAATTTGTGTGATCCTAAGGTTGGGTGGAGAGCTTATAATAAATTTATGTTTTGTTTGCATCATATTGTTTTCAGGCTAAGTGGAAGTTTTTTCTTCTCAAAAAGACTTCCCACCGGGTGGATTGAAACAACTTTAATGGTATGGGAGTACCTTGGTAACTTTGACATTATCTTTGAAAATTCGTTTAATTCAAAACTAAATGTTATGGGGGAATTTGGGCATGTTCTTGCTATTGCTGGAAAATTCTTAGTGAGTAGGATTGAATGAAGGTGAATGGGAACTGTTTAGACCTAAGGTGCAAGAGATACTGAATTCTAAGTAGTTTTTATCATTAGAAATTCAATTAGATTACAAAAAGTGGTGTTGAAAGGAAATATCGATTGAGTAATCAGTTCACACATGGGCCGACAGCACATGCTACACTAGTTTATATTATTTTGTAAAAGTGTTGAAAATTTCAAGAAAATTCAGTTTTTTCAAAGAACAAGGAAAATAAGGAACAGTTTAGAATATTCAAGGATCTTCTTTTTTCAGCATGGCATCATGAAATTTATTGAGTCATTTGACAAACATTTGTTGAAGCTGCTCTTGTAGTAACTACTATGATATTTGCCCTTTAACAGTTGCCTGGTGGTGAGAGCTTGAAAATGTGGCAATTTTGGATCCTGCTGATGTTGTCCAAGAGATTTCACACCAATGCACATGCATTTGGGCTTGGCACAATGTGCTCACAATGTCTGTCTTTGTGTCTTTCAAATGATGCAGTTGAATACATGTAAACTATTAAAAGATCACGGAGTTGTCAGTTTGAGAAGCTTACAGTTCCAGAGAGACAATTGAAGAGGTCTTCGAACTCCCTGAAGGTCTCTGAGCACACATGCCTCTCTTTAATCCCCATTTTCATCCTCAAACTCTATTCTCAAATAGAGGAAACAAACAGACCGAGCATCAGTTTGAGTTTTCTCTGCATAATGTGGAAGGCAAGACATGAAAGGATGTGAAGGGAATGTGCCATTTACCAACTGTAATTTCTATTAGAGGTTCAGAAAAAGAGACATCTCCCATTCCAAATTCTGATGCATATTCGTCTTCAGTATTTCTTGCAGCTGCACTTCTATGGTTTGGTAACAGGGGCCTTCATCAACTCCCACAAAACCCAGTGTGTTTTTATTTCAAGAGAGATAGTCTTATACACTGCTCTCTCTCTCTCTCTCTCTCTAGAATTAGATTGGTCTGCATACCTGACCTGAGCATCATTTTCACCTGCCATTTGTCCTCTGACACCTTCCTTTCACAGGGCAGGCAAATGGTCTGACTTCAATGAACCATATACACCAATTTCCCTTCGGTAGCTAAGCAATAAGACTGCTGAAATAGGAGGAACAAAAATTAGATTGCTACCAAAGCAAAAAAATAAATCTTGGAGCTGATACTGTAAGCAATCTGGAGTATAGGTAATTTAGAGATTCTTCTTTGTCACCTCTCTGTATCTGTAGGTATTGCCTCTTCACAGAGGCAGGGCTCTATATTGTTGCAGCAGCTACCTAGCTGGTCACCCATCCCAGTTTGTTCTCTGCCACTATTATGCTTTAAAACTTTAGCGTTGACATGGGATCTGGTGTACCAGTCAGTTTAGCCAGAACTGCCAATGTTGTACAAAGATTTACCTTCCTCACTTGTGGTAGCCTTGACCATGAACACCTGTCTATTCTGTTTAGCTTGCTACTCTGCTTCATTAACTCCAGGCCAATCCTGAAAGGGCAGCTTTGTGTAAAGTCTCATTTCCAGCTGCAAGTACCTCAATATTTACTTCTCCTGCATTCCATCCAATCAATAACTTTAAAATCCTGCTGGAGATAAGAGAAGAAAAAAGCATTTTCACTGCATTCACTCCATACAGAGCCTTACATAGGTGACCTCACAATCATGACCTGATTGGCCCTTTGACACTCATAAGGGTAAAGGAGTTCAACACTAGCATGGTGGTGGGCAGCATGACCTTGGCATCACTGTAGCCCTCTAATATACAACACACTGGTATCTTTTCCAGGACTTGACAATAATTAGTCCCATAACATCTGTCAGGTGAGCATTCTTAAAGAATTTGGTTTCATCTTTGAATCCTATTGACTGGGTAATGTATGGACCATCAAAATACTGCTGGATGAGCAGGAACAGGTTCAGAAAAGCAGAATCAACAACATGAGAATTTTTTTGCTTGTGGTAACTGCTTCTCAATACCCAGTCCAACATCACTTTGTTTACAAGTTGGACATGGCATTTTTCAAGGAAAAAATGTACCAAGTTCAGGCCACCATCGTAGGGGTTCGCCATTCCAATTTGTCATCACACCACCTGCTCCTTCCACTATGGGCACTAATGCCAAATAGTCATAAGGCTGTAGCCAAACCATATCCAACCATAGACTGTCAAATTCCAACTGCCAGAGTTCTCAACCCTCAATCTTGGAACTTAGTGCTGCCTGTTTTCAATTTACCTCTTTATCTTCCTTCTCACTTTGATGAAGCTGAAGGCAACATCTGTCAACATCAGCAGTGCCTGTCTATGTCCAAACCAAGTGCGCAGAAATAACTCTTCTCAAAGCCTTGTACTTGTTCACAACACAAATAGCTATTGACACCTGCTAGTTGTGCTGAGAGTTTCATGCTAATACAATTTTGATATGTCATGTCTGATTTAAGTAACCTGTGATTGGCCTTGGACCCAAATTGAATATAAGTGTAGAGTAAGTGTAGTTGAGAAAAGGTACCTTTAGCCCCCTTTCAATGATAAGATCAACATGGCCAGCTGCTAGAAGTCCATAAGCATAGCAGTCACAACCATACAGAGGTACTTTCACCTGAAGGAGGAAACAGTCAGACAACTAGATTTAATTACCTGCATTTTTCTGTGCACTGACCTAGATATGCAACTTGCAAACATTTCTCCTCATAAAGAAATCCTCACAAATTTGTGAATCAACCACCAGTGTGTGCCTGCTTGTTGAGGAAGATGTAACTAAAAACTGTACAGAAAGCAAGAGATGAGAAACCAGAGCTGAGGACTTGCCAGAAAAATGATACCTTATTCCGGACTCTACTGAATGCCAACTCTGATTCACCAGAAAACATGTGCGGACTTGTGGTATACCTGCCACCCCAGCATTTTGCACATGAGTGAAAACAGGAGAGACATTCCATTATATAAGTTTCTTATTGGCTCACTACAGGATGTGAAGATGTGAAATAACTACTGGAGTGCCCACAGCAGCAATAAATTGCTAATATTAATCCCGCTACTAGGTCCAAGATACTGAAAGCAAGATGGATAACTCACAGGTAGGCATTCTTAATTAAGTCGCATGATGCACGTGTTTGAATAGCATCTCCATTAAGCATTGACACTTGGCCCTGTATGCCAACCCACCGCTCACCAAGCACTGGCTGATCTATAATCCCAAACACCTGCTTTCATCCACCATCTCATAAAAGCCATCAGCTTCAAGCAATAGTAGACCCAAGGGGTTGGAACTCAATAACCAAGGAATTGTATTTTTGTCCCATGTTCTTATAGTCTGCTCAGAACTGTATAACCACAACCAAACATGACAACTCACATGCAGGATATATTGTGATTGGGTCATAGTTCAGAATACTGAAAACGATGAAGATACTTCATGAGATGCCACAGGCCTCAATACAAGGAAACTACAACAGAAAACACCATAGTGCTTACATTGAGCAGTAGATGGAGACAAGGACTTACCGGGACTCCTTTATAAACCAAGGCAATGAGCGTACCAAACACAGGTTTTCCTGTTTCCAACACCACTGAGATGTCAGAGATCAGAAGTTTCATAATGTTTTATGCTAGATTCCATAATAATGGTTTGTGATTTACATGCCTGTTGTCAGCAGACAAGGCAAGCCCTGTTCTCATGAGTGAAAACAGTTTTGTCTTCTTTAAAAATGCTGCCATTGTCTTATGCACTATGTGCAAATGGAAGGCAGGCAGGCAATCAAAGAGAACTGTAGTCACCAGTGATGAAGCTCTTGGTGCCATCAATGGGGTCTAAAACCCAGCAATAGTCAGAGCCTCCTTTAGGCATCTTCAAGCCTCCTTCCTCCCCAAATCTGTCACACTTTGCTATTAGCATCCTACCCTCCCTATTTATAAATTTCTTTTCATGACGGCCTCCATAATTGCAGTTTCTTGTATAAAAATGCCTCTTTGCAAATCCACACTTATTGTGTAAATAGATTTACATGTAGTGAGCATAATTTCCCAAATCATTGATTCAAAGTCTGCAGCAAACAATCCTCAACAAGGCCCCATGCATGATAATGAAGAGTTTCACAGACAAAAAACTGCAAACTTTTGAAACTCCTTAACAGACAGAGTATTTACTTGTGCAAAAGCAAGCGAGCAAGCAAGCAAGGATGTGTGCGTGTGAGTGTTTAGCACTTACATAGCATGTGTGGGAAAACGCTCTGCTAGAATTGAGCACATGGCCTCTTCTGCTGCTCGATCAGCAATTGTAACAGGGCCTGCACAAAATAACAAATACATATCGTATTCTTCTCTGTGTTAGTTCACCCATTTTGCTACCAAGAAAGAGCAGACCGCAGAGAAACTTCAACATCAAAGACACTCCTGGACGCCAAAACCACATGATGAAAGCACATCCTGAAAGATCAAAGTCTTCCTCAATTGACAAAAGTCACTATTTTTCCCAAATACAGATGGAGAAAATTGAACATTGAGCAAGGAAACATGCAAGGAAATTCATAGTATTTCAAGACCTTAGCCATCTCTCACCACTCAAAAGAATACTCACTGCTGCTTCTTACAGAAGTACAAACTTCACATTTTTGGTAATAGGAAAACATAGTTGCTTAGTTACAGACCAACAAAGGACAGACCTTGGCAGGCAGGCAGGTGAAAAAACGTTGTTGAAGACAGAGGAAAAGAAACTTCACAGATCAAAAGTTTCAAACCCAGGACTACTCAGTCTCACATAAAATCTTCACAAACTAAGCTTTTGAAAGCAATTACGTTGGAAACAGATAGCAATTTTTTTAAAGCTTTTTCCTCACTAGACTCAATTTTGTCCTCCAGGAGGACCACGCCAGTATGAATGGTTTGAACGCCAGAGAGAGAGAGAGCTCTCTCCCACGGCAGAAAACTCTTAATGAATTTACAAGAGAAATGCATATCCACAAGAGAATATATCCTCAACACAAAAAAACATGCATGAAAACAAAGTCCGAGAATTGATTCTGCAACACAACACAGAAAAAAAAAAAGCCAGGAAGAAGAGAGAAGTGTATGACCGATGCAACAACAAGAGAAAGAAATTATCCGTCCAACAATAACAACACTACAAACAGAGAGAGACATCGCAAATGAAAGACAAATTACCAGCGAACCAAGAAAGCAAAGGATCTCATCCACAGGCACTCGATATAAGCAGATGCGTCATGCGAACAGACAAAACATTACAAGTAGAAGAGAATAGAAATGAGAGACCATGAGAGCGACAAAGGATTTTTTTCGCAGAGCGATAAGAAATAGCAAAACGAGGGAAAAAGAACAAACAAACAGACAGACAAGCATCGGAAGAAGAAGACAGCGGCAAAAGTTGGAAAGAGAATTGCAAGGATGTGGCATGCGGACTCACTGGAATCTTCCTTGTCGATGATCTGGAAGCGCGATCGAAAGTAGTTCATGATAATCGTCCCGGCGGCATTTGCTAACTTGTGGCCGACTTCCACAAACTCGTCCATGATTGCCTCATTCTCGCGCTCTTCCTCCACCAGTGCTGCGGAGTGCTCGGATCTTGTGCCGACTTGTTGTGACAACGCGGGGATTTCTTCGGCGAATGGAACCGAATTGGAACGCGACTGGCTGCGCACAGAGAGACTCCAAATCTCGCCTCCTCGTCTACCACTACTACGGTTATTACCGAACTCCGAAGCATTGAGCAAAGCACGATCGGTGGAGCTGCTGAACACAGGAAGTCTACGGACATCGCGAATCGACGAATAAAAGCGCGCGTCAGTCGACGTTGTTGTTGATCCTCTTGCTGTTGCTTCAGATACAAAATTCTTCAACGCCGAGAGGCTCAAACTCGTGTCGGAGACGTGCGAAGCGCGCACGGGAATGACGTTGTTCTGCGACAACAAGCTTCTTCTACTGGCAGCTAAAGCAACGGTTCTAACGAAAAAAGACATGGTTGCAAAGAGCGAGAAGCGAGAAAGAAGACGGTACCGAAGAAGAACACGGATGCTGAAGAAACAAGATCGCGCGAGGCAGTTAAAAAAGCTTGGTGGAGCTGTGGCGATGGCGGGACCGCAGCAGCCTTCGTCTCTCCTTCTCTCCCTCTCGCACATATTCTATGGGAACGTATTGCATATTCGACGGGAACTCGTAACTGTAGGATTCCAGTGGTCCTTGGGAACAGCATTCCTCTCATTGTTTTTTGGAAGCTCATCAGCGTTCTCATTCTTGTACAGCATTCTCATTTGAGAAACTAATAAGGAACGTAATTTGGGAGCGAAAATTGGGAACGAAAAAGGGGAACCAAATTTGGGAACTCAAGTTCCCGACTGCTCTTGGCACTCCGGTCCACTCCACGAGTTCGGAAAATTCCATTGCGACAGCTGCGGACCTCGGATATACTAGGGAATACACGAATTCTCGTTCTCCGTTCCCCGTACTGAGGGGGACGTATTAGTACTTACGTGACGCAATCATGGCTCTTTGGTAACTGAAGATGGCACTTGATTGGTTGTTTTCTTAATTAAAAAATAATTCAAATCTAAGTTATTAAATTCCCTATTTTCTTGACGAAAACATTAAACAGAAATTTATTTTTAAAAAACTAATGGCGTTTTCAGCACAAATTATATTGTTTTTAGAAATGCTAAAATTTTTTTTCAATATATTTTTTTTTTCAAAGAATTTTTTTTTGTGGAAAGAAAATGAATAATTTTTGGGGAATATTATGAGAACATTCGGTTTCGAAATGGAATCTTCAAAATTAATTAATTATTCAACAAACAGACAGACGCGTCCGGAAGCTGCCCTGACAGGAAAGTATGGCTGGTGGAGGGCTTGGGACGGCCAATATACTTAATACGGTAGGTGTGCCGATACCATAGTACCCGTCAATGATTTTTATATTTTTTCAATTTTCCAATGTTGTGCCATTAGCAAGCATCCCAAGAGAGATTTTTGCATTAAATTGGCAAACATGGTTTTAAAACCTGTCTAAACCTCTTTTTTAAATGCTACCAAAATAAAAAATCAAAGTCCAAATGTGATTTTAAACAATAAAAATTCAAAAAAAGTCCCGAAATTTGGCTTAATAGGAATATTTTGACAGAAATGTTCCTTTTTTAAAAAATGTCTTGGATCACCGGTTTTTTTTTTTTCTAAAGGTAAAAAATTACATTTGCTTTGATGTTTTGTAGGAGTGTTTAAAATTTTAAGAATAAAATAAAATAAAGAATTAACTTTGAAATTTTAGAAGTAATTGGCAAAAAGAAGGGATCAAATGACCAAAGGTTTGGTGTGAGATTTTCATTACTTTTACGGATAACTCTAGTGTCTTAACTCGATTTAAATCCAATAGCCTGGTACAATTTGTTAGGTCACACCATTCTTGGGGTCGAAAGAATGGTTGTGACCAAACAAATTCCGACCAATTTGTTTTTGGAATTGAAAATTTTCGACTTTTTTCAAAATCGGAAAAGTCGACCTTGCAATCCAACCTTCAATTCGATGCCAATCAGCACCAAAAGGTTGCGATTTCATTATTATGTTAATAGTTTGTTGGCCTTGCCTACCAAGGGGAAGGATATTGTGTTTAGATTCATTATAGAGTATATAGTAGCTTAAGGGATTTTGGCCCCTAGTTAGTTCATAGGCCTATTTTTACAAGAGGATTTTTGAAAGATGATATTTTGACTTGTGTTGAAACTTGAGATTATTAGTTATAGAGTTCTTCTAATATCTTGAAGGATTTTAGTTTCATTTAGAGGATTTTTTTTTGAAGATTATATCTTTGCATGGTGGAATATTTGAGTTTCCATAATTCTTCTTTTGCCTTAAGATACTTTTTAATGTAATTGGCAAGGCCACAGTGTAATTGACACACCACCTTTGTTTCTCTTTTTTTTTTTTTTTGGGGTGGGAAACCGGCTAAAGTCCAAGATAACCAGAATCTTCACCCCGGGCCAGCAACACATATGCTGGACTGGAGTTGATTCTTTTTTTCTTTTTTTCTTTTGTTTGGGAGAGAGGAAATCTTCAAATTTAATTAATCATTCTATGCCGAACCCCTATACTACTTTCTACACTATACTAAATTCCGATCTTCTTCAACTGCAAAATAAAATAAAATAAAATTTAAAATAAAATAATATATATATATAAGGGTTTAGCGTATATATACCCTAAACCCTAATATATGTGTGTGTGTGTGTGTGTGTGAAAAGAAGTCATACGTAGGATGATTCTTTCTAGGCTATAAAATGTGGAAAGCTTTTCATGAGAAAAATGGGATTATTTTCCTTCAGAAAAGAAAGGGTTTGTGAATCTTCTTTGCATCTTCTAAGCATGTGAGTGAGTAGGTACTGAGTATATAGCTAGACAAAAGTGTGATGCAGCAGCCTTTTCTTTCTTTATCTTTTTCAAGCCCTACTACTACTACTACTACTACAATGTTGTTGCATTATCCAAGCTCTTCTCTTTTAGGGCAACTTACAAGTCATGTCATTCACACCTAACTCATGCATATTGGGTGCACTTTCTCCAGCCGCCCAATTGTCCAGTCAGCTACAGGAGTAGTAGTAGTCCACACACACATAGATTCATAGCACTGCTCATTTTGTCAACTAAGCTAAGCTATGGGGACACAAATACAAAGAAAAACCTATTTCCTCTCTCCACCTAGCCTACTTACTTACTCTCTATCTATCTATCTATCCTTCCTTCAATGGTTGTCTGGTGGGTACTGGTTCATTCCAGCATTCTGTGGGTATGTGTTTTGCATCGAGAACATGCGATCTCGAATCTTATGTATTAAAACAAAAACAAACAAAAAACAAAAAAATTGCAAAACCTCGAATCTTATATCTTAAAAAACACAAAAACTTGCAAAACCTTTGGGTAAGGTCTTTAACAAAATTTGAGAAATGACAGAACCTCTTGATAAGGTTTGTATTGCCTTTGCCCAACCCATGGTGGTAATTGGATACAGGGGTTTTTTTATAATAAATAATAATAAAAAGATAATGTGGTTCTAGGTTTATCCTGGATTCAGGGTTACCAAAAAAAATGTCAATTTTATCCAAATCGACATGAGTCTTTGATCTAATTTTTCAATTCTAACACACAAAGTATCCTAGAGACTTCAAAAAAAGACAATAACAATTTAAAGAGCATGCTTTGAAACAAATCACACATGTTTTGTTGTCCACAAAAGACCATATGAACTTCATGTTCTTGAAACACGGGTTAAGGATGATCATCAATATATTCTATGTTTTCATTTGATTGTAAGCCATTAATAATGTTATGAACAATACCAATATTCCCATAATGTGTGCCACCATCCTTTGTTTGGATGTTGAATCAAAATCATCACAAATTCAAGGTTGATTTCAAAGCTTGAATCTTGGCAACATTAACTTTCATGGCAACATGCACAAGGTGAAAGAAGAAACAAGTGCATCTAGGGTCCAAGCAAGATAAAATAGGCCCAAAAAAAAATCTTTGAATACTAAAAAATAAAATTGTGTGACGAATCTATTAAAAGTTAGGTGACAAATTATGAGATTGACCTTTTGAACTACATGAATGTATGAAATGTGATATGATTTTTATTTTTTTAGAAATTATAAATGTATCAATAGGTGAAAACACGTTACAATGAACAAAAAATGTAATGAAACTTCACGTAATTAATCCAAATTATATAGTTTTAAAATGTAATGAATTTTGAACACCTTTCAAATTCACCTTTTAAAATACCAACAAAATTTTTGGTTTGATCAATAACATATTAACATGCCTTTGATATAACATGGCCAATACAATGTGACACTACAAATGTGCATGACAACTAAAAAGGAAAACACAAACCAACACTTGTCAATGCATTGGTCAATGTACTTAAATTAGATCATTTGTCTTCACTTAGCAATTATATTGTTGAGCAAACCGAATGAATCAATCAAAACCTTTATTTGGTTTGCCATGGTCACACCAATTACATTATGTAGTTCAAATGTCCCCACAATCATGTATGGGTGGGCTTTCATGAATTGTAGATGAAGTGACAACCATTGCAAAAAAGTCATATTCAATTTGCAACATCTAAAGATCAAAAAAAGTTATGCAAGTAACACATGAAACAAAAGAAAACATAACATATTTCTCCATCACTTTTGTCACAACATCTAGGAGTATTTCACTCATTACCTACCATCAATAAAAAAACCACAACATATTCACATTGACATAAAACTAAACCTTTCAATGATGGATTCTTGACATATGATAATGGATGGTATCCTTTTTGCAATGTACAATATCAAATTCTTTTCTAAAACATGTTTTGCAAGCTCAAATTTGTGGTAATGTTATTGGTTACTAAAAAAATTGTGATATGAACTTTTTCTTGAAGCATTTTTTGAGTAAAAGATTTTATCATTATTTATATCAAAGCCAACTCCCACCTTTTATATTCCTTTACATGTAAAAAAATAAAATAAAAATTGCAATGAACTTGTGCCATGTTCAATGTGTAGTTCATAAACCCTTTTCTTTTCATTTTGGTAAATATCTTAACACCAATTTGCATTTAAGTAGGGTGGCACACAACATATGGACTCATTTGTGGATTGTAATAATTTATTGTGACATAATCATTAAAAACAACAAAGGCCCAATTATATGACATGTGATGAATGTGATACCACATTTCAATAGGTCAAGAATTATGTAATAAAAAGCACCCCACTTACTTCCATTTCAAAATTAGATGCCTTTGTGATCCAATTATCATTTGAATTGAAAATAAAAATTCATTGCCATTTTTTTTATCATGACTTTAACTAGGCCAAAACATGAAAAATGATGTGGGTAGTGAAAATATCTTGGGATTCAACACATTCCTATAAATGTGAAAGAGTGCAAGGAATTTAGTCCCAAACACACCTTAATGAGCAACACTTTGGGAGTTGTAGTCTTGAATGAATTCTGAATTTTTGGGACAAGGGTGTAAATAATCAATCATAAGCCACACTTGCCCCCTTGGGTCATTAATTATTTTCAAGAATATTTTTGACATTTAAAAAAATCTTTTTACAATCTTGAAAGTGTTTTTTATACTATTATGTTAAGGTTTACATTTAAAAGATTCCAAAACAGGTAAATGTGTGGGTATTAAAATTTTTAAATACTAGATATCAATCCCTTTACATTAAAAGCAATGGTTTTAATTATTTTTCTTCATGTTTGGAAAATTGTACCCCAAAAATGCAAGTAATTAATGTGGTCCAAATTGAGTTGCCATTATGCTATTGAAAAGGCTTTGAAATGAAAATATCATAATTGAGTTTAGATTTTCCATGTAGAATTGTAAGCAAGAAATGATGGCCAAAATAATGACTATGGGTTAAATTGGCAATGTGACTTCTAATCAGTAAAACCCAAGAAACAAGGATCAATTGACTTCCGAATTGAACATGCCATATGACATCAAAAAGGTCTATTCAAGTGTTACAACCTTTTTGTTATGAATAGCCTCAAATGGAATTGTATGTGAAAATTATGAACTCACAAAGTTGCAAGACTCATAACTTAATAATTTTTAAGATTCCCAATTTTCATTTGAGAATCTCAAAAAATTTAACCATTTTGATGTAGCCTTTACACAAAATATATTATATGGAGGAAAATGATGCCTCCTCCTTAACATTCAAGCTATGTGAATCAAGTGAATTTAGGTTGTTTATGAATGGATCCTATCACTAGTTGGCTTCAACTTGTACTAATAAACTTGTTTAGTATTTTCAAGTTAACTTGTCCATGAATTTACATTACAACTCTCATCTTAGTTTTATCTCGGAATTCATGCATGCCCTTTTAACCCTTAAGAACATGAAATAATAGAAAACACACCTTGAATTGCATTTCATTATAACTTCAAAACTAGGAAAACATTTACCCTTAATACCATTTGACAAGCTTAAGGGCTTGTCACTTTTCATATGCCATTGCTTCTATAATGTGAGCGGGAATGTCATTTGTCCTTCTAAATGAATGATGTTAAACCAACCACAAGCTTGAAAGAAAGTTTGGCCCTTTGTTTTTCTAAAAGCTTTGGTTGTTAAAAAAAATAAAAGGCCAAATGAGATTATGAAAATTGAAATATAACATGACAAAGAAAGGTGAACAAAAGCCATGTCAAAACAAATGATTGAAGTGGAAGTAAACAGTTGAAAATTCAAGCTTAGAAAAATATGGAGGTGAAGAAACACCTTAAACCCTAGAAGACCCAAACCCATGTGAAACCAAAAAAAATGTTAGTTTAGTCTTAGGTCAATTCTCTCTGACAAACACGCTCGGGTTGGTGGTTTAAGGTTGAACTTAGTTATTGTGTCTAGACACATCCCAAGTTCAAGTCCTAACATGATTCCTCCAAAAGGGTACATGTTCGAGTTTGATTTGTGATACTTGAAACCAAAACCAAAAGTTTAACTTAGATATCCAGGTACCCGTACAACATTGGTTGACTTTGGCCTTTGATCAAAGTATTTTGATGAATATCCTTGTATTCAACTCATGATCATACTTTGGTGGTATTGAGATTTTCTTTTTCTTAGTTTTCCTTTTCAATAATAGTAACTACCTTTGGGGAGATTTTTATTTGTGTGCATGTTCTAGGCTTAGGTTAAGCTAGAGTTGTAAATGCCTCCAATTTCTTTTTGTTTTGGGATTGTTAATAAATGTTCATTTCTTTTGTTTATTTATGAGATTCCTAAGGTTGACTCCTTTTAGTTTATTAGAATCATAGGGGAGGTGGGGGGGGGGGGGGGGGTGGTGTGTGGGCCCCTTCTTTATTGCGGTTGGGTGTTTGGGGAGGTAGCATTTTTGGTCTTTTTTTTCTTTTTTATGGGGAGCAGTCTTTTTTTTTTTTTTTTTTTT
>Ga0116231_10004955_pt1 | contig 26635 bp, 15 predicted proteins | sample S1TSphgellanicum_2_FD_89695 | JGI IMG/M metagenome (GOLD analysis project Ga0116231, IMG submission 89695) | Host-associated microbial communities from peat moss isolated from Minnesota, USA - S1T2_Fd - Sphagnum magellanicum MG | ecosystem: Host-associated > Plants > Peat moss > Unclassified... | reverse complement strand
TAAAACCAACCAACAAGTTGGTTAGTTCACATTCTGGAGCACCCTTGGTGCTAGGACAAGCCACGGGCAACTCTGGACTCACTTGACTCGTCACAGCCCGAACTCGGGGTAAACCACCACCTTCCCCCATATAGTATACTCTGTGCCTTTCTGCGGCACCCACATTCGAATGGCTTTTTGTCCCGGGACTCCCAAGGAGGAGTCCCAAAACCATCCCGGTTTGGACTCTTGGAACTTTGCATGACTATAACTCTTTGCTCAAACCTCTGATTGGGATGAGGTCTAAAGCAAAGTTGTAGCTCTCTTCGAAAGCTTTCCAAAAATGTGTCACACCCCACCTGCACGCACCGGGGTCGGTTCGATTCCTGACTTTTAGTGGTTGGGAATCAAATTGCCAATTTGACTCCCGGCCTTTCTTTTTGCCATAACTTGTGTTGCAGATGTCCAAATGGCCCATGCGAGGCCATTTTTGACATCTAAATTTCAATAGATTTCCAATAATATAAAAAAAACTCTAATGCAAGGTGTTTTGATCCCTGCAATCGAACTCTGAAGTTTCAGGAGTCTTGGAGGACTCCCAAGTCCCAATTTCGGGAATGTGAGTTTCATCTTCACACTTCCCTCAAAGTAGGGTTGCAACAAGCATGTTGAGCAACACATTGATCCTTTAGATTTTGAAGCCCATCAGTAGGAGTGGGAAAGGAATTATGCAAGATTTGTTCCTCAAAGATAATTAGACCAAAAACTCCATGAAACTCAAGAGGAATTTGAGAAGATCATCAAGGCATAGGAGGAACAAATGAAGGGAGCTTTGGCAACTTTGCAATAGAATTATGATATCATGGAAAGCACACTCACACATGCAGTAGAAGAAATGAAGGTGGCTAAAGTTTAACGTTAGGGAATGGTGACAATAATAGTGGTTAAACACAAAGAGGAGATCGAATGGGTCACAAAGTGCTTAAAAACAATTGAACAAAAGTTCTTCAAGTTGTAGATTAATGAGGAGACTTGGCAAGCCAAATCCATGAGTGTAGTAAATATGGATGACATGCAAGAAATCTTTCGTATGCAATTTATAAAAGAGGTTAGGAGGATGGAACAAACAAAGGGTGATAAATGTGGGGAGAAAACCCATAAAGAAATAAGGAATGTGATTGAAGAAAATAAAAACCCATAGCAAGAACCTGATGATTTTCCATGACATGAATGTTCTCCCATGATAAAGGACTTTTCAATTTGTTTTTCTATATGTAATGAACGAACAAAAATCGTTCCCTCTACATCATATGAGGGGATTGTTGGACTCAAGCCTTCTAATCTAAGTGATGTGCTACACATACTGAAGGAACTGGAGCATGCTTTATTGATCATCCCCCATTCAAAGGTCTACTACTTTATCTATCAATTATAAACATGCCTCTTGGTAGGATATGCTCTACTAATGTTCAACACCCACATCATGGTTGATGACTTTGAGCGTATGTGGAAGATATAAAATGAAGAGTTTCGTGAGTATTTCTCCTACAACATCTTGTGTGTGTACATTGTCTTCAATGATGGATGTTGTTATGGATTGCTAGAACATCTTACAAGCTATCTTGGAGTGTATGTGCTACAATATTACTACTAATTGTAGGTGGCATACAACAAGTATTATTTCAAGCATACGACAATGGTCAATCATAAGCCAACTTTCATCATGGTTAAAAGAAATTTGATACCAGACATAATTGATAATAAAGTTTAAAATGACATTATCCAAACACAATAATGGATATAAAAGTTGCAAGATTTATAAGAGGGTGCATGTTCAAAGGTTTATTGCACAAGGTAATGTGTTCGATTGCTTGGCGTTGTGCAACAAAGGGACCACACTTGCATTAGTGCAAGTTCACCTCGGTAAGAACCCAATGATATTACGTGCAATTATTTACCGAATAGACCACCTAGTTAGGCAACTTCTAAAAAAACCCAAGAGCTTATTAACTCATTAGTTCCAAGAGTGTCTCTCACATCCATTGGTATTTGGGAAAAAAATATGTATTGATGATTTCTTTTAGGGAAATAATTAGATGAGAGTTCCAAATCAAAAATGGAGTTTGATGATGAAATTGATGACTTTTTGACTTCAGGCTACATCTTTCAATTTCAACTAGTCTTTCAACGAAAGGGATAGTGTAAGAGTTCAGAAAGATGAAGACCTTATGAAGACACTATATTCCTTAAAAAGGGATAACGTTAGGAATAACTTTCTAATTGTAGAAAATGTATAAGTCTTTGCAAATTATCCAAGTCTTGTAACAATCTTTAAATAATATCCTATTGAAGTATGGAATTGTGACCTTATCAAACATAATAAAATGATCTACCGAATTATGTTGACACTCTAACTAAATTTAGGGAGTCGCCCTACTGAAAGAGGTTTTCATAGAATCATACCAAACTTGGTGTAACTATTTAGGGCCTACCAAAATGACTAGTATTATTGATAGGTTGTAAGATTCTAACTATTTAACAAATTGAAGAGGTAGGGAGAATAGATAATATATAAGTGAGCAATATATATATATATATATATATATATATATATATATAACACATTTAATTACATTCATAAAGAATGTTACACACCACCTTTACTTTTTGTTGTATATGCATGATTAATTTCACCTTGAAAAGTAGTCTACATGTATGGCTCCATGTAATTTGTTTGAATTACTTAGTTATGTGGTATTGCATGTAGCATGGTAAACAATAACCCAATAGAGATGTAAAACTTGATTAGTGGAAAACCATCGCTAACAATGTTTATCATTTGGATGTTGCTTTGCTAGAACATAATGAAAATATTTTCTTGATTATGTATCTAAGTAAAAATATATGAAAGAATTGTAACAAAATGAAAACTAAAAAACAAATGTTGAAATCCTATAGTCCAAAACATGTATATCAAAATCATGCCAATGGATTTTTAGTATGCAAATTAATGAAAACATACTTTGGGTGTATTGTGTGATGAAGAAACTTTTATCCTAGGTTAAAAAAACATTTTTGTTTTGAAGCAAAACTTTAAAATGGGGTGTACTTTGAGATTGGAAAGAGTTATCATGGTTGAATAAATGATAATTTAACATGCATCTTCTAAATATTGTATTGGCATATTTACATGTAATGATATGCCTTGAAGATAATATGAATTATGTGGTAAATGTGTCACAATATTATCCACCCAGCAAGATACCTTTATTGGCTCTACCTTTAAGGGAACATACTACGCATTAACATGTATTTTGTTTTGTGCTTTTATTTTATTTATTTTAATCTTTTTTTGTCCATTCTTAAAGTAAAGACATTATGTAATTAATTAATTTTTTTGTGTGGATGGGAGTTGATCACCTTTCAATGTACCTAGTATGATGTATATTAACGATTTTATGTTTTTAAGTTAGTTTCCAAATTTTGTAATCATATAATCAATGAATTGGTTCCAGATGGGATGTTCATGATTATATTTTCACCAAACATCATTGAAAGCTCAAACCTTCAACAAATTGAAACCCATTATGGGCATAAGATGGTACATGACCATTGACATATGGTTCAAAAATTTGCCATTGCAAATGCATGAATGGTTGTATAAATTGCTTTTAAGGTTCTTCCATCCAACTTGGAGTACCTTTTCGACATATAAAAATATTATTCAAAAATATCATACCATTGTTATCTAATTTTGTGAACTTCAAGCAAACCAACATTCACATGTGCTTAGTGGACATATGAAATATAACTTCAAAGGGGTGGGAAGGACTAAAGAGAAAATGAAATGTGGTAAGGATTCAACCTTAGAGGTCTATGTTAATTCATAGTACTTTTTGATTGCACTAAACTTTTAGTATAATGAAACATTGTTGTGTCCAAAGTGCCTACATGAAATTATCGTTTCATTATTATTGTTCAACCCATGTAGGCTCATTCATACTTTGTGAATATGCACCAAATGAATTAGATCTTATTTTCAAATATGCAACTTGTCATATTTTTATATTCAATTGTCAATTTTCACATGTTTAATATTAATTCGATTTGAAAAACATACCTAAGTTTAAATTCAAACATGAAACATAAAAATCAAAACAAAACAACAAAAGGTTAAAGACAAAAACACGAAATGTGCCAAAAAACAATGCAAAACAAAAGTTCAAACAAATATTTATAAAGATAAAGTATGAAAATGTAAATAGAACAAGGCTATGGAACAATATCATATCTTAAACTAGTCTTGAACAAATTGAACGTAATAGGAGGTTCTATCTCTATTTATACCCCTTTGGGAACATAGTTCACAAAAGTTGCTATGAAGGTTTTCATATGCCCATTGACTAGGGAACCTTCTTGACAACCTTTTTAATTGTAAATGAACTATGAGTTAATTAAAAATGAACCGAACATGAACTATGAGTGAGCTATGAATTAATTATGATTGAATTAAAAGTTGACAAAAAATGAAATAATAATGAATAGGCAATGCACTATGTTGGGCCTTGTATTGTGTTAATGATGGGGAAAATGTTGAATGGAGAAGTCCTCAAGTCATAAGATGCATTCTTTGTTATGCTAGTCCTATGAATAATTCTAATCAAAGCACTAAAAACAAAAAAAAAATTAATAACATATTATAAAACCTATGGAATAATTAATTTGAAAAAACATTTGGATATAGATCATGCCATAATTGCAAAAACATTTGAGGAAGAGGTCAATAATCCAATAAATTTTTTTGATGAAAAACACCAATCAAAGAAAATGCTTAATGTGTCAATCATTTTAATATCATTTTTTTTTTGTTAATTTTTTTTCAAAAACTATGATGTGTAATATATATATATATACATATTTGCAAGACCTTAGTCTTTTGATTGTGAAAAATCACTTGCCTTTGCAATTTCTTAAAAATATTTAATGTTACACTATGTCTTCAAGTTGGATTTCCTTCCAAAAAATAACTGTTTTAAAAAATATTATTCAACTTGGTGGAGAAAATGAAACAAGATTATGTTTTATGAAAATTTATTGATTGCATTTAAATGCAATAACAAGCTTTGATTTATGGATGTCCAAGGAGGCACATGGTATATTTTCTTTTGTTATTTATTTTATGTAATATTATTACAACCTAAAGAAATAATGATTTATTTGTTTGAGACAACAAAGACAACTTGTAAAACTTTGGCTAACAAGCTAATATAATTGTTTAATCAATATGAGTTGAGAAGAAAAATCACTACTTATGTCAAAGATGAGAGGTCAAATTTGAATATTATGATAATCACCTTGAAATCTATTATGAAATGTGTAGCCATAGGTTTGGATGAAAGTATTCAAGGTACTTGTTTTGGCCATGTTTTTTTAAAGGCATGTCAATATGTTATTATTGACAAAAAAGTTTGTAAAAATTTCAAATTTGTTTCCATCAAATTTGTTTAATCAGATTTGCAAAAATGTATAACCTAGTTTTAAAATTTTGGGAAGGGCAAATATGAGTGGAACAAGGTTTGTTCAAATTTTAAATTTTGCCCAAGAAAATTGAATACCCTAATGAAGACAAGGTGAACTTTTAATTATCTATTAGAAGTTTTTTTCCCTTTTGTTTTATTAAACCTAAAGCCTAGTTGCATATATAAATATAACATGATTAAATATTGTTTGCAAATTGCTAACAAAATCATTATGTTTCAAAATTCTTTGCAATTCAAAGATGTTATCATTCTTTGTTACAATAGACAAAATATCATTGGAATCAGTGGTAGAGTGCCACCTTTTTTTACATGACACATTTTTCAAATAGTTATGAATTCTCTTTCTCTTATTGCGAATGCTTGTGTTTTGAACCAATTTCATGGCCACAGTTGCTTTTTAATGCATTACAATTGGCCATTATTATGTGTTTAAAATTCAAGGAAAAAACTATAAATCCATTATCCCAATTCAATTTGATTGATGATGATTTTAGGATTGCTCTTGAGTTCTTTTGCTCGAACATCGAAAGGGAAGTTTGTGCTATTTTGGATTCTTTCCTTTTTTCTTAAAGAAAATTTGAGAGAAAAAAACTCACAACATGTTGTCATGACATTAGACCTTAGATTAAAAAACCTTTGTCTAGTGTCTTCTTTTATTGATTGTGCAAAAAATGTTAGTATTATTGAAAAATATGATAGATGATCTTTGCATCCTATGCTTTTGAAGTGTTATCATCATTTGCATCCAATAACAAAATTTGAAGTTGGATGTGTAGAGCAAACATTTGATGAAGATTCCAATTTGAATATTTTGAACAAACTACCAACACAAATGAACTAGTGAAAGAACTTGTCATTAGGGAGTTGTTGATTTGTAAACACTACCAAATGTATCCCAAGGAAATCAAATGTTTATTTTAAAGATGAGGAAAGCATGAAGCCATGTTTCCTACTAATAGTTTTTTGGCCAGTCAAATCTTAAGCACTATAAGATGGCAAATTGAAATAGAAAGAGTTTTTTTTTTAAAACAAGCATACTTGCAAACCTAAGGAGATGTTTATAATCAGATTTTCTTTTTAAATCATTTTTGTTAGCAAAAAATAGCCAATTGATTCTAGAAATGGTTCTAAACCCTCTTCTAATTTGATGGAGTCAATTGAAAAAGAATTATATTTTGAAAAAAAACTTAAAGGAGTTTGAAGGCTCATTTGAACATGATAAAATTGTTGACATATAAAATGTTGGAGGTTTTTTTTCTTCATTTTTCCACATTTTTGTGGAACTTTTAGAGGAGTCTGAAATAAAATAAACTTTTGAAAACCAGTATATGAAAACCACCTTTGAATGGCTGTGGGTCTGAACTGTGTGAGACCCATTTCACTTTGTAACCTATGTGAATATATTTTCTCGAAATTTTTGAAACCCTACCCACATCTCTTGAAATTTTAATCTTAAAAAAGAAGAAGAAGAATTGGGGTGGGTCTTGTAAACTCTTGTAAAACCCAGACCCAATGGGTCTTTAAAAAACCTGAGAACCACCCAACACTGGTTGATACATGACTTAAATACAAAGGGCAATACATGTGGTAGTACGAATGGAAAGCTTGCACAATTTGACCCTGTGGAGAAACACTAAGCAATCACAAGAGAGATCTGGTTTGGAGTATGGCCTAGAGGAGGGATCTTGTTTAGATATTTCCTACATTCCACAGACGCAGAGCTACATACCCACACACACAAATGCAAAACATATACTCCAAAGTTGTAATCAAAATGAACCAGCAGATTCAGAAGTCCAATTCTGGGTGACTTACTTCTTTTGTTGGAGAAGAATTTGTGGAACATTCAAGCTTGGCATTGGCATGACAGTGGGGGCAGGGGGGAAGAGTTTGGTTCATGGAGCTTGACAAAAGATGTTGTTGAGATCTTTGTTTGTAGGAAAAGTAACAAAAAATTTATTTTACAGTCCAAGGGCTCCAAGTGGGGTCAAGCCCTGACCTGCCTCAAAGTAGAATATAAGCATGGCCACCATGGCAAGTCTGGCGTGCTTGATCTCAGCAAGCTGCAGCCTCTCCAGCTTGGTTGAGTCTGGGGTATAGACTCCTCCTTTGATTTCACCGGCCAAGGCCAGAGGGTCGAAGAATTTGCCACCAGGATAACCTTGCTGCCCGGTACTATTGCTGAAGTTCTCGGCCGTTCTGGACCAAGGGGTTGCCCATTCCAAAGCCTGTGTCCCCGGGTTGACAAAGTCTGCCCATCTCTTACCCTCCACCCACCCCATAAGGAGTAGCTGCGTTCCCAAAAGAGAGCCAAATGAGAAAGGAGCCACAGCGGCGGGGTCAGCACCGGCTTCGAACCAGGGCACACCACTCCAGGCCTGACCGATAAAGATCCCGACCACGGCAGTCAAGGCCCATCGTCCATGGATAAGCTCAGCCTCCCTGTACCATTTGAGCGCTGCGGGATCCTTGCCTAGACCAAGGGGATCAAATCCGTAGTCCCCTGGAAGACTGCGACCAGGAACAGGTCTTGTGAGCAAAAATGCAGGCAGGAGAATGCAGACAAAGTCCAAAGCTCAAAACAGACAGACAAACAAACCGATTTCAAGCTGGTATCTGGGGACACAGATAGCAAGAGAAGCCCGAGCTTGTCCCTTCAACAAGAGCGATCCAATACCACCCGTTGCAGCGACTAAAAACTCAGTACAATAATTCCGATAGGCGCAATGTTTTTCTCAAGGAAAACTCTGCCGCAAGAAGAAAAAACTGTGTCGCTACAAAGTATAAAGAGCGAGAAGAGAACGCAGGCAAGAGAATGCAGACAAAGTCCAAAGCTCAAAATAGACAGAAAGACAAACAAACCGATTTGAAAGGCCGGTTGCCTCCTCCTCACGTTACAGAGTGTCTAGGGAGACAAACAGCAAGAGAATCGCGCAATTGTCTCTTCAAAAAGAGCGATCCGTCGTCTAATGCCACTCATTGAAACGACTAAAAACTAAGTACAGTAATTCCGACAGGCGCGATGTCTTTCTCATGGACAACCCTGTCGCAAGAAGAAACACTGCGTTGCTACAAAGTGTGTGGTGCGAAAAAAAACCGAGACAGAGTTTTTCTTCAGAAAAATCACAAGAAGCAGAAATCCAACAAGCCTGGACTCGGGAGACAGAAGTCTATATAGTAACGTACGAGCCATCGAGCCATTCGGGGTCGACCAAATTGCCTCCACCCTTGACGCCCGGGAGCCACGACTTCTTGCCGCTGAACTTGGGCCTGGCAGTTACTTTCTTGGTAGCCATGGCCGTGATGCGGGAGCCGCCGCCATTGCTGATCCCGAATGCTGCTACGGACGGCGACAATCGCAGGCTGCTGCTGCTGACTGCCGTTCCCTTGACGAAAAAAGAGCTACTGCAGACGACGACCGCCGAAGATACGCTGCTTGCCATCGCCATTAGCGGGATCGACAACGCCGTTCCTTGCGTCTTCCTCTTTGTTGCAACGCTTTACGAGCTTCGAGTGCGCTGCAATTGGGGCGGAGCGGGTGTGGGGAGGGGGTCTGCGCTTCGACGGTACCTACACAGGTACCTGCTAGGTACACAGGACAGACTCCGACGGTAGGTAGTAGTCCTTTTTTAAAAACTTTATGGCGAAAGTTCGCCAAAATAGGAAATTGAAAATTGAAAAAACTAGAAAAAGAAGTGATTTTTCAGTCGTCAGAACTGCGGGAAAAATGAAAATGAAAATTCACCAGTTTCACATATTCGCCAGGTTTTCATTGTGTAGCCAAAAGATATAGAAGGATGATTAAGGATTTCTAATTTGATTTCTGGTTTGTAGCCACATTTGGCTAAATCTTCCTAGGATGATCATCGTTTTTTCTGCCTGTTGAAATATATGATCGCCACTTTGGCTACAAATCAAAAAAATTCCTTAAAAAATAAACACGGGTATAAGGAGGTAGTGTGTTTTTCGACCCAGTAGTGTGTGTCGCTGCTTGCTAGGTAGGTGGGCTTATCGTAGCCATGGTCAGTGAGTGGCTGGGAGCGAAATTCATATCGTTTCGGCCAATCAGTCGCTTCCCTTGACGGGGCCCACAAATTGGATGATTACGACTACCCATTGGGCCACCCAGAATGTGGCCCGGGTTTTGGATAAATCAACAGGCGTTCCCATTGGTTGCCTCACATCACCAGAATTTGTTAATTTAATTTTAATTTTTAATTTTAATTTTTTTTTTTCTGGTGCCTCACTTGTTGGCATTTCAAAATGCGGGCAGCCAATTCCTGGGTTGTGCAAAATATTCTCAGCAAGAGTACTGCTAATTTTCTTTTCCCCAGTCTGCCCCTTGCCACATTTTTTTTTCACCTCTGCATTTCTAGATATGTTTTGAGTACTTGTCATACATGGTTTGGGCATGTTCCAAAAAAATTTCCCCCTCCTGACCTTTGTCCCATATTTTTCACCTTGGCATTTCTAGACTGTCTTGAGTAAAGGTCATTCATGTTTTGGGCATGTTAGGGGTGCTAGGGGGTAATGTAACATGCTACAAAGCCCTTGGCACATGCTACCCTTGTTATGTGCCCCTTGGTACTAATAACATGGGAGCTTATGAGTGTTTTGAGAAAAATGGATAGAACACATAAAATATTTATCTTTGTGCAGTTTGCACCTTATGAACAAACATTTCAAATCTTATGGAAGGACACCTTTCGTCCCACAAACAAGAGGATAATAGTATAATTAGGTTTAAACTATTTTTAAAAATTATTGTTCAGATTTTTTTAAATTTGTAATAAATTCAAATATTTGGATCACCAACTAGACAATTGTGGGTGCATTTGTGTAGGTTTTTGAAATAGAACATTTCCAATTAGTAACCTACTACCCTAAAATTGACGATCCCCCATATGCCACATGGGGCAATTTTTTCATTTGTCCCTAGATTGAACGAAGAACGTTGTGACGATGGCTATCACAATTCTTTCCTCAAATTAATTCTCTCCCTCTCTTAAAGTCTCCCTATGTGCATTGTGTTTGTGTTTTTCTACAAAAACCCAATGCATCACATGAAGATGGTTTGATTCTTTCTCTTTTAGTCTCCTTGTGTGTGTTGTGTTTGTCTCTCTACAAAAACCCAATGCATCATGTGAAGATGGTTTAGCTTTTTCTCTTTCAGTCTCCCTTTTATGTGTTGTTTTTGTGTTTGTCTATAAATGTTTGATGCTATCATCATCACATCACTTCATAATTGTCACTCTAAAAGTTTCTAAGTTTCCTTTTTTGTGTGTGTTGTGTTTATGTTTATCACAAAAGTCGGATGCCATCCATCACATCATTCCATCATCATCATTCAAGAAAAACACAAGGTCAAAACACTAAAGGAAAAATGTCAATTTGTGATTTCAATTTATGACTATAAAACATTTACAATCAACACAACTAAAATTGTTTTAGTTGCATAAATGAAGTTGCATTCGACATTTAGTTGCAAGTCATGACTCATCATGACTCATCATGATGTCACTAAATGGACTATGGATGATGTATATGGTCAACATATACATGTTCATCTTTTGACTATCTATACAACATTTGCAATTAAGTCTATTTTACAACTATCAAATATCCACACATTATTTATCACATGTCGTATATTAAAATAATTTTAACATAATGATTTCAAATGTTAAAAAAATCAATGCCATAAAATTCCAATGACTTTTGATATTGCCACTTGGTGATACCAAATCGACCATGTGGCACTATGAAAAATTATGGTTGAGAATTTTTTATTATTTAAACATTGATTTTGGCCATCCAATATGAACATTCATTTTAGATTGTCTTAGATTGTGACATGTGACATAATCAAAATTTGCCATGTGGCACATTAATTATATTTTTAAAAAATCAAATGAATATTTATTTGAGTAACTAAGTACATAAAATAGGCCTATATAAGTAAGTAGGTAGGTAAAATTAGGTAGGTAAAACATACCGACATCCTAGGCTACATACCTATTTACCTATTTATATAAATAAGTAATTAAAGCTTATGTACTTATTAAGCTTCATTGAGCTCATCCCCAATGGCACATGTTCTTTAATGTGAAAACAAATGGTAATGCACCTTTCTTATATAGTTTCCAAGATGAAATTGGAGTACAAAACATATGAGTTAAATTTTTTAGTTGCACCTTAGTTGCAAATTGAGTTGCAATTAGAAATATTCTCCCATATGTTTGGTGTTTGTTTTATAATTTGTGAATTATATAAGTATATAGGAAACAAATTAACTAATTAATTAAACAAATAATTAATTAATTAGTCACCTACCTACCTACCCGCTTACAAACCTACCTATAATTACCTACCATTCTTTAATTATTTCATTTTAGAAGTAACATTCACTTTTACTTCATACTTTTTTACTAACTAATCAATTAATTCATAATCATAATGCATTGACAAAATGTAACTATTTTATGAAATTAATGAACTAATTATTCTTTTAATTATAAATTTAATAAATTAGTTATTAATAATAACTTAAATTATTTTTTACATTTAACCTTTTGAATTCTATTTGTCAACTAGATAAATAAATAAATTAGTAAATATTTTACTATTTAAATAATAATAAATACTGAATACATAATATTTACTATGAAATTATGAACTTACTAGTTTATTTAGTTGATAAATATCATTTAAAAAGGTAATCAGTTTTAATTAAGCATCAATATTAAGTAAATAATTTAGCTCATGAATATTTAATTAATAAATATTAAATAGCTCACTACTATTAGTTAGTTTAATATGTATAAACCATGACTCTTAATTAATAAATTTGAATTATCAGATAATTCATTTAATATTATTTAAATATTATCTAAATTACTAATTGAAGTATTAATTAACTTTTAATAAATTCTAAATTGATTAATAAAATTTTATTATTAAATTTTATTTAGGATTTAAATAGGAAATCTGTTTAATTAATCACTAATAATAACTAGATAATTGAAATTGTGAAACTTTAAAAAACATTTTTATAAACTACATAACTTTTAATGAATTAATGGTTATTTGTTATTTACCACAACTTTTGATTAATAAATGTTAATAAACAGATAGTTAAATTAAAATTAATTAATTAACACTTAACTTACTCATTAGTTATTTTGGTTTGTAGCTTGATTAATAGCTTGAAATGAAAAATTTATCAAATAAATAAGTAAATATTGAATATTATATAATAAAATATTTAATTGGTTAAATAATCAGGTAAATGATTAAATATAATCAATGTTTGACTAATGTATTAAATTATTAAATAATTTTAATTAATTAATTAATGATTTCATAGTTTTCATTCTTATCAATTAATTATTGGTATTAATTGATCAATGTTTATTAATTGATTAATCAATAATAATTTATTCTTATAAATTACTAATTCATCAAGAAATAGTAAATTCATTTTAACTAATTAATTATTAACCCGTATTTTACATTATTTAATCAATTTGTTGATATTATTATTTTATGAATAATGAATATTAGTTTGACATTAAGATTATATCATCTTAATATGACCTTGCCACTATAATTTAATTATACATTAAATTAAACATGGTATATTTATAAACAAACCATAATATAAAATCAAATGAAATGGTTTATTTTAATATGTTCATAATATGAAGTAATATGTGTTCAATATAGGTTAAATTCATTTAAATATGTTTAAAAGTTTTTATTGTATGTTTCTTGTACTTTGACTACATGTTAAATATATTTTTAATGTAGTTTAAAACATTTTAGCATACATAAAATGTATAGGCACACCACAAAAAATAACCAAATTATAATTAAATTTGCAACTAAATGAACATAAGGGCCTATTTTTGAGTGAAAAACCCAAAAAGTTAATCAATATGGAAGGATGTACAATTTAATAATCGCACCATAGTTGCAAAAATAGTAAAAATAAAATAAAATGGTTACCAATTGTAAAAATTATAAAACATAGTTGTAAATGACAAATAGTCACATGTAGTCACAAATTGGATGGTACATAATACAAAGATTTGTTGTAGTGAAAACATGTTGTTACTATTGTTGATATGCAAGAACAAAAGTCAATGCTCCCCATTGTTATCACCATTGTTCAAAAAAACCTAGACTTGGCATTCTTAGTCACCATTATTATCTTTTAAAAAGAAAAAGAATTGTTGTTCCCTATCACCATCGATGTTACTTAGGAAGAACGAAAAATTATGTTCCTTGTCACCATCATTGTTTCACAAATAAAAAAAGTTGTTATTCCTTGTCACCATCATTGTCACTCATGAAGAGGAGCTGCTATTCCTTGTCGCCATTTTTGTCATTTATGAAGAAAAGGAGTTTCTATTCCTTGTTGCCATCACTATCATTCAAGAATAAAAGAGTTGCTGCTCCCTATCACCATCACCATCATTTAAAAAAACATGAGTTTCTCCCCTTGGCCATCATTATCACTTAACAGGAAACTCATAACTTTTGCTCCTTGTTGCCATCTCCATCACTAAAGAAGATCACGAGTTGCTATTCATAACCCCTTTTTAAATTGTCCTCTCTATTTGCATTCATGCTTGTTGGAAGAACAAAAGGGATTTGACATTATTTTAAAAGCCAACTTTTCTGTCAACTAAATTTGTTGAGAGTTTTCTTTTGGTCAAGTTGAACCTACCAAGTAGTTCCAATTGTTTTACTCCTTTCACTAAGCATGAAAACTTTTTTCATTGATAAGAAAACTTGTAAACACAATGTAGTGTAAAAGGGCATCAATTGCTTTCAAGTTGGAATTGTCTCTCTTTAGTGTACATGCAAGATGTACATCTCCCTTCTCTTTTATTGCTTCCTTGCTTTAAAGTGTATGGCAATGTGTGAAACCAAGGTCTTGCAAGGTTATGGGAAGATGTGTATTTGGTACTATAAGTGGAAGATGGTGCATTAGAAGATCAATGTTCACTTCTTGATCAACCTCCATTAGGAACCCACTTCAAGGTTCACTCAAAACATCCTTAATAAATTCAATGATCAAAAACTGGATTCAATACCAAAAAAATTAATGTAGATGTTTTATGTAATTGAAATTCTCAAAAAAAAACCCAAATTTTTAGTGCAAACATTTGTGTATTGACCTTTTCTTTCTTGTCCCTTTTCTTTTTCTCTCAATCTTTTTCTTTTCTTTTTTTTGTCCCTCATTCCCCTCTCTTTTCTCATTCATTGTCCCTCCATTTTCTTCAGCTTCTACATTCTATCAAATATTATGTCCCCTTCAGAATACTAGATATAATCCATCAGAAAACCTTCATATTTCTCCATACTCTTGAACTTGTCCATGTCTTTCCTCTCTACTTAGCCATTGCCAATGCCATTAGAACCCATTGTAGACCTTTACTTCTCTCATTTACTGCTATTGAGCAAAAGGTTGTAACTTGGTTCAAAAATGCCTAACAAGTTACATTTTTGCCCTTCTTTATTGTTTAACATTTCTTTGTTGTGTAGATGTGATTCCTAAGCCAAACCCTATGTACCCTAGAGGATGGGCTAAAAACCCTACTTTGAAATTGTTGTAGGATTTTTCATTAATGACTTTAACAACAACAATAGACCATGTATCATTGAACTTAACTTTATTCTCCTTTGATTTGCTCATTCAACTTGGGTAAATGTACCTTCAACCTTTCTTAATCTTCTCTCCTCATTTTCCTTTGTTTTCAACTCCCTAATTTTATTAGTAATTTCTTTGTTTAATGCCTTATGTTTTAACACTATCAAGTATTGGTATGATGTGGCCACATGTGAATTGGAATAATCCACTAGTGGTTCTTTGCCTTGTTTTTGCCTTGTTGATAATCGTGGCAAAAATAATAGGTTAACTAATCTTATAATTCTTCAATCTAACTTGGACCAGTTAAGTCATCTTAAAAAATAGAACCTTTTAAATTCACCACCAACTAATCCTTTTCCTGGTCGTTCGTTAGGGTGGTAGGATTACATGGCATCTCTACATAATAACGAGTTATGGGGGAAAAGGGGCATTCAGATGTGGTGGGAATAATGGTAAGCAATGGTTGAAAAATCCTAACATTGTTCAACAACTTTGTGGCAGCTTTAATTTCATGGCCATTGTTGTTAGAATCATTTGTTGCATTTAACTAGTATGAATTTTCATGATCTTCCTCTTTTGTTCCAATGAACATTTCATTTGGACCAAATTTTCCAACTATGACTACAAGATTTAATGGCCAAATTGCACAAACCCTAAACCCTATATATATATATATATATTGTTACAAAGCCTTGTCCACCCATTTTATCAATGTGATTTTGTTTGGTTCAAAATACTTATTTTTTGCCATAACATAGTTTTTGCCTTTCTAAACACTTTTTTGAATGGTTTAAAATAGGTGACATCCAATGGTTTGAACATATGTAAAGTATGTGCAAGTAAGGTGACCATGTCCAACCCTAATTTTGTTGCTTGTTCATGCACCTTTCTTGTAACATGTGAACCATGCCCATCAAAAATGAAAAAATGTTGATTATCTTGAGCACCCCCCCCCCCTTGGAACATATCTACAAAAAAAAATCAACATTGGTTGAAAAGGTAAGCTGCCATCCACGTTTTTTCTGCATTACCATGCATGTTCCTAGTCTTCATAGTTTTATGTAGTTTTCTTGCATCCTTGAACCATTTAAAAAGTAGGCCCAAGGTTATCCTTGTTCCATTAATAACAAAATTCATAATCAACCATTCCCAAGACCTAGGAATGGTGTTGTAAACACCACATGAACTTCATATAGACAAAACCCTATGTTAATAGTAAAAAATTGTCCTATATTTGGGTAAACACCATCGATGTTTGGAGATGGTAGTATCGTCATTGGATCGTAGTTACCATTAGATGGCAAAGCACTCACATGAAAATTCTAGAGTGAAAGTGTTTTCTGATGCTAATACCATTAGTATAATGAAACTACTTTCATGGGACAAAATAATTAGAAGATAATTTTGGGAGGAATTATAAAAAAAATAATTAGTTATTAGAAATAATATCCTAGTCTAGTTCATTAAGAAGGGCATCCTAGTAATTATTTAGTTGTTAGTGGTAAATATTTTATTTACCATTTTCTATTTATGAAGGGGTGAAGCCATCTAGGTTAATTAATTTAAGTGGATAAGGGATGAATGGATTTCCTTTAACTAGGATGTGTGGAAGGGATTAGAATAAGGAGATTTAAGACGATAAAAAATATTATGACAATAAGGATTCAACCTTTTTGTGGGGAACATCCTTCTTAAATTCCCTATTTATATTTTGGGAGGAATGAAAGGTTTTATTAGATCATTAGAATATGAGAAGATTAGATCATTAAATCATTAGGATTAGAAGGATACTTGTATGTGACACTCTTGTGTGAGAAAAAATGAAAAAAACATGGGAAAGAGTTGTATTTGTCTTTATGTAATGGAGAATGTTGAAAGTTATATGGATTTTAATGTTTATTCTTAGTTTGTGTTCTACTTAAAGTGTGATAAAGGAAGGGAAAGTTGTTCATATCCAATTTATATAGAAATTTGTTATTATTATGTATTATTATTATTATTATTTATTAAGCTAGAATATTATTTATTTTTTGTTCTAATTTTAGAGTAGAAAATGCACTATGTTACAAGATGATAGTTGCCATTGGGAAGCAATAGCAAGGAGGAAGTCATTGGATTTAAGGTTTGTAAATGGTAGGAAGTTGTTATAAATGATAGGTAGTAGCTACAAAGGGTCTACAAATGTTGTAGATGGTAAGCAATAGTTACAAAATGTTTACATGTGATGTAGATGATAGATAATTGCAACAACTATAAAAGGTTTGTAAGCAGTTGTGGGTCTTCTTTGAAGTTTGTAGATGATGGTATGTGCAAGATGGTAGTTGTTGCAAAACGGTAGGTAGATAATAAACAGGTCTTATTGTCATAGTGTTTTCATTTTTTTCTTATTTTTGTCTTTATTTAGTAACCTTTTTCTTTGATGGTAACTAGGTTGCCAAATTCCACGGTTTAACACCCTAGCCCCAAATTGTCACCATGTTTGAACTCTTGTCTCATTTGAATTATAAATGTGATTTCTAATGGGTATTTGTGTTGTGTGTATAAATTTTCAAAATTGCTATAAAAGGTATGGCATGTTTCTTTGGTTAACTTTTTTGCCTTAGAAGTTTCTAGTCCTTATGCAAGATGTATGTTAATTTTTTGTATGATGTTTTTTGAACTAGAACCATTGACTACTTCTTGGAACACCACTTTGAATTAAATGGGGTAGGTCTAGTTTGTGTGATTTCACAACTTTTAATTTCGGTTATTAAAGGGTGAGAGATAAACCACCTTTTGCATGTTTTGAACCCAAGTGGCTATTGCTTCATCCTTTTGTTTTGTTAACACACCTTGTGGGCCCACTTTCTTGCTTCTGGTTCTACCATTAAGGTTTTATGAAAGTGAGGTTAACAAGATGTTCCAATACCTGCTTGCCTTCCTTAAGGATGTGTGTCCCCTCTCCATTACATCCATGGCATCTTCTATTTGTTGATTTGTCCACCCTCCTCGCTTAGATGCATTAGGTTTTCTATTAGTTGTGGTTGAACTTTGTACTATAATTGTGACAAGATGGATTGTTGTTGTGTTGTTGTGGTTGGTAGCAAATGTTGATTCATTAATGTTATTGGGGTGGTAGGTTGAAGATGTTGGTTCTCTTGGTCTTCATAATTGGTATTTGAAACCCCATTCCATTGCTTTCTTGGCACAATTTTAGATGTGTTGAAAGAAATTTGCCAATGGAGCACCCTTGGTACATGGTTGCAAGGCCTCTTTTCACATAAGTAGATTCATTTTGAGCCTACTCTCCTTGGGTCCAATTTCTAAGCACTTGGGGGTGTTTGTTCAGGTCCTACAAGAAGTGTAAATTTGTGTTTCATGTATGAAGACCAAGATATCAAAAAATGAGTCAGATTTGGATAATGTTCAAATGCATAGGTTTCCACCTCTTCAAAAGAAATAAGTCATAAAAATCAGTGAAGTCTTTTCAATTTAATTTGTGACATGATTGTTATGGATGTGTAGGTAGTGGGAATGTATTTTAAAGTGCATCGTGATGGAAGAAAAGGAAATCTATGACCCATGTTACTATTAAAACATAATGACATTTTTAGGAGTGATGATTGTTGAACCCAATGATAATAAAAGTAGTTTGAATACTTGATTGTGTATTCCTAAACTAGCTTTGGTGTGCGTTGATTAGATTTGGTTTTTATTGCACTATTTCTATTTCTTCAAGCTTTTCTACATCCTCTTTGATCTCAAATGTAGTAGGAATTGTTTCTACCTCCTCCTTAATATCAAATGTAATAGGGATTTCTATCTTAACCTCCCTTGCAATAAAATTAATTATTTCAATTGTAACCAAATCTACTTATAACTCTTTATTTATCCTAAATTGTAATCTCTCTAAAAAACATTGAAACTCTACAACAAACTGTGACATACTTAATTTAGAACTAAAAGCTTTTACTTTAAGATTGCAAAGCTATGCTTTGTTCCTTCATGACTTTTGGTCGGAAAATGCATTATATGACTTGTGGTGGGAAAGTTTTTAATGGATTTACTTGGTTATTGTTCCAATGGTATCCAAAGTTGTTTATTGTTTTAATTAAGTTGTATTTTGTTTTGGTGTTTATTATAAGGCAACTTTTTTATTTTATGTGCACAAATAATTAAATTTGGGTTTCATGTAGTAGATTTGTTCATCTAGGGATTAATTTATGAACACTTGTCTATGTTTTTTTGTGCATGAAGCTTTAAATTCATAATCACATCACTATTGATAAATTTTTCCTTCCTCCCCTATTATCAAACAAAAAATAACATAGAAGCAATTTTCAATGTGTGTGCTCCCAAACATTACCTTGCAAAATTTGGTTGTCTTTGTGCCTTATTTATGAACATTGAATTTCCCAAAGTGAATTTTACATCTTTAAAATTTCAAAACACAAAATTCATGGCTGAACATTCAATCATGGGTGTATTCTTAAACAATGATCAACATCAAAAGAACTAACACCAATGTGTAAATTTTTTAGATTAATGTTCCATTGTTAGCCTCTGATTGGTGATAGATTGTTTTACCCTAATGATCGCATTAAAACAACAATGGGCATATGTAATGTTAGGGATTTTAGCCTTCATAATGGAATATTCTCATTATTATATTGTTATAAAAACTTGCTCTGATTGTTTTAGTGTAATTAGACAACACATTACCAAATGGAAATGTTTCTTTGGCCATTTGCAAAAACTAGAATTCTCATTCATGGTGGGTGCTCCATTCATAAAATACCTTGCATTTGTTTTGTTGTTTTTGTGATATTTAATGTGTAACATAATGTTTATTTTTTTTCAATTTTTTCATGTTGCTCCAAAAATAACAATTGGTTACAAGAGGATTCAGCCAAATTTGGTTACAAGACAAATAAAGAAGTAAAAAATCTAAGATTCCTCTTATGTGTTGGTAACCATTAAATTTATTAGTCAAACATGACAATTTCAAAAGAAGAAAACTAAAAATTTGCCCAAAATTGCCCAATTTTTTTGCAATTTCATAATTATCTCCCTCCACATGTTACTATTTTTTTAAAAGAATTTCAAAAGGTTTTCCCTTTTTTTTTTACATTCATTATTGTTTAGTGTTAAAAGATATCACAAGCCTTGAGGTGGTTTGATTCATGAAAGGAGTTGAAAAAAATCATCACCACTACCATTTTCAATGATGAAATGCAAGTTTGTAACTAATATTGAAACAAAAGAAATTGGTGAGTTTAAGGTCCTAAAACATACAAGTTTTGGGGGCAAATGATTTCCCAAAAGACCAATCGGCAACCAAGTTACACAAGAGGAACAATAGATGAAATAGGTAAAGGAATTGGCAATGAAGGCACACATTCAAGCCATGATTACTATGGCTATTACAACCTTTAAATAGGTAAAGATTTTGAGTGATCAAAATGCCATGCACTTATTCACAATGTCACTAAATGATGTTTCCACATCAAATGCTCATGAATATTTTCAATTAAGGCACGTTGAAAAACTCACAAAGCTTTGAAGGAAATTACTTGTACATGTAATTATGGTGTGCATACATAATTACAATAGGAGCCAAACCATGTGTGCATTGCTATGTTGACACCAAACCTTCACCACCAATAAGACTCATTTATAACATCACCCATTTTTAATTTCAAAATGTAAAATCTGTTACAATAATTCTATATACATAATTGAATTTTATAAATTAAAAAATTCGAAATGATAAAACATTACATTAATTTTTATTTTTGATTTGGGAAAAAGTTCAAGTAGAATAATTTGATTAAAATTTATTTAAAAAAAATTCACAATGAAATGAAATAAATAATTAAAAAAAACTTGCAAGAAATTTTAATTTCAAAATTAGAAAAAAAATTCACATTTATCTTAATATTTTTTAATAGATTAAAATAAAAGATTTAGATTGATCTCCATTTTCCACATGTCATTTTAATATATTTGAAGTGTTGTCCCTTATTTGTATTTTTATGTGAATAGTTAAAATTAATATTCCAATTATAAAGGACAAAAATGATTAATAGCTTTAAAGTCACTACATACAAGTTGTTTAAAACATGATGTGGCACATTTCATCCATTAGTCATAAAGGACATATGTGAAATGATTAGTGATAATTCAATAATTGTGTAGTTGTTTTTATATTACAAATTGGACCCAAAAAAACTTGGGTAAGATTTATATTTGGAACTTTAATATTTATTGTCATAGTTATTGAATAAATTATATATATATATATTCCATTAAATTTTCACTGTATTAATTGTTAACACATGTCACCATTTAAAATAGGTTTAAAACCTTGTTTATATGGTTAAGTAGACCACCTAACCTACCTATGTAGGTACCTAACCTAGGTAGTTTAAGTATGTAGAAAAATATTCAATTAGTATTCTATTATTGATTACAAAAAATGTTGTCAATGAAGTTTGATCCTTGGACCCCACGGATGGAGTTCAATTCTCTTACTACCAAATCACCCCACTTGTTGTGTAAATAGTCCAATGTTTCTTCTATTTAAACTATACTTCATTCAAACATTACACAAAGCTTCAAATTTGATCATTTATATCTTATTGATAATTTTTCTAATGAAAAAATTGAAAATTTTGTCATAAAGTTCCTTCAATAATGTACACAATTATATAAGTTTTTTTAAAAAAATGTAAATTCGTTCTAAAAGAAAAATATTTGAATTTTGTTATTAAATAACATTTCAATGACCATTTTTTGGAAAAAATAAATCATGTGTATGAGTCCATATAATTTATCCACATAAAATATTTATAAATGGATCAGAAATCAATTATATCTTTTATTTTATATATATATAGTTTTGTATTATTCCTATTAAATATGATGTATGAATTTAATTTTTGAAATGATAAAATTTATAAATTTTTACACATATAATATTAAAAATCTTACTTGAATTTATGTTAAAATTTTAATGTACAAATAAAATATATATTGTCCACATTTTACACTTCTATCTTATTTTTAAATTAAATCATAAAAAATATTTATAATATATTATATATTTACCATTCAAATTTATTTCAATCTATAATGATTAATTTATTCATATAAAATATTTTTAAATGGATAATATATTAAGTATATTTAAGAAAAATGTAATATTTTAAAAAATATTACCCATACATGTATAAATATTAATTGAAATTAGTTCCTTAAATGTCATAATTTGTTATGTTCGCTTATACTCAAATTAAATGATTGATAATCATTTTTGAATCATTGTAAAATAATTTTATGACCACATTGTTTATGTAATTACACATCAATTTATCCACATCATTTGCATAGTCATTATTTAGGTATGTTTGAAATGACTTTTTATCCTAATCACATTTTCAAATGATATTTTGGATATTCACATCACTTTGTCATCAATCATGAATGTCATATGGATGAAAACTTGCAATGAGAAAACAATGTCATCCTTCCTATTACCATGTCATCATTTGTTAATCAAATGCATTACTAATATATGATTAACTTTTGATTCATAGGATTTGAAGTAATACCTTATGATTATAGTTGTTTAGGACATCTAGTCATTGATTTATTGATTGCAAAGGACAAAATTTCAACTAGTGTTAATTGTGATCACTAAAATAAATCTAGTATTATGCAACGAACCAATTTGTGATTATATGCAATTAATTGTTATTTACAATTATGTTGTCATTTTTACAATTAATCACCATCCTCTTCAATCTATTAGTTTTCTTGCGATAATTGTGTGATTAATTTGTGGGCACTAGGTTTTTCATCCTTCCATGTTGATTAGTTCTTAAGCTTTTCATCCAAGAAGAGGTTTTAAGGTTTAGGTTGTAACTTGGTTATTTCTATGTGATATATCTATACCTTTGAAGTATACCAAGGTGTTTTTTAATATATTAGGGGTGTATTTATAGATTTATTTTTGTTATATCTAGCGAAAATTAACTTCACAGATATGATTGATAAACCAATGTCATATTGCATTTCTCTATTACTTCAACAAGGTTTTTATGAATTGAACTTGTTTTTCATTTAAACCTTGTGCTCCCCATATTCCATCAAGATTGACCAAAAGCATTATCTACAACCAACTTTGTGTTTTTTCTACAATTGTTTGTGTATTTTTTGTTGTGTGTTGAAGTAAAGGAATACTTCTAGCTTTTCTTGGAGTGTGCATTGGTTGTGTAGCTCATTCTAAATGGTGGGTTTGATGCAGGTTGTCCTTTTTTAGAATTCGGATTTGAAAATGTTGGTTGAAATGTTGGGCTTTGTCACATTAATTCTAAGTCCAATTGGTGGGGATGCAAATGTAAATTAGTGTGTTTTGCCCAAATTATTGAGATTGGGAGGAATTGCCCAATTATTCCTTTCCTCAAAAGTTTTTACATAATGTAATATATTGGATCACGAACTGCAAGTAGAATTACATCTTTTTCCATGACCTTTTAACTATTCAATTTTATATTCAATTTTTGGTCTTCACATGGTGAAAAATTGTTGTACTTAAGAGTGCATGATACACATCATCATTTGGTATCATGAATGTGGGGGATTGACACAAGGCGTGTTACTCATGAATGCATCAATGAACTCAAAGAATAATTTGTTGAAGTTTTTTAGTTCAATCCTTATGTGGCCTTGTTTTTTGTAAACATCTTTCAATAGTCCTAATTGTGGCTAGTAACATTCAACCAATCATGGATTGTTTTGTAATTTCCATACAAAAACCCCATTTGTCCATGTAGGCTACTTCATTGTGGTGATGAGCAGAATGACCATTAGTCAATACTACTTTCGAGATGCACTTCCATTTTGTGATTTCTATCTCCATATTGTCCTTTGAATCAATTATGTTCAAGTTGGCTTTGTGTTCAACTTTCTTTACACTTATGAAGGCAAACATTTTTGCATTCTCCCAATTGGCTTGTTTGGGCTTTCTTGTTTTGATTTCTATATAGTTAGGCTCTACAACTTTACATTTTCCTTTGCTCTTTCGAGTTACATTTGATGTTCTACCATTGTTTTCACTAAGGACTATGATGTTTACAAAATATCAAATTCTCACTACCCTCATACATTTCAAGTTGTGTTTTCTATACAAGATTGCTTTGCATTTTATTTCATTTAAAAAAAATAAAATTGTGTTGTGAGGTTTGTGGATTCTTGCATGAAGATGGGTAAGGGAGTTTGACATTATTTTGAATGCCACTTGTTGCATTCCTTGATGGCACCATTTGGTGAGGTTGATTGAGGACGACAATTTGTTCTTCATCAAATTCTTGTGGTTTGTTTGTTGTAGGCAACACTTAATGGACATTTTTGAAGAAATTCAACTACTCACCTTCATATGTTCGCATGCTAATCTTGATCAAATGAACATTGAAATTCATCCTTCACTGCAACATGAATCTTGTAGACCAAAGTTTTGCAAATTGCATGTAAGGCATAATTTGTAGTTTTGATTTTTGAGCAACATTAGAATGCCAGTAGAATGCTAAGCTCCTTTACGACCAAAACTAGTGTTTACATCACTAATGTGTTGGTTCCATTGGCCACATGTTATTCACCCATCCACTTGACCACATCTCCATTTCACTTCTCATCACCTTTGTCCCAACCCTAAGTTTGGGGTTGTGATCAAAGTTAGGGCAAGACAAGGGAAACATGTTAGGAAGTGTCCAAGGCATGCCAAGACCCCATACACATTCCCTTGGTAAAGGAAATGTGTGGGAATGAAAAAAAGGAAGGCTCAAGATTTCCAAATGCACTTCCAATTTTGGAGTTGAAATCCCAAGGTGTTTTGAATGAACTTGGATCAAAGTAATTTGAAGACCAAACCTTGTCTAAATTGGGCCCTTTTAAAACTATTGGAAAGATCTTAAAACTATTAAAATAAAATGTGATTTCATTTCAAAAAAAAAATCTATAACAATAGTTATGACCATTTGAAGGGTTGAGAATTAAATCAAACTATTTTGGCTTCAATTTGAACTTGAGATATTTAAATGGAGAATGCAAGCATGTTTTTAATATTTACACATCAAGACCTTTTCAATAGTAAAAAAGGGCCCATTTGCATGTTTGCCCTAAAAAATTAATCTACAATTCCAAAAATAGGGAAACCATTTGGGAGTATTGGGACTCACTCTCCCACATTTGTGTAAATGTTTGAATCCCAAAAAATTATCCTAGCTTGCTTCTTCTTGTGAACCCAAGGGCAAGGTTTTGCCAATAACTTTGATTTTGATTTTCACCCTTTGTCAAAAGGAGGAGTCCCACGATGGTTGGGGTTTAATTTTCACCCTTTGTCAAAAGGAGGAGTCCCACGATGGTTGGGGTTTAATTTTCACCCTTTTTCCAAATGAGGAGTCCCATGATGGTTGGGGTTTAATTTTCACCCTTTTTCCAAAGGAGGAGTCCTATGATGGTTGGGGTCACATTATGAACTTGGGCTTTACATTTTTCACACTACTAATGATAATCAATTGATGAAAATATGATTTGTTTTTGTGAAAATTCAATTCAATTCATTATGTCATCATTGTAATCAATGTTTTTTTTTGGCAAAATTTTGTCACTTGGCAACAAAAAAAAAAGGGCCTATGAATTCGTCAAAGGATAACACTTAGTGGAATGTTTCCCTTTTGGCCCCATTAAGTAGGTGAAAAGATGACAACTTTGTGCAAAGGTAATTGGATAAAGTGTGGTGCTATTGGGAACATTGGGGATTGTAAAAGCTCCCACATAAAACAACACTATAATGTAAAAAATCATCCTTGCATAATTGATCTGGTTGACATTTCTCATTATCTTTTGCCTTTGCACTCGTCATGTACTTATGCAAAGTATAAGAAAACATGTTTTTTTAATATTTTTTATAACCATTTTTAAATTACGAGCTTTTTCAATGGTGTATTATAAAAAAAATCTCACTTCACCATAATTACACCATGTACCCAATGTTAGTATCATAAACAATGTCTTTGAGGGCATGAAAATAATGCAAATGTAAACCATCATAATCACTAACAAAAAATGTTGACATTTCATAATAATAATACATTTCATGGCTTTAAAAAAAAATGAAAAAGAAAATAAAAATCCTTTTCATTTTGCAACAAACAAGAAAGTTCTTATCATCATGATAATAATCTATAGAAAATTCACCATTTATTGTGCACATCCTATATATTAATTCACTACGTTCGTCCGTCGGTCTATTTGATGGGGGTTTTGGGGGGTGGGGGAGGGAGAGGCCGGTGAAGCAGTGGGCGACCGGTGTCAGTCTATGATGGGGGTTGGACCACCACAGTTTCCATGTACAAACCGTCTCCACAAAGCATTGTAGCCGTCCGAAGGGTAGGAATGACGGTCGGATCGCATCCCT
>Ga0116231_10004954_pt1 | contig 26639 bp, 23 predicted proteins | sample S1TSphgellanicum_2_FD_89695 | JGI IMG/M metagenome (GOLD analysis project Ga0116231, IMG submission 89695) | Host-associated microbial communities from peat moss isolated from Minnesota, USA - S1T2_Fd - Sphagnum magellanicum MG | ecosystem: Host-associated > Plants > Peat moss > Unclassified... | reverse complement strand
GGTGCAAATTTTGGTGAGAGCTTCTTTAGTAGGATACAAGGCTAGTTCAGTGTATGGGCTTTTAGGATCTCATGGCTTTGGGCAAGTGTGGCAGAAGTATTTGCTACTGATTGTGGGTAGAATGTGGCATGGCCAGCTTCAAGGGCAACTATCCTCACTGGGAACCAGACGGCAAAGGCAAACAGTTCATGTCAGTGTTGGCTGATTTCCGTGACCAGAATGAGGGATCTGAGGGTCCAATGGCTCCACTCTTTTCATCTTTATGCTTATCCCAATCTGGCAATCAATTAAGGCCACAGGTTGCTGCAAGATCTAGCAACAGCCCATACATACATTCAATGAACACTAGTGTCAGAGCCAGATCTGGGCATCACATTCCATTTACCCATCCACATTGCACCAATGATGGCTGTCTTGATTCTCTTGTGGGGTCTAGTCAGCAATACTGGGTTCCATCTACAGAAAACAATGATCAGCTTTATTGGCTGGACAAATTTTATACAGCTTCTCAGTCACCACAAAGTCCGGAGTCTGGGTTGTTAATTGATGAAAGACAAAGGGATCAAAGGGGATTGCTTTTGCATGGGATCTCTAGAGGAGGGGGTGATAATGGGGAAAATTTAGGGGCATTGAATAGGGATGGCAACACAGAACAATTGAGTAGCCAATTAGTGGTAAATGCTTCTTCTAGAGGAATTATTGGGAACCAGGGATTTCCACAGGCAGCTGGAGAGAGCAGGTGGTGGGCCCATCAAGGTCCTGGGTCGACAGGGATGCCTGAAAGCTCCTTTGAGCCTCCAATGTTTGGGCAAGGCCATATGGCAGAAAGCCAGGATGAATTTTATGAAAGTGAGGAAGATAATGGAGGCTGGCTTACCCAACGGAATTCCAGGGGTGCCTTCTGCAGTAATCCTATATCAGAGAATGGAAATCCAACATTGGACCTTCCATTTGGTGATGTGTATGAGAAGCCACGGGATGTGTCAGGCATGGTTTTCGAAATTGGTGGGCCAGTGGGATTGGAGAATGGAGCAGAGTGATGGAGAAGTGCGCTGTGTGTCTCTTCATTCACACAAACTTTAAATAGGTGAATTTTTTTCCTTGTTGATTAGTAGTTTTTCTTCTTCATGTCAAGTGCTCCTGTTTCTGGACACACCATACATTGGAGGTCAACACAAGCATTGTTTAGATTCATGGGGTAAGGTATACCCTCAATTTTGAAGCTCATGATGTGTATATGTTAGCATTTGTCCTTGTTGCCTCTGAATTCGTGACATCCAGTTATGGATACTTTTCTGATGGATGGGGCGGGCAGGAGTGTGTTGCTAACTCTAGTTTCTCTCGGTGTTTTCTTTGTGACAGTTAGGTAACCATTCTTTGCTCTTCACATTCAGTGGTTTCCTTTCTCTGGAGTTACGAGCAGATGGAGTGCCCTAACTTTCTCGTCCCTACAATATGTGGTGTCTGCTGAGAGGCAGAAAGCATAGCCACACTTGGTATAGACCCTGGTACATATATTGATGTTTCATGAAAAGAAGGCTAGCATTGCACCCTTCTTCATTTGTAGCTTGTCCCTTATGGGGATAAATGATACTCTCAGCCATTGATTTTGGCCATTCAAAGTGGCCAGCAATTCTTTAGTCCCCTTTTGTTTTTCCCCTCTTTCCAATCTGTTCATACATACTCAGGATGAGGTGCCTGTACATACAATAAATCAAGGCCTCATGTTAGCTTCTTGATCAAAAGCTGCTTGCCTCTTACAATCTGTGTTATCATGTTTGTTTCTTCCAATACTGTCTTTGAATGAGTTTCTGTTCTCCATTTTGTTGTCCTCATTACTCTTCATTCATTCTCTCTATGTGAATTTCTCTTGGTGTGACTGTCTTCTATGTGAATCTTTTGTCCTTACTACCCACCTACTTACCTACAGGACCTACATTTTCAACAGTTTAGGTTACCAAGGTGAAACCCAACCAACGCCCACTGCACCAGGAGAGATGGATGGTGGGTGGACATGAAACTCTTTTTCATTGGGTTTGGGTTCCCTAGCTAGCCACAGTGGTTAGCTCAGTTGCTGTTTTTTCTACCGACTTACTAACAACCCACTGGTCATTAGCTGCATTCTAACCATCTAATGGGCGAGCCACACATAGTGTTTAGGCCAGGGTGGTAAACGAGGCCTTAACATCAAACTTTGACATGTGGCGACCTTGCCAAACCTTAACAGCATGAAAGAAAGAAGGGGAAGTGCTAACCTGAATAGCCTGTCCACACAAAATGGGCCAAAGGTAGGCAGCATCACCTAGCCATGCCATATTTGGCAGCACTTCCACACCTGAAACAAAGAGGTGAGTTCTTCTCTCTCCACTTTTTTTTTTCCCACTCTTTGCTTTTCATCTTCTGTTTCTGCTCACATGTCTCTCACTCTGTTAGTGTTGCGAGAGCTCTCTGGGCTTTGGCGATCTCTTGCATCTGCTTTGTTCCACTACTCATGAAGCTTTTCAAGCTGGCACCATTGGCCATGTCAAGCTGCTTTTTTCTTTGCAACATTGGAGTTTTCTTTGCAGTGTTGGAGACTGGAGAGAAAATTCTTGCTCTTCAAAGTTATTTGTTTTGTTGCTTGCAGACTTTCTCACGGAATTGCTTTAGGTGGTGTTATGCTATGTGCTTCTTTGCATAGTTGGAGACAGTGAACAATGCTGTCTTTTTTGCTTCAAATTTGTTTTGTTTTGATTCTTGCTGTGATTCTCACCAACTTGTCATGCTGTTTGCTTCTTTGTGCAGTTGGAGGCGGGGAGGAACTTCGTCATTTTCTGCTTCAATCTTGCTTTTGTACACCACACACAGACCTTCTCAGTGCGGTGCATTTAGCAATATTGTCCTGTTTGTTTCATTGCGACTTTGGAGACAAGGAGGAACATTCTTGGGTTTTACTTGTTTTTTTGTACACCATTCTTGTTTTTTGAACAACTTGTTTTTCTTCTTTCTTTGCATGGTCTGAGCGCAAGATTACTTTTCTCAAAGTGGGCATGATGTATCTTCTTGTTTTCTAGGATCTTTGGATTCCACACATGTTTGTGGCATGTGAAAGTTCAAGATGAAGGCAGTTTGTTTGCTGCTGTCAGAGGACTGCATTTTGATAAGGACAAAGGTTGTTAGATAGTGTGTAGATAGGTAGGAATCTGAATGGAGCTCTGTAGTTGAATGTAGAGCATAGAATTAGTTTGGAGGGAGAAAGATGTGCATTGGAGGTGCTTTTGTGAGAGCCAGAACATTTGCTATGTAGGGACCTCCTCTGCAGCAGAGTGAGGAGCTTGAGTGTTTGCTGTGCAGGGACCTCCTTTGTGGCAAAGCACAAAGCTTGAGCAGGGAGCATGAAGCTTGAGTGGGGATGAGCAAAGAGGGGGGATGCACAAAGAAAGAGAAAATTGGCTGTCTGAATTGAGACAGAGGGGGGTGCACTCACATTTGAGGTAATGGCTCCATTTTGGAGAGTTCATGTAACACCAAACTTTTTTTTTGCTAAAATGTGCATTTTTGGAAGCTAACTTTAGCCCTTAACACGACAATAACACCCATGCCATGTTACTTGCCATGTACGAATTATTGTTAGGCAGCATTGTAGGTGTGGATTGCTGTGCATTTCTATCACCCTAAACACAACACTAACATGGGCACTACTATCAAATGTGGCCCTGTAGGCTAGATTGAACCAGACAGTCACCAGCCCGCTATCCATTGGAAGCCAATTACATGTCAGTTCTAGATGACGCCAGATGAACACCAAACTGAGTTGTCATCAAGTTTCACCTTGGGAACCCATCTTGTCAAAAATAGGTCAATGGTTAGTACCAGAGATGGCTGGTTCTTGGTTTTTGCATGAACTGTTGGGTCTAGGTCTGGAGTGTTTTTTTTTTTTCAGTAAAATTGAAGACCCTCTTGTTCCAGGTTTATTGAATAGTTTCAAAAATTAAAGCCTGCCATTTTTGGGGCCTGGTCAAATTTTCTTGACCAATGATTCCAGATCTGACCTTTACAAGAACCTCCTGTTCTGGGTTTAGGTTGGGGCTAGTTCCGACTTATTCTTGAGGACAATTCCAACATTGGTTTCTAAGCTGTTTTCATTTTTCATTTGGATTTTGGTGTTCCACCAAATTCTCAAAAGAATCCCATGGTGTTCCCATCAATTCCCTTAATTTCCCAATTGGTTCGTCAACATGTTCCTTATAACAACAATAGGAAACTACATAACAATAGGAAACAACATAAGGACTAGTTACTCAACAATGGTGTCCACCCACACAAGCCTTATGTGGGCATGTGTGCAATAAGGAACATCACAAAATATTTGTGTAAAGGCCATTTTAGTGCTACAATTGGGGATGCCCATATATATTGAAGCTTAAGGCTAGGACCTTATGACCCTAGAATTTAGACACAAGACCATTAAACATAGAAACCTTAAACCCTATTTAAACCTAGGACCCTAGCCCTTACCTAGCCCTAAGACCCATAACTTATTAAAAAAACCCTTAAGACTTGTTAGGTATGCTTGTTGGACGAGTCCATGTAGACCTGTTGGATCCAGTTTTAAGGTCAGGTCTAGGTTCATGTAGAATTACTAGGTTTGATTCTTGTAGTAGGTGATTCGTTGCATAAAATTGGAAGTTATACATCAAAATCTTGGGGTTTTAAAGAGTCAAGAGCCAAACATTATACTCACATTTGGATGACATTTTAATGTTAGTTTGACACACATTTTGGTGTCATTTATTACATATTGGTAGCACTTATCATTGCATACATATGCCCCCAACAACTCCCTACGAATGGTGTTGTCATCCCAATACCTCATAAGAAACACATAAGTTAGGACAATGGTGAAAGTACTTAGATTGTTGCTTTCATCTTATACATATGTAAGGATTTTAACATTCAATTTGCATGTTGGTAGCACTTCATTTATTTGTAGGGCCATAACATTCTCAAATGTTTTTTGATGTTTCAAACAAGCCAATCATTACATGATCAAGCTCCCAATTTGTGGTTCAAAAAATGAACAATCAAAACAAAAGTGTCTACCTCCTCTTGACATCCACAAATCAAAACTCATTGGGAAAGTGTCACAAGATTCAAGAACCTCATGGATGAATTTCTCTTTGGTTGTTTTAGCTAGCATTGACAAAATGTTGTTCATTAATTGATGCATTGATGGAAAATCAATAGAAGGATTTTGCCTCAAAACTAACCTTTGAAGGAATGGTGACTCAACAAAAAAAAAAGGCACCAATCCCTTAGCAATAAATAGGACCAAATCCATTTCAAATTAAGTGCAATGAGGATCATTCTTATTGTAAAGAATAGTGTTACCAAATAAAGATGCAATATTGAATCGGGTGATGTTAAACCTTTTTCTTGTTAATCTTTTGTTTCCAACCGACAACCTTCTCCCATTCAATCTAGATTCCTTGGTGAGATATCTTCAAATGTTTTTGGAATGTTGGAATTCCATTGGTAGCCATGTAGTGGATGATGCCCCTTTTAAATCCTACACATGCAACAATAAGGTAACACAAAACACATTTCAATTGTTCATATTCAAGATGGGTTGAATTTACTTTTGAAAAAGTGATTAAAACATTGTTTGTCACATGAAAAGCCCATGTTGTGGCACTATGACTCTTTGATTTCCAAAAGTCTTTTTATTTTGTGAACGTTAACCATAATGCTTTATTAGTCGTAATTGTGGTTTAAAAAATTACGTTTTTAAAATACTAATGTAACCAAAAGAGAGGGTGACGAGACGTAATAACAGACCTGACTACCAGTATGGGCCTGAACAGAGTGGTCTCTCTTCTGATCTTCTGAGACAAACCACAATTCGCTAACCCTTTCTCTCTAAACTCATCACAGAATATGCGTACCTGCATTCACTGATCTTTGAACAGAAACAACTCATGCATCCACAAATCGGCACAGCAGATAATAGAATTCAAAACTTACACCTTGCCTTTCATGAAAATCTTCAGAGAGCACAAGCTTTCTGGCTCCAGTGTATTCATCAAAGATCAAACACCTATGAAGGTCTAGCCCTTGAGATCAAATCTCTCGGTGTTCACTCGATCCATTGAGCCTCTAACCCGATTCCCCCACAGAATGCAACAATGCAGCTTTCTTTCACTCTGCTGGACTAAAGACCTATGACCTGATCACCCTCAACTCCAGAATGCAGTCTGAAACACCTGACTCTGAACAGTCGATACCACGCTTGATGGTGCCACTCAAAGAGACTGACTCTCGTGCAAAATGATCAACAACACTGTTGGTTTCAAAACCTTTCTACATCCTCATTCGATACACCCATTCTCTCCACTTTCAGGATTCCCCCTTTGCTCTCTAGTACTCATTCAAACCACAGCCGACAACACAGATGCAAGGCACTGCAACCCAACCCCCTCATCCCTGACACGCACTCTACTCAATATGCACACCCATTCTAAAGTTCGGATCCCTCAAGTCATCATCATGCCTCGGCATCAACCTTCCATAGGTCCCTTTACAAAACTACTTGGCCAAGTTGCTGGCGCAGCAAAAGAAATTTCAACAACCCGCCAAGCTCTACCAAAAACAACTTTCTAAACAACTTTCCATAGCTCTCTACAACTCTCTACAACTCTCTACATGTCTCGCATCTACATTGCCTGTTGATTCATCTGGACCCCCTGTAGCTATCAGCTCACCACCACCTTCTGTCCTCTTGCCGCCCTCCTTCCTTCCACCTCCCCTCATCAATACAGCTCCATGCCTCACCATCATTCGCGCCGCCTCCTTCCTACACTCCATAACACCCCTACCAAGAGAAAAGTCTCCCCATGCATTATCTGCAACAGTAATGGAGGGTTTCCGGCTGCACAAATGATGGCTAATAAAACAAAAAGCAAACCTCAAAATCATGCTGTGTTCACACCAGTGAGGTGACCTACTGTTTGGTCACACTAAGACTACTAGCACAACCAACAAAGGTTGATGTAAATGCAGAACCACTACAATTTGGGTCATATGGGTTGTTTACAAACTCAACAATAAAGTCAACCACATTATGAACTTTGGGGACTATTTCATCATGCAAATCCTACATTTTCTAAAAATTTAATGTTAACTAGGCTTAGATTTTGTTCATTGGATTTATCCAAAGCCTATGGTTTCAAGCCATGTACATTTTTGTGCCTTAATTTTTTTTTAATATAGGGTGTTGGTAAGGTGAAGTAGATAATAAAAAAATAGTCCGCCCAAAGTCCAATTAAAAAATAAAACAATTTTTGATATGGACACAAGAAAGTAAATTCAAAATATTTTGAAATAGAAATATAAAACCATAGGGCCTTACTTTTAATTTATGGGAAATTATATACAAAATTTGAACAACTTTGGTATCATAAAAGTAGATTGAAAGTAAGTTTGAAACTAATTGGGTCAAAATGGTGTTCAAACCTACTTCATATTAAAAATTTGATACATTATGATTATAACATTCATAATTTGATAATACATAAGTATGTTTTAGGGCTCCACTAAGTTGAAATTTTTAAAAAATCAATATTTCATTTACATGTAGCCCATTTTGTAAAATTGGACATTTTGTGCAAATAGAAATTATTTTTTAAATTCTATTTAATTCTACTTTCAAGATGGGGTCTTTCAACATTTTAAACATAAAATGAAAGATTATTATCATGTTAATTATTGTACCAAAAAAAAATTCTACTTTCAATACATTATTAAAAAAATCATGGCTACATGTAATTTTTTTGACAAGGAACAGTGAGCCATCTACTTTACCTTGCTTGCACCCTACAAAAAAACAAATATTTGACTAAATTATGCATGAAAAGATGCATTGTTTGATTTTTTTAATCTCAAAATGTCTTTGGTTGTTACAGGTTCATCTTTTTGCATTGGTAAAAAGGAAGAGGAGATGGGGACATGATGTCTTGTTGAAAGTAGTTTGTAATGTATTACATATGTAAGGAAGCATCAAGACATGCCCCATTTCACAAGTTTTGAGATTTAATCCTACTATTGTAACTTTCCTTGGGGTTAGTTTTTGGGTAAATGATATACAATTGAAAATGCTTGTTGGATTAAATTTTGGAGGAACTAAAGGAAAGAGCTTTTACAAGATGAATTTTGATTTTTTTTTTTTGGGTGGGTCTTCTACTCGGTGTTTGATCTTGTTGCCAAGATGATGTGAATAGTTACTATAGAATGGTAGACCTACAACACATTTGGTGAAAAGTTAAATGAAAAAAACAAAATATGTAGATTGTTAACCGCATAATCATTGTTATTTTTTCAAAGCTTTCTCTTATGCAAGTATCTGTTGTCAAATTAGACCTTTCATAATTAATGCCTTGTACATTTGATTTTGGTTTAAATCTTCAACAAGATTAATTTTGCATTGATGTGACATGTTTGTCAAATATAAAATTAACAATATCAGTCCTTGAGTGTTATTCACACTCTAAAGCTCTCCATCTTGGAAAAAGATTGTATCTTGTTTTGTGATTTGTCATGAATCCACTTGCATAATAGAATTGACTTATTGTCCACAATATTCAATTTTTTTTGTAACCATGGCCTCATGAGAAACCGATCTTCTAAATTGTCTTATAATGGGTAATCTTTTAAGTTTTAGGATTTTATTTTGCTACATTTAGATTCATCAATTCTATTGTGATATCATGTAGCCATGTACCCAACATTTTCACAAATAAAAATGAATTTCAAGGGATCTTTTTGACCAAACATACATATGTCTTAACATGGGATAGGTTTACACTTTGAGCCTATCCAAGGAATTTTAGGAATTCAATTGCCATTTGGCTTCTTTAAAACATCTTCAAGGTAGTTTAGTAACCCTCCCACAAAATAAAAATTGGCATGTAGTTATTCTTTGAACATGGGATTAACACACAACATATACGGCCCAATATCTTGCCTATTGTAGTTTGGTAATAATCTACTTTTGTTGCATTGTGTAGGCCCCAACAAATGATATAGAAAATAAATTGAAACAAATGGAATTTCAATTTTTCTATTGTTTGATGTAACGGACCCAATACTATCAAAAAACATTATCTCATGTTTTCTCATTCATTGTCTTTCTTGTCTTACAATAGGATATATGGATATATAATCATTATATTGTGTAGTGTTTTCTACCCACACTTGGTGTTGAATGGCATTCCTCACTAACAAATCAGCCATGCAAGTAATATTACAAATCATATATGAAAATCCCATAGATGCACAATTTGAGTTGTTTAGAAAATTCAAGATATAATAGCTTAGGTAGTAGATTATTTAAAAACTGAAATTATGGGAAAATTGTGCAAGACTATGCCATTGACAAGACCAAAGAAATGACCAAATGCATACATTGGGGAGGCATTCTAAGGAATGCATGTGCCTTTTGGGGCATAACCTCCCTTTAGACCATCACTGCATCAAACTAGTAACCTACAACAGACACAAAGACCATTAATTTTTCACGCACAAAGGTTTTGTGCTTATTCATTATTTTTTCATACACAAAGGTTAACAACATCCAACCTCTCTTTAAAATATGATGGTTCTTTTTGTTATGGATACTTGTTGAAGGTTCTCTAGGTTGATTGATATCATAGGATTAAAGTTCCATTTTATGATCAAAAGCTAAGGACAATGAATATCATCCCTTTGATTTGAATAAAATGATCACAATGTTAAAGTTCCAATGAAATATCATTATTGTTAAGTTTGTGTTATTTCTTCAAGGTCCAACAAAATCAAGTGGGATAATGTAACAAGATGATGAATTGATGTGTTTTGAACCAATCAATTTTGGCAATCATGAATATTGTTTCAAGTGAACAAGATGACCTTCAAGTTCCAACAATGTAATGATGTAAGTTTCCTAAGTTTTTTTTTTAAATTTTCATTTTGTTTCATGAAGTTCCTATATGGCTCCAAAAAATCATAACTTGAAATGCATCATTGCGTCTCAAATTCACAATTCAAAAGTATAAAATGGAATTGGCATGACTATGAAGGCAAGTTTAATTTTATTGTATACACAACATTTAATGTCACAACTTTAATCTTGGGATTGTGATCAAACTTAAAGGTAAGCATAAAAGCAAATCTACCTTGAATTGTTGTGTGGGTCTAAACCAATGTCTAGTGCATCCAAAAGAGCACACAAGTTATTTCCTCACCCTCACCCATAAACATGAAATATTGAATAGTGTATAGTGAGGATCGGTCAAATACCACCACAATGGGCCCATCAAAGTTAATTGTATCACTTTATTGACCAATTTGGAGAGCACTATATCCTATGTGTGTTTGGAGCAAACATACTTATTAATTTATATTGGTCCAAAAGAATCAAGGAATGCACCCCATGTTTATGTAGTTTTCCTATAAGTAAGCACACATAAATACCATTTATACCATTTGGCAAACTATAGGGGACATGTTACATAATGTGAGAATTCAAAGTAAAGAATTCCAAGTGAATAATAACCATGTTTAAATACCATGATTAAAATTACATGCAATAAACCCATATTAAAACAAAATTACACAAAAAGAACCTAGTGATGGCTAGAAGGTTCAAATCGAATTCATATGGAATGAATAATGTGAAAATTGAAATGATTAAGAACAATCATCATGCCAATGAATACAATGGATAAGACTTATGGAGGACTTATGCAAATGATCTTTGATACACAAAAACTTATACTTTTCATAAAATTAAACATTGAATTCAAACAAATGGTGAATACAACTCAATTTGGGAGAGGGGGGAAGAAGGGGGGGCAGGGGGAGGGGGGAACAAAGTAAGTGGGGTTCAAGTTAATAAAAGTTAGGTTAGAGTTAAGTACATTGATGATAAGTGTTTTTTTAGGACTTTTTCAATGTAGCTTGAATGGCATTGTGGTGGCTACACGTAAGCAAGGTCATTGCTTGACTATTGGTTCCATGTAATTGGTTTTTTGTATAATAAATGGTGATTTTAAAAATTGAGTATGAGTAGAATTTCACAAGTGATTGGAGAATGTAATTTATGTGCTCTATCTACTTTTATATGTGGGAAGTGTGAAATTTGGTGACAATTGTTAAATGTGGGGTACATTTAAACAAAAGGAGAAATTAAAAGGTGGGGAAAAATGTTACACCTTTTCCAAGTAACAAATGTGCAAGAAGATCAACAAATAACAACATTGCTTAGAAGCTTGAGAAAAGAAATGAACACAATGACACCCAAAGAACATAAATGAACAAGCTTTGTAAACTATCACTCAAGTGAGTTGAACCCCAATCCAAAAGGACCCTACCCCTATGGCAACAATTGATTTCACATGCATATGAATCATGAATTAGTTTTTATCAACAAGTGTAAGGATATGTGCAGGGGAGGAATTAACCCAATGGACAAGTGATTGTACATCATGGAAAGAAGAAAAATGATTACAAATCTAGCAACTTGCATCATAAACTTGAACATCAAGTAAACACCTACAAATTGAATGCTTACCAACATAAATAAAAATATCTATAAAGAATAAACACACAAAGTCACACCTAAATTACAAAACAACTTACAAGCCATACACATGAAATATGACGGTAATAAAAAAGATAAGAAAACTTGCTTTCAAACAATTGCAAGACACTCACAATTACCAAATTTATGGGTGCAATTTTGCAAACATGTACCAAAGCAATTGAAATCATTATTTAATTTTGTACATATAACATTTTAGAAAAAGAACTACAAATGGAATTTTTTTAATATAATTTTATTTTCAATATATTAATATACATATCTTGAAATTTTGAGATCAATTTGTTGAATAAAAAATACCAAAAACAGTTTAAAAGTAGTTGTCAACATTTTTTTATAATTTAAAAGGATTTTTATATAATCATTTCTAAGAAATTTTAGTACCTACCTTTTTTCTTAACACTTTAAACTAATTTTAAAAAATGTCTTGAAGGAAAAAAATGTCCTAAGAGGGCAAATGTGGCTCATGATTGAATGCTTGGACCTTTATAAAGTTGTCATAAACAAAATTGCTTGAATGCAATGTTGAGAATGTTGCCACCAAAACATTTGCGCAAGTTTAACTTGTTCAAAATAACAAGATGTTTCATTTAGGATAGGCCTTAAGTGATACATGGTTGATCAAACTAACATCCCCTCCTTAGTTTGTTTACAATCCAAGCCATGATTGCATCATATATGGTAAGGAAAATTATAAATTATAAAATGGTTGGGCATACATGTGGACAACAAGGTCCAAATCTTCACAAAAATTATAGTAGAGTTTGTTTTCATAGAAGTCAAATTATTGAAAGTTCTTTCATCCTCCACAGTCCCCATGATTTGCATCACTACCAATTCAACAACTTTCATGAACTTGTTGGACATGACGCATAACAATGCATTAGTAAAAAAAACTTCATCCAGACATTGGATTGGGATTCATTTGTTGGTATGGCCCATTATGTGTTAGATTTCATGGTTATATTGAAAATGAAAAGAGTAAGTCTAGAATGCCCAAATCTAACATTGCAAGTATCCATGTATGATTAGAGCCAAGTTTCCTTGGCTAGCAAAAAAAAGTCTTTTAGTAATGCCATGTGCACTAAGAAAGTTTCTTTTGCAATCTATTTAAATTAATATTGATGTGTACTATTCCAAGTGCATCCATGACATCTTGTGTTGGGAACCTTTTCTCCAACTCATCATTGACATTGGTTGTTACCTTTGAATAATGCCTTTGCACCACATTAAATAGTGTGCTAAAACAAAATTCTAGTAACATGAACATATTCACTAATGTGAGGATAAACAAAATGCATTATAATTGAAGTCCTAGCAATTTTGAATTTCATATTTTTTCAACCCAATGTTTAAATCAACACCCCACTTATGGATCCCAATATATGATGTCCCATTCAAAAGGTTACAATACCCACAAAGACATCATCCATGTAGGAAATTTGAAGATCCGTGTACCTTGCATATAGGTAAGTTTAGCACAATTCAACAACAATTACAAACACACACACAAAATAGCCCCAATGTTGGCTAAACTTAATGTATTGATTTTGTGCCTCCAACATTGACATCACACATGAAAGGTTGAACTTTACTTATAATTAATCACAGAGCAACTTGAGGTTATTGGTAGCTTGTGCCTTGGTGGGTGCATCTTGATGCATCTTGAGGACCAAGGCTTTATACTCCCTTAAAACACTCTTAATTGGGAGTACCATCGAAATCCACCTTATTTTTATATTCATAAAAAATGACCACCCTTTGTTTCCACCATATTAGTAGGTTCAACAAACTCTTGTGTTCTTTTTGGACTATGAAAAAAATAGTCATAAAAGCCTTGCAATACATTTTCTTGCCCATAATGCCCATCTTGAAAAGAATTTGCACTACTAAGTTAATGTGATGTTCATACATTGCACCCCAATTAGGAAGGTGACATTTTGTTCTTTCAAAAAGTATTGTTTGATACACATGTTTGCATTACACCATATACAAAAATATCTAGTAATACATTACGTTATTTATCATTTTGAGTTTTTTTTTCATTTAAAAAAAAAGAAAAAAGGAAGATAAAATGCAAATAAAATTAGTACTTTTAATTATGGGAATTTGAATTGATAGTAAATAACCTTCAATTAATGCAAAGTTTTTTTCCCTAGTCACAAGGTTTTAGTGAGTGTTAAATCAAAACATTTATAAATTTTATTTAATTAGTTATTATATTATTAATTAAACATGTATTAGGAACAAGTTTAACTTTTATAAATGTTAATTAATATTTTAAAAATATGAACTAGTTAGAAAGAAAGTTAATATTTGAATTAACTACTAGTGGGTAATTGGTATTTGAGTTAATTCATACTTAAAGTTAGGCAACTACTTTAATTACTAGTAACCATCTAACCCATGTAAGGAGGTGAATTTGAATCTATTGTCATTCCTGTTCATTTGTGATAAATGCATAAAAGATTATTTTATTAACTTTTGAATTTAAATCTATACATCGTGTTTAGTTTAAACATGCATGCATAGGAAATAATGAGGTTCTTGTGTACATGCCTTTTTAGAAATGTTTTTTTTTATAATCAACACCTAATAAAAATAACAAAAACAACATCCACCTTTGATAAACAAAAACACAGTGTAAAAACAATGGATGAGTAGAAACAAAGTTAAAATAGGACATGGCAAGAAAACATACTTCATTTGTTAAGGATGATGGTTGGCCTTTGTTGTGCGATGGACAATGGACAAGATGATGGACAAAGCAACTTGGAAATACATAAAATATAGAGAGAAATTGAAACACAAAATGAAAAACCACATAACAAAACAAAATATTACTTGTGGGGGGGGGCAAATACAACATAATGGAAAAATGCAAAGAATATGATGGACATTTTACACAAAGTGTAGTGCAATGGAGATGCAAAGTGCAACACAATGTAGCACAATGCAATGGAAACGCACAACTCAACAAACTACAATGCCTTTAACGATGGAAATGAATTGTGTTCGCAAGGTGATGAAGTATAATCAATGCATTGTGTAATGCAATGGAAACAAGCTGCAAATGGTTGGGTGACGGAGATAAATTACAAAACACAAGACAATGGAAGTGGAAAGTTCAATGGAAATGCAATAAACAAACAAAAAATAAAATCCTAAAAAAAGTGAAAAGTTTGATGGAAACATGCATAGGAAAATGACTAAAAGTAGAACCTTAAAGGAAAAAAAAAATCCTTAAGCCCTAAACCTTATAAGTAGAACTAGAACTGAGTTTTTGAAAAACTTTTAGTTTAGTTCAAGTTCTAAACCTAAAGCTTCACCAACATGAACAGATTTGGTTATAAAAAAAAAATAAAAATCAAAGGTCAAGTTCTTAAACTAGTTCCCATCCAACTTTAAATTAATTTGAAATTAGGTTCATATGTTGATTCCTTCACCCTATTAATTCCCTGGTTTTGATTATTTTGAGGTTTCAAGATTTTCATTAAGTTTTAGTTTGGGCATTTGGAATTGGAACCAAAAATAATAGTTCTAAACTGTTAAAATAGGTAATTACCAAACATTAGTAGGTACTTAGTAGGTAGGTATGTAGCATCTAGTATTAACATTAAAATTTATTTCAATATAATAATTTATTTATTATCATAAAATATTTTTAAATGGATCATATGTCAAATATATTTTAAAAATATAATAAAAGTTTTTATATTATCTATATGTGTATAAATATTAATCAAAATTAGTTCCCTACATGTCATAATTCCTTATGTCCATTTATATTCGTACTAAATGTTTAATAATCATTTTTGAATCATTGTAAAATAACTTTCTGACCATATTGTCTATGTAATGACACATCATTTCAGTTATATTTGAAATGATTTTATTCTTGCCATATTTTCAAATGATATTTTGGACATTCATGTCACTTTGTCATTAATCATGGATGCCATATGATGAAAATTTGTGATGAAAAAACAATGTCATCTTTCTTATTACCATATCATTGTCCAAACTACTATCATCAATAGATTGTTTTCAACATTTACAACAAGCCATTCATAGTAAAAAATGATAGACATCCTTTTATACCAAAATGGAAAAAAATGTATTAACATGGACACTTCCTTTTAAACTCACATAAATCCTATGTTTAAACTCACATCTCCTTTAATACACATCTTGAGCTTCTAATCTTGATTATCACTTGGTATTTAGTTACAAAGCTTTACATCCACCTTACTTTCTATTGATCCATTACATTGATTCACACTATATGAACTAAGCAAAAAGCTACCCCATAAATGTTTTTTGTGCACATTTTTCTCTAAAATCAAGTAATGAAAACATCAAATTCAACCTTCTAAACATGCAAGGAAAATCATTAAGACCCTAGCCACATAACTCAAGCTTGATTAGAATGCAAAAAAATAATATGATCACAATCAATTATTGTCATGCTCAAAACCATAAAGACAACAACCTAATTCTACATGTTATTAACATCTATTCAACAATTCAAAAATGACATTAATTTTATTGGGATCCCTTGGCCATTGATACAAAAATTACCCAACATTCACACATCTTTGTTCCTTAAGGTCCCTTTGTCACCACATATTTACAATCCTAGAAAATTCATAAATTCAAAATATCTTTCCATCAATGTAATGCATTTTTATCTTGCCTTGAGCTATTCATTGTGACCAAAATAAAATTAGATCTACCTTTTCATTATAGTACTAAAAAATGAAAAAAGGAAACTAGGTTATGTCCAATAGAATTGAACAAATTTCCAAAGCCAAACATTGAACACCATTAGGTGTTACACATCATTGAATCCAACAAATGAATGTGATCACCAAGTGAAAATTTGTAAATCTAGCATGCTTTCAAAACAAATAACAATAAAAGATGTTGTTTGCCACAATTAATTCAATGAGGGAATTTGGGCGGTAGCTCTCTTGGATAAGCACATGTAATTAATGTCATGGGGATGGTTTTGTCCACTTACATTGGTACCATGGTAAAAACCTTAAACATTTTAGGTTTCTTACAACCATGGTGAAGATTTTGTCCTAAAGATTAAATTAAGGTTAAAATTTAACATTTCATAAGTTACATATGGCCACCAAAAGGCTTCATTCAAGGTGAAGGTATAAATGTAGGTGTTGGTTCACCCTTGCTGGGGAAGGTTGGGACATTATTCAAACCCATAATTTTCCTATGACTTTGCTATGTGATACTCATCAAAATTAAAAACTCCAATAGGAATACATTTGTACACACATGATTAGGAGAACTGAGAAAATTTGATTATTTAAAAGAAATAAGAACAACATGTTAATTTATTTATGTAAGTGGGTAAGTTTCATAGGTTAATAGGTAGGAATTATAAATATTCATCTATGAAGGAAGGTAGTTTGTTTGTTTGCATAATAGTTTGGATTATCATAATTTTTTTGGGAATATTTTTCATTAATTACACAGTTTACATGTGCAAAGCTTGACACAAATCAAAAAAAAATTGCATGTTCAAAGCACTCAAACCTTGAAAATGGACAATCTTTGTTTTTTTCAAATGTCTTTTTTTTATACCAAATGTGCACCATTCCTTCTAACAATTGAAAAAAAATTCAACATTGATGATTAAAAAGGAAAAAGGACTTGAACTAATGAATTATTATTTTTATAATTGATTTGAACACATTTGGCTCAAAAGTGTTTTTGACCTTGAAAATTATGGATTTTGAAAATGTGTTTTTAACAAAAGTTGTTCATATTTATGTGATAGAGGGCATGAATGCATAATATACATGATATAAAATCAATTTGTAGTGAAAATTTACATTTTCACACAATAATGTTTTAAAATAAAAAATGAAATATTCAACAAAAGATCTAAAATTTGGACCCATTGCATAATGATGTTATCATGAACACAATCCAACAAAGCATGGTATTCACTGAACATATTTAGGCCAAATTTGTGGTAGGATCAAGACACAAAATGTACAACTATGTTTGATAGATTTTGGTTACATTGATGAAACCACAAACAAAGATGTCTTTTGTTTGTGAAAATTAAATCAAAGTTATTCATTAATTCCAATAAAAGGTTGACTTGTAGGACAATGATAGTAAAATATTAAAATCAACCAAGAGGTCAAAGTTCATTGCAACTTGAAAATTTGTGCCCATGTCTAGACTTATCTTCACCAAAAGAATCATGCATTCAACCTTGACTTTCTTGGTTAAACTCCATCTTGTTTACACATTTCTCAAGAACTTAAACCTTTTAGTTTCCATGATGCTAGCCAACTTTGTGAGTTCCAAATGCCTCTTTGGACTCCTACATAAATATTGATAAAAAACTTGAAATAAACCCTTCAATCAATGCACCATTAAAGGAAAAGCAGACAAGGTTTGCAATGTTCAAAAAGTTGATGAACTCTTCCAAAAAATTAGCAAAAATAGTTGACTGTACATTAGAAAAACACATCTTCCAAAACATCCACCAAAATTTTATTTGAAAAAACCATTGTTTAATAAAAAAAAATTTTATAATTTTTTTTCTTATGGGCTCTTCCATCTCGTGGTATTCTTAAAATGATCATGTGTTTATTAAACATTAATAATAATAAAGTTGTTTTTTTGGCAATGGGGATTTGAGAAGTGGGTGAAAATGTAATCAATCAAGATAACAAAAGATAACTATCATTCAAGGATTTTTAGATCCCATTTTTGAGGTCCCTAATGGATGTTCGATTTTTGAGGTGTTTAAGGTCTCAAGTCTAATTGGTGTTTGTGTTTTTTTTATATTGTTCATTTCTTTTTTTTCTTGATTTTTTTGAACATTTAAATTTTTATGGATTAAAATTTTTTATTAATGTATATACTAATGATTTAAAAATTTTAACTAAGAGAATTGGTTATATATATTCGATTTTTTTATTATAAAAATAGGAAGGATGAAAACTGATTGAAATAAAACTTTTGAAAATTGATAATTTTGCAAGATATTTAAATATTTTTAGTTTAAAAAAAAGAACCATGGTAGTTTTATTTTTATTTTTCAAAATTTGAATTGGTGGGTTAACAAAAAATAAAAAAAAATCATTAAACATACTAGGTTCAAATTGGTGTTGGGTGGTTATTAAAAATATGAACTAACCTTCAATGGTTATTGGGGTTTTGCAGTTTTCAAAAAATCAAAAACTCAATTTTGGTACATAACCAAAAATTTCAATTTTTTTGAAAAATCAAATGGGTGCCCTAGGTTGATGCCTGTAGGTTTCAGTCTAGTGGTCAATCTCACTAAAATCCCAAAGGTTCCACAAAAACACAAGTTCAAAATGAAACGAAAGCTTTAACCAAAACTAAAGCATTGTATGAAGGCTGAAAAAAAGTAAAACTGACCCTAATTAAAATTTTCTTTGTCAAACTTTTTTTTGCATTCTGTTGCTACATGTGGCTTTGATCCTTACAATCCTCCTTGTCTGCCAAGTCGTTGTTCTTTGATTCCTTCGTCTTTTTTTAATTGTTGATTTTGTTTAGTTCCTTATTTTTCACCATCCTCCAACCCCTTTTTCCTTTACTTTCCCCTTTTTCTATTGCTGCTGATTCTGCTTCATCGCAAATGAATTGTTGCAAATCTTAGCCAAGATTCAAGTTTTGTAAGCACCTCCACTCCTGCTGCGTTTCTTGTCTTTCCTTTTTCCTGAGTCTCCATTGCTGCTACACATGTTTTTGTTGCTCCTACTTGGATTGGATAACGACTATAATTACTTGCTCACCAAAAAAGTTTGAACCTCTATTCAAGATTTTTTTTTTCCACCAAAAGTTTTAATTCCATCACAAGGCTAGTTCCATTATGCAAGTTCCACCCAAAAAAACATAAAATAGTGTTATTCAAGACCCAATAACTCTGTATTCAATAACCTCAACCTTGGGGTTGTTAACAGTTAACACTCTCCAAACTGAGGAACCTGGCAACACTGGTTCAAACCCATTCAAACCCAATTTCACACACTATTTAAGTGTGTGTACTTCATCCAAAGTACAGAACACAGACCATTTTAGTGCTGCCTGTGGACCTGATCTAAACTAGGGTAATGCCTTTAGAGATGGCACAGAACATCCACATATTAAACAGACACTTTGTACACTTTGTACAGTTGGTGAGGGAATAGAGAGGCACATCAAATTGTTTAGCCCCATATAAGGTGAAAGTGAAATAGTTCTAGGCTACCCAAACCTGCCCTTTTGTTGGCCTTGCCTACCAAGGCAAGGATATTGATTGTGTTTAAATTCATTATAGAGTAGTATATATTCATTATATAGTATAGTAGCTAAAGGGATTTTGACCCCTAGGTAATAATACTAGGTCTATTTTCATATGAGGATTTTTGAAAGATGATATTTTGGCTTGTGTTGAAACTTGAGATTAGTTATTATAGAGTTATAATAATATCTTGAAGGATTTTGGTGTCTTTTAGAGGATTTTGGTCTCTTTTAGAGGATTTTTGTTTTTGGAAGATTATATTTTTGCATGGTGAAATATTTGAATTTCCATAATTCTTCTTTTGCCTTAAGATACTTTTTAATGTAAATGGCAAGGCCACAGTGTGAGTGACTGACTGACACACCCCTTGTTGAGATCTTGCCAGAAGCTGAAAAATTTCATTGTAGCACATATCATCATCATCATCAATGTTGCTTACACTTGTTTTTCTGCTGTTTTTTGACTGCAGTACAGTTTTTTGAAACCACACCTGAAACATGATGACAGGTTAGTTTTAAACTCAGGACATAATAATATTAGGTACAAACATAACATATGTAAGTTTCTTATGATTATTTTCTGTACCATTTGTTAATATTTTTCTTTGTCTTTCTTGTCAGTAGTTTTCTTCATATTTTTGATCATACTAAAGTGATGAATCTTTGCTAAAGTGTTGTCTTTCTTTTTTACAATGGATTTTCCCATTTGTTTCAACAAAAATATAAAAAAATAAAGTTATGATTCGAATGCGCTGAAATCAAACAAAACACATTTTAGTCTGAATAAACAACACATTCATTCTTTCAAGTCTTTCTCAAAACACAATTTCACAAAATAATAATAATAATAATAATAATAATTTGCCATCTAAGAAAAAATCACTGCTTTCCCACACATCCATCATCTCCTATTGTTTTCAAGATGTTCCATCTTTCTACTCTATCTTTTAGGGTAGCGGTTGAATGGAATTTTTGTTAAAATAAAATTTTAAACAAGGCATGTGTCACATGTGGCCTTGTCATTTACATTAAAATCTATCTTAAGGCAAAAGAATAATTACAGGAACTCAAATATTTCACCATGAAAAAATATAATCTTCAAAAAAAGAATCCTCTAAAAGAAACTGAAATCCTTCAAGATATTATAACTCTATAACTAATATCATCTAGTTTCAACACAAGCCAAAATATCATCTATAAGGCTGGTAATGATAAACTCTAACACCCAAACTGGTGACAATTAGGGTTTAGGGTAAACCCTAATCTCCTTCATAATGAAATAATGCCAACCCACCAAAAAAAAAGTAATCTGGCTATAGGTCAGCAGAAAGGAAAGTAGAAAATTTTAAGAATCTTTAATTATATTTTGACCTATTGGCTAAATATGGAAAATTCCCCCCTCTAAACTGGACAACTTTGGCCCATTTTTTCCACCAAAATCCTGTGTATGAGTCACACTGGATTAGTTTTTGTCGCCGAGTGACTAAAATTCTCAAGAAAACAAAAGCCTGGTGGTGGACTTTGTGGGGGAGGCCTTGAGTGGTGAGGAGTCAATTGATAGACTTATTTCTACGTCACATTCCCAAAATAAGCATATGAAGTGTGCATACGAAGATAATACGTCAACTCTAGGGAAAAATATTATTTGTTGGCCTTGCCTTGGTAGGCAAGGATCTTGTGTTTAGATTCATTATAGAGTATAGTAGCTTAAGGGATTTTGGCCCTTTGGTAAAAATAGGTCTATTTTTAATATGAGGATTTTTGGAAGATGATATTTTGGTTTGTGTTGAAACTTGAGATTAGTTATAGAATAATAATATATTGAAGGACTTTTTGAAGATTATATTATTTATGCATGGTGAAATATTTGAGTTTCCATAATTCTTCTTTCACATCAAGATACGTTTTAATGTATATGGCAAGGCCACAGTGTGACACATCCCTTGAAGTTCTTGTTGGTGTGGAATTGGTATGGTCCTAGTAAGTTTGTTTTGGGCAAGTTTTTGTGCAAACCATTTGAGATTTAAGTGAAGTTGTGATCCATGGGGTTAAAAACTGTGAGAGGTGAAACTTTGAAGACCCTTGGCCAGTTTATAACGTCTTTTTACATACAAAGTTAGATACAAAGTCCCTCCCAAGTCAACTTTCGGGTACATGCAATGTGCGATACTTGAGGATTTGTAACGGCCTTCTCAGGGCCTGCTGGCAACAGTATGCTCATCAGTATTGCAACAGTGTCCCTCCAGTGTTGGAGAATCCGACCAATTAATTTTCTATCAGAGGGGAGATCTGTGTTATGGCAGGTGTGGCATCTTGATAATTGCAAGGATCCAAACCCAGAAAAACTAGAAAGACAGATCCAAATTTGCACTTTGGGGGGAGAGGATAGAAGAAGTTTTTCATCAGCTCTTGGTACCTATCCTTCTTGTTGCATCACAAAGTTGGAGAGACAATAGAGTTATACGTAAAGTAAAAAAAACACAGCACCAGAACCCTGAGTTTGGTCATACACAGGGTGAGATTAAAAAAAAAACCCTGCAAAAAAGTACATTAGCATTCAAGGGGGGATGCAACTCAGAAAACCATCAATTTTGATAGTAAACCGAGTTTCATCTTGTCTTTCCTTTTTCTTGAGCGCCCCCACTGCTGCTACATATATTTTCCTGCTCGTAACTGTTTAACTATTGTAATTAGTCTGGAACCTTGTGCATTAAATGCTGAGTTTCAGCATTTCATACTGAGATTTATTAAAATGTTTTTCCTTGCAGATACTATTGAAAGAGGGGATAGGGGGTGAAAAGAGGCCCAACGGCAGGGTGAAGACAGGGTTACTTTATGGATAACTCTAATTCCTCATTTCTCATGTAAAAACATGCATTGCAGTGTTTCTCTTTTTAGGATATACCTGTTTTCCCTATTCGCTCCCAGTTGGAGTTATCACTAGGTGGATCGGGGCAGCTTGATTTGGTAAGTAAGTAGCGCAGGAAGTCAGGATTCGCCGTGTAGTATGTTGGCTTCCATAAGATTTAAGTAAAGCGTTTTCATCAACATGGAAGCAAACAAATGTGCTAGGTCTTTTATACCCATACTTGGAGAAAAAGAAATCTGAAGTTTGTGGCTGAAGTGCTCCATGGCACTTGATGTTTGCTTACCCACATAATGACTACAAAGAAAAAGCTTCACAACAACACTTTTAACTGCAAACAAAGGGTCTAGCCACAAAAATGTGTACAGCAATCGACAGCCAGAAGGTTTTTTTTCAACAGAAGAGAGATGTTTAGAGGTGCTTAGACTTGGGCCATGCATAGAAAATACTCACTCAACAAATAATTTTTACCAAAGATTTCTGAGTGTGTATATTTGAATTCAACAGATGGATTTGTAATAAAAACATTCATGGGTGAGAGTAAATTGGACTAGATTTCTAAAGAATGCTTCCAATTTTCTTGCAATGGGTTTTCCTGTTTGTTCCCAAAAAAAAAAGAAAGCAGAATGCTTCAAAAGGAGGTAAAAGTGGTTGTCCATAGAAAGGATTTAGAACCCTGCAAAAAAATGTTTCTCACATCCAAGTTTAGTTATTTAGTCTTTTGCCAACCCCACCCATAAAACTAAAATAGGTGGGAGATTACTAATAGCAACCCACCTGGACCAATCAAACGATCTAGCCAATCAACAGCAGGCAGGTGTTATAGCCTTTGCTGCACCTTTTACGAACCTCAGCAAAGTGTGCATAACTGCTGCGCCAAAAGCCATTTTGCTGATCCAAACTCGCATGTTTTGACTTTTCTTCATCCAATGTTAATTTGCAAGGTCACATACTCAACACCACTGGAGTTACTCTTATGAGGCTCTTATGGGTTAAATCAACCAAATTTGGGCAACTCGAGATACGTACTGCTCATTTTTCAGAGGAAAGAGAAAGAAAGAAAGAAAGATGTAAAAGAGTTGCAAGGCATTGGGATTCTCCCCTGGCTCTCTGCCCCTCACCCCACCCCCAAATCATCTGACATTGTTGTTTTTTCACAGTTGTTCCTGACTTTGTTCACTGCAAGTCATAAAGTTCTGGTTTCAAACACTGAAGTGCAGCAGGGTCCCCAGCTGGAAAGTTCCTTTTGCCGAAGCAACAGCTCTGAAACAAAATCCCATCTTCTGCTGCTTGTTGCTTGTATCATTGGGCCTCTAATGATTCTCCTTTGCACCAAGTAATCAAATCGGGCTTCCTCAAATGTGTCATGACCCACCTAAGTCCATGATAAATTTTTTTTGCAACACCGACAATTTCTTGGTGCCACCTGGTGTTTAAACAAAAGACGACAAAGAATGCAAACACAAAGCTGGATATCCATCCATTTCACAGGCAAAAAGATAATAATATATAGTGGCATTATCCAAGTATTGCTTACAAGCATATATGTTGGCAGAAATTTTGGCCTACAAAGACAAATTCAGCTTGCATTCTTCTGGAATAAAAATACCAAATCTTTCCATGATCCTGGGCATCATCATCATCATCATCATCCCTTTTCATCTCATTGTCATTTACTTTACCAAAAATATGATTGAAGTCTGGTATTAAATAACATACTTGCACCACCCACAAAAAAAGGAACTAGTTAAAAGAGTACATTAGTCTAACAGACAATATTTTGCACCTCAAAGCTGCACAAACTGTTTCCAGGCACCCACCCCAATTCAGATTTGTGATGAGTTGCAACCCAATAAATACTCACATTTTGCTTTTTGGGATCCCAAAAATCACCATATCATTTTGATCAGTAGCAATCCATTGCATGCTGTTCCACTTGTAATCTCCTCCCCATGGCTCCAAAAGGGGGTTGTTGAACTTTGAGAGTGAAGCTGGTATGGTCTTGAAGCTCTTGTCTCAAGAAAAGATTGCCAAAAGCTAAAAACAACAAGAAAGAAAGAAAGAAAGAAAAGGGAAAAGCTGCTAGGCTATGTAATAGTAGTAGAAATCAGTGCATTGAAAAATGGTGGTGAGCAAAAAAAAAAGACACATGAGTCTTGTGAATAAACAAACAAGAACAACACGTAGTAGAGGACATGGAGATGGGTCAAACTTCACCATATTTAGATGAAAAACTCTTCCCAAAAAGAAGATGGAAGAATTGTAATCTGCTGTTTGTGTCTATGAAATCCAAGCAAAAAACTCCAGAGAAAAAAAAAGCACAGAGAAAGAAGATGGCTGATTTGGTAATTTGCTGTTTGTGGATCTCTTTGAAATCTAAGCAAGAAACTCAACTCCAGAGAAGAGAAAAGACAGGGGATGTGTCACACTGTGGTCTTGCCATTTACTTTGAAAAGTATATTATGGCAAATGAAGAATTATGGAAACTCAAATATTCCACCGTGCAAAAATATAATCTTCAAAAAGAAAAAAATCCTCTAATAGAAACCAAAAATCCTTCAAGATATTATTATAACTCTATAACTAATCTCCAGTTTCAACAGAAGCCAAAATATTATATTTTAAAAATCCTCATTTATAAATAGACCTATTATTACCCAGGGGCCAAAATCCCTTATGCTACTATACCTATAATGAATCTAAACACAAAATCCTTGCCTTAGTACAAAGTGCACAAGTAATGAGCAAGACCCATTCTGTAAACAGAACTATTAGTTCACTCAAGATAACTAAGAAAACAAATTCAGACCATCAAATCCAGTAATCCCATTGGCTTGAAAAGAAGAAATTCAGGCTTATGCTCAACCCTAATAATTACACTAAACATTGAAAATAATGGTCCCTTTCTATCATTTCCATTGGTCCTCTAAAATTGTCGTAAACTTACGAAACCCTATGACACATTGAACTGTAAAAACCATGCCTTGTAAAATAGAGGTTCTTGCGCCAAAGGGCCGGGGATGTTTGTCTTTTAAACCGGCTATGAACCACCTTTGAACCACACCAATAGACAAGCACAGTTTTTGTTGCTGCCTTGCCTTGCAAAGGGTCGAGATGTTTGTCTTTAAACTGGCTATGAACCCACCTTTGAACCACACCCATGGACAAGCACAGTTTTTGTTGCTGCCCTGCTTGGCACTATCCCAAAAGGAAGGGGTTGGGAGTTTTCACCTAGTGCCAAGGGTTGGCAAACAACTTGCAAAATTTAGGGAGCAAAAAAAGAAAAAAACAGAAAAAAAAAATCCTTTTGGGTGAAATGAGTGATTCATCTCCCTTTTTTTATATTCCATTCAGAAATTAGAAATTGCCAAGTAATTAGCTCTGGCGCGTTCTATAAGACCACCCCATCTTTCTACCTTTTTGATGGCGGGAAACAACGAACCCTAAATCTCTCATAACTTTACCACCACCACCACCACCATCAACAACAACCCATCATCCCACACATACCATACATAAGCACCCACATCCCACACATACCATACATAAGCACCCACATCCAACACATACCATACATAAGCACCCACTTCCCACACACACCATACATAAGTACCCACCTCCCACACATACCATACATAGTCACCCACATCCCACACACACCCTACATAATACCCACATCCCAAACATGCCATACATAAGTACCCACATCCCACACATACCATACATAAGCACCCACATCGCTTACCCTTAAGCACCCCCTTTCCCCCCCCCCCCCCCCCCCCCCCCCCCCCACACAAATACACCCCAACACACCCCCACCAAGAAGGGGAGGACAAAAGAAAATACAAAAAAAACGATAGATGTGTT
>Ga0116231_10004953_pt1 | contig 26641 bp, 18 predicted proteins | sample S1TSphgellanicum_2_FD_89695 | JGI IMG/M metagenome (GOLD analysis project Ga0116231, IMG submission 89695) | Host-associated microbial communities from peat moss isolated from Minnesota, USA - S1T2_Fd - Sphagnum magellanicum MG | ecosystem: Host-associated > Plants > Peat moss > Unclassified... | reverse complement strand
CCAAAGAAAAGTCAATATCATTATAGAGTACTACTATAAGACTAGAACCCTAAACCCTCAAAGGAAGGTCCAGAGAGACATGGCTCAATCTACAGTGATCTGGTCCTTGTTCAGGTAGCAGGACATGAAGGATCACTATACAGATGCAGGGATTTTGCAGGGAAACATAATCACCCATTAATAGCTTAAAATTGATGAATGCTCTTTTCAGCCAGGATTTAAGATTTGCAGAGCATATAGAGTACTGTACCCTTGCAATGAAGCAATGGAAAGGAAGAGGAAATACCTCAAAGGGAAGATTGAGGCATTCAAAGTAGGTGCGCACACGGTCGAAACGCTCCTCCACAAAATCACGACTGCTTGGTGATACTGATACCAAAGCCTGTTTCCCAGCACAGCAATTCAAATTTCGTCAGAAATATAAGATTGTTCCACATGAGCGTTGCTACAAAATATATGATTGTTCCACATGAGAGTTGCTGCATTCCATGCATAAGTGGAATAAGTTCATATATATGATATCTTTTAGAAATTCTGATAGGTGTCCTTTGAAGCTCTTCTGCTTTGATCTGTCATTCAAGTCACAGCTGTGAGGGAGAAAATAATTTTGAGACCTGCTGGAGGGCTATGCAGTTCCTGCAAATTTGGCGCACACCCAACATGTTGATCGACTGCATCTCATTCAATGCCTGCAGTGGCAACAGAAAGACAACCAACCCATGATGTGAAACTCAAACCAGAAAAGAGATTCTTCTAGACATCTAACCTTGTAAGGTACACAGGATAACCTGCCCCATGACAAACCAATGTTTAGGATTTAGGGTTTTAGGGTTTAGGGATTAGGGTTTTCATACCAACCTTGATGAATGCTGCTGCAGAAATGCTGCAAATTCCTCCAAAAATATAACTCCGCTTTAAAGGTGGCACATATGCAGCCATCTCCTCATCTATTCTCGCAATCTGATCTCAAACAAAAAGCCCATCCAAACAAGCAACAACATGGCAGTCAAAATTTGACCAACACCTACCCAAACAACCAACCCAAAATCCCAGGTTTAGGGTCTTGGGTTTAGGGTTTTGGGTTTATGGGTTTAGGTGACCCAATATCCAAACCCCACAATTTGTCCATGGACCTTAAGGTACAAGTAGTAGCAAGTGCATTAGTACAAAGAGTTTCATTCACAAACCTGTGTTGTGAGGGCAACAACAAACTCTTCTGGTTCCTCTGCATCCTGATCACTTACATAGACACGTCCTGCCATGCCCTATCCCAACACTCCCACATGAACTTCCCATTAGCCAAGTCTTCAGCGAAGCAAGGATCTCAACTTGCCAGAAAGCTCAGATTATTGGGTCTGAGGGCTACCCACTAAATTTATCTGAAACCATTGTCAATCTACTTAGTACTAGTCAGGATCTCTGCAGAAAAATGGACATACTGCAAAGCAAAAGTCTACAGAATACCTACATAGCAAAGGCTTGGAAGGAAGATAACTCTACCTGAAGGTGATAAATTGCTAGAAGTTGCAATTCAACTCTAAGGGTGCGCAGGCATTCAGCAGACAGGAGGTGGTACTTCTCAGTCAAAACCCCCAAGCCTGCAGTTAACGCACTGTTCATTCGTCGATGGTGCACTGCAACATGATGAATGGCATTCTTCTTCTTCAGTGGTGAGCCAGGTGATGTATTGTATCCCAACCTAAACACAATCCGGATCATAGTGCAAATTCCATCCGCAAAAAGATGTCAAATCCAGATTCTTAATTGCAAAATTCCTGGTTGAGAAAAAAGGTCCCAAACTATTTCTGTCCATCTACAGCCCATGTTTGAAATCCAGTTCTGTTTGGAAACTTGGGTTCTCTGAAAAAATTCTCAAAAACAAAATCTACTTGTTTATCAACCCGAGACCCAGTTCTTGAAAACGAATCTCCTTGTTCATCAAACTCAAAACCCACTCTCAAATACATGTTCTATTCTTTGACCCACATTTCCAGGAAATTTCCCAACTTGTCTTAGCATTCCTCCAGTACAAGCTCTCACATTTTCATTGCCAGTGAGTGCACTCCATGCAATGAAACTAGCTAGAAGAAGAAATTTTCCTATAAGTGCTTCCCTCTAGACATGACATATGCATTCTTCCAGCATGAAATCTTGGGTTCAGGGACGTACTGTTGAACAGATTCAGACATGTAGTCTAAAGAGTCACTAAGTGCAGCTAGCAACACCATCTTGTGATTTGGAGATATCAGTTGTTCCTGATTCACAACACAGGCCCCCATCCAACAAGCATTAATTTTGTTGCAACCAATGGTTTTGTTGCTTTGCTTACTCACAAAAACCTGGAAATTCTAAGCAAGTGTTAAACGTACACAGGAAGGAAAAAAGAAAGCATCTTCAGTGACAGCAATGGACCTGTCTAATGGGGCGCAAGCTAAGCAGGAGGTTGTTCATCTCCATCTCCACTTCCAGACCTTCGGTATCAAGAGGTGCATCTACCACCACCTTCTGCTCCAGCTGACTGAGATAGGACACATCCAGAAGCAGATGTGCTGGCTCTTGTTTCATTAGATAACTCATGTCTACTCGCCCAATTATACTTGAACTTAAACTGCCGAGAACCGCCTGTCCAATCCCACCCAACTCCTTATTTGACCTCTAGTTCTTCAACACACACAAAACATGATTGTGTGCATTTCAGACAAGTTTAGCCAAACTGGAAGCAGACAGAACTTTCAAAGTTAAAGAACCTCCTCCTCCCGCAAACTGTGACTTGCCACCAGTAAAATCAAACAAAAAATACCATGTCTTCTTCTTATTAAACATATATATATATATACCTAAAGCAACATTTGCCTGTAACAGAAATGACAAACCTCGGTGTATACGGCCCGGCAGCGCTCCAAGGTGCGATCGAGAAGCGTCTGAACCAGTTCCAAAATCTCACTTGCATACATTGGCATTGCTTGTGCCCATCCCAGTACCTACCAATCCCAATTGTTACAGAGCAGAACATAAATAGCTAGTAAAATAAATAAATAAAAATAAATAAATCAGTGAATAAATGTATTTTCATAAGAAAATAAAAAATGAAGAGAAAATTGCATGCCCTTTCTCTGTACACAGATCTATATGTACATTCTCTGCCACTGCAGATGCAAAACACCCAACACTGGAAAAGTGTCCAAGCAGCATCTAGAGAGAGAGAGAGAGAGAGAGAGGTATTCCAACACCTACTTCAGTAATAAGGTGGTTGGCAGACATGGGTCCCTGCAATATGGGCCTGCCTTTCTCCACCAATGTCTCGTACACTGCCCCAGGGTAAGCTTTAAGCCGGAATGCAGCTGGGCCTGAAACCAATGAATCCATCCACCCACCCACCACAGATTTGACTACTGTATGTAATAGGTGGAAGAAGAATGAAATGAAATGAATCTCAACAGAATTTTTTTCTAACCCATCAATTCTATTGCAACAAAAGTAGTTTCTTTTTTGTTCCAGTACATTATTTTTTGGATAGCATTGGGTTTTCTTGGGAGTAAACAGTGGTACTGATGATGGAAAGCTTACTTACTTGCAAGAGCATTTGCTACACGTGTACGGTAGTCAACATGTACAATAGGCAGAAATTGATTCTTCACAAAATTCTCCATAAAACTCTGGAGGTTATTATCCCTGGAATTTACAACTGACAATTAGCACAACCAGAGAGAGAGAGAGAGAGAGTGTGACTTTCTACTAAATGTGTTCGGGTTTCCAGCCAAAAAGAATCAAATCCAAAGCGCAATTTCTGTTGAACAGGATACAAAAGAGTCTATAGAAACCCAAAACTTGAGTTGGATGTTTAACCAGTGTTGCACAGTTCTTGACTCTTATGAAGAACCTCCAGTTCCAATTCTTAAAAAATTAGAACAGTTTGGGTTCCGTTTCCACAGCAAAATGGAACCCTGGGGTCTGGTTCTGGTTTGGTTCTTGAAAAAAATTAATTCAGGTTCCAGTTCCAGTTCTGGAAATCAGACCTGGTTCTGGGTGATCCAGTTCAAAACCGCCAGCTAACTGTCAGTTTTAGACCCAGTTCTGGTTCTGGTTCCAGAGTCAGATCCAGAATCAGACCCACTTCTGGTTTGGTTTTAACAGGAACCAGAACTGGCGGTTCTAATTGGCCAAACTGGGCAGTTCTAATCCAACACTGGTTTTAACCTTCAGTAGAGAAAGAATACAGTTTTTGGGGGCAAAGTCTACAGAGTTACATCACTTACACAAGGCTTGTATATTTTTGAGGAAGAAGTGATGTTATTTTGTCCATAAACTGCAAAATGAGAACTCAAGCAAAATGTAAGAATTTTCCTTAAAAAAATTTCCCTGCACACAGAAAGTCTCTCATCAGCTTGCAAGAGGACCAACTGACCCATGTTGGTTGAAGGCATCTCAAGCAAATGGTCCAACACCCAAGTCAAGGTTCAGGGTTTAGTGCATACCTGAAGAACAGGACGATAAACAGCTGAAGTGAGGTAAATCCCACGTTCAGAAAGAACAGCAGCAGTTCCATAGCCTTCTTGAGAACCCGGCGGTGATTTTCTACGGTTCAGTCCATGGAGTAAAGTGTCAGCAGTCAAACTATCAGTTTGCCCTGCAAGAACAATAACCCAGGACCCAAAAAAATCAGGCTTTTGTACTACTATACAACAAAAGAACCAGCACTTTGTGATGACACTGGAAAACAGGAACAAAACAGGAACACTTCTTGAAAATTGGCATGTAAAATCCCACAAGTAAACACATGTCAGGAGTGTCCAGGAGAATCAGACCCGGTGAAGCAAGGATAGTGTCAGTGAAGCGGAAAGCAAATGACAAACCCTCCTCTGATTCCCCATGACTGCCACCATGTACACCACACCAGTATATCCAGAATCATTTCAAACACCCATTGCACTTTCAGTGAAAGTTAAAAGTCTACAGAGCACTTGCATTGACCCCAAGTGTAAGCTTGCTTGTATGCACGTGTTCCTGATCTAAAAACACTAAAGACATACTTCAGAAGAGTGAGGAGAATCCCAGAGAAAGGTTTCCAATGTACCTCTCTTCATTCGTTTTGCGTAAATATTGCTTCCTGCAAAATACCCACCAACAATGTAGGAATTTTCATGAAGCAGCAATGTGTGAGACAAACAAAGCTGAAAGAAGTAAACAGTTTTAAACCCTAAACCCCATCATGAAAGCTCTTGCAAGTTGGCTCAGTCCTTTTATTGTTCAAATGGAAGTTCAGGTTTGTTACTTGGCATTTGCAGGGAGTGCCTTGCTTGCAAGCCTAGCGGTTTGTGCTGCAGCATCAGCTGATGTTGCATCTGGAGTGGCCCTCAGTATATCACATATCAGCAGCTGGCACTCACTCTGCACTCATATATACACCAAAATTTTACAAACCGCAGATGAGAACTGCATGCATCTGGTTTGCATGTTTCAAGACCCTAAACCCTGCTCACACACAGAGAAAGAGGCTGTTGTTCCTTTGCAGCAGCAGCAGCAGCAGCAGCAGCTGTAACCAGTTCTATCTGCCTCAAACCAATTCATGTACAATGTGAAAGAATGACTGTCAAATCTCAATCAAAACCAAGGACCAACCGACCTGTATAACAGTGAGGACAAAGCCCAGGTTGTAGCCACTGCCTTCCAAATGGCTCATGTCTGTGTCGCTACTCCAAGCGCCCACGCCATTGGCTGTGGTCTGTGGGGAATTCTCATGGCACTCCATCATCTCTCCAACAATAACATGATTCTCTGCAGCCATTGAAACCAAAGCAATCCAACCCAGTTTCATGATTGCAAATCCGGTGCTGAAGTCTCAATCCTTATGTTAAAATCCCCTGGAACTTCTTCAGTCGTAGTACATACAATCATATAAACTGGAATTATTATCTGCATTTTGAGTGACATGAAATTTTTACCAAGGACTTGGGAGACCAAGTCTAGAACTGACTCCAGAAGTTCGTGTGCATCAGTCTGCGCCTTGCCCACCGGTAGTCCCCATTCTGCAACAGGTGAGCTCCCATTGATTCCGTTCCTCTGCTTCGGTGCCAGATACATCCCAATGCTGCTTGATCTCAGAAGCTTTGCAACTTGGTCCACACGTGGCCTGGAAGCCTCCATGGCTGCTGCACGTGCTTTGATCTCTGAGGTTATCAGCTCATGAACTGCTGGTCTCACCCGTTGGCTACAAAAAAAATTGGAAAAGACAACAAGAAACCATATCAAGTACGACCATATATCATAAGAGGTTTAGGGTTTAGGGTTCAGCCAGGATTTGGGAATTTTGACGTTTCTAGAGAGAATTCTTAAACCCAAGTATTGTCAGCCAGGAGCAATGATGCAGCGATCCCAAATCCAACAAATTGTTCTATGATACTATGACACCTGCAAATCTTCTTCAGGAACTCAATTTGCACAGAGATACCAATCAGAAGATACTCATGTACCTGATAATGGCACCTCCGGTGGCACTCTTCCCTAACAATGTGAGGCATTCCACCATTGTCTTTATATACTTCACACTTGATGGTGAATCGCTCTTCATCATGGACTCCTGGGTCACACACATTCCCCATCCAACAAATTTGGTGTTCAGAGTCTGGTGGGTGGAGCTGCAGAAGAAAGCTTACTAAAGCTAATTTTATCACAGCCGCGAGACACCCTGACAGAAAACATCAATGACATCAACACCAGAGTGAAGCACGCACACAAAAAAACTTCAATATAGGAACCAAAACATATGGCAAGAAAGTTCAAGATCCAGTGAACCCACTGTGAATTCATTAGGAGTGGAGCCAACAAGCCAAATCGGGAGGACATGGGCAGCCACGTTATGACCCTCTTTGCCCATACCATCAGTATTCCCATTTGTTGATGCTCTGTCGGAGGCAGCGGCATCTGCACCACTCTCTATTCCAGTGACAGTAGTGCTATTTCCATCTACTGACCAACTGTGACAAAGCCCACCCACTTGATTAAATTCAAAAGCCTTCATCCAATGTGGTTCCAATGCTTATGAATTCATTCTTTAGCGATCTTCTTGGGAAGAGGAAGAACAACAACATTACCAATTGGAGATGATGAGAAAGTTCAATGCTTCTGATAGAGCAGAGAAACTTACCCATCACCCATATGCCGCACATCAGCTGTTCGATCTACACTTGAAACATAGGAGACCGTCCGTGTCAAGGTACGAGTGCGCCTTGACACAGGGTGCAAACTTCCAACTGCTGGAACTGGAGCTGGGGTTAGGTTTGATATGTCGTCAGCTTTATCTTGGCTGATTGCTAAGTTTAAGCTGTTTTTTTCCCAGAGCAATAATGTACCGCACACAAAAAAAACCCACAAAATTGCAACACACAAGATTACAGCTCTGCCAGAAAACACAGACTGGCTCAAACCTAAACCCTAAACTCAAAATAGGAATTCAGGAAAGTCAGGAATAATATTCCAGACTAAAAAACAAAGAGCTTTTTCTAAAGAAAAACAAAAAGGAGTTCAGACCTGTAATCACCCTTATTGTAAAGATGAAGGTGCAGATCCTCAACAACCTTGAAGAAGAGTGCTCCACGCAGCTTGTTTAACTCAGCTCGCACATCCCGAAGTGCACCCACCTGCAGCAAAAATTCAAAACTTCTAACTTTCATATTCCTCCTGGTGGCAGCAGCTCATCCTTGTTCCCAAATTTCACCCAGTTGAGCAGGCGATACAACTCTTGCTTGCACCTAAGCCAGTTTGGGAAACCAGTTTCCAAACTGTATGTCCAAAGGTTGTGCAGAGCCAATATGTTTTACTATTCTTCAAACAGTTCAAAGAGGTAGAATTGCACCCAAGAAAATTGTGAACTGTAGATATAGACTACAGCAATGGTCCCAAGGTTTAGGGTTCATCAGAACAACAAGATGATGGTCTCAATTTGGTGTTTCTCTGGGAATGTCTGTCAGAAGCTTTTACCGATTGAATGCCTTCACGGTCCAACATACTGATAGACTGAAGATGGAGCTGCACTGCTGCATAGTAGCGTTTTTCAGCAGCCAGTTTCTCAATGCGAGCTGGGACCTGGCACCACCAATTGACATAGACATCAAATGATTACTGTGCAATTTTCTCCATGCCTGGTAGACTGATTCTTTGTAAAAGGAACATCTGCAGATTGTGCTTTTTGAGGTGGAAGGAAAAAAAGGGAAAAAGAAAGAAAAAAAAACGGCCACCCATTAGAAGCTCTGTACTTCTAACCTGAGCAACTTTGTCGATTTGATCAAGTAACGAAATCACATGGCGGAGTGTGACAGAGCGGGACCATTGTTGCTGCAGTTGCTTGTGCCGTGCGCCCAGCAACATACGTGCATTCTCTAAATCTCCCTTCAATTCCTCTACTTTGCCTGTGGAATCAGAGAACACCCGCAAGATCTGCACATGGAGGAAATAATAATTATTTTCAGAAAAAAAAAAAAAAAACCCCAAAACTTATGCTGCAACTGCTCTGTTCAGTGAATTCTTTTCAAAAAAGCTTCAAGAATGCAGAGGAGGAGCTGCCATTATCCTTAGATGATGGGATTTGGGTTACAGAAATCAGATTAAAAGAAGCAGTACAAAAGAAAGAAAGGACAACAAACAGACATACCTGTGAATAGTTCTGGATGGCTTTACTGAAGCCAGTGTTGTAATTGTGCACAACGCCATCCACAAGATGTTCAACCAGATCTCGCTGCTCACGCAAGCTCTGTAGTGTCTGTTCGGGATTTGGGGAGGTGAGCACTTCCACCACATGTGGCAGAGAGTCAAACCGTGGCTGCTTCCATGGATCGCCTATACTATCCAGCTGCACCTGCACTACCTGCAAAAAACCAGGAAAAAAAAAGCCCCAACAAAACTCTCGTCACCAACATCATCCAACAAAACTCCCAGTGTTTTTTTTTCTTTCTCCTGCTGCTGCTGGAAGGGATTTCTTACAAGGGGTAGTCACCACCCAAAACTTGCACTCTCTTTTGCATTCTCTCTTGCATTTTCTTTGCATTCTCTATTGCATTTCCTTTTGGATTCTCTTTTGTATTCTCTATTGCATTCTGTTTTGCTTTTGCAAGCAACTTTGTTTGAACTTTATTAGGGTTTTCTCTATGCAGCTACAGTTTTCTTCAGATGGGATTGGGTTTCATAAGCAGCACAGTCTTTCTGATGATGGGCACAGTGAGAAACAAATCTATGCTGTCTACTATCCACTAAAGGTCTTGACCTAAACAGATCAATAGATCTCCACCTCCACAACACACAAATGCAGAGCAGAAGTTTAAGATCCTTCAACCCATCAAGCAGATAGATCAAGCTCCCGAACCCCAGGTCTTCACAGATCCACCAGTTGTTGATCACCCAAAACCCCAATTCCCATGCTACTGAATCAGAGCTCCCAGACATGATCACAAACCCCAAGGACTTGCCCACCCAAAAGAACACAGACAGAGACAGAGAGAGAACGATGTGTGGGATGCAGAGGAGAAAGGGAGCGACATACATTCCAGTCGACAGCTCCGGCCTCATCGTCTTCCATGCTTGGTGCTCATGCACACCTCTCTCTCTTTGTCTGTCGCTCTGTCTTGTTCTTCCACTGCTGCTGGCTGCTTCTTCTTCTCGTTTTTTTGTCTAATTGTGAAGAGTAAAGAATACCCAAAACAGCAACGTAGTTCTCCTCCTCCTGCTGCTGCCCTTCTTCTTATTCTTCTTCCACTGCTGCTGCTGATGCCGGGTCTTCTTCTTCTTCTACTTCTTGTTTCTTTCTTTCTATTCTTTTTTTTTCTTTTCCTTGTTTATGTTTCGTTCTTTTTCTTTTCGCTTCTTCTTCTTGTGGGTCCGGTTGTGAAGAGGCAGAATCTCTTAGGGATTGCTTGCGATCGTCGCAGAGCTAAATTCCGCGAGCTCGAGCGCAGGCGAGGAAGGCAGACTTGGAACAAAGCGCGACAAGACACGGGAGAGGAGAGAGGGACCCAGCGAGCGCCGGATTATGAACTACAGAACGGTGTGTTGGAGGATGAAAAGTCCCCGCATGGATGCTTTTCATACGTTCATCCATATTCATCCATCTGGCCTAAAGCTGGCAATTCATAATGTGGTCTCACTTCACTGGACAACAACAGCTGGCAATGCCTTTATGGTAACTAGTAAAAAACATTTTACTTTCTGGGCAAAATAAGGTAATTTTTAAAATCAAGTTACTACTGGGTAAATAACTAAGTAAGTAGTACTTACTATGCAGATTTTATTTTTAAAATACAATTTTTTAGTTTTTAAAAAAATCAAATCAATTTTGTAATATAGCCAACCCTGGCGATTGTTTACAAGAAGGTTTAGCCAAATTTGGCTATTGACCAGAAAAAATTTAGCCAGAAAAAAGGAAAATTAAAATTAAAAACCCCTCTGGGACTACTATTAGAACTTTACTCTGGTTAGGTGATTTTTTGGGGGATGTTTTAGGGGATGAAGTATTTTTGGCTATTTTTGGGGGTTTTTCTTATTTTTTAATTTAGGGTTTTTAAAAAGTCTCTTGACAAAGATTGCCCTAATATTAGAACACTTGCTCCATTTTTGGCTTCCTCCAAGTGTGGAGGAGAAATCATTTTTCATGGTTTTTTTTTTTATAAATTTTTTAATTTAGTAATTATCTTTGTAGGTCAAATTTAGCCTACAAATTATAAGGGCACTTGATTTATGGTCTTTTATTATCTTTTTTCTTTTTTTTAGGACTTTCTAACTGCTAAACCCCCAATTTTAACTAGAGCAATTCCAAATTTAGGTATCCATGCAATTACATAATCTAAGTTTCAAATTGTGGGAACATTATTGGGAACATGAAAAGGGGGGAACAAGTTCCCTACTAGGTGAAACCCAAAATATTCTTCAAGTTCCCTCTCTATACCTCCCTATCTAGCAATGGGTTAGGGTTTAGGGTTTAGGGTTTAGATCCAAATTGTGGACTAGGTAAATAAATGAAAACCTCTTGCTAGTCACCAGAGTTACCCACTAACCCAAGGTTCAAGAGCAACAACATAACAACAACCCTCATGCCCGAATGGATGAGAAGTCGTGCAACCCGTTCTCTCTCAATGGATGAAAACTCTTATCCAACATCCAGTCAGAATGATACATGCATGAAAAAGGAAGGGGCAAGAGGTAATTAGGTAGGTACTTGGTGGGTAGTAGTAGGTAGGTAAATTGTATGGAGCTACTTGGTGGGTAGTTAATAGATAGGTAAATTGTAGGTAGGTTCTTGGTGTGTAGTAGTAATAGGTAGGTAAATTGTAGGTAGGTACTTGATGGGTAGTAATAGTAGGTAGGTAGATTGTATCATAAGTCCACTTGATGGGTAGTAGTAGTAAGTAGGTAGAATACATGTGAATGGTTCCAAGTTGCTACCCTAGCTAACCACTATGGTTAGCTTTGGGATAGGAATACAATGGGGCCACATAATCCACCTTCTATGCATTTCTAACCATCTACTACTATTGGGTGGGGTTTAGACATGGTACAAGAAATTCACACTATATCCACAAAACAAAAAAAGGGTCCCAAAACTCACTATGTATAGTATAAACCATATTAAACCCTAGTACTAAAACCCTAATTTTAAAGTTGTGTCGGTGATCTTATGGTGAGCTTTTTATCTCTAATTGGCAAGTTTCTTTTTGCTAGGAAGAAGACAAAAAAAGTTGGGTACAAAGGAATAGTGTATGAGGAGTACAAGCTTTATATAAGGACATGAAAACTTTTCATGTGTAAGATGACAATTTAAGGTGTGTAGTGTGTACCTAAATAAGGCTTACAAATTGCATTGTAGAGTCTATTAACCTAATTTTAAATGACCATTTTTGTAAAGCAATTGAAACCAAATGCAAGAAGACTTACTATATGGAGATAAAATGTGTAAGAAGATCAACTAGATTTGGTCTTTATATGTGTAAGAAGCTTTAACTAGATTTGGTCTTTTATATGTGTAAGAAGCTTAACTAGATTTGGTCTTATATAAGCTTTTCCTATAAATTAAGAATCAAGAGGAGAACTTTTCAAAGCATTGTATTTGGTGTTGGGAGCTTGTTGTCTCTTCTTGGAACCTTGTGTTAGTTACCCTTGGGCCTTGGTCTAAATAATCAAAGAACCCATCTGACCCTCACCCTAAGGCTTTACCCCTTGGTAAAGCCAAGTTTTTGACAATGGGATCCATTATTGTGAAAATGGTTCTAAAGATCATTTTGTCTCCTACACACTTACCCCATAGGTCAACGAGATACTAAGGGCCACTTTTAGATGAAGATCCAAGGTCCAATGGTCCAATGAAATAAAGCAATCTTATTGGATGAGAGCCCATAAATAAGGACCCATGACCTTTACATGAGGGTCCAAGACCAAAAGGTGGCAAATTGAAACTAAATCTACATGGCACCATTTTGGGGAAAATCAATTGGTTGAAAAAAAATTAAAAAATTAAAAAATAACCACAAAGCAATTGAAGAACCAAGATGTAAGCTAAGGTTTTGAGCTCAAGGATTCAATTTGCCTCAAATGAATCCAAATTTGGATCTTGGAACCCCCATCTAAAGTGGGCTTAAGATTTGCCCACAATGTGTAAATTGTGTTGTAATCAATTTAAAACATCCTTTTATTGGAAAGATGAAATATTGAATTAGTTTGGGTTGGATATTAACATTATATATATTTTTTATTTTATTTTTTAAATTTTTTATTATTAATTTTTTTTTAAATTTAATTTTTTTTGGTTATATTTGTAAAAGCATTTTTCTTGTACATTTACAAATATATCCTTGCCAACATCTAATTTAACCAAATGTCAAATGAGGTACCACATCCATAGCCATCATGATTTTCTCCCCATAGCACATAAATAAAATAGAATATCAACAAGTGGAGTTCTTCAAGGTGTTTAATCATGAGGAATGTAAATCTTATGTGGGAAATTTTGTTGGGTGGCCAATGTGATTCTAATGGGGAGAGAAAACACCTATCCAAAATAATCATGTAAAACAATGAAAATTTGCACTTTGATCACACAACCGTATTCAAGCAAATTGCTAGCACAAGTAGTCTTCTCCACAACATGTTCAAAGAAGAAACCGTGATGTGCATCTAGGAGTTATCATTTGAATGTCTAGGAAGCTTAAATTGTAAACATTGAAACCTTAAACCTTGTGTCCTAAATTCTAAACTAAGAATTTAAATATCCCATGACATGAAAAGTGTTGTTGTTTGATCCACATTATTGCTTTGATCATTCAACAATCCACTCTTAGTTCCATTAAAACTCAAATTTTAGTCTAAAATACTATTCCTTTCAATTGATAAGACCCCATAAGTAAGCAACTAAACATTCATGTTAAATAGTAAACCCAAATCTCACATTTGAGCTTATTGTGTCTATTTTGGTTTGGTTAACATTAACACGACTTAACGTCAATTTAGACCCACAACCACTTGCAAAGTGACCAATAGGTTTCAACACTTGGGTTATTGGAGCTCCATTTTCTCCACACCTTAAAATACCTAAAGGTGGTCACCATGTTGTTCATATTCCCAAACAAAATGATCAAAATCATTTGAAAGAAACCCTAAACCTTATTTACAAGCAATCTGCCCTGGATGTACTAGTAGTCAAGTGTGTGAGGTGCTTAGATCTGCTTCCATTTTGTTTGGATGATTTTATGTTTGTTCAGTCTCCAATAAATTAGACAATTCTTTCACGGAAACCCCATAAATCCAGTCCAAATATTTTTACACCAACATGGCACTAGTGATTTTTTTATAATAAAAAAAATTTGGTGGTGACTTTTTGCCATTTTTTTAAAAATATTTTTGTAAAAGGGAATATTCTGTAAAAGATTTCCCTAATGTTTGAACAAAATTTGTCAAAAAAAAAAAACAATCTAAAAAGTTGCCCAAAATTGCCACAATTGCTTACAACATGAACAAATTCTTAAGATTTTTTTGCTTGAACCTTATTTTGAATATGGCAAAATTTGGCTAAATATTCTTATGGATGATCACCAATTGAGCAACTAATGGGAGAGACTGAAAGGTAATTTGGCTAAATGTTCTTATGGGTGATCACCAATTGAGCAATTTATGGGAGAGGCCAAAGGGGTTGGAAGGAATAAGGTGTGTTTGTTGGGGGAAGCCAATATACTAGAACTTGGGTGACATCCCACATTTCTAAGACCATGGTTCAACATGAATTTGCAATGGGTGATGGGGTTTTGCATTGCAACACAAGTTTGTGAGAACATAAAAGAATGGACAAAGTTTATTTTCCTTTGTATTTGGAGGTCCCTTTGTCAAGCTGAATAGGTATTTGCTAGGCATCATCTTGTACACAATGGAAGAATTCTTACAATGTGTAATAAGGTTTGTGCTCCGATTTTGTCATAGATGAAAAAAGAAAAAGATGGATGAAAATATGTTCAAATGGATGAAAAAAATGGATGGTTCTAAAAATTAATTCCAAAAGTCAAATTCAATTTTAATTTGATTTTTATTAATTGAAACTAACCCACTAAATTAGTTATTCACCAACAATGGTTGAGATATTCCAAAACCCCCTATTTGGGCCTCTATAATTGTTTGCCACATCAAACAAAATGTTAATTTTTTCCCCGTCCCCAACCATAAACATGAAAAATGGACATTTATATAAACTGAAAAACTAATCAAGCATCGCCACTAAGGCCAATTGTTATGATAGGTCAATAAAAAAAAAATCATTGAAGAACATTGTCATTGTGGCCAATTTACAAGCCCAAAGTAAAGTTTACACTAGTGTTGTATGGTTTTATTTTTAATTAAGGGATGATTGTAAAGTAAGGTGGTTCACTTTTTATGTCACAATGCAATTTTATTTTTTTCAAGTGTCATGCATTTATATTTTATTAAGATGCCATAAAATCAATAATATGTTAAACTTGTGATTAAATTTACATTGTCAACTTGAATTTTTAAATATCTATATAAAAAGTTTATAACATATATACATGCACCAAATATACAATAATGAACTTTTGAAGTTGAAAAATATGGATCGGTTTTATGTCTATGCCTCTTTATACATGCGTTTTTGTGTATGGTTTTTATTTGGGATATTTTATATAAGGACTTAGTATACGATTTATTAAAACAATAGGAATGTACATGTAGATGCAAAAAGTTTGTTAGAAAAACCTTAACTCAAAACAAATTATGAACTTTTGAATTGTGCAAAATGGATCATTATTCATAAGTCCATATCATAATCATTTTCTTGATGAGTTTCAAATTTTTTTCTTTTAACATGCATGTTAAAAAGTTGTTTCAAATGGTTTTTCTTCATGGATTTTCTTAGTTCAAAATCACTTTGTAATTTTCCATTTAAGTAATGGTATAGTAGTCAATTGCCATTTTAACACTACCATGTATAGATTTTTGAGGAGTGGTGTATCCATTAAAAAATGAACCACCTTAATTTGCAACCACCTCTGAATATGAATAAAGATAATACCTAAATATCAACGTATCCATATCCTATGTTTTCATATTATCTGCCATTACCCATATTCATAAATAGATAAGTACTTGAAAATAGGTGAATATTATATTAAATAAATGGTTTGTATGTTTGTACATAGGAAGGGCTATTTTTATTAATGTTAAACATATCTTGTTTTTAATGAAGAACTTCCAATTTTGGTTCAAAAAATCAATTAGAATGGATATAATTTTGGTTTCACAAAAAAATGGAACCTTGGTCTAATTTTGGCCCAATTCTTGAAAGAAAGAAGTGTTGTGATTTTGGTGTTAGTTCTAAAGGGGTTTTTCCTCATTATTTTTCTGCTTGTTTATCCTAGGCTTACTCCATCTTTTTCTCAAAAAAAAAAGATGATGCCCATACACATTTTGGTGTTACTCATTACATAATTTGGGTCTTGTTATGCAAATCTTGGACCTATAATGGGTAGCACAAATTGTGTTTGGGCACCTCCAAACATATTTCAAATGAACAAATGGGTAGCCAAGAAAGGAAAAAAAAGGCAATCCATAGGTAGTAAACCAAAAAAAAGCTAACCACCATGGTTAGCTTGGGAGCTGGAGTCCTAACCATTTAATATCTTCCATGTTTCAAGGTGTGTTGTTGATTATCGATTCATTTTGGGCATTTGAACTTTCAACTTTGGCATAAAAGGCATAATACTACAATAAAACATGGTGTTCATCACCCCCAAAATCTTGACTATAATGATTAAATTGCAGAGTTACTAGTTTGAAATGACTAAAAAGGTAGTTTTTGTCCTCTTCCCCCCCCCCCCAATAGGCATGTCTTATTTGAGTAGCTCAATTAGTAATTTAAATCAAATCAAACAACGTCAATTAAATGTGGATTAACCATGCCGATGTGGCATTATTGCCTACTAAAATGTGACTAATTTCAGTCATGCCGTAAATGACATGGCATAATAAGTACATATGTACATGTATGTAGGTAGGTGTGTAATAAATAGGTAGGTTAGGTTAAACTTTAGATTGATCTTAAGCTAAATTTCCCATACCTAACTAAATTTGGCTAAACTTGGGTATTTAAATTCAATATTGCCAATATTGGTTAAAAAATATTTAACCTGGTTAAATTTGAATACTTCAATTCAACTTGGTTACTTTGGCTAAATTTGGATACTTTAATTAAATTTGGCTAATCTTGTTTAAACTTAATTAAACTTGGTGAAACTAGGGTATTTTAACTAAATTTGATTGATTTGGCTTAAATTGGTTTAATTTGGTTACAATTTACTTAAGAATGTATAATTTAAGGTTTTAGGTTTTATGTATAGTTTAGCCAACTTAAACCAAATGGAACCAACTTTAATTAAATTTAAGCAATTTTATTTTAAATACTTTCATTTTAGACAAAACTAACCTATTTGAACCAAGATTAATTCAAGTACCCAAGTTTAGCCAAAGTTAACTAATTTACCCTAGTTTAATCAAATTTATCCTATTTTAATCAAGTCTAGCCAATTTTAATTAAGTTTAATTAAATTTGTTAAAGTACTTTAATTAAGCCAAATTCAACCAAAATTAACTAGAGTAAACAAATATAATTTTAAGTTAAACTAAGTTTAGCCAAGAAAAGACTTTATTTCAACCAATTAAACAAAATTTAGCCAAGAAAATCAAAAGTACCCAAGTTTAACCAAGTTTAGCCAAGTTAAACAAAATTTAATTAGTTTAACTAGAATTAATGAAAGCACCCAAGTTTAACTAAAATACATTAGTTTAGTCAAATTAAACTAATTTTAGCCAAATTTGATTAAGTTTACCACAAAAAAACCTAGTTTATCCGAAATTAACATGCCCAAATTTAACCAAGTATAACCAAGTTAAACCAAATTTAATCAAATTTAATAAATTTTAGCCAAAATTCAATAAAGTACCCTATTTTAGCTAAGTTTATTCAAGTTAAACCAATTTTTTTGAAATTTAATTAGGTTTAACCAAAATTATTGAAAGTTTCCAAATTTAGCCAAATTTAGCCCAACTTAACCAAGTTTAGCAAAAACTAACCATCATTAACCTATTGGTTAAAGTATTCAAATTTAGCAAGTTTAATTAAGTTAAACCAAATGTAGTTAAAATTTGTTGAGTTTAACCAAGTTTAGTTAAAATACCCAAAGGTAGTTAAATTTAGCCAAGTTCAACTAAGTTGAATTTAAATGCCCAAGTTTAAATAGGTAAGTTTTATCCAAGTTTAACTTAAGAATAGTGATATGTGAAATTATGAATGAATTTGAGTTTATAGTTTTTACTTTGACATTATTTGTTACCTTGTGAAGTGATAGTTGGATAGTTAATGCTTTTGTTTTTCACCATGGAGGTGAGGGGTTCAAATCCCTTTTATGGCCATGGGTTCATGCTTTTAAAGTGAGGGGTTCAAATCCCTTTTATGGCCATGGGTTCATGCTTTTAAGGTAAGGGGTTCAAATCCCTCTTGTGGCCATGGGTTCATGCTTTTAAGGTTCACAAGTGGTCTACTTGTTTAAAAGAGGCTTATGAATGGCCCACATGCCTAGAAGAGTCTAACAAGCGGCCTACATGCATAGGGTAAGAGGCCTTTACACATTCTTAAATGTTACCTCCCTAATTCTACATTTTATATTTTGTTAATATTTTTTGAATTTTAATTATTTGATTTATATAATACTTATGACATCTCATCATCAAGCCACATTAGGATGTCATTTCTTCACACATTGTTCTTTTGCTTTTGAAATTCCAATAATATTTGTAGCCTAACATTTCCAATGCTATAGAAATTGCCTAATTTCAGTGATAGGTGCGTGTTTAGTGATGGGCAATTACACCCTACATAGTGATGAGAACTTGTTTAACATCAATTTGATCACCAAATTATTCTTAAGCAATAAAACAATGTCATGTTAAAAATAACTAGGTTTTCTAGTCCAATTTTTTTACATTTTTATAAGTAAATATATTTACTAAATGGTTTCTTTAAAAACGTGAAGGTAACAATGTAGGTGTTGGTTCGACCCTACCATAATTTAACTACTAAAACCAAGGATATCCACCAATATCTAGTTCAATTAGGTTAGTAAAACATGTATTCTAATTGAACAATATTCCACCTAGAAAATTTTGCCCTAGCTTTTCACTTAGCATAAGAACACTTCAAAGATAAAACCTTCAAACCAATGGCCATACTAATCATCAAATGATATTGTATGCCAAGAGATGCTATTATAAAGACATAACTAATTCATGGAAAATTGGAACAAGGTGCAAATTATTTCAAAAGATTTTAGAAGAAAATTCTAGTGATGAATGACAAAATTAGATGAGAATTTGCACCTCTAATTAAAAACACACTATATTTACCTTTTGTTTTGCAACCCTTCTAGGAGATGTTTATCTTACAACCCTTCTTGGAAACTTTTATAAATTATCCTATGCCCCCTTCAAATTGTTAGGGACTTGTCACAAAGTTAGTAGGCAAACTAAAAAGGTATTAAAAACTTGCAAATAATTGGGACCAAATTTGAAAACCACCAAACATTAGTTTGCACTCCTAACACACTTGTTCTGTTTTTTAAAAAAAAAAAAAGTTCCCATTGTGCTAAACCCCCACCTCCACCTTCAACCTAGCAGTTTCTCAAAACCCCATATACCCACTCCCTATTTTGAACTAACTTTCACATTTAAAAAATTTTGCTTTAAGTTTGTTTTGGCAATCCAAAATGCTTGAGATTCTTTATTAAAAACCTAATGTGCAAGAAGTTTAAAATTTTCCCTAATTTTTTTTAACAAGTGGATGCATACTAAGGTGGTTCACTTTTTGTCCCTTTCTGGACTTTCTACAAAAAATACTCTATTCAAATGCCACAAATGCATTGTAAAAACATCAATTTGACAAAAATATTTATGGATTAAGATTGCCAACTTGAATAAGAATATTTATTGAGGGGTGAAATTCAATAAACATACATTAATCATATAATAATGGACTTTTAAAGTGAGCATATGGATTATCTTTTGGGTTTTGCATTAACATACAAATGCATTTTTTGTTATGATTTTATCTTAATATTTTTTATTGAGACTCAATATTGGGAAAAAAAACATGGATTCAAAAAAATTACAATAAAATCTTTAACCAACAAATAATTATGGACTTTTGAATGATCAAATGTGGACCTTATTTTCCTAAGTCCTTATCTTGGTCAATTTTTGTTGGATTCATTTCTCCCCCCCTACCCCCCCAACATGTATGTCAAAAAATAATGTAGATGGGCAGCCTTCCATATTGATTTTATCAATTGATTAATCACCACATAGGGCCCACTCAAAATTTACTTTTAATTGTTTTTTCCATTATAATGTTAAAATATGGATTTTTGGGATTAGGACTTTTGCCACTTTTGAGCCACCTTAACTTGCATCTACCCTTACGTTCTTTAAAAAAACTTGACTTTATAAACTATGAAAACCACTTGCATATTTTCTGAGATTCTTTCAAAGAAACCCAACTTTGTAAAAGATGAAATTTACCTGCATTTTTTCAAAGGTTCTTTCAAAGAAACCTAACCTTCACAAAACATGAAAACCACCTAATTTTTCATGAAATTTTTTCAAAGACACCTTATTTGCTTTTGTGTTTTTGTTTAAGGTTTTTGAATTTTTGGTTTCATGTTTCTTTGAATGCAACCTCAAAATGGCAAGAATCGTTGTTTTTCCCCATAAATTTACCCATTTATTCAAGTTTTGCTCAAGTATGGTGATGGTGGGTACATCAGAGGCATTAAATGAAAGTGTGAAAAAAAATAACTTACTAGTATGTTGTGTGTTTTTTTCTCTATTGTTTCATTGTTTCTCATGTGTTTAGAGTGTGTCATTACAAGGAATTTTGTCTATTCCAACCCATGTGTTTATGACTTATTTCTAAAAATCAACCATTTTTTGTGACTATAAATGCAATTGTCTTTCATGTCACTTGGTAAAAATAACTTGTAGAACTACAAAGTCATTTGCAATTGCATATGCAATTTATACTTGTGATTAATGGTGATTTAAATGAATATGAAGATGAAAAATATGTTTATATCATCCATTTATAATGACATCCCAAAATATATGAAAATGTAGTTATTTATGTGAATTGGAAGGTGGTTCGTAGGCCATTGGAGACAATGTGGCATCTTTTCAACTTGATTTATGACTATAAATCCTAGGTGCAAATGGACAAGTAATTAAATGTGGAAAAAAATGAGTTGGTTAATGAAATTGTTGGATTTAGTGGTCTAATTATTATTTTAAAAACTTTTTTCAATGAACTAACCATTAAATGTGTAATAAGGTTTGGTGGGTTTGTGGAACCTTTAGGGTCCCATGGCAAATAATGGTACACATAGGACTAAGTAGTAGGTAATATGTATGTGGCTAAATAATGATATTTTATCTTGTTTATATGTCATAGTTTTTTAAACTAGTTAATTAATTAGGTAGGTTGGGTAATTAATCAATTAGTAAGTTGTTAGTTGTAAAGTAATAAGCATCACACAATATGTATGCAAGTTAAATAGTAGGTATTTTATCATGTTGATATGCGATAATTTTTTTATATTAATTAATTAATTAATTAGGCCATGTAATTATTTATTAAATAGGTTGGGTTTAAGTAATAGGTGTAATTAATTAATTTAATAATAAATTTAATTTAATTATTGAATATGCTATATACTAAAAGTAATTTATGACCCATTTATAAACATTATATAGTGAATAGGTTATGTATCATACAACAAATTATATTTTGTAAGTACATTATGATTTATTATAAGCAAAATTTTATAGTATAATTTTTTTAATCAAATAAAGGTTTTAAATGTGAAAAAAATAATTTATTTTTACATACGTATTTTATCATAATTTTAAGTGAAACTTTAAGATATTATATAACATGTATTTAATTAACTCTAAACTAAGTTATCATTTCTGGACTTTTTTAAACCTAGTGGTTTGGATCAAGTTTGAGACAAAACATTGGTAACATCTATTTGTTGGATCAATTAATTATGAAAAAAATTATTGATATTTATTGTTGCATCACTTGATGGCCCCACAATGGAAGTCTTTTTTTAATTTTGCAACTTCCAAATGGTCAATTTTTAATTTTGGACTTTCAAAAGTCCAAAATTAATTGAATACATGATATATGTGTGAAGATACTAAAATTTAAAATTCTACAAACTTAATTAATTATATGGCATTAATTAATATTAATATTAAAATTGATTATCAAGCTTAATCTTTTGCATTAAAAATAATATGGCTAATATAAAAACTTTTATTATATTTCTATTATAATTTATTTATGATCCATTTATAAATATAATATGTGAATAACTTATATTTCATTTTAAATTATATTATATTAGTAAAATTATTATATGTCAAAAAAATTGTATAATATAAATTTTAAAATAAATGAAGGTTTAAGATACAAAAGATATATTTTTATTTATTATTATGTTATTCATTTATAGCTCATGTGATTTAATTTATTTTTACCACAGAAAGGTCGTGGAAATTATATTCGATAATGAAATTAAAATATTTTTATTTTCAAACCAATTTTTATTTTAAAAAAAAATGTATATGTGTGTACATTATTGAAATGACTTTAAATTTAAAATTTAGTATTGTCATTTGGACAAAATTTTAATAAGAGATTAAAGATAAAAAATGATGTATTATACAATGTTTTAAATGAAATAACCTGAATAGAATGCACATTATTATTTTGTCACAAGTGGGGTGGCTTGGTGGTAAAAGAGTTGATCTTCATCCTTAGGGTTCAAGAATCATTTTTCACAAATGACATGGGTTGTGATTCATGGTCGGATGTTGATTGAATATTCCTTACCTACATAGTCAACTTAGGTTAAGTGCATATTAGGTGAGTTTAGGTAGGCACAATAGGTGGCCTACCTAACAATTTAAACTAATATTTTAAGCCTTAATGACACGTGTGAACATGGTACATGTTGAACTTATAAATATATAATAATAGGGTGAAAACATGGTAAAGTATACACAAAAAGTATTGTAAACATCAAAATATTGGGGTATTTAAATAAAAAGACTAATAAGTTTATTTTTGGGTACATTATTTTTTAACTCTTGTGTGCATGAATTTCAAAAATTAAATTGTTATAATCACGTTTATTGTCATTACTTACATGTACTTGAATTGGACCTAAAATTTGTGGTAATTTGTAAAATAAATTCCAAGTATTTGAAAGTAGGTGAATTTTTTTAATAAACACCTCATATAAGATTTTTGGTTAATGGAATTTGTTTTCATAACTAAAATCATCCCCAACCCCTAAAAAATGATGTAATGTTGGGGATACTTTTGGGGTACTTTTTCCAATCCAAATGATACAACACAAATTGCTTTGAGAAGGTGGAAGAAGGCTAGAGATGCCCATGAAAAAAATTAAAAATTTCATTTGTTTTGAAATGTTAGAAGAGGATTAGAAGTTTAAAAGACTTTTTTTTTTCATGTTTTCAAATAAGAAACAAGGTAACAAATATGTACAAAATATTTTATTTGCACCCAATAATATTATTTTAATATTTAAATAATGAATAGTTAATAAATTTAAATATAAATAAATATTGCTTAGTCATAAAATCATTTGCAAAATGACAATGCTACATAAGCTTGTTTGGATGGATGAAAAGTTCATCCATCCAAACAAGCTCGCAATGGCAGTTGCATTATTATGCAATTGCCATTACAACTTGGTGCGATGTATTATGTTTTGTGAATAAAAATTTATGCAACTTGTTTAAGGTGTTTAGGCCATGTAGCAAATCACATGTGGTAATTACAACTAACTAATCATTAATCAAATTGTTTAGTAGCAAATTCTTCATAATGTTTGTGTTTTTTAATAAAATTTTATTAACAAATTCAAGGTGTGTTATGTGACTACATGTGTTTTGCATTTTGTTTTCATTGTCACCACCCTCAAGTATTTGCCATTTGTCCACCCTTTCAAATCATTACTATTTTCGATTCATTCTCTCATTACTCTCCCTTCTCATTTTTTTGCTACAATTATCATAGAATTGTCAATTGAAAAACTTTTGTTCACATCATTTGCATAGTTATTTTTTGGTCATATTTGAAATATTTTATCCTAGTCACATTTTCAAATGATATTTTGGATGTTCATGTCACTTTGTCATCAATCATGGATGCCATATGGATGAAAACTTGCAATGAAAAAAAAATGTCATCCTTCATACTACCATGTTATAATCTACTAGTCAAATGCACCATTAATATATATGACTACAAATTTTTTCCACATAGGATTTGAAGTAATATCCTATGACTAAAATCAATTATATAGTCATTTAGGACATCTAGTCATTAATTTGTTAGTTGCAAAGGACATAATTCCTTCTAATGCACCTACTTAAAAGTTGTCATAGGCTTTGAGAGGATTATTTGTTTTTAATTTTAAAATTGATTTTAATATCCTAGTTGTCATGTTGCTATTACATTATTTGAAACCAAATTCAATGCAAAATATTTCAATTAAGGTCAAAACATCAAAAAACCTTAATAGATTCAAATGATCACAAAGTTGATAAAACTTGAAATGCGATTGAAACCAAAATATTTTAAATTTTTTTTGAAAGTTTTTAACAAACTAAGCCAAGGTTGTCACGGGGATTGAAAGGATTATTTGACTATATGCTTAAAATTGGTAAATTTAAAACCATGATCACCATATGTTTTTATGATAATCTTTGAAAGTTTTACATGGTGACATGAACTTTTTTAAAAAAGACAATGTGATTTACATTGACGAACTAAAAATAGATTTTGAAAATGATGTCTTTCTTATCATTTAACTGTTGGGTGGTTGAAAATTATGGGCAAGAATAATACATATGGGTGAAAGCATGGTAAACTGTACAATTAAAAATACCTACCATTCTACTTGTCAACTAAACAAAAAGTAGGACCAAAACCCATCACAAAATTGTAATACATTCAACATTTTTAATTGAATTATAAATAACAAAATATTTTTCCATTATTATGCATTACTTTTAAATTTTGCATTGTAAAAGTAGGTTTCAAGTAGATTTTCTAAAATGCAAATAACTTTTAAAACTTACTTTCTAAAGTATAAGATTTGATTCAAGTATGTGTCAAGTATATTCTACCAAAGAAAAAGTAGATTTGTTTTTTGGTGATGCCTTTGAATATACAACAATCTTTATGCTATAATTTCATACATGTATATTTCATTAAAGTTTCTAATGAAAAAGTAGGTTTGAACACCATTTTGAGTAGTCAAATTCAAACCTACATATTTCTTACTTTTATTATTCCAAAGTTTTTGAAATTTTGTAGTTGATTTACAATAAACTCAATTGAGTGCTCAATAGTTTCAAAATGAAATTTAAGTAAAATTTAAATCTACTTTCTTATGTTTTTGTGAAAAACTACTTCTTTTTTAACTTGATATGCTTTCGACAACTTTTTTGTATACATTCCCATGGTTTCACCCATACACTATGCCAAAATATGGTAAATAGGATTGGAAAAATGACTAGTGTTGTGGTCTTAATCACCATATATGATTAGACATGACTACATGACTACGGTTGTGAACATGCAAAGTTTGGATTGGCACATACCTCTTGGTTGTGAATAGGTTATGTTCATCCATTTTATTTTTCATCCATAAATGTCATTCATCGATGAACATGTGGCATAATATTTTTCCATGTCATTAAATATTTTATGCCATGTGTCAAATAATATTTTAAAAATATTCTTTCGACGTTAACAAAATATTCCAAAAAAGATTTTTTCATGCTCACTTGCTCACATTCATTCGCTCACCAAATAACATCCTTGATAGTTCAAACATCCATGTCATATTTACCATGAGTCATATGTGTGGTTTATTTGTAAACATCATTTGCAACTTTGTCCTTTATGACTAAAGTCATAATGGACACAATCATGGAAACACATCCAATGATCCATAACATGCAACATGGCACCAAGAAACAAGAAAATTAACATTTTAAACCCAATAGTGTGGTGCCATGTGGCAATCAAAGATCAATCAAATAAGAAATTAGGCTAAAATTGAAAAATTAAATTAAATTAGGTTAATCATAATTATGTAGGCTAAAGTATGATGAATTTGGTTAAATTAGGATAAAATAGGCTAAATTAAACTACTTAAGGTAAATTAGGTTAAATTAAAGTACATAGGCTAAAATTGATTAATTTTGGTTAAATTTAGCCAACTATGATAAATTAAGTTAAACTAAGTTATTTAGGCCAAAAGAGGTTACACTTGGTTAAATTAGGGCAATGATGTTAAATTATGATAAACAAGGATAAAATAAATTAAACTTGGCTTAAATAATTCATATTAAAATAAACAAAACTAAACATGGTTAAATTTAATTAAACTAGGGTAGTTTGGAGTAATTTGTAAAAAAAAACTAAATTAGAAAAAATTAAATTAAGTTACAATAAACCAAATTACACTAGGATAAAATACAATAAATTAAATTACATTAAACTAAACTAAAGTCAATTAAAGTACATTAAAACAAGTTAAATTATGTCAATCTAGGTACAACTATGTTATCTAGATTGAATTAAATTTGTTTACACACTGATGGAAGAAGTTTGAAAGTCATATTTATGCAACTAATTCACAAAAAATCTAGAAGAATCGAGGACCTCATTTACATCAATGACACATGCATGAAAACGTGTTAATTTTGACAAAGGTGCCCTACAAATAAGGTCAACTGTCGCGCTCCCAAGTTCCTCGTAGACCCACTTGAGGGTCCAAGTATGCGGCGATGCGGAAGCGGTTGGAACTTGGGGCACGATCCCGACTTTTAGCACTAGAAAGGGGTGAGAGGGGCGTGCTAGAAGCCCCGGGAAAGACTAGGAAGAGTGGACAAGCTTGACTCACTCACACGGACCCTCCATGAACCACTCCAAGTGGTTAGTCCAAAGTTG
>Ga0116231_10004952_pt1 | contig 26644 bp, 16 predicted proteins | sample S1TSphgellanicum_2_FD_89695 | JGI IMG/M metagenome (GOLD analysis project Ga0116231, IMG submission 89695) | Host-associated microbial communities from peat moss isolated from Minnesota, USA - S1T2_Fd - Sphagnum magellanicum MG | ecosystem: Host-associated > Plants > Peat moss > Unclassified... | reverse complement strand
TCGTGTGGCCTGGAACCAACATTGGAAGAAGAAAAGTTTATGAGGCTTAAATTTGGTGGATCTAGTAGAGGCCACTGAAAGGCCCCTCACAAAATGGATCCTCCATGCATTGGAACCTAAATGTTTTCATTTGTGGAATATATTGATATATTGGCTTAGGAAGTACTAGCCTCATAAAGGGCGGGAAATGGTTAGGTCCAGTCCAACATGGTGTTTGCATCATGAGCATAAGAAAATGCCTAGATTGTTGACATGGAACATGGTAGGGAGGGCTTGGGCCTAAGATGGTAAAACAATTAGAAATGAAGAGCCCCATAATGTCAGAGGACACTTTGGCAACTAGTTTTTGCTGGAACATGATTGTACAGCCATTTGAAGAAGGGTTTTAGAGGGGTAGAATAGCTGAATTATCGTCATTAGGTTGACAGACAATGGTACTACACATTTGGGCAGCTGATGGGAGTAGACTTTGTTCTAGGGACGAAATAAAGAATAAATTTGTGATCTCTATCGATGAAGAATCACCCTACGCTAGAACCCCTCTACATTGGAAGCTTCAAACAAGTCGGGGGGAGGTGTTGTGTTCACATGACAAAGTATACCTTGTTAAGGAGTGGGTAGGGATTTTTGAAGGCGATAGTCTACTCCCCTTGTTGTGTTAGAAGCCTTTAATTCATTCAGTTTGGGTACAATGAAGGGGTGCATGGCGTGGACACCTCAAATTTTGTGGAAGGTTTCCAGTTGAGTGACAAACCAGAACCCTCACTAACAATTTGCCATTGTTCTAGCTCAAGGGATCAACCATAGGTTAGAATGGAAGGTCACTCAAGTCATAATAGTTAAAATTGAGAGAGGATCAAAGAAGAATGCCTCTACTCATTCTTGTGGTAGAGTGGGTGAATTGGACTTTGACCCATAACTATAGGTATGGAAGGGAGGAGTAGATCTCTTGGCATATTCCACAATCTTGGGTCAAAAGTTGTTTAGAAACACCAAGCCCAAAGTTAACATTGTTGAAAAGAGGTGGCTTGGGCAACTTGCTTCCAAGTTTCAAGCTTAGATGCACTAATACATGACATAAGTTTCATAGTAAGAAGGAAGTTGCCTTAATTTGGGCGGTGTGGCACAAGGCAATTGTAGTCAATGTCTAGAGAAGCCAAAATTGCAAATACAAGGGATGAAGGTTGTCTATTGTGTGAGAATATGGAGAAATCCATCATACATAGGTTCTGGGAATGTTGGAATGCACACGTGTAAGAATTCAAGCAGTCTTCCTTGTATTATGCCTTTTTACAAGGAGGTGCATTTGGGATCGGTTTGGACAAAAATGAATTGTGTTTGCATGGGCCAATTAGTTTGGGGACCTTATCAAAATTCTTGTTGCAATTGCCAAGTACACCTCAAGCTCAGGTCTTTTTGCTAGAATATTGCACTTGGAAGTTGAAAAATGTTTAGATCAGCCCAAATGCAAAGTAGACCTTCCACTTGGGTCAAAAACAAATTCACATTGGCATGATCGAATGAACTTTTCTCATCCAAAACTGGCCAATATAACGGCTCCAATCAACCAATAATCAATTGTTGACGTGGGAAAAGGCAACGACATTAATCATGTTATCACCCACAATGGTGTTGAGGTCTTTGAATGTTTTTTTGGGAACAACATTTGGCAAATTGAACATTGTCCTTCGAAATCAAACAATTGTTGTTCGGTGTTGCAAAAAGACACTAACATTATTGCAAAGCCAAAATCATTTCAAAACAAATAAATCATAGTATTCCAACTCCGTGTTATGTTGGTTATTGGTTTGTAGCCAAAGTTGTATCAATTGAACTACATAAATTTTGGTTTTTTCATGATGACCTTATGCGTTATGTGGGAAGGACAAGCAAAAAATATGCACTCGATAGGCTAACCTTGCCTTCCTTATGGCTTATGCAAAAAGGGACAAATCTCACTCAAATTGAGGTGCTAGATTTGGAAGAGGCTCGTTTTTTGTTCTCAATAAAACCAATATGTCCCCTCGTTAATCTGGTTGGGGTCAACATATTTGCACATGTGAAACAACCTCCCGGATGTGCCCCTTGAAATCTCTTTAATGATGGTACTTTTGCCCCAATCTATAAGCCATTGGATTTAGATGTTTGGCCAAAATCAAGGAATGGGAAGAAGATTCATCATTTTAACATTTTCAAGCTATCCATTCTGCAAGAAAACAAGTGGGAGGTGGGCAAATTTTTAAAACCAAATTATTAATTCCCTTAAACATTCCTCCTCCAAGATATGGACAGATTTACCTCCTCCTTTCAGTACCACAAGAAAACCATAAACAATATGAGGTAATGATAAGTGATTACCTAGTTTACAATTGTGTGGATTTTGCTTCCACAGTGGTTTTGTCCTTGGGCAAGCAAGGGCCATGGGTGCCCTATGAGCACTTGTATTACATTTTGCAATATGCCATGTATTTTAGGTTAAAGAACCATTCATCCACTATCCATCTTGGAGCTGGAATGTACTTCATAGATTATTACATCGAGCCAAAGTCCTAGAAATAATTTAGGTTACAGAGTCATTAAATTGTGTTAAATAGGACCATTATGGGTTTTATTCTTTTGGAATTTATTTTGTTGTAGAAATGACAATATTTTTCATCATTATGTGTGTAGTGCACTACTCACTAATTTCCCAAGCATTTTCTGATTGCATCATTATGTGGACTTTCTACCCTTGACTTATTGTGTGATTTGATTTAACTTACATAAGTTATTGTTTCACCCATTTACATTGTAATGTACCTCCATTGAATTTCGCCTTTGCAAATGAAATTAAACATGAAAATTATGCGAATCCAATAATTTTCATCCATACATTCAACCAACTAGAAGTTTTATTCAAATAATTCGCCTACTTCCAATTATCATCCAAAAGTTCATTCATGTTCCATGTTCATCTTAATATTTCATCCTTCTTATAGCTTTCATCCATGTAGATGTGGTTTTCATCTATCATAATTGTTTTGGAATTAATTCCATCCATCAAATGTTTCATCTAAATTATTCGTCAACTTGTAATTATCATCCAAAAAGTTATTGATGTTCAAGTTTCATCCAAAATGTTCATCAATTTTGTGACTTTCATCCATGTACATGTAGAAAAATGTTTTCCATGTCATTCCTATGTGTTGGGATATTTTAGTAATATTTTTTCCACATCATCAAAATATTCCAAAAATATCCATTCTTACTCACAAGTTCATGTTCACAGGTTCATGCTCATGCTCATGTGCTCGTTTCATAGCATTGTTGGTGGGAAATGCAGCAAAATAGTGGGCCAATGTCTTAACATTTTTACATAAAAAAACCCAAACTATTTGAATGTGAGGTGATACAAATAATGGTTGGGTAAGAAATCATGGAAATTACCCTAAAAGACAACATTAATCTATCCACCTCAATGACTTCCCCTTTTTTTTCCTTGACTTGTTCCAAGTTGAAATGGAGGTTTGAAGATGATGTTTTCATGAATTGCACCACTTTCATGTGTTGAAAAGAGAAAGGAGGTGAAAAGTTTATCTTTACAAAACATAGTTGTATCAAGAGAAAAATTCAGGGTTTTGAAAGAGTCACGGCAACCAGGTTGTATTTCATTCCTTTTTGGTTGGTCTAATCATTAGTAGGTCTTCGTTCTACTTTAGAAGAGTGTAGAAAGAGAATTAGATCATGTTTTTGGCCTTTAGAATAAACATTCAACAAGTTTGAATAAGTAAATTGGTTGTTGGAAACGATTGGAAATAAGGGAGAGTTAAATTAGTTGCTGGATTCTTTAAATTGTGAAAGATTGTCATTTAGATTTGAAAGAACTTAGTCATTATGTTCATGTAAGGTTTACTTGTGGAGTTCACTGACAATAGGGATGATGGCTTTTGGTTGTGTTGTGTGGGGTTGGGTGTGTTTGTATTTTTTTATATATGTATTTGTGGTTTCATCTTGCTAAACCTAATCATTATTCAACTCCAATTATTCAAAATAGTTTGATTTTTCAATCAAGTCATAATTTTCTTCAACTAATAAATTTTCATGAAGTTCGTCAATTTTTATGTCATGAATAATTTAAATAGGGATCATCAAACTAATTCTTCACCATGATGTGATGTGATTTAAATTCTTCATTTGTAATTCACATCTTAAAACTACCAACATACTAGCAAGACTCACACATGTTCAATTTCAATTTATGACACTAAAATTACTAAGATTTGTTTGGGAAGGAAACCAATGTTTGGGAATTGACTTTCATGATTGCACCACAAGCTAGGGGGTCAACACATGCAACATGAATTACAAATAACCTTTTGAACAAAGATAGTTCTCCAACAAGAAGTGCATGGTAAGACTGTTTTATATATATTGTCTTCTTCAATAAAATCACTAGATCTAGCAACTAATCCACCAACTATTAATGCACATGCTTGAATAGTAAGGTTTAGTACTTCAAGAATCATTGTTAGAAAAGGGATCATCACATTTGCATCATACTTAAAAGCAAGGCAAATATAATCCCCACATCCCACATAATTATCCACAACTTGCAAAGATTTGAAACATGGATCAAACATAATGGTGAGCATATTGTGAACTTGATGTAAATCATAAGCTTTCAAAAATTGAAGAAAAACTTTGATCACCTCAACAACTTCAACCTACATGTTATTTTGAAAGATGAGGACATCAACATCAAAGGTATTAAGAGCATTAATAGCCCGTCCCATCTTAGCTTCCAAAGTTAATGTCAAAATGATACATGTAATTAGAACATCAAATAATAGCTAATGACCTCATGACTAGTTCATCACACAAGCAATGACAACAAGGTTTAAGACCTTTATAAACGCTTTTGCAATTATCCATATCTCAACCTTAAAAACTCCTTGTTGCAAAATGATTTTCCTCTCCAACCCATAACACAGGATAATGACAAATTCCAATGTTTTTTCAAACATAATCAACTTATTGGAAAATCTAGTTTTCACTAAGGTCTTAAGTTTTTGAAGTCACAACACCTTTTCAACACATGCCTTTTCCCATTCTTGCCTTTCTATTCTCGATTTTTTGGTCCATATGATTTTGTCTTCTATAAACTCCCTTGGCCAACCTTCACATTAACATGTTTTAGATTTGCACTCACCTTCTCATCATTTGTAGCATATAAATAAGCTTTAAACATAATGTGATCAAAACCTATACCTTCATAAATCCATTGAAGTTTAAAAGGTGATGATCAATAATGGAATGTAATGATGTCACTATAAGCATCAAGTTATTACCTTCATCTTTCACAAAACCAATCACATAACACATCAAATCATATTTTTCAAGTAAAGTACATAAGTGCCTAACCATGGAAAGCATTATATTTTCATAAATTTTAAATAAACCAATAGTAGCTTGCATAGTGGTTCAAGAATCATTCATATAATTAGTTACTAAGGCAAATGTGTCCATGCCACCTTTGGACATCTAAAGATCAAAATTGGCAAACATAGTTGTTGCCTCAACAAAATATAACAACAAAAGCAATTTCATGGTTTTTTAAACCATTGCAAGGAACACTTCTTCCACCAAAGCAAAATAATAAGGAAAAACAACATGTGAGCATTGCCATAAGACTAACTTCCATAACCAAATATTTTCAAAAGTGGAAAGGACCATGTACCACTTACAAATATACAACATTAAACCTTCAAAAAATTGTTATTGTGTTTCATTAGATTTTTGTAAAGATTTGTGGCACCAAAATATTTCAAGTGTTATTTTTTTGGAACTTGGTGATTTGTTTTGGGAAAAAAAATGGAAAATAGTGCGAATTCAAGGAAAAATGCAAACAACAATAATAGCCAAAAACTTCGTATGACAAATCTAAAAGAAAAAAACTACTTCTAGTGAATAATTTTTTAACAATAATTTTAATAATTGCAATGTTAAACCCATAAACAATTCCAACATCAAACTTATTTCAAAACATTTAAGCAATCTTTGAAACTATTATAAACCTTATCCATTTTTCTGGAAAACTTTGAAATAAATATTAATAATTGAACTGAGTATTTTTTGTGGTGAATTTCCATCATTTTGTGAACATTAAAAGGTCCATCAACATAAACAATTAAAATAATAAAAATAAATATATATTAAAAAAAACACCAAATTTTATTTTTTGAAGGTTAAAATTTTACAATGAGTTCTTGGACCTATAACCAAAATATAAAAGGAATTAAAAGTTTCCATATATTATAACCAAAACATGGTTGAATTTTCTTATGGATGATCTTGAACAAAATCAAAGAATTATAATATTATAATATTATTAAAAATTCATCATTTTTAATTCATTCATTTATTGATTTTTGAAAATTCAATTTGAAAATCCATCTATGAATATTTCAACATAAATTTTTAAATTTTTAAAACAATGTTAAAACATGTTTTTAAAATCTTAATAATTAAAACATATAAAAAATTAATCAAAAAATGTAACATGGATTTTTTTCTTCATAAACCACAAAAAAATAGGGATTATTTTTGGGGTTTTTTGGTGTGGCATCATTCAAATTTGTAATAAAAATCTTGTTCATGATGCATAAAACAAATTAAGGGAAAAACATACATTCTAATTTATGTAAATGTACAAGAATTTAAAATATAAAAAAATGTAATTTAAAGGTTTACATGCATCTTGTAGTTTGCATGCATGAACATTTTGATTTAATCATTAACCCATTCAAATATAAATGTGAGATCTATCAAATTTTTATACATCCATTTCAAGAAATTATGATGAATGCAAAATGCAACTTGTGAATAATGGATTTAAAACATTCAAAATGGTTCAAGAGATGTGAAAAAACTCACCAAGATGTTCAAGTATAAATTATGTGAAGCATTAAGTTATTGTGTGTGTTTTAATGTATATTAGTAAATGCCATATATGCACCATTTGGGTAATAGTTTCAATAGGTTCAAAGTGGATGATTCAACTCATGTTTAAATATTATTAGTTCAAGAGATGTGAAAAAACCATTGTACCATTCAAATATAATTGCAAAACATCAAGTTGCAAGTGTTCCAATCTATTCTAATAAATGCAACATGTGGGCAATAGTTTTAACATATTAAAAATGAATGGTTCGACTCATGAACATATGTTGACAATTGAAAGGATGTCAAAAAAACTATTCACCCATATATCATGTTAATAAAGTTAAAGGCTATTTCAATTTTCACATTAACAATATTAAATTATTTTTTAAAAAAAAGGTTCAAATTATACTCATAAGTGAACAATGTAATCAATGTTATAATTATGAAGAATATTGACTATGAACTAGTACAAACCATTTGCAAACTTTAAATGGCCAAATGTGGTTAAAATGTAGTCAAGTTAAATAACAGTTGTAATGTGTGGGGGTGGGAAAGGGAAATATTTCTTCTTGTAAATATTATATTGTAAAATATTTGATAATTTTTATTCATTAATATTCATGGGGATCAAAATATAAGGGAAAAAAATTTCATTAAAAATTAGGTCCTTTTTGTTTTGAGTGGTACACCTTATAGTTTTTCACCCCATATCTTTCTTCTTCTTGGTGGTACTACCAAAACTATAAGTTTGGGAAACATAACATCAAATCACACAACTCATGTTTTGACGCATAACGTGATTAGACTTACTACCATCATTTATCGCATAAAAATGCTAAGGTAAAAACAACATGCAGTGAAGGACCCATGCTTTTTTATTCAAGGTCAATTGAGTTTTCAATACCTCCCATGCAATTTCTACTTTCACTTCCAAGTTGCTTGGGGTTATAATGCTTTCAAAAACAAATGGCTTGTGTTAACTAAAACCCTTTGTGAATTGGTAGTAACTAAATCGGTGACACATGTTGAACCAGTATTAATTGAACTAGTGATACTTGTTGAACCAATAGTAAATGAATTGGTGACACATGTTGAATAGGTAGTTGACAGAACATGTAGTTAATAAAACATGTATTAAATTTTGAAATTTTTGGTTGTTTATAACAATTTTACTAGCTAGTTTCTAATAGTTGATTAGAACAAGGTGTTTTATCAGCTAGTTATTGTTTAGGTGATTTGCATGAAGCATTTCAAAGTTCAAACTTAGAATATAAAGGAGGGATGGTAGAACATGAGAAGCATTAGATCTCTACTTTCCATACTTTTTGAAAATTTTAATGTTCAAACTTTGATTTCTTAATACAGTTTTGTATTTTCATTACAAGTTGGAGTACCCGTTAGCATTGAGTAGTTTATACATGTTCAGAATTTAGGAAAGGAGATTTGCAATCAAATATGAGACTTTTGATGTTAATTTGATTTTGTGTTTCTCTTTCATTGAAAAAATGAAAACATTTTTGTACTTTAACAATATATATTTTTAAACTATGTGTAAATTGTGTACATGTTAGTTTAGGAATTGTGAATAGTTCTAGTTTTGTTAGTTTAAATGTATTTGTTCATTGTTTTAGGAACCTATTGTTAAAAAAATCAGAAGTTGAACAACCTTAATGGGAATTGAGAAACCCCATTAATAGCTTGCTTGGCATTGAAATTGAACCAACCACCAGCCTTGAAACCTCAATTAAATTCCCCATTTTCAAGTCATCAACATCATCATAATCTTGCTACAAGTCTTCATTCAAATTGAATATTTCAATCTTTGTCATCTGCATTTTGATTTTGTGGAAAATTTTCAAAAACTCCAAAAATGATTAAGAATTTGTTGTCAAGATTACAAATAGAAACAAACAAAGTGAGTGATTGTGGTTCTTGGTGCAACAAGTCAAGTTCACTTAAATTTTTTATAGGTGTTTGATTTTGAAAACTATCATTTCAAGAATCAAGACCCTCAAATTCAAAGTCTAATGGAAAAATAGGGCTTTGGTTTCCAAGCACAAAAAATAGGCTTAAAAGCAACAAGGTGTTAAAACAAAAAGGTTTATTAGTCAGCTATAAGTTCATAGGTGATAGATGTGTGTAAGATCTCCAGTTTCTTGTTTGTTATGAAGCTTGGTGTTAAATGCCTGAATTTTGTTGTTTGAAGACCTAAAATTGATTTTCTATTTCTCTTGTTTGAAATCCAGAATGCTTATGTATAAATAAAAAAGGTTCAACCTAGACTTGCGTGAGTAACCGGGTGATTTTTCAATATCCAGCAAACAATGGTATTTAGTATCTCCCCTGGTCCTCACTTTGCTGCACTTTCTGCATAGCTCAAAAAGGGTGGATCAGACAGAACCATGCAAGGCACATAAGGATAATCTCAAAAGGGCTCCGGATGCATAGCTCAAAAAGGCTGGATGAGAGAACCGTGCAAGGCACAAAAGGACAAGCCCCAAAGGACTCTGGACAGATGGGGCAGAACCATACCAGGTACAAAAGCACATACAGAAAAGGGCGCCAAAGAGGGGGCATAATATAGCGTATCCCTTGGTCATTTGAAACGGTAGCTTACTTTCTGGATAAGTTGAATAGGTAGTACACCGTTGACGTCATGGTCGACTTGAGTTACTTTAACTTTTAGTAGGTTCTGACCACAAATGCAGGTGATCACAGATGTTGACAATTAGTCAAATCAACATTGCTATTGTTTCCCACATAAATATTAAATATCCATATGTAAATAGTTGGTCTCATCATCAAAATTTGAAATTCATGGATTGAATACTCCAGGGGGATGGGTCAGAACCATGGGTTTTTTCTTTCCAATTTTGTGAGGTGGGTGGACTGTTGCAATCATGGACAAGAGAAATGAGACAAATTTGGCTAGAGGTAAGATAAGAAAGTAGAATTTTCTTAGAATCCTTCTTGGTTTTTGGGAACCTCTAAGATCACATTGCTTAATTACAACAACTTCAGACTTTTTTTCCTCAAAATATGGCTAATTTGGTATTTTTCTTCCCTAAAAAAAATCTTTGTGCCCCTCTCACTGGATTTTTCTTGTTGCCACAGTGTGAAATTTCATCACAAAAGAAACAATGATCAGAACCAGGGGATTTTTTCCAATTTTGTGATGTAGCCAAACTGGCAATCATCCACAAGAATATGTAGTGAAATTTGGCTCTAGTCCAAAAATGAATGTGGAAAATTGTTAGAATCCGTCTATAAATTTGACTACCTACTGGAACCTGCTGTAGAAATATTCTGATTTTATTTTAATTTTTTTGGAAATCTAGAAATTTAGGCCCTTTTTTCCACAAAAAATATTTTGTATGGGTCCAAGTCATATTTTTAGGTCCAAAAGATACCAAAATGGGCCCCTAAGAAAACAATTGCATCAAATAGGAAAATGCACTTCTAAAGTTAAGCCTGAGGCAACAGATCTAATCACATACAATCACAATTGGGTGATTGATAGCATCAACTGATTATTCTGCCATCCCTAATCCAGATTGATTCTTCATGAAATTGTTTTATTCTTTCTATCGAAATCTGCTTCTAGAAACTTCTAATAAAAACTCAACCCTGAGACAATAGACCTAGTCAACTACCATCTACAATCACAGTTGGGTGATTTTTAGCCCAACTGATCTTTCTGCCATCCCTAGGACAGATTGATTCTTCATGAAATTGTTTTATTATTTGTAAGTGGAGCCTGTGCTGTTGGCTCAAGTGTGAACACATTGAGGGCTCAACTGATTCCTTTCTAGCCCAATTTTTGCAATTTGTTTGAATTTCCAGCAACAAAATCCGCTCAAAAATCAATATCTTCCACACCTTAGCTCTGAAAATTGTGAAACAAACTCTATTAAATCTCACTTGCCAAGGGCTTTCCAACAACACCAAGGACACCCCCAAGATTCCAATACAGTTTTCAGTTTCAATTTTATTTAATTTTGATTGAGAAAATGGTTCAATGATCAATAGCTTCCAGGATGTAGCTTGAAACAGTCTCAAACCAAGTTAAAACACCCCTACTCATCAAGAGCTTTCCAACACTACCTAGAGCACAGCATGAAGCACCCCTAGTTTGGGAGATCTCAATGTGAAACAAAACCACCTTGCTGAAGAGATAGATCTGAAACTGCTTCTAGAATCTCTCTTATAGAGTGAACTCTGAGTCAACAAAACTAATTAATTACCACTTCGGATCATGATTGGGGTGATTGCGTGATTGATAGCCCAAGTGATTTTTCTGCCACCCCTAACACACATTGGTTCTCCATGAAATGGTTTTATTCTTTGTATCAGAATCCACTTTTAGAAACTTCTCACAGATATTTTTATTAATTTTTATTTTTAATGAATTTGTGTCCACAGCTGTCATCTCGAATCCTCTTGCATAAATGTTATTATACAAATTCTGCCAAATTTTCTGAAAATGTCATCAACAACCTCTAGAGGATTTTAGGATGTTGAATGCAAGGAAGGTGCTAATGGTTTGCATTTGACGAACCAAAAGGTCAAGCAAGTGGGAATCGTCAATACCGCTAAGTCAAAATACCTTGTGTGTTCGGTGTGTGAGAGGTGGGCCATTGCAACTGGGTCCCCCTATACTGCGAAATAGGCAGGGGACATCCTATGGAAAACTTTTTGAATGTTGACATTTTTACAAGCGACTACAACAGTGGGTGCCCATGAGTGGCCTCTGATAACGCGCCACTCGTGGGCATCTCTAGCTGACAATATTATTCTCCTGGGAAAATCTACCAAAAAATGCCTAGGGAATGATTCTGGTCATGTGCCTCCTTAGGTCACGCGGAAAGCCCTACTTATGTTTTCCTGGCATTACCACAAGCCACATCACAAAGTGTAATAGTTCCTCCACTTGGTCGCATATTCATCCTCTGCTCATGCACCTCTTTTGACCGCACAGAAAGCCCTACCTGTGTTTGCAGGCCGTGTTACAAAGCACAACAGTTCCTCCTATGGAAGGGAGCTAGGCTCCTTTACCCATCTCAGCGCAGTGGGGTCGCTAGGTCAACGGTGTCCCTTAAAGTGCTGACAGGGCTAAGGGCCAGTAATAGGCCTGACAGGGTCTATTGCATATCGTAAAACCCCGACAAAGGTTTCTCCTTGTTATTTGTGGGACCTTGTCATATCCAATTTCCTGGCCGTTGGGGGAAGCGTAGTTTCTCATAAGGTCCTGCTGATGAGGGCAGGTTTGGTGCATAAGGTCCTGCTAATCGAATTGACTGGTGGAAATTGGGTTGAAATCTTTGTCAGGCTTTTACGCCAGGAAAGGGATCCTCCCTTGGAAATTACAAGATTCTCAACCCTCACCTCAGGCTACATCATTGGGTCACTTGTCCTATAATTCCTAGGAAGACGTTTTCCCCTAAGGGGAGTGCATTTCAAAGTTTCAATCACAAAATGCCCTTATGCAAGACTCCCTCGTATGGTCAAGCCTCCCACTTGTAAGATGAGTACAGGTGGGAAATTACATTTTCATAATTCACTGTTGAACAGTGGAGGAGTCCCTCATATAGGTGAGCCTCTCTCTTTATGGCAAGTTAAGCCTTTGGAGCAAGGCAGTTGACCGAAGCATGTGAAGCAATGAGACAAAATTCCTAGTATGTTTGGAAGGTACCTTATATCCATGACGATCCCTCCCCAAAAAAAAAGATGAATCTTACACCTACTCCTTAAGAGTGACAGGGAAATGATGTCTACTGGTAGATGTAAGCTCCTTCTCACTAAGGAGTAAGTGTAAGAATCCTCCTATCCATGATCTACATATTTTTAGGTCCACTATAGTGGCCTCCTGCTTCACAATGGCTAAAGCCACGGGTGGGAGAATTAATGTGGGGACCAGGGTAACTAATGCTTCATCCTAGACTAGTTATTTTGAGAATGCCCCCACCCCGGGTCTTTGCCCTACACATAATGGTTGTCATAAGGTTTTTCTGCCTCGTTTTAGTCCTGTTACAAGCCACTATGGGTAACAGGCTACTATGGATAGATTCTCAAGTGTCCACCTGACCTAAGCATTGTTCAAAATCCAGATGATGAGATGCGAAGTACATGCCCATTTGTGTGAATCATGAAGACCACTATGTCATGGAGCGTGCTGGTTAAAGGCCATTGCGTCAGTTTCTCCGGCCATAGGAAATTTTGGCTTGCCCATTAGGCACACTCCGTAATCAGTAACTATTGTTCACTGCAGATTCACAGTATTACCCTTGCTTCTCTCCCTCCCTGGTCCTTACGAAACTGCAGAGGTGAAATTGGCAGACCATGAGTCCTAGGAGTGCCCTTGGGTATTATTATATTAATGAGCCCATTTATTCATAAGCACCCTTTTGGTCCCTACAAAGTTGGCCTACAAATAGGTCAAATTAGAACGGAAATCACCTTCATTTCCTTAAAAGGAACCCTAATTTCTCTTAAGACACATTATCAAAAAATTTAAAACACGTTACAAGAAAATGTAATTTTTCTCACACAAAAGGTGACAGCTCATCACAGTGTGTGAGATAAGAGATAAACTTTGTGATTTCATCCATTACAATGTTTAATATGTGATGTTTAGTGTGGAAAAACCAGACTGCAAGAAAGGGTTAGGAAATTTGTATGTAGGTTTTTGTGTGGGAAATCGGGAGGCTGGTTAGTCTAGCGTGAAACCTCATTGTGGGGGCATTCCCAAAATAATGGGCCAAATCACCCAGCTCCTTGAAGGGGCTGGAAAAATTGCATGATTCCATCCACACCAGAGCTGCCGACAAATATTGTGGTGCCCCAAAGTTTTCAACTAGGTACATAAAGCATTTTGAAAATAAACCCTTTGGGTTTGGAGTTAGTTTAATCCCATGAACCTGCCTGGCCGGAGTTCACATACCTTACCCTAAGGTCAGTTTCGTCATTAAATAATCCTCAAAATAGTGAAATGAAATTTTGTGAAAATATGAAGTTGACATGTTGAACATCATCGACATTCTCATATCTCACATTCTGAATAATTTCACTACTCGAATAAAATATTATAGTAGATGAAGGAATAATATATAATTTCAAATTTTAAAAACGAATTTCATTTTTGAAAAAAAATTATTCCTTTTGTCAATGTGAAAACTGACCCTATGCTACAGTAGTCTAACCCAAACCCAGTCTCTTGGCAAAGTTAATTAACATCTTTTTTCTTTTTTCCAAAACGTTTTATGCAGTGTTAGAGATGCTTCATGAGTTCTCACCCCTTTCACTGGGGCTCTGCCCTGTTCACAGGCTCAAACCTGTGAGTCCCTCCAGGCAGTGCATTACCGGTTTTTTTTTTTTTTTTTTTAAATTTCTCAAATCGTCAAAATGCAACATAGCTTTCTGAATGCGGAATATTCTGTCAGAAATTCTTTATTTTTGAAAAACAATTCGGCTAAAAGGAGCAGAAAACTGATCTTTTGGGGGAGGCTGTCGCCACATTTATGTCTACCAGTTTTAAGAGTTCCTTGAAATAATGTGGCCAGTTAAGTTGAAGTCGGTCTAGGGATGCTCGCCACCCTGGCTCCATCAAGAAATTGAAAAGAAAACCACTGCGCCCCCACCCTACACTTTTATTAGCCAAGTAATAGCCCCACCTCCAAGGCATTTCTTTCAATTTTCTGATGTTGCGTCAGTGACTATTATTCCAGGAGGGATTTAGCATTAAATTGTGACAGGTTTGAAAACCTGTCTTCATAATTAAATTCACTAATTGAAAAAATGCTGCTGAAGTAAAAATTCTGTCCAAATGTGACAAAACTTTTTATTAGAAAATGTTCGAAAGTTTTTGAATTATTTTCAGAAAAAGGGGATATTATTTTAAAATATTCTATTTTTGCGAAAAACAAAAATATTGATTCCAATCGGTAGTACAATAAAGAAATTTATTAAATTTGATTTTTCATGTGACCACATGGTTTGTCTTCTTTGTGGTCACAGTTTTTGGAAGGATGATCTAAAATGTGCAATGAAATCACCCCCACACTTTTTGGCCTTGGTGAACAAAGTGATGCTAAATACCACCCCCCGCCCCCACAAATTGAGCTCTATCTGGCGCTTTTTTTTTTGGGTCTTTCTGTAAATGTTTTTGGGCCCTGCATGATTCTGCATAAGACCCCTTTGACATGTTTTTCGGCACCTCCCAAGCATAGAACATGGTACTCACCAGTGGTATAGATTCAGTCACTAGGAAGTATGATTTATTTTCTATTTGAATAAGTTCTATAGTCAAAAAGGCAAACTCTGCATTAGAACCACACGATTCTCCGCAGGGCTGCACTTTCAGGCCCAGAAAGGGCGCCTGACAATGCTCGCTCCTCGATGTGGGATAGATAGCGTTTAGCGGGAAAACACTTGTCGTGACACTCTTGGAATCGAATGGAACTGCTCACGTTGACCACGCTTCACGTGGATACTACAGGATCTGTTAGACTGCCTTTGTGCTGGGTCCACCTAACTTTGCCTATAAAAACCCTACCTTATATTGCGATGTGAATAGCACCCTGTCAATACAACTCATCAAAAAGTGTTTTATACAAGGCAACCCACTTGGGGGATAAAGTTACATCAACTCCGCTTTCAATCCAAAAAGTAAATGTTCCTTTTCCACCAAAAGACGGGATTCGACATGTGAATGCAACCAACACAGAGGACGTGTATGGATAAAAAGGTTGGGATTTTTATAAATATTAAAAGAAAGTTGTAACCTTCACTCAACTACTTTCAGAAAGTTTGATCATTTTGATAAATTATCATAGCTTTCCCCTGTAAATAAAAGTTCATGTGTCATGAGTATGGCTTGAATTTTGTATGTAATGTTAGTGATGGATTCTTATGTGGTCAAGTCAGCTCTGATGTGTGCTTTCATTACTCTGGCCTTTTTTTTGTCTCATCAATTTTTGCATTTTATCTTTGTTATTCAAACATTGTATGTGTCAACATTGTTCTTCAAAGTTGTTTGAAAGTTTTCATTCCAAGTTTTGAACTTTCACAACTAGGGAAGCAAAGTCACACGATGAGATTTGATGATTTTGTAAAATGTTTTTAGAACTATCCATTGCATGGAAGAGTTTATCAAAGCAAGAAGATAGTGGAATTACAATTGAATTCTGTCCAATTCAAGGTTAAAGATGGAGGTTTTTTTTAAAAGGAGAAGAATGGACATCAAGGAGGTTGACCATTTGGAATCATGAGAGATCTTATGATGATGTAAGTGACTTTTTCAAATTGTCTTTAGATCATACCAATAGTTTAGAGATAGAGGAAAAGGATTGTAATAGGTTGTAGATGGAAAGCATAAGGACAACCCCCTACCTTATAGTTTGTGTTCACAAGAGTTTAGGTTTACAAAAACTTCTAAAAAACATGTTAGACATTTTGAAAATAGTATATGAATATAAATGTAAAAGGTCTACAAATAGTAGGAGTGGGGGAACCTTGTTGATTTTGAAATACAAAAAGAGAGATTGATAGCATATACATTTTGTGAAAGAAAGACAAAGGTAGAACATTTTTATGAAGCAATGACGTTTACAAACGAGCAAAATAGTTTTGCAAAAGGAGATGGACACTCACCATTAGCAACAAAGTTGCAACAAGTGTTGTTGCAATCACGACTTCGAAAGCCACAAAATAATGGTTCATCCCCCTTATCATCTAGTAATGAAACTAAACATCAATATGAAACACAAAAAAGTCCTCGATCATACAAGTCATTGATTTCAAATTTTCCTATAAGGTCTAGTGTCCCAATGCTCTATTCCTATTCCACCAAGGATTCAAACTTAGGGACGAATGAATCACAATCAATGGGAGATTCTAGTTATGGTGGAGAATCAAAACCTTTGATAACTTGTCTTGATGAGATGCTCATGGAAGATGACATTAGTGATGACTTGAATATGTGTCTATACCAAGAAGATGTTGCTTACCAAACCATAGAAAAGGGTTTCACTGATCTTATTGACAAAGATTTTCTATCACAAGCTAAGAGAAGCAAGACCTTTGACTTTGATGAAAGGAAAAAAATTGAAGAATACAACAATGTATGGAAGATTGAGTCTTTAAACTTTACCCAATTGTCAGAAAGAATTATGGAAGATCATTTAATGAATGAATTATGTCAACATGAAGCACAGTCACCTTGTGTTAGTGTGTCATCTCAAAGTAATAGTGGTGATGTGGTGACCAATAATGTGCATTACATGGATCCAATGCACAATATTAGTAACCCTTTTAGTTCCAATGAACCTAAGGAGCACATAAATACAAGGATGGGTATTTATCAACCACTCAATGTCAATGGAGGGATCCAAGATAATACAATCAAGTTTGTATTCACAAATGGCGATGAAAATCAATTGGCAAATAAACTCATCAAGTAAGATCAATTTGCAAATAGGATTAATTTTCATTTGGAATATTATTGGCAAGTTCATGTACCACACTTGTATTATTTTTTTAGTTTGATTGAATGAGATCATTGTTTTAAATGTTCAATAAATTTCGTGGAATATTTATGCATCAAACTCATTGTATTTATTAGGTCAAATTTGGATGAAGATTTTTTATTTTGTGCAATCTTAGTGTTAAGGTGTCATAAATAATGTTTTTAAACCATTGTTTTGCAAAACATATACTTTTGGTTTTACATTGGTTAAATTGTGGTAGAATTGTTTTATCTAAAATTTTATGATGTTGTGGTTTATGTCCTAGGTGTGCAGAAGCAATTGGGCAAAATGATGTGAAGAATGCCAATGGATTAATTGCAGAACTTCATGATCATTCATCATCAAATGGAAATGGTGTGCAACGCATGGCTCATTATGTCACAACTGCATTGGTAATAATATTGGAAAATGAGTTTGAAAATTGATTTAAAATTTGGAAAGTATTTCATATAATGTTTACACCATACATGCAATATTGTTGTTAAGTGTTGGAGTTATTTATATTTTCATATAATTTTTATTCTCATCATAATTTTTTCTTGTTTTTAAATACGTTTAAAATTGAAATCTCAGGTTGCTAAAATGTCTGGAACTGCTACACAATTACACACAACAATTTGCAACAACACCCCTACAACTGGGAGAGTAATAACACGAGCCTATAGATCACTTTGGGAATATACTCCATATTGTAAACTTCACCACATGTTTTATGATGCAAACATCATGGATGTTTGTAAAAATGCAAGCCAAGTGCATTTGGTTGATTATGGCATCATGTATGGCTCTCTTCATTGGCCATGTTTCATACGACAACTTGCAATGCGGGAACAAGGTCCCCCCCATGTTCGAATAACAGGTACTAATTGTATTTCATGAGATGTTGTCTTTTTCAATAACTTGATTTAAGCTACAATCAAATTTCACAACAATTAATAATTAGTTGAAACTGATTTGAATTTCTAAATATTTTTTATAATTACAAATATGATTCATTTCAGGGATAGACCAACCTTATCCAAGGACATCCAAACCATCACAAAGGGTGCAAGAAACCGGTCAAATGTTGTTTGAATTTGCAAAATTATGGAATGTACCATTTGAATTCACTGCTATTGCTGAAAAATGGGAGAATATAACACCAACCAAACTTGCCTTAAGAAAAGGTGAAGTGTTGATAGTTACATGTCTTTTCAAACTCCGTAACCTCATGGATGAATCTGTCACGGCAACAAACCCTCGCACAATGGTACTCAAAAATATTCGAACCATGAATCCAAAGGTATGTGGTTCCATGCAATGGTCCATTATGTGCACTACTTGTGATTATGCAAATGCAAATACTACTTCAATCTATAACTATCAAAAAAATATGAACATGGCATGTGATAGGTTCAAGAGTTTTGGTTTGCTTTAATGCCTTTGTGGTTTTATGTTACAACTACATGATGACATTCACCTAGATAAATCTTGGTGGATTTTTTGTGTTGTGAAGGTCTTTGTGACAGGAGTGGTGAATGCACATTGCAATGAACCCTTCTTCATGTCTCGTGTTCGTGAAACCATCAAACATTACTCAGCAAAGTTTGATGCCATGGATGTAGTAATTCCTTCCAATATGATGGAAAGAAGGGAATTGGAAGAGATTTATGGTAGAGAAATCTTAAATATTATTGGATGTGAGGGTATGGAAAGAATTGAGCGTCCTGAATCTTATAAACAATGGCATAGCCGCATTCAACGAGCTGGCTTTGTGCAAAAACCCTTATGTCCATTTGTAGACAGTACAATCAAATCCATACTAGGCACTTGCCACAAACACTTTGGAATTGGGCAAGATGGTGGTTGGTTCCTCATGGGATGGAAGAATGAAATTGTGTATGGGTTATCAGCATGGAAGCCAACTACAAACCTAACTAAATTCTAGGTCTTTGTTAATCGTTCATTTAAAGCAATTTGGAAAATATTATGTTGGCCTACCATGTTCAAATGTATAAGTTTTCTTACTTGCAATTGGGATTCTTTTTTAAAATCAAATCAATTTTTTTATTGTCTTCCTTTTAAATCACATTTTTATTAATCAACTTTCACAATTTTTTTTGTATGGAAAAGGTCTAGTATTTATGATCAAATGGCATATTTGCATGTAAAAAATTAGCTCCTATTCTTCATGTTCCCCTATTTTTGTGATTTCCTTTGCAAGTGTTTCCTCATTGATGTTTCATTGAATGGATCAACATCAAGGCTAAGTCATTTTGTCTTCCCATTTTTTTCTTTGTATTTTTCTTCATGTGTGATCTCTTTTATGTTGAATTTGCAAACAATTACATGATTGTGGTCCTATTGACAAAAAAAACCTAGTTTGTTGGTTAATATATTTGATTAATGATTTTTTTTTGGGTGGCAAATTCTTGTTATTTTCTAATTTTTGGTGAGGATAACTTGGGCAAATGTATCTTTTCCAATGTAAAAAGTAAATCAATCAATCATTTGCCACACTCATTAAATTAAAAAAAATTAAAAGAATGTTTTGAAAGGCAACCAATTTTGTGACAAAATTTTAATGGATTGGTTAATATGTTAATATTGCATGGTATTGAAATTTCACCCAATGAAATAAACATCTTGTTTCTCCTTCTTTTGTTAAGTTGTTCATCATCTTGGGGCATTCTTTTCAAGTTGTGAAATTGATGGAGTTGATGAAGGTTCAAGGTTTGTCAATTTTGGTTTATTTTAGTTAAATGTTGTGGGGATTTTAACAAATCCTTTTCCACTTTTCTTTCTTCAAAATTTTGCACTAGAGGCTTTATTACAATCCAACTTAAGGTTCAACTTGCTTGCAATTGGTTGTCATTTTTTTTTCCAAGATTTGACTTAGCATCTAGCTTCTCCTGCCTTTGTCAAGTTGTTCATCATCTTATTGTTTTTGTCAAGTTGTGAAGTTGATAAACGTTTAAGGCCTGATGGTTTTGGTCCCTTTCTTTCAAATATTGTGTGGGTTTCTTTCCATGAATCTTTTTCATCTTTTCATTCTACACACTTATGTGTTAGAGGATCTAGTTATTAGTTTAAAGTTCACAGATGTCAATTCAAGATCATCACTATTGATCTCCTGCATGTTCTTGTGTTCCAATAGAATAATCAATGTTCATACATTTTCAATTGTTTTGTGCATGTAGATGAAAGGATTATATTAACAAGTGAGACATCTTTTATATAAGAGATTTTATGTGAATAAAATGAGCTTTTGTCATCAACTAATGCCCCAATTGGATCACAAGAGGCATCTAGTCTTGGCATGGAGACAACATGGGGGTGTGATGACAATTATATGAGCCAACAATGACAAAGGATTCAAGAACTACAATCCTTTTTATGGTCATTTTCATTTTTTCATAAAAAGAATTTTTTGAATGAAATATTTTGTAACATATTACCAAAAAATACATATAATTTTTTCAATACATCACTTTTTTTTTAATTAAATTTTGATGAATAACTAAGAATTTTTGTAAAGCGTACAAATTTGATTAAATTTTGCATTTTTTTTTTTGAAAAATTATCCTAATTTTGAATTGTATGAAAGTGTGTCAATTATTTTTTAAAAATTTTCTTGTACATCATAGACTATAAATGTTTTTTAGATGTCATGTACATTACACCCCATTCACATGTGGTAATGGACTTTTGAAATTATGTTCCGTAGGTTTTTAATTTAAAAACTTTCAAATTCCACAACTTTCAAATTTTGAATGTTTTTTGAGTGTGGGTAATAAAATAACATCATTTCAAAAAAAATCCCATCAATTTTTTTATCAAGAGAGTATTTAACTTAATAATTTACAAAATTGACTGATTTTGATGTAATTATTGTTCAAGTTCAAAGGTCCTTTATTAAAACCAAAACCCAAAATAAAATTAATTGAATTTTCATTTTGAATTCCTCAAAACGCATCTTAGTCATTTAACACAACCTCCTATGATTAACATGGCTTTAAAATGGCACCACAAAAATACATTTAACAATATAGTTTTGAAAGAGTTTTGCAAGTTGTTCAACATGGCTTTTGGCTTGTTTGATTGTGAGTTTATCAAACCCATGGGCATTAATCATTCCACATATCCAAGCCAATTGTTTTTTAAAATTATCCTTTTCACTACATTTTTTACATTCAATTATTATTATTATTAATGATACATTGTTGCAATTAACTTTTGCAATCCACAAATGGGGAAATGTTTTATTTTCTACCATGTCTTAATGCAAATTGATGCTAGGAATATTTCCAAAACAAAAAGCAACATACTTTTGAACTATAACAAAAAACATGGCACAAGTTTGTTGAAAAAACAAGTATCCAATGGACATTTAGAAGAATCTAAGAGACAAGGATTGTTTTTGATACATATAGTGATAGAAATGGTCAAATGGAAACAAGTTGCAAAGAAAAGGAAAATTATCCTTCCTTTTCAAATCATGAAATTTTTTGGTAACTAAAAACCTTACAACAAATTTGACCCTATGCAACATGTTTTCTTGGAGGAAGCCTTGATGTTATAAGTTACAAAACATCCATACTTTATCATCAGTTGAAAATCCATAGTTGAGGTATTTAGTTTTCCATCAATGTGGGTGTATATAATTTCCATCTTGATGGCAAATAGTGAATGAAGTGTTCATTGATCTCATTACAAAAACTAAAGATAAATATGTTATCCCATCTCTTTCTTCTTGTATTTACAAGAATGATTTCTTTTTATCTTTGGATGTTGCATGTCGGGTATGACACATTTGTTGCAATTGTCAACTTCATCAACAAATTCTTGGGAGCCCACCCATGCGACTATGAGCATTTTTGACATATAAATATAATCGATGCAATCATGCAAACAAAGAATTTTTTTTTTTTGATTCATTTGATTTGCTTGACAAAATATTTACACCTATCAAAGACAAAAGGGTCAAATTTGAAGACAATATTGACCAGTACCTTTAAGAGTGTAGTTTTTTGTTCTCCCCTTCAATTACCTATCATGTTTGTAAGGTCATGTCTGGGGTATGTCATGTTAAAGGTAGCTCAATATGATACTAATGATGCCAATGTTTATGAGGGTTTTCATTAATTGAACTTAAAAGAGTGTTCAATCATCATTGCAAAAACTATTATTTGGACTAAAAAATCTAGGAAGATGATGCAAGAGTGGAAAGAATGTTGTATCATTGTAAGGTTGTTAACAAGGATGCTTAAAACTCCTATGAAGATGTGATTTGTCTCACGAGTTATCTTGTTTCAAAAAATTCTCGAATACTAAAATGCAATCTTCATTTTTTATTAATGGTAACAAGATTTACACATTTTTTTTAAAGTTTGGCCAAATTTAGTGTGGCCACCATTGAAGCTTTGAAACAACCATTAATATATGGTGATGTTGTCTTAGCAAAGGATGACGGAGTAGTTTGTGGGGATATTAACACCATTGTTCTAGTGTTTTCAAGAACATGAAGTGTGTTTGGGAATTCATGGGTTTAATTTAATTATTGATAAAAAAAAATGTTTCAAAATTTACAATGTTAAGATTGTATGTCCTCTTTAGTTGTAGGTGTACCGCCATTGGAACCTTGTCAAAGAATCATTAAAGACAATCACAACTAAAGTAAACAAAATTTTCTTTTGGGAAATTTTTGTTGATTTACATGCAAATTTTGTCATTTGATGTAATCATGTAAATTTCGGAAAAAAAATTCAATTGTTTTGGGAATGATCAAGAAAACCTAAAAGCCCCTTGGTTGGGTAGGCACAATGTGCAATGTAATTTCCACACATACATATCCTTCACTTGTCATGTGCTTGATATTAAAGGCTCACATATTGGGATAAAATGTATCTTTGGTGTTCCTAATGTCATCACAAACCTTTGGCAATCATGGTTGGGAATTGAAATATTGGTTTGCTTAATTGAAAATCAGCCTAATTAATGTTCATGTTGGCTATGATGGGGCTTGTAAACCTATTCAATTATGATTAATTTTCAAACTTATGAGGCTACCATGACTGAAGAAAACAATAATTCAATGAAAAGTGACATGATTTAAAAGAAGAATTTGGAACTTCTTTTGATTTTGTATATGTATCCCTAGTCATTTTATTTTGATGTTTCATGTTTCATTTGCTTTTCTTAAAGTGCTTTAGTGGTGGGTTTGCATTTGTAATTAATGAAGAGGTGCAATATTTTAGTGATGAAAAGGGCATGATTATGAAAGACCTTGATGGTTTTCAAGCATGGTTGAGAAATTTTGAGGTTAATTTAATTGTATTATCTTTTTACCACATTTTTTTTTGTTGAGATGCATGTGTTATGTTGTGTTTTTATCATGTGCTATAATTTTGAAATTAATTGTCAATTTTGTTGCTTGCAATTTTGTCATTTGCAAGTCATTCGTCACAACTAATGTGTGATGCTTGTCATGTGCATTGGTCAAGGTAAGGTTATGCATTATTTGGGTGTGTGGATTTTATCATGTTCTTGGGGGACACTAAGTGTTAAAATTTTACGTTATTCATGTCTAACAATATTGTTTGGGGGTATGATGTGAAGGAACCTTTTTGTATCACCATATTTTTACTTACTTTTTTATATATGGACATATTTAAGTAAACCCTAATGTAATCATATTATTTTGCATCAAAATTTGATACCCTATATTTATTGTAATTTTAGTTGAAGTTGTGAAAAATGATAAAGATACAATTGAACATGGTAAGATCATGTGATTAAATTATTATTATTTTGATGATTATCAAGGAGGATTTTCAAGGAATACATATTAATTTGAATCAAATTAGCACCTTTGAAATGATAATCCTAAATCCAAATCACACTTGGAATTGTGTCTATTTCAAAAACCTTATACCCAATAATCAAAATGAGTTTGGGAAAATATATATATTGAATGTATCTAAAAGTTTTGGCACATTTTTTTATAAATTCAAAATTTTACCAAGTAAAAAATAAATAAAATCAAAAATTCAAAATGTAATAAATTTATTACCTCAAATTTATTAAATTAATGAATTTATTGGATCAAAATTGTGAACATTTGCATTTGCAATCTTTGGTTTTAGATGAAATTTCTAAGTAAAAGTTAATTTGTAATCAATTTTATGATTTCTTTCAATAATTAATTTTCTTATAATCTTGTTTGGTTTTTATGTTGTCTTAATTGTTGAATATTAATTATGTTTATAAACTTTTGATTACTTATCTTGTTTTTTTATGAAAACCCAATTGGTTCCTAAAAATAACAAAAACATGTTGATCAATAGATTTTGAGGAAATTAATATTTGAACATGTTAAAATATGTCAAAGGGTCCAACCACACTATAAGGAGCCACGCCTGCCCTTTTAGACCATTTTTTTTTTGTTGTTTTTAAAAAGAATATTTTTACAAATTTAAAAATATGTCTTTAAATTTTTTTTGAAATTAAGTTTTTATATAATATTATGTTAAGTTGTATATTTTTTAAAATCCCAAAATATGACCCAAAAATATTTTCAAATTGTGTTTTTAATGTCAAAACTACTTTGAATGAGTGGTTACAAGTCTTTAAAAGTGTAAATTGTGTATTTTTTACTCATTAGATTGATTCCATTTTTTAAAAAAATGTACATAAGTTATTCAAAATAATTTTTTATAAAAAAATTATATTTATAGTTTTTGTTTTTTTACAATCCAAAATTTAAAAAATTAAGGAGTGGTTACGAGTGCTAATGTTACATGTTAATATGATTACACTCCAACAATAGTTACAAGAGGTCTTAAAACACAACTAAACATGGTTGCACCAAATAAAATTTGTGCTCAAAATAGTACTACCATAAAAACAACAATGTTCTCAAGTCGATGGAACAACCAATTGATGTTCCCAACATTGAACTTCAATAGCCGATGATAATAGTCATACCTTTTCATCAAATACCAACAAAACATGAGGAAGGGAAGGAACAACAAATACCTTCAATCAAACACTTTTTGACACCCCAACATTCATCCCAACAATCAAGGCTAAATGCATAGCCATGTGGGCATCACACCACACCTATTCAAAACGCTGATGAAGTAACTTTTGCAAGTCAATAGTGGCAATCTACAACACCTAAGTACTACATTCCTAAAGCTATTATACCATCATAATCAACACATGTTGTTAAGTACTATGCTTCTAAACTAGTTCTTGCTTTAAATCCAACCACAACAAATTTAAAGTTGGAGGGCAACCAACTTATAAACTAGTTGGAACAATTATGCAATTTGGAATGAAGACTTTCACACAATCTAGTTCTCAATTGCATGTGTATTAGGTGGAAGTAGTCCCAATACCTATTGTTGCCCGACAAACATGACCACTTAACCAAAATGTTTGGCTAAATGTACCTCTTATGGGAACTATTAAACAACCACTCGTTCAACAAAGTATAGTGGTTCCGAGCATAGATCCTATCATTGAAATTGCATTATCATGTGCATATTGTTAACAAGTTGGACATGATGACCTCAAAAATTGTCCCTTTGTGGATGATAAATGGAAACGATTGATGAAAAAAATGTTCATAACTTCTTTACATCTTATTGTACCAAGCACACCAGCAATGCATGTTGGTGTACCTATGCAACAACCTCAACCACAACCGGGTTTGGTCAACAATTTAACATTAATTAGTTAACAACCAAATCAACAACAACTTGTTACACCACTAATAGCAGGACAACCTAGAATTGTGTGCCATCATCTTTTGTGCCTATGGATCTTAATATGTATCCACCATATTATTTTGGGATCAAAAGACTTGATCCATTGATTTCTGGAAAGGAGGGATATGTAGTTGGTACTAATCAACTAAAATTAGTGCCACCTATTGAACAATTAGAGTAGGTTCAGTGCCTTGTTAGAGTTTAAACTTCTAGGTTAGGACAACCGATCGTAGTTCCAAGAATAATATCTATTCAATAAATAGTAGTAGCGTTTCTACCTATTACTTTACTTGTCACCGCTAGACTACTTGTCTATGGTAGATGGTGAAAGCACACTACGAAGGACCATTTTAGGCATATATATATATATATATATATATATATATATATATATATATATATATATATATTTTTATTTTTTTGGTGATTTTTTTTAATATTTTTTTA
>Ga0116231_10004951_pt1 | contig 26646 bp, 17 predicted proteins | sample S1TSphgellanicum_2_FD_89695 | JGI IMG/M metagenome (GOLD analysis project Ga0116231, IMG submission 89695) | Host-associated microbial communities from peat moss isolated from Minnesota, USA - S1T2_Fd - Sphagnum magellanicum MG | ecosystem: Host-associated > Plants > Peat moss > Unclassified... | reverse complement strand
GTTTTTATATTATTGTTTATTTTTTTTTGTTTTTTGTTTTTTTTTTTTTTTTGTGTTTTTTTTGTTTTTTTTTTAGGGTTTTTTTTTTTTTTTTTTGAGGATTATATTTTTGCATCTTGAAATATTGGAGTTTCAAAAATGCTTCTTTTGCCTTAAGATATTTTTTTAGTGTAAATGGCAAGGCCAGCCACAATGTGACACACCCCTTGTTATGATTAAGTGGTTTTTAATGTGATTTTGACATAGGTTATGTACAGGTGGTTTCTTGGTAGCTTGCTGACTCACCCTTTTAGCAAACTTGGTGTATCTTTCAAAGTAGGTTCAAAGTGGCAAATTTTTGTTTTGTTGTGTTTGGAAGTCAGTTCCAACTGACACCCATACATAAAAACTAGTGCAGAATCTGGCTCCATTGCTCCAAAGGAAGGAGATTAATGTGAGTACCATTAAACCACAAAAAAGTTGCATTGATATTATTGCATTAAAACTTTAAAAGTGAAAAGTAATATTTTAAAGGGGAGTTGAATCCTTGCCTCATGTCAAACTTTGCTCAATGCAACTCAAAGTTCCATCCATCACACCCAAATGTTGATATAACTCCCGAAACAATAAACATAATTATCATTATACTTCTCCAAATCATGCCGAAAAAAATACACATACACAAAAGAACACAAATTATTAAGTGGTAGCACTAATTAATATTTTATAATCTTTTCAAGAGTTGTAATGGCCTTTCGATAAGGGAATTATCTTGAGTAAAAAAACCTTGTGCAAACATGTGGATATTTGTATCCAAGTGTTGACCCAACTAATTGCAAAGTTTGTCCTCCGTGAATGCAAACATCAAAAAAAATTCCTCTTCTAGAGATTCAAAATTGACACAACAATTGTCTCAACCAATTCAAGTACTCACTTAATTGTTGAGTCAACAAGTCATTAGTGTTAATTGTAACCCACAACTTGGTCATGATCACAAGATGAGTATCATCAAATGGCTTGACCATGACCTTCAATGCTTATGTTTTCATAGTTTAAAGATGCACATGTGCAAGTTTAAGAAGTTGGCATGGAAAGGTTTCACAATCTACAATAATTAGGGTTTCATCTTGTTTGCTTCATAATGAGTGTTTTTTAACGATAACAATATGCAAGGAGAAAAAGAAATTGGCATCAAATTGCATCCAAATTGTGGATACTCAATGTTAAGATCATTCATCAACTCAAAATTTAGGAATTGCTTCTCCAATTCAATGATAAACATGTTCAATTGCAACAAAACATTGGCCCTTCACTTGCATAATGGATGCCAAGAAAACATCCTTGTACACAAAAAGGTTAACACTAATAGTTGTATTGAAAATGTGAGTTGGGCAATTGTGATTAGCAATGTGAAAAGCAAGGTTTTTCGCACCATTGTTAAGGTCAATAGCCCAACATTGGGTGATTGTGGTAAAAGTGTTCTCCACTGCATCACAAAACACTTAGAAAGGATCACCTTGGTAATTGGTTGTGGGATCACAATACATCATAAAAATATTAACTTGACAAGTATTTACAATTATTACAAAATTTCAAATAATATCATCCCTTCCTTGGCCAAGCAAGATCAAGCCATTGATTGCCTCCAACAATGGCAACAAACAAAATATGATGAAAATGACAAACAAAAAATGACAAAAACATTACCTAATGTCCCTTGGTGATACCCAATGTCCCCCAACATTTTTTTAATGTTGTTCAACACTTTCAATGTTGCCTCATGTCCCTAATATGTTGTTTATGTTTTCTAATTGTTGTCTAAATAGATAAATAAATAATTTTGATGTTCCTCAACATCATTTCGTTGTCATCCACTATTTTTTCATTGTCCTCAAAACATATCCTCATCATTTTTCAAATTTAAATGAAATGTTTTCAAGCCTAAAAAAACTTGTCAAAACTAAAAATTACCAACGATGCCATATTTGAAACTTTTGTCAAGTCCCAAGGATGTTCTTCGGACATCCCCGAATGATGTGATAACCTTGATGTATTCTTTCATTAATATCAAGGTTTGAACCTCAGTTTCCAAATAAAATATCCATTGTTTTTGCCAACCCACTACCATTAATATTGTGATTAAATATGTCAAAGATTACATATATCACAATTACACTAAATTATTTTGCAAATCCAACCTTGAAATTTTTTTCGATATTTTATTCAAATAAAATATATGAGGATTCATTCTTGAATTTTTTTCAAAGGTTTACAAATTTATAATACATAAACATAAGAAATGTCAAATAATTTGAAAGAAAAACCATTTGAATTTTTTTTATTAACAACTCACAAGTTATTTCTTCATGAAAAAATATGTTTCAAACAAGTTGCAACATTTGTTTATGCAAAATAGTTTATGGTTTACATTAAAAAATGTAAAAATATTCATTTATCTTAATATATAATAAATTTGATATTAATATTACATATTACATTATGTTGTAGTTATATTAATTTGTAATATGTTTGTTATTACATGTTAATTATTAAATTTATGTATCATGCATTATCTAATATGCAATATAATGTATTAAAATATTATATGAATTTAACATATGTAAATTTAATAATTCTATCCATATTAACCACATTGCAATATATGAATTAATAACAAATTCTAAAATTTAATCCAAAATTAAAATAATTATTTGAGTAATACATAATATTGACTTTAGTGAATTGCTTCCATTAAAGGTGCACATGAATCATTCAAGTTTCACCCAAGGTGAAATGGCACAAGGTTATGGTGACTTATTTCACTTTTAAGGCCCCACTAAATTACATTGGGTTAAATGAACTACACTCAAATTTCCTACAAGTAAGGTCTTCTACTCTACCATGACACATTTCCAAAGCTTCAACATTGATACATATTGAATTTTGACATTTTTCAAGACATTAAATGCCTTTATTTCCATGATGTTGGCAAGCTTGGTGAACCATGGCTAAGGAGTTAAAAAAGTAAAAAACTGGTGATTAAAGCAAATTCTCCAACTAGCCACCATTAGGAGATTTAGACAAAACTTGCACATCAAGATTTTTTCCATGGGCCATGATTGTTGCCCCATCATGCAAGAGAATACTTCTTTTCAATTGTGATATACCTTTAATGTGATGACCTTGGAAAAGAAAGGTTCCATCTACACCAAATCAAATGATCCTTTTGGTTGTTTCCTTTTTAACCAAACCTTTTTATTATGTAAAGGATTGAATAATCATAAAGGTAAGATCATATACATTTTCAAGAACAAATTGAAGTGTGAGGATGATATGCATTCTTTTCCATACTTGCATCACATGCACATGAATTGAGATTTAAGACTTGATATCAATAATAGTAATTTTATCTATACTTAAAGAAAGAAAGCTTGACCCAACCACAACACTTTGAGTTCTTTTCAAAACTTGCTCACACATGTAATCTATCATCTTTGAATTTGCCCCATCAAACCAATGTTTCATGGGATTGGTAGGAAAATTCAACTACCTAAATAAAATGTGTTTGGCCATGTATTCTATCACGGGGTGGCCATGGCTAAGTAAATCAAAAATAAAATGAATTAGACAATATTGTTTTCCCTATGAACCCAAGTTACAACATGAAAAACCATTTCAAGAATGTTAGTGAAATACAACTTTTCATTAGGAACATGAATGTTGTTTTTCAAGAATTAATGTTACCTTGCTTTTACCCCCATCATGGCTACCAATGCCTTTAACAACCTACATATTTCCATAGCAAATTCAGCTTGGGAACCAAAAGCTTTTTTACACCTTTAATTTGGGGTGCTCACCTTGCATTGAGCTTGAAAGACTTTGCCATCTAAACTTAAAATAATTTCCACCCAATGAAACTTCATTTTCCATGAATCTTGAAAATGCCTATTCAACTCATAGGCTAGATCTCAATGCTTTCTTATGCCACATTTGGGTCCAAAATCACACATTCAAACTTTAAAGCCAAATGAATAGCAAGAATTAACGAATCATAAGAAACAATATCCCATGAAGATTTTGTTGCCAAATGAATATTTGCATTTGAATTTTTAAAAGTAGCACACTACAACAAAACCATGGTTTTTACACTAGTAGCATCATGACTAAGTTAATTATAAAGTCAAAGCTACTAGTTTGAAATGATTAATTGTGTTTGATTTTACTAACATCAAAACTATGTTTGTTTTGAACAATGAAAAATAGTTATGTAATCAAATTGAACATTATGTTATACACATTCTAGATTTGGAACCCACATGGAGTTTTTTGACTTGAATAATGTAACTAACATTATTAAAATTAGTCATTCAAACATGACACATTGTGATTATAGTGTTGTTATTGATGATGTGGCAACATTAAAATTGATGAAAGAAAAATTTTCAAAATTTCAATTACTAAAACAAAGGTGCAATCATGTTATTGAATTTAAATTAATTTCATATTGTACATAATTACATAATTACCAAATATTATAGTTTTGGACTAGGTTTTTGAAGTAATGTGATTTATTTTTATTTTTATTTTGAAATCCAAGTTAAAATATAAAATATGAATAAATGTGTGAATTTTAACTCCATAATTTCATAAACAAAATAAATTTCATTATGAAATGTTTAAAATAAATTTTAATACAAATATAATGCATGAATTTATGGCCCAATTTTTTTTTAATTTAATGAAATTTTAACATGTGGAATTAAAGAAATTATAAATTCTAAGTACATATAAATTTGAAATAAATTTGAGATAAAATTTTTAATTATATTTTAATTTATAACCTATATCATTTAGTTTAAAAAATTACATTAAATTTTTTGAAAGAAATATCTAAGATTAATGTAACAACTTCCTACATTCCAAATAAAAATATAATTAAAATTTTGAATGTAATTATGATACTAAAAGATTTAATTTATTTATTTATTTATTTAAAAAGTTTAATCAATTTCATTATGAAACTAATTCATTATAGGATAAGGTTATAATGCAAAATGCAAATGATATATGTTTATATATTTTATGATAATATTAATTCTTGTCATCACATGAGGTGGTGATTGGACAAAGAAGGCCTTGGATTGTGGCCAAGGAAGTGAGGGTTCAAATTTCATTTTGAACACATCATTAGATCATAACTAACATAACTAAAAATGATCATGATGATGTGACAAGAAATGTAATAATGATAAACACACATATGTTAAATCATAATTTCCATGATCTATTGCACATTCAATGACTTGTCAATAATAACCCAAAAAAGAAAAAAAATTGAGCATTGATATCACAAGTTTGGGCTAACAACATTTTTGACACATTCATAGTTTGATTTAAATACTACTATCACTATTTTTCAAAAAGAAATTAATTTTTCCATGTCCATTAGTTGTTTAATCATTTTAATCAACACAAATTTAGTCAAATATATGTAAAAAACAACTAGTCCATTTTGACTAAAACCATTTTTGTTTAGTACCCATTATGATTGAAGATATGACAAAAATCAATCATATAAACCAATGTAAAAACCATGGTTTGTAGTAGTGACAATAGTTTTGGCATGAGGTTGGCAAATTGATTATTGAAATTTAATGGTCACAAAACATGAAGATGCAAAAACAAATACCAACAAAACGCATGAATTACACAAACAAAAACAAAGCCAAATTAATACATAAAGATGAATACAAATAGGACTAGGAATAGACAAAACCAAACACGAACACATGAAAATGAACATGAACATAAATACAAATGAAAAAAAATTGATTCATTACACCAAAACATGGTATCAGTCATGATTGGTCATTTTCAACTAAGTTAATTGCTTATGTCGTTTTTAATTGAATTAGACCCCTTGCTTATGCCATTTTTAGTCACTTACACCATGTGTAGTCATATACACCTAGTTATGGATGCCATGTATTATTGTAGTTTAAAGGTGAACACAAACACAAAGATGAACACACACACATAAAAATGAGAATCTAAAAGTTCAAATGAGGTACAAAATTACAAAAGCATGAACAAGATACAAACATAGTAGATTTAGAGGGACAATAAATTTCAAAAAAGTAAATGCAAGTGGAGGAAATGTGAGGCCACCTCACTTCAAATCTTGCAATTAAAAAGAATGATATGGCCCCTTTGGCATCCCTAAATATTTATGGTGGAAGTGACTCCACCCCATTTGATGATATAGCCCTTTTTGCAACCCAATATTAATGGTTGTGGGGATTTTGTGACACATTTCTTTTGTTTACACCCATTTCCCCTATTTATGTAATTTGAATAAGGTATTTCTTCTTAGCCTTTCGACAAAATTTTGCACAACAAAAAGAATTGATTTGATTAAATTGAAAATCATCATAAATATTTGATCAAATGATCATGGTGCAAATTTGGATTCAAATCAACATATATACCAAGATTTTCAAATATATTAATGTTGATTTTTAAATGAATTATCATATCTAGCTATTATAACATATTCCAACATGAGACATAATATTTTTTTCAATTGACCTTTTGATTCAAAGTCATTGCAAATTGTTAAGCTTCACTTGAAATATTATCCATCTAAGGAAAAGTCATATAATTTTTTTTCAATGTTAATCATCAAACCATTCTTTCAAATTCATGCCACATCTTTGAATTGTTGATATTACTAACACCTTGAAGATGTTAGTGGTACCTATTACTAGTTCTATAAATTAAGGGGGGAGGGGTGGGAGGGGGAAGTACACCCAAAGTTTGTTCTTTTTTCATTCTGTATATATATGCCATAGTACCTTTACCATTTCAGCAACAAATTGTTGAATAATTAATTAAATTTTTAATCTTAACTTCAGCACTTGGTTTTTTAATTCTGAAATTTTCAGCATAATGGTCATATAAAATAATAAATAACTTCTATTCAATGTTATGAAACAATTTTGTGTGTTTAGATTGCTTTAATATAAAGACATTGTCCTGGCATGTCTACAATTCAAATCTTAACATTGGAAGTTTTGATTTTATTCTAATTTTGGCACAAATAATAAATAATTTTTCAAAAGTTCAGCAAAATGAAAATTTATTTAATTTATGCCGAAATGGTAAAGGTATTACAATATATATTGGAACATTGGGCAAACCTTATGGGATAAATTGCATTGGTGTTGGCTACATGCAACATAATTAAACCCAAAAAAATGATGTTATATCACCATCTTTTGCTTTGGTGAACTAACATGTAGGTGGCTACCAACATATAAATTGGTTATATCCTTAGGGAAGTGGTTGTAAATTCACTAATTCTTATCCCAAGAACAAAGCAAAAAGTCCCTCCCCACCTTCCCAAAGGAAATAAAATGGACCTTTTCACTAGCCACTACCTAGTCTCAAAGGTTTTCAAATTTTCTTTTTATTAACTATGATATATTCCTCCCCAACTCTCTCCTATGCTAATTTACCCCATTCCATGAGAATGAGTTTAAGTACCTATTCTTCATAATGTCAAGGGTAGGTTTGTAGTTAATTTTATTTCTCTTCTTCATTTACAATGTAATTAAAGTTTTTGATATAATGCAATTGTAAATTTCTTGTCATATAAAGTAATTTGGAATATTCACATTTAACTGTTGAAATTGCAACCATAATGAGTCTAGGAAATATTATTCCCATGAGGAGATTGGTACAAAAAATGATGTCCAACATATAAAAATTCAAATGTGAGTTTCAAAGAATTTGAACTTACACATGAGTAATGTTCTTGTATTGTTGGTTTAAATTGTAAAACATCTCCATAAGGTAACCCAAGCCAATGATGCACCACCTTTTTCCATAATAATTGAACATTTTTTCATTTAACATCACATTTTTTCAAAATTATGGTGCATTACAAATGACAAATATGTTAACATAAGATTGTTGGCCTACCACACCACTACAAACATGACCACTGTAAATTCAATTGTATAATAAACAATGCAATGGTTTTGCAATTGCAATTTGTGGAAGTTTATTCAAAGTCAAAATGCCCTATCACATGTCCATGTGATGTCAAATTAGTTGATTCCACAAGGCAAGTGTAAGTAGATAAGTTTTGCCTTTCAATCTTTTGAGAAGTAAATCAAGTAATTTAATTCACACTTTTATTGTTTAGCTTTGTAAGTAAAATATCACATGATTTTGTTTAATTAGATCACTTTTGCTTATGTATGCCTAATTTTGAATTCCTAAGATACTTGTTCTTATTTCATGGATTTGATGTAAGAGACGAATTCAAAGTCTTTAGCAATGTTGACTTCCAATTCATTTTGATAACAAAAAAATTCCACAAGCTTCTATTCAATTCTATTAAAAAAAAGATGACTTATGTTTTGATCTTCTTCATCTTGAAGCTATCACAAAGTCTTTTTTTTCTTTTCAACACCTAACTTGGCCCATACTTTGCCATCCCTATTACACAATTGTTAAAAAAATCAAAATATGCATGCCATTTAGTAAACATACATAAGATTTAGCAAAAATTTCATTATGTTCATTTTTTCATATGGGACCTTTTGTTATTTAGCCATACACAACCTTGTTAAATCTTGTCCATTTATTGTATATCTTACAAATTGATCCAAATTCTTTGCTTTTATGATTCTAGTGTCTAATTCATAGAATGTTACTTGAAATGAAATGTGAAAGCATCTAAAGGTTGTGTTTCTAACATTCATTGTCATTTGTTTGGGGATTTCATAGTTTCAACATCTTTAATTATTATTAGTTTATTTGGCTTTAAAAAGAATGTCTCTCTATGTGAGGCCCGCATACCTATATCTTTACCAACCTCCCTTTGAACCTTTGATCATTGATTATTTAATTGCCAAGTATCTTTTAAGAGATTCAATTCTCAAATTTAAAATAAGCAACTTGTACGAAGATGAAAGAAAATTCTATCAACATCCCTTTACATTTTTAATCCTTATAAATCCTTACAACTATTGACTCTTTAATCGCCATGAGTCTTGTTTAACTTTAGGTGGATAAAGAAGCACAACTCTTAAATTTTCAATTTTAAAATAAATAGTTTGAACAAAGATGAAATAAAACTAACAAAGCCAAAGGGTGGTCATGGCCCATTTTGAAATGGTGAAAGGATTTTTTTTAAAGATAGGGTACTAAAATTATTGGAAATAGAACTAAAACTAGTCGCTATTTCTTGATTGCATAAGGAAATACTATTCCACAATAATTGAAGTTCATTTTTTTGTTCAAAATTGTGAAGGTTATAGAAATTTTATCTTTACAAGTATGTGCACAAGTTTCAATACACCTCAACAATGTGTTGATTACCCACATCATGTTTTTAGGGGGAAAATAATTGATTAAGCAACTATGGATTTACTTCAACTTTTGTGTTCCAATTCTTGAAAAAAACCTTGCAATTTTTGGTGTAATTTGTATAACCTTATGCACAAAGTCAATGTAACATATTCACATAAAAATGAAATTAGTAGATCTATGACTAATGTAGGATGTATATTGAAACATTGATGCAATTGTCTAACTTCATCAATAGCAATAATGCAAGGATTGACTATTAGCTCAAATTGTAATGCCAACAAAATTTAATATTGCACAATGATAATTAAAATCCACATGCCATCTCTATTTACACCTTGTTAATGGGTTTTTGAATGATTTGATAAGGCCTATTACATTGGCCTAATTTAGTTGGATTAACGACCATTGAAATTAATCAATAAGTTTTAGGCTTCAATGTTTGCACATTGAGTGTATAAGTAATGGATACTTTTATAGCTAGACATAATTCAAGAATTTATTATAGATATTTCCCTAGGTTTATCATTATGATGTTATATTGTTTTTGTTCCATTGATATAATCAGTTAACAAGTTTATACAAGCTTTTTGGTGAATTATGTTACATCACCAAGCAACGATGCCTTTGAAATGAATAATAAATGGTTCCATATTTAGGCAACTATTTGCATGTGCGGTTGGAAATTCATATAATAAAACCCATTGTAACCAAAAAATGGAGGGACACCAGAGAGACGTAGAACAATCATGGCAGCCAGCAACCTCTCTCCTCCCTCGCGTGCTCTGACTGATCAAGCACAATGGCACCTTATGGCTAGAACACAACAGGACAGACAACCTTCCCTTGTCTCCAAGCTTGAATTCATAACCCAGCTACAGGAGCAATCCTTTGAGCTTTCTCACACTTAGCTCACACTGACTCGACTCAGACAAGCAGAAAATCAAGTGCCAGCATTCCATGGCTTAGATTTCAGAGAAACAATTCCGACAGCATAAGCACTGTTCTTCTTCCAAAATCTTTATCCGAAGTCCTCTTCATTCTAACTTTCTAATTAGCTCTACCAAAAATACAGAAGCTAGAGGTCATCGGTCGCAAATAGGAGCGGAAGAAGAGCGACTCTACTTCGTTCTCCCAGCTCCTGCTAATCTCCCTGCCAAAAACACAAAACTCAGAACTTCCCTTCCTCCTCGTACTCATCACCATTAGCCGTTCCCTCCATCCTCATCAATGAGGCGCCGCAGCTTCTCATAAAACGCGCCGTCATCTTCTTGTCCATCCACTACCATGCATCCCATGCACTTCTGATTTCCCTCTCACTTTCCTCAAGAGAAAATCCGCCGCCACTAATCAAGATTCTCGGCCACATTATCCAGATCAGGATTTTCATGTTCACACCAACAGTATATGCATGAAGTCCTTGTCCGGCGACATGTTGTTCGGTCACACCATATGTCATGAAGTTTGTTGCTTAACATGACATGTTAAAAACTCAAGAAGTTTTCATTCAAAAGTCTAAATTGTTATATCAAATGACAATTGTTAACAATAAATATTTCTTTTCCTTTAAAAAGAATCAAATTAATTTCAATATGAAATATCTTTTCCAAATAGCAAAATGACAAATTGATAACCTTGAAACATTTGGCAATTGACAACAAATAAATCCAATGTTCATTTTGGAATCCTTGCTCCAATTCCCTTTTACCACTTGCAATGATTGTATTATGCTATAATATTTCTTAATAAACCTTCAAGAAAAAACCTTTTACAACCCAAATTTTTTTCATATATAATTTATTTATTCTATTCAACATTTTGTGTTTGAAATTGAAAAACCAACGTCACACATATAAAAGTTACATATACTATTTTCCATACAAAAAAATCAAATGAATTTCAAAACACAAACACAATTAATTTCAAATTAAAAATTTGTAATCATCATTCCTTAAAGTTGGATTTTTATTTTTACAATTTCAAGTTGCCTTTGAAACTTTATTCAAGCCTTTCAAACCCATAATACATATCTATAAATGTTGTAATTCTAACCCTAAAAGTTGAAACTTATATTTTACATAATGTGATTTAATAAGTTCTTGTGCAATCTTAAACACCCTAAATCATGCACCATTTCATAAATTAGTGTAAAACTTTTATCTTGGTTTCAAGGGTTGAAAATCCCCCATGCCATTATAAATGTGATGCCTTCTTTAGACCTAGAACTCACTAGCATGATTTGATTTGAAAATCAACTTATGTTGTGCTTATTTAATTTGGCTTTTCAAGTTCACATTCATGGAAATAAAAACTTGAGAATTTTCATGAAACAATTTAACCCAACATTTTTAGTACACCACCCCAACAATCAATTTTGATTTTCCACAAAAATGGAAACCCAAAAGTAAACAATCACATTTCATTTACAAATATACATGTACATTCAACATACATACAATTTGTGAATGTAAATGAAATTATGCACTCATGGCATTTTTTTTCATCATATGCCCAACAACCTTGAAATTTTGTTCATGAGTGTTCATGTCGTCTCCAAAATTTTAACAAAAACTTTGGGTTACATTATAAATCCAATGATTGGCCCAAGCTATATCAAAAACAATTATACATGAATAGATTGTTTAGGATTTTAATGAATTTTTTTATAAAAATATTAAGAACCTTTTCCTAAACATTAACAACACGATCAAAATTAATTAATGAGACATTGAATTTATCACAAATATGTGTTTAAACTAAACAAGGTGATTAAAAACCAAAATTAATATTTTTAAAGTAAAAAGAGAAGGAATTAAGAAAGGATATTAACCAATCTCTTTGCGGTTAATCATAAATTTGTAGTTGGGGTTCCCAAAACAACTATTTAATAAAATCAATATTACATAACCCAAATTTTGATTTTTTATAACACATTATAATTATAATGAATTGTTGTATGCTTACATTGAGAATGATGTCATGTTTAAAAAATTAAAAAAATATTTAACAATATATTGGATATTATATAAATGCCCTTTTGAATCTTTCAAAGTAATAATTGTCTTAAGTGTGTTTTTAAAAATGAATTAGATAATTGACTTCAATTTCTTATATATAAATAAATAATGTTTACATTTATGTTTTAACAATGTTCATTGAATGCATTTGATTAGATTATGAACCATATAATAAATTTGAAGGTTATGAAATTCATTTTTTGGGGTTGAAGGGATAAGGACATGTTTTTAGCCATTTGGTTAATTTTTTGTATTCATTGGAATTGGAATTTGTAGCCCCAAGTGTAGGTCACATGTGCAAAAAAATTATGCCCCAAAAAAATCAAGTTGTAAATATATGTTAATTAACATTTTATGCATTTTTGGTTTTGAACCATTTATTATTGATGCACAACAATGTATGAATGTGAAAATTCCCCACCACCGTATGAATTATTTTAATTTGAACTATTCATTTTTTCTCATTTAAATTTGTACAATGTAGATTTCATTTTTGGTGGTTAATGGAAAAATATTCATTGAGTCCTTCTTTATGAAAGTGATACCCCATTGTGAATGAGACCTTTTCAAATGTTATATATACTCAATTCTTTAAAAAGATCAAACTTAAACACACATATTTTGGGGAATCAATGTTTTACAACATAATAAAAACATGGTATATCAAATTTGGAAGTCCTTTCACAAAATGAAAAATGACACCATTATGATTTTGGCTTAATGAACAAGATTCAATATTCTTTGAAATTGAGAATTAAAGATGTTCTAGTTAAAAACACACTGGTATAAGTGTAATTTTTTTTTTAAAATTTAAAATTTGTGATATTGCTTAAGTGACAATCATCCATAAAAAAATTTAGCCGAATTTGGAAATATTCAAAATAGGAAAGTAGGAAAATCTTAAACAACCCTTGTTGATGTAGAAGGTTGTGGTGATTTTGGGAGAAAAATCAATATTATTTTCATTTTGGTGATTTTGTTTTAAAATAGGGGATCTATGACAAAATAATACTTTAAAAATGTTTTTTCCAAAATGGGAAAACAATGCCACAAAACATTAGTAGGTATGAGTTTTATTGAACACACAATTGGAATAAGTAGAAATGTGTGGTAAAATAAGATGATAATCACACAACTATAAAAATAAAAATAACCATACACATATATGTTTGTAGGGTTCTATCATCCTTTGATTACCTATTAGTATTTTGATAATGTGCAAGTTGTATAATCCATTCAAAGTCACAAACCAATGATATCTATGAAAAAAATTGAAGGATTACATATAAAATTTAGATGTATTTATATTGCCATGAAAGTGAACAAGGTTTATAACATTGTAATGGATTTTATTTTAAAGATGTAGTTTAGTTTCTATCATGGCACCTATTGTTCATTTTATTAATTAGATGGGGTGCCTTCCAAGTTCAAGTTTTTTTTGTTTGAAATGAACTATTCTAATTGGCCCATCTCAAAAAAGAAAAACTCCCCAAACTTTGGAGGCCCCCAATATAAAATTTTATATTCCAATGGGAAATGGTCAACAAAAAATAAAAAACCCGACACTTTAAAGGCCCCCCCCCCCAATATAAAAATGTTTATTTTAGTGTGAAGTGAAAGTGAAAGCAAAAAAAATATTTTGAAAGCAAAAACTTTCACTCCCCCATCCTTAAAAGAAAATAAAGAAGTCCTTTTCAATGTAAAGACACGTAATGAATACACAATTTATGAACTAGGGGTAAGTCTTATTAAAAAACCCACACTTTTGGGGCTTCCTTAAGATAATTTTTTTTATTGTGGCAACAAACATTAGTGTAGTACTGCATGTGGCAAATGAAAGTGTTAGCAAACATTAGTGCGCTATTACACGTGCATCCCTTTCCTTGCTTACATGAAACCAAAAAACCTCCACCATTGGAAACAACCCAAAAAAAATAAAAATAAAATCCCAACCCTACACCAAAAAAGGAAAAGAAAAGAAAACCCCCTTGGGTGCACATTTAGCCCTTTCATTGGTTGCATGAAAATCCTACTCTTTAAACTTTTTGTCATCATTTTTGAATTGTGCTAATACCCTAATTATGCATTGGGATACCTATTGACATTTTTTTTTGTTTCATTTGTTAGTGATTGGTAAATGTTAATCTTCTAAAGTTTGTTTTTTTTTAGTTTTGTGAATCAACACATTATTATTCGAACAGTCAAGATTTATAATATTAACCAACTATAGAAATCAAATAGTAAACCCCAACATATATCATATGGAATTGAAAATAGAAAAAAAAAAACAAAATACAATGGAACATAATTATTCTTCTCCATTAGAATCTTCTTTTCGCTCCTCTCATGAGCTTCTTATCATCCTCAAAAACTATTTAATGTCATAATGATTCCAACCCAAAACTCTTCCATAAGTCCTTCTTAATTTCCCACTATCAACCTAAATTCAAATTATAAACCATTCCTAATCACTCAGCCCTATGTTGCCATTTTGTCCTACATTGACACTTCTTATTGTCCATTTGTCAAAATAGTGATAGGACAATTCTACCTTTAACAATGATGGTGTTGGAAAACTATAAAGCACCAATTTTTATGGTACATTTTATTATCTTCACCCATAGGGAAGAGATTTCACAAATGTTGAATTTGGGGATAAAATTTTGGCTAACTATTTAGCCAATGTGGAGTTGACATGTGATCTTGTAATGTTATTTTCAAATGGGTGTAGGTTTTAACACCCCAACTTGACTTGTGTTATATGGGTCAAAAAACTAAAAAGAGATAGATCGCAAGGTAGGGCAATAAACCTTAATATTGTGTTGGGATTGAAAATTCTTGTTTTTGTAACAAAATAAAAAAAGTTGAATTTTCCATCAAAAAATTAAAAAGATTTTAGTTTCATTCTATGTTTTTAATCAAGGATTTGGTGTTTTTGGATTTTTTTAGTGGTTCTCACAAGAAATATGAAACATGAAGAAAAGAAAAATGAAATGGCAAACTTCATGGTGGTTTGAAAACAAGGTTTTTGGAATAAAATTATGTTCCCTCTCTTACCTCTAGTAATTCAGAGAAAAGTTCAATGCAATTGGAGGAGTAATGGGAAGTGTGATGAAAAAAGTGTAGTTGGAAAAACAAATGAATTCATAGAAGTTGCAACAATGACAAGATATTTAAGGTTTGGGAATTAAGAGGTTTGCATTTCATAGGAATAGAAGTGTTGTTCAATGGGTGGTAGAGGTTGTCAAGGTTGTCAAAAATGACATGTTGTGCGCATTTTGCATCCATCATCATGTCAGCCACCATTTAGAAGCATCAATTTCATTTGTTGGATAAGACACAAATAATTTTTGTTTTCATTTGATCTATCCCTTGGACACCTAGTGACCAAAAACAAAGTTGGTTGCCGTGCTCTTAGTAATTGAAAATGGATTCGCTACCATAATTTTGGCATCTCAATCTTTTTGGTTGTAACAATTTTGACAATTGAAATTTTTTTGGTTGTCATAATTTTAGCAACTAGAATATTTTGGTCGGCAAAGTTTCGATGATCAATACCCATTTAGTTTGTAGTGATTGAAATAGATTTCAATCATTCGGTCAACAAGGGATTGATTTATAATGTTGATCTAGTGATCAAATTTGGACATTGTTTTTTGGTCACCGTTCGAACATGTTTTCGTAGTAGTTGATAATTGATCCTTGGTGTCCATTGGTGACTGACAATAATCTAAATCATAATTTGAAAAAGCTCAACTTTCCAAAAAAATTAACCGACCCATTTTGCTTGTGTTGGGTAATAAAAAGTGGAATGTATATTTTTAATTCATTTTTCTTTTGAGGTGTGTGGGTTTTGTATTGTTTAACAAGCAATCATTACCATATACCTTGCAAAAGAAGGGTGGTGAAACCTTCTTGAGTGTATGAAATTTCAAATTTTCATATTTCATTTGTAATTGATGTTGAATTTCACCATGTAATTCTTAAGGTGCAATTAGGCCTTATTGTTATATATTAATTTCGTTAATCAATTAATTTTCTTTTTTTCTATGTTTTTTTATTGAGGTCAAACAAGTTGGGGAAGGTGGAATGTAACTTTTGTAATAATGTTGTTTCACGCCACAAGGATAGAATGCTTTTCCATTTGGGCTATTAACACGATAGTGGAAAAATTAATGTTACAATGTGTTTGAAGGCATGAGCACAATCAAAGAATTATTTGCCACTTATGGGGTTATTTTTTTTTGACCATTAGATGATGTGGTTGTACTAGCCCTTAATGGGCCAATAAAAAATGTGGCCATTGAAACATCAAGCCTTTCTATGGAAAGAAAATCTACCTCACTTATCAATGGAGGTAGATTTGCTTGAATTTGCACCCCTTTTACAAATAACATAAAATGTTTTAATATATGCCTGAGTAACGATGCTTGTATTTTTCAATAGATTTCATTAAAAAAAAATTGAATTTGACAAAAAAACAAGAGTAGGATAATAAGTGGGTGACGTTCTTTTATGAAACAAACATCCTTTTCAATGTTGCATGATAGTTGTCATTCATAAAAGTTTTATAAACGACTTCAAAGTTGCAAACCTACTATAAACCCCCATTGTACCATGGATTGTGCATAGATTTGTCAAAGCAATCCAAGGTCAATGTGTCCAAACATGTTGCTAAAAGGACATGAAATTCCATTCACATATATGCAACTACCATTTGTTTTGATGGTTGGGACAATGTTGCAAGTCATTTGTTGTTGAACATGATGTTTGCTTGTCTTAATGGGGATGTATTCTTAAGTGCCATTGACACAATGAGGGAGTGTAAGGATGCCCATGATTACATATGTAATGCCTTTGTTAGATGTATTGAAACTATTGGAAGGGATAACATTGTACAAATTTTTATAGGCAATGTTTCGAACATGTGGAATGTAATTGAACTTACGATTTGTCATTTTTTAAGCTTTTACTTTCAAGGTTGTGCATCTCATTGTTTGGACTTGCTAAATATAGAAGATTGGGGAAAGAAACCTTGGTGAAGTGAATTGTGAAAAGGGTGAAATTATTGTTTTTTTTTTTTCATATGACAACACCATGCACCACTCATAATCTTCTTTCATTATGAAACTGACCTAATGTTTGAAATTCAATTTGTAACCAATTTTTTAACGATTGAATAGTTGTTGAAGGTGAGATTTGTTGAATCAATTGTCATTGATTTTGAATGGACAACCTTTGTCAACATGTTGTGTAACACCCATCAACATAGGTCCCTCACCAGAGTGAAATATGTTCCAACCAACATAAAGGATTAGTCTTGGGAAATTTGTGCCAACATTGTGTACATGGTGGAACCAATTTTAATGACATAAAGGGTGTTTGACGGTAAACAACCTTGCATGGGGAGGGCATGGCTTGTCACGAAGACATTGGAATGACACGTCTTATCATTATGAAATTAACCATTCTCATTACCATCGAGCTTTGCAGATGTGGTCAACATCAATTTTATTATTAGTGCAAGATGTTGATAAGTGACTTACATTATGAATGAGTTTTTTTCAATCCATATTTAGTGGTTGAAGTTTGCCTCCATGATGATGTAGATGCCAAGGAAAAATTCAACCATATGTTATGACAAAAACATTTTTTGTAGCTTGATAGCTTATGCCCAAGTTTTAAAGGACTTTGTTGATTTTGTTAAAAGTTGAGCGCCATTTTTCAATGCCCCCTAGTTGAGAACCTAAACTTGCTCCCATATGAATGATGGGATTTGATTAGAGTTGGTGGATGCACATTTGCACCATTGCTTGCCATATCTTGGCACAAGTGTTTCTATGTCATTGTGTGAGCAAAATTGGAATTCATATTCATTTGTCCATAACAAAGTGCAAAATTGATTCACATTGAAGCAAATTGAAAATTTCATGTACATTTTCATTAATAGCAAACTCCTATAAGAACAATTTGGTATTAACCCCATTACTTGGTACAAAGAAACATATGTTGCTTGAGACTCTATGTTTGATGTTAATAGAAGTTTAAACAAAGGTGACACATAAAAAAAAGACCCTTTAATGTCAAATGAAGATGAGGACCGGCATGACCCCTTTGAATTCCCAAATGACAATTGGAAGATCATGGACCCAACAATTTAAAGAATAAAATTTGGATAAAAACTGCTGGATAAAATCTTCAAAAATGAGAAGGGAGAGGGCAATCTTCATGGATTACCATGGGGAAGGCAACTTTGCCTTGCAACACAAAGTCAAGAAAGTAAAATCAAAATCAAAATGGACTTAAACTTTTAACTGTCCATGGAAAGGGCATGAAGGTAACTACCTTTTAGCCCAAGTATTGTACCTTTGAAAGTTGTTGGTCCAGTAGACCAATACTTTCCAAATCTTGTTGCCTAACTTTTTTTGAACTACTACCTTCCCCCAAACAACCTATAGACTATTTTTACTATTTTGTTGCAACTACTTTCAAGCAAGCTACAACATTTTAGAAAACAAGTTTTAGTAAAAGTAACACAATAAAATAAAATAAAATAATATGACTATTATAATATTTTACATCAAACTACAATAAACTACTATCATTCTAGTTGGAAAGTAAAACATTAAAAGAAAAAGTAGAAACACACACACACACAATAAGTTCCACAACCTTCATACATCCTTTTATATTACTCTTTTTTTCCTTCATATAATATTTTCCTCCATTTCTTTAAAAACTCTCCTTACAAGAATGATGGGAATCCCTTTCCATAAATCACACAAGGTCCATATTCCACCCACACAAATAGGCCCCCTTATCCTAATCCTTACACAAATCCTTATGAGTTGATTAGTAAAAAAATACCAATCACCCATTTTCATGGGCTAATTAACTTAATGGCTTCATCCTTAAAATAAACTAGAGGATGATAATTAATAATCTACCATTAATAACTATTTAGTTACTAGGAGGCCCATAAGATTAATTAGTCAAAGTAGATTTTTTACCTTTAACAATGAACCATCGGAAGACTTTTCATTTTCAAGATTGTTGTCTGGTCGTTTGATTATGCAACATTGTGTGGCATGCACCTAAAGTTAAAAAATTATTTGACCCAATCACATGATGCCATGTGGCATGTAAGGCATAACCTAGGTTGTTTAAACTAGGTGATTCAAACTGGGCAACTTACCCTAGACCTAGACTAGACCACCTAGGTTATGTGACTTAGCTTAAACCTATACTAGGCTACTTAGGCTAAGATACTTAGGTTGAAAATAAACCTAGACCATGTACTTAGATCAAAACCCTTAGGTGTGATTAGGTTGTAAGTGTAAGGACTTGAAACCCTTCACTCTCACTTTGAGGTTCAAGTTTTCAACCATTGCACTACAACTTTTTATTGTAATAATGTTAGTTGTCACAAAATTATAGAGACTAATTTTTTTAAACCTAGGTCACCTTAGGCCATCTTAGGTTGTCCTAAGGTGACCTAGGTAACCTATGCTCTCTAGGAATTTAGCCTAGGAACCTAGGCATCAATAGGCTAAAACTAGGTTATTATTGTGTAATTTAAACTAAATTTGGTTAGACCTAGGTTATTTAGGTTTAAATAAATTTAAATAGGTCTAAACTAACATAAATTTAACTAAAATTCATTAAATTTTGCTAAATTAAAATATTTAGTGTATTTGGTTACACTTGGTCAAACTTGGCTGAACTAACATAAATTATGTTAGATTAAGCCATTTAGGTTCAATTTGGCTAAACTCCATTAAAATCAGCTAATCTTGACTAAACTAACATAAATTAAGTTAATCTAAGCTTTTTAGATTAAATTTGGCTAAATTTCATTAAACTTGGCTAAACTTTTGTTCTTATGATAACATTTATGCTTGGGATGTGGAGAATGTGTGATTGATTAGTTTGATTTGGATCTTTGTTATAAACAAATGAAATGTACTTGAATTTCAAACATGAAAAGACGTGGGAAGCATTCTAGTTTGGTAATTGACAAAACATATCATGGGTGGCAATAGAATGATTGCAATGGCACCATGCATTGTACAATTGCACCCTTTTGTGTGGATTTAGAAGCTTTCAAAATATGTGAAGTATGAGCAACTTGAAAAGGTGATGTAGTTCTTCCAACATATGCAACGAGTAGGAGGTTCCTAGATAATAATTCATGCAAAAGTGTAGAGATTGTTATGACTCACGCATGATGTAGGGTATGTGCCTTGAATGAAATTTGTTCTCAATGATGTGGAAGAAGAAGAAAATAATTTCATGTGTGTCACCAGTGTGAAAAACTAGCTATTGCATTTGGGCTCATCAATACAACTCTTAGTATTCCTTTCCAAATAAGAAAAAATCTATGGGTTTGTGAAGATTGCCACACTTCCACAAATGTTCATCTCAAAAAGTAGTTGTAAAATCAATCATGGTGAGGGATGCCAATTGCTTTCATCACTTTGAAGATGGTGTTTATTCTTGTGCCATGGATTATTGGTGATGCTAGTAAAGTTTGTCTTGTCAATTAGTATATCAAGTTCCTTTTGTTTACAATAACATGTCTAGTGGTATTATAACACAATCAAAAGTTCAATGGTGTCACCAATGTGGTACCATTGAAAAGGGTGGCCATGGAGCAGCTTCCTTCAAGCTTTGGTTTCATGCATCTTCCATTTGTAGCACTTAGGTTTGGTGCCTCTTTTATCTTATGTATGTATGGAGTTATTTAAAAAACTGAATGGATGTTGAGACTATTAAAATTGATGATGAAATTGAAGCGTGGACCAACAAAGGTTGGAGATAGTAGTCTTGACCCTCAAATCTCCTTGATTTGATCATTGTATCCACTAAGGAGTTGTAATGATGCTTTTAGGTGATGTTCGTATGTTATTTGATGTTTTCTCAAGTTTGCTTGATTGCTCTTGTTGTTTTCAACATATCCAAGTCCAATCCATCAAGCAAAAAATGGGTAAATATACAATAGTTCTCTTGGGTTATTGAACTATTCATTTAGGAATTGGGCACCAACCTAGGCTTGTTTAACTACCTTATCATTGCCAATATCTGCATTGTGAGATCAAACTTTTTTAATTTTCAGGTTTGCAAAGATTGCCATGCTTCCACAAAGTTCATTTAAAAAGTAGTTGGGAGAGCCATCATGGTGAGGGATGCTAATCACTTTCACTACTTTGAAGATGGTGCTTGCATCTAGTGGGAACATTCTAGTGCCTTCTGCCCTTCCCAACATTTCACATGTCCCAATACCATGGCAGTCCAAGTCATGACCACATATTGAGAGGGCATCATTTTCATGGTTGATGCTGCTGTTACAGCTACAACACATTGTAGTTGTAATTTGGCACGAAAAACCTTTCTTGACTCAATGTTTGGCCTTGTGGATTTGATTATTTTCTTTGCATTTAATACGGCTGCATGAGAGTACATACTTCAAATATAGAAGCAATAGCATATGCAAGGGAAGCACACACAGGGCTGATGAGAAAGACTGATGAACCTTACATCACACATTGTGTTCATAGTGCCAGGATCCTCGCAGCTTTGGTTCCAGCTCATGGCAAAAGGGTATCTTTTTTGTCTGATTCTTCTGAAATCCTTGTAGTAGTATGCATGGTGGTTCGTTCACATTTTTATTGAAAGCTTGGACGATTAACACTCTTCTCTGTGCTCAAGCACTTTAATATGTTGACTGTGGATCCCAAGATTGTCTGAAAGTGAGAGAGGTTTGTGGCATGTCATGTTTTTGCACTTGGGTGGTCTGCATTGGTTATTTGAGAAACTTCTTCACACATCTACCATCAATCTGTATTCTGTAATCTATTGAGAGTGTCATTGATCATCTAGAAGTGGAAATTATGCATGGAGGTCCCTGTAATTTGTCTCTGACATGAACCATCACTGGCCTGTGACTAACGTGTTCAATGGACAGAGTTAGGGTTGCTCCTAGCTCCTATGACTCAAGAATTTTTGTCATATTAAGTTCTGCAATTGGTAACAGACTTTTGGGGGCACTGATGCAACAGGCAGTCAATATGGCAGTGGCAGGTGTGCTTCATGATGCGGTAGATGACACTGACCCTGATATACTGCTTGTTTTGTGCTGTGACATGAACTCCATGATCCATGATGAGCATTATAGTGACCAATGGCCTGTTTTGTCAGAGTGATTGATATCCATGTTGCCAGGCCTCAACTGAATGTTACTTGAGATCAATCCCCATTCTCCTTTTTGATTTGAAGTAAAGTGGGTTTTGGGTGGGCTCCTTGGATATGCAAATTTGATAGTTGGTCAATAATAGAGAACCATTTGTGAGGCCTTGTTTTTTGTTTCTGCCAGCATGACCCACTGGAACTGAGGCAATGTTATGGATCTTGCAGGTAGGTAGACAGCTTGCAAATGATGTTACTGGGTATGGTAAATGATCTGCGTGTTGTTCTTATCAGGCTTGCTGATCACCTGCGCAAATGTGGACTATGTATTCTCTCCATCCTGAATCAATGCACTACATGGGGCTTGCATTCAGCAAGAGTCTAGCATTTGGGGAGAGTAGGGGAGAGAAGTTGTGAGGGGCATGAGGATGCAAATGATTCTTGGTTCAACATAGTTTTCCTCCAATAATGTGACAATTTTCAACATGGTCAGTATAGCAAGAAAATTCAAATAGTCAAATCTACATGAAGACCACTGAAAATGCAGACAGTGACAGAAACCTACAAGTTCATTCAAATATGGAAGAAAGGGAAAGAGTGCAGTTCAAATGGGAAGTTCAAAATTTGAATGTCTTGTGTGTTTCTACAACTGCAGGCTTCTGATATCTTGCATTTTGGTCGCTGCACAACAATGTTCAGGTATGTGTTTGCCTTCATCCAAGGCTTGTGCTGTGGCACAAGAGACGCTTGTCATGTGGTGTTCACTGGCATCACAACTGGGAGTTTGGGCTGTTAAAGCTGAACTGGAGGACCTTTGTTTTGCTGTTTTACAGATGAATCTTTTCTGTGATTCCCCTAGCATACATATGAGCTACAATCATGGAACAATAGATGCAGTATCAGCCTTATACTACACAATGACTTTGGAGAAGGTCCTTTTGGATTGGAGCATTTGCATCGCAGGCATAGTGTTGGAGTCAAGTTAAAAAATTTCCCATCAATGAGACTGGAGAACATTTTGTGCACATGATCTGTTTGCAGCTCTGGCAGCTCCTATAATGAACTATTGCTCATCTTGATAAAAAAATTCTGACACATTTCATTGGGATTCAGGATCTTTTACAAGCACTTGTGCCATCTGAGGTGCTGTTGGATTGGAAGCAACCAAATCAGGGACTGGGTGCATCTGCAACACTCAAATGCAACATGTATCCTGCTATATCAACTCAGTTGAGGTTCATCCACAACTGAGTTGTAATGGGTGTCTGGTGGATGGTGCGCTGGTGGGTGCTGGTTCACTCTGGCCTATAGAGAAATGTGACATTGAAATTTGAAAATGGTCGTAATAAGAAGGGTTAGAATTCTAATCAGTGTTGTTGTTATTTTCTTTTCTAGTTTCTGATGTAGCATCCTTGCTGATCATCCCAAGAAAGACATAGCATTAAATGACAACAAAGTCCAAACAGTTGAAAACCTGATGAAAAACCACCCCCAACCTAAAAACTCAGTTGAAATGTGGTGAAATTAATTTGAGTTTCTAAATCTTGTAATCATATAATAATTCTATAATCAGCCTCTTTATACCAGTGTTTTTAAGTTTTCAATATTATGATTTAGCATCAGTTCTGAGCATCCTAATAAAGATCTTGTTAATGACACTTAGTTGGGAAACTGTCTAGATTGTTGAAAGGTGGCAAAAAACTGCTCTACAACAGAAAACTGTGTTGCAAAATGATGATTTCCTTTCTAAATATTGTGAGTTGTTTTTTCAAAGAAAAAGGTCTCTTGCAATGAAGAAATTTTCTCTCTCTCTCTCTCTTCTCTCAATAGTGTGAAAATTTGCAACATTGGGGCAGGTATTTGATTCAGCACCAAGCCTCCATTGGGTATCATCTTGAGTATACACCTTTATGTCCGACAGAGGTAAAATTCTGAAAAACTCAGGCTCGCCTTATACCCAGAAATATTCCAGACTAATTACTTTCCTCCACCTCATACATGGCAATTTGATTTTTCCAAATACATGTACCCAAATGCAGCCCAACCTCAAGAAATGGGTATGAATATTAGCCAAAAACTTGGAAACCTAAAACTAGTTAAATAACTGTTGGAGTTCTAATTTAGGGTTAGGGTTGCAAGTTGCAATGGACTAGCTGTCTAGTGTTTTTGTGTTTCTTCTTTTTTCCTATTGCTTTTGATTTTTGATGCCAACATTTTGGCTTTCCATTTTGCTTTGCAACATTGGAAGCACCAAGGTTGGTGGACGTTGTCATTGTGCTAGAAACTATCACCATCAATGCACAATACTAACAACCTAGCTTGAGAAGCTACATATAATGTATACATCTCTCAAGTAAAAGAAGGTAACCTCTCATTATTTTGCAATTTGGATTCAGTTGCTTATGGTGATTTGAATTTGTTGAAAGCTTTGTGAAACAATGAAGCAACAACATAGTGTTTGAAAACTTGAAATTCACAATACATATCATGCAAGGGGCAATCACATTTCAAAACAAGGGTGGGGTTTAGGGTTTGTGGGTAAATAAGCTTCTTTTGTTGTTTTCTTGCATCTTTTTGAGTGTTCAAGAGCTTTTGACTTCAAATTTTGGCTTGTTTTGTCACCTATTCTTTTATACATTGAAAGGCATGTGAAATACAACAATAGTGGTAGAAATTTTGATAGATTGCTATGACTTGGAAGTTGTTTTGTTTTTTGTTGCAGTTTGAACTCCATGTTTTAACATATTTGTTGTGTATTTAGTGTGTCACCTATATTGAAACAACTCCATGAACTCACAATGGTGCGGGAATTCCTTTAAAAAAACGTTCTTGAGATTTCTCATAACTTATTAAGTGTTTGCTCTTTGAATTTGTTCTAAAACCTAACAATTGAAAATTGATTTTGATTATGTGCAATTTCAGCTTCCCTCTCATTAATGTTTTTATCTTATGACTAAGTTTGTTTGTCATCATTTCTAGCCTTTCATTTTATTGCTATAGACAATAGTCAATGGGTTCTTTTTCAAGGCCATTGAGTAGCTTTCCTATTCTAAATCCTAATAAGGAAACCTTACAAGGTTTTGCATGAAGTGGTAATAGCAGCAATGTGTAAAGGTTCCCTTGCATGAAATTGGAAAATTGCAAACTCTTCAAACAATTGTTGTTGATGATTCCTACATTACTAAAATGCACATGTAAAATTTGTGGAAAAAAGGTTTGACTTGGAAATCTCACAATCATAATTATGCAACACGGGCATTTAAAAAGTAAATAATAACCAACCCATTGACCTTTTTAAAAACCAAACCATGTGTCGTATAGTTTGCCATGATGAAGTTGTTGGTCTTAAAATCTTAACCTTGCGCACAAGGTTATGAACAAATCTAATTGTTTACCACAAGTACAATGGCATAACAACCATGAAAATCATGTTGATATTGAACATAATGCTTTAATTAAAGCATATGATTTAAAGCAAAAAAACTACCCATTGAATGGTCAAATGGATCATGAGTCGATCGAGAAAAAAACTATTGTAAGCCTAATTACCATTTCTAGGTTTTTTGTAATTTTTAATTAGTTAAAAAAGGATCATAAAACACAAATTGGTTTTATGGAGAATGTCATGTTATTTGTGATTAAAGGGTTTTTGCCTATGAAGATAATGGAATTCATTTAACTCTAGAAGGGTGATGTATAAAATTATGCCCAACAATGATGTTTTTGGGTTGACAAGTTTTTTTGGAAAAGGTTTTGCCTACATCTGTGGAAAAAAATGGTAACATATGTGTAGCCAACATTGGATTCAAGTTTATTAACCATTTGCACTTTTGATTTATGGATGTTGAAGGGGGTTCATAATATTTTTACAACTAGTGGTACCCGTGACCTTCAGACACTCGTGGCTACGCCACTCCAGCCACCCCGAACGCGCAGTGGTCTCGACCGACGTTGTGCGGGTATTAGAACTAGCCGTGTGTACCCTCATGTTATCAGTCCGGGTATTTACTCCTTTACTCGACGTGAGAAAACCCAAAACCCTGGTTTTGACATTTTGAACCTTGGTTCCCGAAAGTTTTGGAAATTT